>ERZ1673741.912-NODE-912-length-27697-cov-6.663736_pt1 | contig 27697 bp, 33 predicted proteins | sample MGYA00580209_ERZ1673741 | MGnify/ENA primary metagenome ERZ1673741 (study PRJEB41218, sample SAMN15661754) | gut metagenome | host: Homo sapiens | place: Canada: London | collected 2015-08-20/2019-03-30 | study: EMG produced TPA metagenomics assembly of... | reverse complement strand
GCCCATCTATATAAGGAATGACGAAAAGGGACTGTCCCTTTTCGTCATTCGGGGGGCCGGCGATCGTTCGCCTCACGCGGGCAGGGACGCGGTTACAGCGGGTCCTTCTTCCTACTGGTGTCCTCTTCCTGCGCTCATGGCCCTCTTTCCTATCTATATATAGATGGCAGCCTATATATAGATGGCAGCGTGTTGAGGTCGCCCCCTCTCATCGCATGAAAACCCTTCATCACTCCTTTGTTTTTCTGTTTCTCCGAGCAAAACCGCAGGTAGTTTTTGCGGGTTTTCCGGAAACACAAGACTGGTGAAAGGTTTTTGGGAAGAACGCGGCCTCGATCGGGCAGTGAATCCTCGCCCAACGCCCTCGCTTCTCGCCCAAAGCCCTCTCGCCAAGGCCTCACGGGCCCGAATAAGCAACTGAACGAGGGAAGACACCACGGCACGAAGGCTCTGCGCAGCCTTGCCGCGGCGGGTCGCTCCCGATTCGCAGAAAATGACGAAAAGGGACTGTCCCTTTTCGTCATGCAGTGCCGCCTTGCCGCGTAACGTAGTCGATTGCGTCTGCACAAGCCTCACAAAGGTTCAGTACGCAGAACTTGGATACAAAGGTCGCAAGTCCAACCGTTTTGAGTAATTTGCCAACGAACTCATCTGCGAAAGATAGGCTAATGAACGGAACACCTGAGAAATCCAGCACGACATAACCTTCTGCACTATTAGCCATGTTAAGAGCAAGATTTCTCATTTTCGCGCCGTCGAATCTGCTGCCGAAACCTCCTGCCTCCTTCTTCAGGTTTAACCTTAGGTTTATGCCAAGGCCATCTAGCTCTCGCTCCTCTCGCCACAAATCGACAGGAGTATCCCCCTCAAAAATGTCTTGCATGGATATTTCGGCATCCAGAGACACTTGAAAATCAACCAAGGTGCTCCCGGGAACAGGAGTACCCACCTTTCTAAATGACACGATTCCATTGTCCGTGCTCTCGGCGTGAACTTTTCGATACCCCACGCCATCGGACTGGATGTCAAGCGAACCGGCAGCCGCGCTCACTATTCTATCGAGAAGCCAGAGCCCATTACCTGCTCCGCTTCCATCGGTAACGCCCCTATTCAGCGCAAGTCCTATTGCGTCACGAGGATCCTGGAACAATACTCCGCCCCTCTTCAACGAGACGGGAATGCCCACCCCGCTATCAAAGACGGATATGGCGACTTTATTTGATTGGTGATGAACCTGAGCCATAACATAGCCAGCTGCCCTGTCTTCATCGCATATAGAAGAGTGAACGAGCACGTTATCCGATATTTCATTGAGCCCATACTCGATTCCCTGCAGAAGACCGGGGGCGAGCACGGCAGCTTCTCTAAGAGAAGTCACAATCCCACTGACAATGTCAAAATGTGTATCGCAATTAAACAACCAAACTTTGTCCAAAAAAGCAGTAGAGGCAACAGAATCTGGATTCCTATATGGATTAAGAAGCCCAATATTTCCGGCATAAGTTCCCTTTGCAGTTGTCCGAGATGCAATAAAGCGGCATCCGTACTCGTCGGAATAATGTGCAAGCGTTGCAACGATTGGGAGCACCTGGTTCGGATACAAGCCCCTGCCATTGTTTAGCCTAATTTTGAACACACGAAAGCCGGCCTCTATTGCCTCATCAAGCTTTTTTCTCAAATAGCCAGAAGCCCCTCGCGATGGACGAAGAGAAACGACCGCGAACGCTTCCTTAGAGCCTTCGCCAGAAATAAATGGCATATCCATGGTGAATCATCCCCTCTCATTTGAACTGGAGGCAAATAACGCTATTCTATCTATGAAGCCCCTAACGCCTCTGATGCAAGCGAAACAATGGGGCATTTTTATTGTTTCTTACGATGTAAAATACGCTCACTCATCTTTGTTCCCCCTGGGCACAAAGGCATTTTGCTCCCAGCTTATATTGGCACGCCGGGCATGACGAAAAGGGACTGTCCCTTTTCGTCATTTTGACTGGGCGAAGTCGTAGGCTTGCGCGATCCAGGCGAAGAGCTCGTCGTCGAGGTCGGCGGGGTCGCTGACGACGAGATGCGTCGTCCAACGGCCCGGGTACGGCTCCGTCTTCGCCGCGACGCGGGGCGACCCCAGCGGCAAGGGCAGGCCGAGCGTGAGCACGAAGTAGGCGTCGGGCGGCTCCGCCTTCCTCCTCACCCGTTGGAACGACGCGCAGGCGAACAGGTGGCGGTTGTAGTACGAGATCTGTGTTTTCTGCACCTTAACGCGCGTGTCGGGGAACGCTGCGAGGAGCCTCTGCCGGAAGAGCTCGTAGAGCGGGAAGACGGTCGCGTGCTGGCTAAAGAAGAGCTTCTCGTCGCTCGTGACGCCGTCCATCATGGTCGCCTCCGCGGGTCGTTTGGTGCGGGTTGAGTGAATCATACGGCTTTGCGTCGGGGTGCAGGGCGGCAGCAAGGGCAACAAGGAGCATTGTCCAGATTGCGCATTCTTACAAAACAGCGGATCGGGAGCCCTTCTTTGTAAGAATGCGCAATCTGGATGCGAAATGACGAAAAGGGACTGTCCCTTTTCGTCATCTACACGCCCAGTCGGATACGGACCACACCCTTGAGCCGTTGACCTCGGTTGTCCGATCCGAGCGCATAATGACGGAGCGCCCCGCGGGTTCAACGCCAAGCAGCCCACCGACAGAATTCAGATGGCTCATGAAGCTGCTGCGAAACGTTCGGGAGGACTTCACCTCATAAAGTGCCGGCATTGGTCTATCTGTCAGGTCGACAAGATCAACCTCGACCCCATTCGAGTCGCGATAGAAATAAAGTTCCGGCGATTGCCCTGAATTTAAATAATGTTTGTAACGTTCCGCAATAACCGCGTTCTCGAACACGGGGCCTAACGAACCGGCGCGCTCCATCTCTAATGTAGAGCCGCCAGAGAGCAGATAACGTAGCAAGCCTGTATCGTAGAAATACAGCTTCGGAGTCTTTACGAGGCACTTTCTCGAATTCACGAAGCATAGCTGCAGGAGAAACACAATATAAGATTGTTCGAGAATCGAGAGCCATGCACGGAGCGTGTTGACGCTAACGCCAACGTCAGACGCCATCGAGGCAACGTTGGTCAGCTGTCCAGCGTTAGTCGCGGCTATTCGCAAAAAAAGATTGAACTGATTCAGGCTCGACGCGTTAATAAGTCCAGAGGCATCCCGATCAAGATATGTGGTCACGTAGTTCGAGTAATAGACAGCTTCGGGGATATCAACGTTGTAGAGCCGTGGATAACCGTCACGATGCAGATAGTCATCAAAAGAGATGCGATCCTTGGTGCCACGGAGTTCTCTATAGGACAGCGGAAGCAGTGTCAGCATACCCACGCGGCCTGCCAGCGATTGGGATATCTGCTGCTTGAGGATAAAGTTCCGCGAGCCGGAGAGGATGTACTGGCCTGGAGTGCCAACTCTTTCGGATTCGACCTGGATAACGTTAAAGAGCTCCGGCGCAAGCTGAGCCTCATCGATGACCAGTGGTGCCGAATGGGATCGGATAAACCCAAGGGGGGTCGGAATTCGCGGCAGCGCGCTCGCCATGTTATTCAATCAGTCTAAGTTATGCAAATCGATTAGTGTTCTTTATGTTAATCAATCAGTTTGGCCAATAAAAATGACGAAAAGGGACTGTCCCTTTTCGTCATTCCCCAGCTCCATTGTGAGCACCAAATACCTCGGTCATGAGTTCTGGTACATCGGTCCAGACTTCATAGGAAGCAACCTTGTCCACGTTCTGCATTCGTGCGATCCGTTTGTCATCCGAATTATGTTTGGCTGCATTCGCAGTGGCGACATCATATTTACCTTGCAGTTTTTCCGATACGATCGATTTAAACTTTTTGGAAGAATCTCGATTAGAGTCAGTTGATTTCAACAGCCCTAAACTAATTGCGCGCCTTTCGCACTGAGCAGCCGTTGTGCATGTTTCCGGACAGGGAGAATCGTGGTCAATCAACCACACTTCAAAGCAAGGGTTGGAGACAGCCAAATTATAGCCAGCTTCTTTTGCTGCACGCTCAGCTTCGCCGAGGTTCCTAAACTGATCGACGTCGACAACAACCCAAACCGAGCTGATGGGTTCAATCTCTTTTAGACGCTCAGCCTTCTTGTCCAACTCCAGTTTTCGAGAAAGACATCTGACGACCGACAGAGGATCCCCGTCGATAAACTGATATCGAACGGAACCGCGCACATTCAAATCCTCGATCACGGTATTGAAGTACTCGCCCTCCGTCACTTTGCCATTTGAGACAATTAGATGGCGCTTCCGCTTTTCTCGATTCTGCTTTTTACGGCCACGCTCAAGACCACGCCTTTTTGAACTAGCCATGCGCCTCAACGCCTTCCTGCATGTACCCAGCGACCACTTGATGGAAACTGGGATTCGGCAATGGGACGTACACCCCGTTAAGGTAATTTCGCCCAATGTTCTCGCTTGCGCGCGGACTATATTCCATAGCAGCAATTAGCTGAGAGGCACCATCGGGATCCTTTTCCACAAACCATATTTGGTCACGGTCGAGGACCTCATCAATTGAACTTGTACGCGTCATAAGGCTGACGTCGTGCGTTGTAAAGATAAGTTGTGCCCCATTGGGATTAGTCGTCGCATCGGAGAATAAGGCGACGAAATCACGCAAGAGAGTCGGGTGCAAGCTGAGATCCAGCTCGTCAATCACCGTCAGGTCTCCCTGTTCCAGAGAGCGAAGAGCTACAGAGAAGAACGCGAGCGCTGCCTTAGTACCCTCCGACTCCTGTACAGAGCTGAACCAGTTGCCTCCATCTAGTCCACGGTGATGAAAATAAAGATCGTAAGCAAAAGACCATTTGAAATCCTCAGACATTTGGCGGCGAACATCTTCGGGGATTTCGCTTTGATCGACAAACGGATCTTTAACTCCAATCAAACCTTCAGCTTGTCGCATATCCAAATCATCGATTCCGATATCCGCAAACTTCAAAAGAGTGGCGAGCATCTGCGCCTTAGGCTTATCGTTCAAGAACAATTTCTTGATTGCAGTCAATTCTGCGAGATAACCAGGGGCGTTATAGTAAGCGATGCCGTCAGTCAAGGCAGAATACACCGGCTGAATAACGTCACATCCAGCCGCGGCCGCAACCGATATAAACAGAGCGTTATCTCGTGTGATTTTCCAAAGCTGCTTTTTCGGGCCGACGAAAGCACTCCCGAATTTTATCGATTGACCCCCGTCCTCCGAGATCCGCTCAAATAATAGTGACGGCTGCTGCGAATAATATGCGATCAGGTTCTCGTAGGTAACCTCAGATTTGGTAATGCCGAATGAATATTCGTACTTGATATCAGATTCGTACTTACTCGAATAAATTTCGAACTCAATTGAGAACTCGCTCTCTTTATTCGGAGAATTTGAGTCCAATAAAAAAGGGGTGATGGGAATCCGAGACTGGCCATCACCGGACGAATATCCACTACGAACAAAAAATGAAACGAAATTAATCGCTTCAATAAAATTCGATTTACCAGTCGCGTTTGCCCCGTAAACGGCAGCAACACGAACAGGGCCTTGTTCCTTCTTCCCCGCGATCGGCTCAAAGGAGAACTGTTGGGAGTCGCGAAAACTGCGGTAGTTGCTAAAGGAGAAATTCAGAAGCATAGAACCTCCTAAACACTATCCTTCTATTTTCTAAGCCTTATTGAAGCTCAGTATATTAAATCTATCTACCTCTTCTGTTGAGTTTTTACAAATATTGGCTATAGAAAAGAGATTTGCGAACTACCGTCGCATTCAATAGAAGCTGGTCTGCTTTATTGCGTTTTCATGAGCAACACGAGCACAAAGAATTGAGCGGGAGGAGGTGCCTGGACATGTCGAGGCTGGAGGAGATGGACAAGCCGAGAGGCAAAAAGAGAAGGTTAGGCAGTGAAGGGGATTTGGAGTCCGGCTCAATCAATTTACGAAAGGTTCTTAACGGTACCCTCAATTCAATGGGAGCAAATCAGCGAGCAAAAGCACGGAACGGAGTGTACTCACGTAGTTCGCTTAACGGTTGAAACTCTCCAAACTTTGAAGTCTACAGAGCTAGATAACTAACCTCCTACGCTACTGCCATTGCAATATCGATCGCTCCGAAAATGCCGGTGTAAGCTCAGAAGCGCCATGAGCGCCGCGAGGTGAAAAAGGGGCGGCCCCGTCCTAGAGCCTAGAATCACCACAAAGTAAGGTTCGACGAGAGCACGAGGGCCGCAACGCAAAGCGTAGCAGAGGGCATCCCCGCGCAGGCGGCGAAGCCGAGATTCGAGGACAGCTGCATCAACCTGCAAGAGGCTGAACCACAGGATCGCCGAGGACGTCGCCAACGGCGTGGTGACTACAGGAGCCAACCAGCTGTGCTCCGAGCCCATGATTGCGTTTATGACCTGCCCCCTCAAGCCTCCGGAGACCCCTCGCATGTAGATGGCGGCTTCATTGAACCCGGGTATGACGAGAACGTCAGGAGCCATTAAGGTTCCTATTCCGGCCTTCATCTTTTTCTAGAGTCTATTAGCGCGGTGATTTCAAATTCTGGAATGAAGGTCGTTCTTACGTTGAACGGTCCTCGCGAAACTGCGCTCACACCAACTTTGGTGAAGCAATCATGCCCCCTGCTACAAGCGTAGTATTTCCAACGTACGCACCGGTTATTGAGGAGGACATCCATGGCTCGCCAAAGGATATCTAAGCAGGCTCTCACCCTGCTGATTTGTGAAATATACTCCATTGGTCTTGCTGGTCTTTGCCTGTTCATGTCTTACCAAAACTATCTGACCGATTCCGTCGGCTTTACGAACTGGAGCCATGCAAACTTTGGAGAGTTCCTCATCAAGTACGTCCCTAAGCATTTACTTGATCCTATGCTGTTGTTTTTTATCTCCTCGTCGCACTTGCAGTGTGGTGTTTTTGCTACAGTCTCCATCTCTGCAAGAAAGAACGCGAAATCCTCTCGAAGGTGCGTGGACTAACGTCCGAAGGAGGAGTTTCCCCAAGGGAATTCTTAGACGCCCGCGATGCACTGAGGCGCAAGGGCGACTTCACGGGAACCTACGTCATCCATAACAAGACAAAAGAAATGTACTGCGTTGGTCAGAGCACGAAGGTGATCGGACGCCTTTCTCAGCACTTCACGGGTCATGGCAACGGCAACGTGTACGCTGATTATAAATACGGCGACGACTTCGAGGTGAACACCGTCTCGCTTCGCGAGAGTGGATATGACAGCCTCGACGCGCTCGAGCGCGATTCCATCGCCGCCTACGACGCTTTTAACAAGGGTTACAACCGCGCCCGAGGTAACAGCAATTAGCAGCTCCCCTCTCTTAGAAATCTCGTGTACCTCCTCGACCATGGCTTTTTCGAACGTATTGTGTCGCGTATCATTGCCAAACCATAATCGAGAAAAGCGACGAGTACTTAAGCCAGAGCCATAAAATCAGTCCGATCCGCACGTAGAAGCCTCTTCAATTGCAAGCTTGCATATCTCGTGCTCTGCAATCCATAAATGAGCTGTAGTATTCAAAAACTCTGCTCGCAGATTTTGTCTCTCGGAGATATAGCCGCTTTCGCCTTGCTCATCGGCAAGGCTATGCCCGGGATTTACTGGATTTCCATCTTTGTCTTCCCAGCAGTCGAAGGAATGCCAGGTATTGTAGAGATTCATGTTGTTAACTTTGAAGATCTTAAAAGCTCTTAGGTAATCTGCAGAGTACTTTTCAATGGCAGAGGATAGTTTCCCAGAGGCATTGAGCTTTGCAAAATAGTTGATACGGCAGACCTCCGACGCAAAGGAGTCTTCCGCTCTTCGTTCGGGATTAGACTCTACTTCGGACAAAAGGGAAGTAACGGATAAGCAGAGCTCAAGTCTCGCAGTTTCCCGACGAGTCTTCCTTTCTTCCTTGACCGATCGATCAGTCGTGTATTTTGCAACAAGAAAAGAGACTATTGCGGACACAATAATTGAAAGTAGCTCAAACATCCATTCTCCTAAATCAAAAAGTATGCGCTCTCGTTTAGTTTCATTATTTACTATACCAGCTAAACAAAAAAGATGAAAAGGGACAGTCCCTTTTCATCTTTTTCTGTGAGGCATATCTCGGTGACCGCTGCCACGAGCGCTCGGCCGGCCCTCTGGTAGCGCTCGATCACACCCTCCGGGAAGAAGCTCCCGCTCCTGAGCTTGGGCACGCGCAGGTTGAGGCCCCCGCGCACGTCTTGAGCCTGCGGTCCCCGTACCAGTTGCGGCTGTTGGCGCCCCCCGGAGCACGGCTGGTGTGTTTCGTCAACCTCTCGTTTCACAAAACAGCATCCGTTCGTTTCACACGTCAGCGTGAAGATTCTTCACGCACGAGCGTCGCCCTGGCACCAATCCTTTCTTCTCCTACAACTCCCCGCGCATGAGCGCGTGTTTGACCCTGTACGACTCCCTGTCGTAGGTGACGAGCCTGCCGTGGTGGACGATGCGGTCCATCATCGCCTTGGCCATGTCGTCGTCGGCAAAGATCTCGCCCCATCTGGAGAACTCGATGTTGGTGGTGAGGATGAGCGCGATCCGCTCGTAGCACATCGACACCACCCGGAACAGAAGCCTTGCCCCGTCGGGATCGGTGGGAAGGTACCCCCACTCGTCCAGGATGATGAGGTCGCACCTGCCGAGCCTCCTGAGCGCGTCCCGTGTCGTCCCCTCCTTATTCGCACGCCTCAGCTCGCTTACCAGCTCCGCCGTCGACCAGAACACGACTTTTCTGCCCTCGCCGCAGGCGAGCGGCCCCAAGGCTATCGCGGTATGGGTCTTGCCGTTGCCCGATCCTCCGAAGAGCACCAGGTCCTCGTGGGCGTCGATGAAGGCAAGCGAGAGCATGTCGTCCCTCGTGAAGCCGCGGGGAAACACGATTCCCGACCATTCGAAGCCATCGAAGCCCTTCTGCGAGGGAAAGTTCGCCTGCCGCTTGAGGCGCGCTATCCGGCTTTGGCGCCTGAGCGCGTACTCCTTTGCGAGCGCATCCTCGAAGAACGCGAACTGCCCATCGGTGGCCGTCTCGGCCACGTGGCGCATCGTCGCCTTCGACAGCAGGACGGAGCCGCCCTCGCGCTCGGCGCGCTTCAGCCTCTCGTAGCGCGCATCAACCTTCTGCGGCAGCCTGGCCATCCCGGTCGCCTCCCCTGAGCATGAAGCCGTCGTAGTCGGCGAGCCTGGTGCCCAGCTCGCGCGCCGCCTTGGCTCTGGTGCCTTGCGCGCGGATCCTGGCGCAGCACATCTCGACATCGGCGGGGCGCATCTCGCCGGTGGCCCGCAGCGCCTCGGAGAACGCCTGGGCGGCGATCCCCATGCCATAGGCTTGTGCGAGCCTCGAGATCACCTTGACCTGGCCTTTCAGCTCGTCGGTCGCCATGGAGCCGAAGGCGTCCCTCACATCCTCGTCGAACAGCGCGCACACGCTGGACTGCGTGAAGGCGCGCGTCTTCATCGAAAGCGGTTCGAGCAGCGCCAGCGGGTCCTCGTCGGAGGTGAAGAGCTTGCCGGAGCGCCTGCGGCAGGCCCTTGGCGGCGTCCCGTCGGGGGCGTCTATCTCCACCGTGAAGGCGCGCACGCCCACCGTGAGCGAGACACATGCGAGCGAGGGTGACGCCAGGTAGCGATGGCGGCCGTCCAAGGTGATCCTTCCGTGGCCGTCGGTCGTGCGCGACGCCCACTTGACGACGTCGAAGGGCTTTTTTGGAAGAGGCAGAAGATGCGCCTTGTCAACCTGGAAGAGGGCGGCCCAGCTGAGTCCCTTCTCGTAGTGGAGCCGCTCTTCGGAATGGGCGTCAAGCGTCTCGGCAAGCCCTCGGTTGTAGTCTTGAAGGTCGTCCACCTCGGGCACGGGCACGAAGAAGTTCCTCCTGGTGTAGCCGACCTTGCCCTCGACGTTTCCCTTCTCCTTGCCGGCGCTCGGGTTGCAGAAGCGGGCCGTGAAGCCGTAGTGCAGCCTGAGCCGGCGGAAGAGGTCGGACTCCGCGATCACGTCGCGCCACCTCCTCCCGGCCTCAGTGGCGTTGTCGAGCACGATGACGGGGGGAACGCCCCCGATGTGCTCGAAGCAGTCCTTGAGCCCCTGGCAGACACAGACGTCCTTCTCGTCCGCGAAGACCTCGCACACCTCGTGGTTGGAGTACGGGAAGGACATCGGCAGGCAGTGCATCCTCGCCCTGCCGCCGCCGAAGGCATAATCGAAGTCGGCCTGCCCGAAGTCGACCTGCATGGTGCCCGGGTCCCATCCGAGCCTCACCGACTCGCCCCTCGGCCCCTTGGAGCGAATCTCCTTCATGTAGCGCTGCACCGTGGAGTAGCTGCCGCTAAAGCCATGCTCCGCGCGCAGCCTCTCGAAGACGCGCTTGGCCGTGTGGCGCTGCTTGTGGTAGCAGTGGCGGTCCTCCTCGAGCATCTCGCCGATGAGGGCCTTGTAGGGGTCGAGCTTGCTCGGGTGCTCCGAGGCCTTGGGCCTTTGGGGCGAGAAGTCGTCTTTCTGAGCGTACTTCCTGATCGTTGGGTACGACACTCCGAGGGTCTCCTTCACCTCCGTCGGCGTATAGCCATCCGCGAGCATGTCGCGTATCCTCTCTATCTGGGACATGTCCAGCATCTTCCTTTCCTGCCTCTCGATCCGTGGGTTGGGCCCTGCGAATCGAGCATGGCAATGTGTGCGGTGCCAGGACGTGTCCCTCTTGCTTATCTGTGAAACTTTTTCATGCTCACGAGTGAAAAGCCGCTCTGCTATTTTGTGCAATTAGGAGGCTATCAAACACAGCGTCGCGCACGAACGCCAGCGAGAGCATCTCGTCGCGGCCCCAGCCGTCGGGGAACGCGACGTCGGGCCGGTCGAAGCCCTCGACCGACTTGGGAACGGGGAACCTCGCCTGCCTGAGCAGGCGCGCCCGCTTCGCCCTGTCGCGGTGCGCGATCTCCGACTCGAGCATCGCCGCGCACGCGGCCACCTGGCCCGGCGTCGCGGAGGCGAGGAAGGCGCCGATCGTGTCGCCGGATATGAAGAGGGCCCTCGCGGCGCCGCGGAAGGCCGCCTGCGCGGCCTCACGCTCCGAGCTCGTCTGCGGCACGGCCGCCACCTCCCTCGAGCAGCCTCAGCGCCCTGTCGTAGACGCCCAGGTCGACCTCCTCGTCGTACTCGACGCGCTCGTCTCCCGATGCGGCCCCGGCGGCCGAGAGGGCGACCGAGGCGCGGTCGACGCCCCCGGTCGCCGCGGGCGAGCGCGACATCCCCTCCACGGCGGCGCCCCACCCGCGCTCCGCGCTCTCGTCGCGCAGCGCCCTGAGGTCGGCGGCGAGGTCGGCGGGCGCCTCGGAGTCGAGGAAGGCGACGAGCTCGGCCGGCAGCGACGCCCTCACGCTCGAGTCCCTCCACCCGGCGGGCCTCATGCACAGGAGCCTCAGCCGCGGCGTCGGACCCGGGCTGTCGGTCGGGGCCTCGCCCCACTCGCGCTCGTAGGCGGCGACGACCTCCCCGGTCTCGCAGTCGCAGACCGCGACGTCGAAGGCGCCGAGGGCGACGGCGACCTCGCGGCGCGCGTAGGCGGGGCCGGCAGAGTAGCGGTGCGGCTCGCCGACCGTGATCGTTCCCTGCTTGTTGCACCTCCCGGTCTCCCACCTCGCGCACGAGAACGCCGGCGGCGGCAGCGGCGAGAGCGCCTCCCCGTCCTCTCCGAACAGCCCGGGCCCGGGCGTGCCGAGCCCGCAGCGGCGCTTGCCCTCGCCCAGGCCGAGGCGATCCTCGAGCAGCCCGCGGTTGAACGCGCGGGCATCGTGGAACGACGGGACGGGGACGAATAGGTTCCTCCTGTGGCAGCCGACCTTGTTCTCGACGCTGCCCTTCTCGTTGCCCGAGCAGGGGTTGGTGAAGGTGTGGTCGAGCCCGCAGTGAGCCGCGAAGCGGCGGAGGGGCCCTGACGTCCTCACCTCCCCGCCGACGCGCCCGCCGACCTCGGCGGCGTTGCCGAAGGCCGCCCTCCCGGGCACGCCGCCGACGAACCCGAGGACGTTGCGGGGCCCCTGGCAGACGCGCTCGGCCGTCTCGCCCCGGAAGACCTGGGTGAGCCCGGCGTTGGAGTGCGGGAAGGTGACCGTCAGGTACTTGCCCCCGGTAACCACGCCGCGGACCCTGGAGTCCGCCTCGCCGAAGCCGGCCTGGACCTCGCCGGGCGGCCATCTCGGCGCCAGGAACCCCTCGGCGTCCCCGCGGTCGCGCTCGCGGGCCATCTCCTCGCGGCGGCGCCTGGCGTGGCGCCGCGCGGTGGAGCGGCTGCCCGTGTAGCCCTCCTCGTCGCGAAGCCTCACGTAGACCCTCGTCGCCGTGTGGCGCTGCTTGCGCCAGTTCCTGCAGCCGTCGTCGAGCCAGGAGTCGACCGTCTCCTCGTATGGCGCGAGGACCTCGCTCTCGGGCTCGCGCCGCCTCGGGGGCTCGGGCGACAGGTCCTTCATCCTGGCGTACTTCCTGACCGTCGGCTCCGACGCGCCGACCGCCCTCGCGATCGACGCGATCGGCTCGCCGCCCCTCGCCCTCTTGCGTATATCCTCTATCTTGTCCACGCCGATCATTCCCCTCTGGCCCTCCTCACGTCGTAAACCGAAGCAACGACATTGTTGGGCCGATTGCGGATGGTCGGCGTGCCCATGCACAAAGCCGAAAGAATTTCGCGCTCAGGACCGAAACTTTCCGACGCTCAAACCCGCAACTTCGAGGCTATCAAACACAGATCTCGGACCTCGAGCGCCCGGCGGCCTCCATCGACCGTATATCATTCACTGTGTCCAGGGGCACGGTCATCTCCCCCGTCCTTCCCGGTCGGGCTCGCCAAAGTAACCGCCCGGGGAAACCATACGGCGAGGGCCGCGCCCCCGGTCCCCGGGGCACGGCCCCCTTGCTTAAACTGCTCAATTTTTCGTGCTCACGGTGCTCATTTCCCAGTGATCACTCGGGCCACTTCTTAGTGAACATCAGCACCAAGCCCTGAGCGAATGCCTTGTCGGGTGGCCGAGCTCGGCAATGGCGTCTGCCGCGCTCAGGTCGAACTTGATGTAGGTCTCGATCGCCAGCTTCCGCTGCCCTGTGCTGTACATGCGGTTCTCCGTGCAACCTTGCCTTGGCCCAAGATCACCACCGCAGTCCTCAAAGGACGAGCCCGCATTACCGTAACTGCATTAAATAGCAAAATAAAACTCTCACAGAACGAATGAATTATGCCTATAATCAAGCTGTTTCATTCCGTACTAATACAGCTATATTGTTAAGGAGACCTCATGCGCCTTATATTTGATCAGCCAACCGATCGGCCGGCTTATAAATCTGGAGTTCTATATTTAGAGAACATGATTAAAGCGGGACGGCTTGAGAATGGCTCTCGGCTTCCGTCGGTCAGGGTTTTTTCTGCAGACAACGGAATAAGCACTGCAACTGCGCAGAGAATCTACTCGGAATTAGAGAGGGAAGGGCTTATCACCACTATCAAGGGGAGCGGATCGCAGGTAACTTATTGTGAGGATCCAGAAGCTGAGGACAGCACTAATAGGGTTACGGTGTTTTGGTCATATGCACATAAGGATGACCAAAACTCAAAAGGCGCTGTCCTCAAGTTGCTTGACTCGATTAAGGCTGAGTATGAACTTCAGACTGGTAACGAACTGACAGTCTTCGTAGATAAGGATTCTATCGAATGGGGCGCCCGTTGGAAAGAAGTCATCAATGACGCTCTGCTGAATACGGTTATATTCATACCAGTTCTAACGCCTACTTATTTGAAAAGGCCTTCATGTCTAGGAGAGCTTAGAAGTGCATTTACATTCTTTCGTGAAAAAGGAATGTCGTGCAGCGTTTTTCCCATCCGCTTTACTAACATCGATAATGCGCTGCGATACTTTCCTGATGACGATTTAGCGAATGCTCTTCTAGAGACACAGGCGGAGAACTATTACGAGCTAAATACCCGAGATCCTGATTCGGCGGTATATCAGGACTACGTAGCCCGTCTTGTATCAAAACTGATTGAAGTTGATAAATCGTTATGTGAGAGCCACTCGGAGCTCGTAGAGCATGCATGCGCCGCAATACATGATGCCCGGGATGGATATTTGGACAACCTTGCCTCGCTCGAGAAAGAGGGTGTGCGCCAAGCAAATATATTGAATTCGATGACTCAGGATATGGCAGCCATAGGCCAACTCGCCCAAGAGAAAACTACCGAGATTTTGGAGTCCGACGCAAAGAACGGGGGGTTTAGCGGAAGGTTGCTCGTTACCAGAAAGATGGCGGAGGAGTTGACCCCTCTGGCAGACAAGTTCTATGACGATTGCCGCGACTATACCCGAAGTGTCGACGTGATGGGCGAGGGAGTGAATGCATACATTGAAATCTGCCAGTACTATGGAGGCGAGAGATCCTCGAGCTTTGAGGAGGCCCTTGGAACTTTAATCACAAATTCAACCGATGCCTTTGCTATGTGCAAAGACTTTGTGAAATCGATTGCTATTATTGGGAAAATGTCACGTGATTTAAGAGGGCCAGTCAACAAAATCCAGAAGAGCCTAGACTTGTTCTGCAGCACCCAAACTCAGTTCAGCAAATGGGGCGAGAGTCTCGACAATCTAGATAAGATTAGTAATTAACTGGTCACACGTGTGCTGATCGGAGTTCCTGTAATTCCCTGAAATGTGCGCGGAAAACTGCGGGGGACTAGCTCGCGCTGGAGTCAATTCGCGGAGAGTAAACAGTGATGGGAGCAAGAATGTCATCGCCGGGGGCGTATCTGGGCCGGCAGATACGCCCCCGCTTATAACCAATGAGTATTTCGCGCTGTAAGTAACACTCGTTTCGCGCTTTCCGTATCGCCTTTACTACAATCGCCTTGCCATGGCGAATCGAAGGAAAGGAGAGAAACATGGCGAGAATAATCAAGGCGAAGCTGTTAATGAAGCTTCGCGAGCAGGGGCAGTCGCGCAGGTCGATAGCCAAGACGCGGCATATGTCCATGGAGTCCGTGTGCGAGATGTTCGACATCGCGGCCGAGCGCGGCATCGCGCGGGCGGACGTCAAGGACGCGCCCGAGGACGAGGTCTACCGCCTGTTCTACCCCAACAGGCGCGTGCGGGAGAGCACGTTCGACGAGCCCGACCGGGACTACGTCCACAAGGAGATGGCCAAGGTCGGCGTGAACCCGCGCCTTCTGCACGACGAGTACAAGGCCGGCTGCGCCAGGCGGCACCTGGTCGCGATGGGGTACACGAGATTCTGCGAGCGCTACGGCGACCACGTGCCGCGAACAACCTCACCAAGCGCATCGAGCACAAGGCCGGCGTGTCGTGCGAGGTCGACTGGTTCGGCCCCGCCATCGGCAAGGGGCTCGTGGACGCCACGACCGGCGAGGTGTCGAGGATATGCCTGTTCGAACTGATTGAGAGGCGCTACACGTCGAAGTCGACGGTGCTGTGCACCCAGTACACGCCGGCGGAATGGCACGTCCGCCTAGGCGGCGGCGTCCAGGCCGACGCCATGGTCGACCGCCTCGTCTACGGCTCGGTGCGGATCGACCTCGGCGACGCCAACGTGCGTAAGCTGCTCGCTGAGGGGAGATAACGATACGCACTCGCGAAGCGGGTGATACGCAAACGACGTAAGCGCCGCCACGCAAATCGCGAAACAAGTGGTACTTACGCCGCGAAATAATCACTCTATGTGAGTTTGCCTTCGTCGAGGCGTATTCCAAAGCTTGCGACCTTGGCGCCAAATGATTCATTGTCTTTATCCGAGAGGAGCTTGTTCACAGCGTAGCCGGCATAGTCGATGTTGTTGACGTCAGCGTTGTCAGCGTATTTGCTTACTTCTTCTTCCTTGAGCGTTGCCGAAAAAATGACCTGGTTAGGTAGCTCGATGAAAAGGGGAAGTGCATTCTCCTCACGTGTAGATGAAAGCTCCTCCGCGCGGAAAGAGTCGATGAGAATGGGCAAGCCGTAACCCACATGCTTAGCCAAGGCGTACACGCGAGCAAGGTAGTATTCCGTTGCTTCACTGCCAATGTAAGGTCTGGTGGCGGGGGTGAAAAGGTCTGCATACTCCGCGACTTCGGGATCGTTGTTGATCGCGCCGCGTACTCGGCTCATTGTTGCAAGGATCTTGGCCTTGAAGTTCGACCGTCTCTCTCGGATTTCATCGCTCACTCGAGATGCCTCGTTTAGCTGCTCGGTAATGTCCTTGATTTCGTCGACAACTTCACTCAACTCTTGATCGATGGCCTTGACATCGATGTATCCCTCGCGAGCGGCAATGACGTCTTCGAGGCTCAAATCCCTCGAGTCTGCCATTGCGTTGAACTTTTGTTGCACTTCTCGGATGTCGGCCTCAAGCTCCCGCACTTCAGCCGCGTATGCGTCAATCCTGTCTTGTACGGTTCTTGAGATCTGTCTGCGCATGTCGTCCGTCGTTATGTCGAACACGAAGTCGGACCCGGGAACCTTGTAGCCGATGCGCTCGGAGCCACATTCCAAGCAGATGACGGAGCCTGCTTTCACCTCGCTGTTCAGCGAACGCAGTTCAGAAAGGACCGACTCGTTCTTCTTCATGCGCGTATAGGCGTGGTTACGTCGCTTGTTGAGGTCGGTGAGCTCGTTCTTCAATGCGTCAAGTTCGGCGACGTAGCGCACCGTTTCTTCTCTGTCCGCAGTGGGACTCGTCAGCGCGAGGGCCGTGCCGGGTTTCCTGAGCATGGAAATTTGCTTTTCGAGTTCCTCCTTCCTCGTTCTCAGCTTGTCACGCCGGTGCTTGAGAGCTGCTTCCGCCTTTGAGTCCATCTGCCTGGCATCCAGGCCGACAATTGCGAAGACCATCTCAGCAAAGTCATTCCGGTCGAAGAAACCGCCCATCACACGGGAGGTGTTTCTCCCAGCTTGAGAGACGAACGCTAACTGGGTGTAAAGGGAAAGGCCGACTCGGACGGGTACGCCTTTCTTGACTATCGAGGGCAAAGGGCTGATATGCTCGCTCCAGTATTCGTCAAACGCGCCCTTTCCCTCAAGAGGAATGATGCTGTCTGCATCTTTTACGACGAAGAGATCTTTGTTTCGAAGAATAGAGAGCTCGTGTCCGTCAATATCGATGTCCACAATGAAGAGATAGTGCCGATACTCGAAGTTGGCTGGGAACATCGCGTCCGCGCCGAGCGCGTACATTATCGACTGCATGACTATAGTCTTGCCGACGTGGTTGTCCTTACTCGTGATTATGTTCAGGCCGTCAGTAAACCCGCCCTGGATGTAGGACTCTTCCTCATTGCCGATATAGGCCTCATTGATCTTGATCATTTGCGCAAACCGTCCTTAATCGTGGCGATGAAGTACAGGTGAGCACGCCTGTCCATCTGCCAGCACGCCTTTACGGTGGCGGGGTCAAGCCTGTCGTAGACGTCTTTTATTCCTGCGCTGCAATCACTTTCGAGGACGGTCACAATCTCGTTCAACAGCGTCCAGAAAGCTTCGCGGTCGTTCTTGTTGAAGTATTGCTTGAACATCGCGTTCCGGCAGTCTTCGGTAACGTCACCTAGGTCTTCTTCGACGGGAAGAGTTTGCAGGTAATCGTTGAACTCCTCCGGTACGTCGTCCTTGTAGAAGTCACGGTTGAGTAGCCTTTCGATGATGAGCAGCCTGATGGGCCGTACTTTCAAGACCCGCCCGTAGTCCATGACCTCGTAGGGGTGCTCGATGCGTTTGCCGGTTATTCCCTCGCGGTTCTTGAGCTTTGACTGCATGTCACGTATCTCGGTGAAGGTCTTTCTCAGCACGCGCTCACTCGGCAGTAGGGCCGACGTGTTGTTCGCGAGTGCGCGTATGTATTCGATGGGGTCGGCTTTGGCGGTGACGAAGCGCACCTTCGAAAGAAAGTCATCGATGTTTTCGTCGGTGACCTTTTCCGCGAATGTCCCGCGATGACGATTCCCGCAAGTCTCAATGAGCTTATCGCGTACGCTCTTCTGCGCTCTTGGCTTCATATTGTGGAAGCCGAACTCCATGAGGTTTGCGTCTTCGAGCACGCTCGCGGAAACGCCGCCGACGAACAGAGTGTACGAGAGGAAGAACTGCGAGAAGTCGCTTACGTAATTCTCGAAGAGCGTAGCCAGCTCCTCACCGATTCTCGCGGGATTTGCGTTCTTGCCAGCTTTGGACTGGAGATCGTAGAGATTCGAACACGAGTTGTCCATTCCGGTCACATCGTTGAAGCAGTCAATGGCGAACTGTTCGATGTCATCACGTTCGTTGGCAAAACACATGAAATGCAGCAACGCACACGTCTCCGCAGCGTTGCCTGGCGCCGTCCCTCGCTCTGTCGAAATGAACGTGTAGCTCATCTGTCGCCCAATTGCCCTCTATAACCTAAAACGTCAAGGTAAACCAGCCGTGCTGCTGTGCGATTGTCTTCATGCGCTCCTCGAGCTTCGCCTGTAGCTGGACGCGTCCATCAGCGTTGTTGTCGTAGCGCAGCACACGATGGTGTCTGAGATCAAACGGCACGTCGTCAAGGGACTGCGTAATCGGTATGACTTCCTTGCCCAAGGCATGGGCTACGCCCGTCTCGTAGAAGACGTTCGGGTTTTTCCCTGTGAAGTCAACGATCACCATGCATGACGTGGCAATGAGGTTGATGACATCTTGGATTAGAACTGAGCTCTCCCAGATGTCGTCCGCCGCCTTGAGCGTGCGACCGGTGTTCACACAAGCCTGCCGCATGGTCTCCCTTACATCATCGAAATCAGGGCGGAAGGGCATCATAGCCGTCACAAGGCTCGTGTCGAGGGATTTCTCGATGCGAGATGCTTGCCCAGTGCCAAAGAATGTTTGAATTCCATCCTGGGAAGAACTCTCCCCATTCTGCGCGCTCTTCTCGCGCAGCATCAATTCTACGAGGTCGAGCGTCTTCTCATCCTTCCGAACGAGGTCTGCCAGCACCTCAGCCACGCAGGAGGGATAGTCAGAGTCTCCCCAGTCGAGACTTCGCAGAAGACGGGGATGCCCAGTGATGCATCCTCCGAGGTCGCCAATGTAGGTCGCAAGCATCGACCAGTCACCAGCATTGAACTGCTCAATAATCTGGTCTTTATCGTGTGCGATTCGCTGTATGCGTGTGGCATCTATCATAGTATGTGTGTGCTCCTATTTCCCAGCGTTGCTGATGCGCCAGTCGACCTTATTCGTCGCTTACCGGCGGATCGTATGGTTTTAAAGCGTCCTGCCCATTTGAGCACGAAATCATGGGTCGAAAGTGAGCCCGCGTCCTTTAACGCTGCTGTCTAGGCGGCAGCCAGCCCGAATAGTACCACTCGGACGGCGTGTCGTAGCCCAGCGACTGGTGTGGGCGGGCGCCGTTCACTGCTTGACGTAACCCGCGACGAGCCTGCGGAGCTCGGCCAGTGTCCCGTATGTGTTTAGTCAAGCACTCCTTTCGGGAAAGAGCGCGCCTTTCTTTCGGGTTTGGCGCGGACGTGCCGTCAGCTCCTCGAGTTGCCCAACATGAGCGATTCCTCAAGCCTGTGGCTCGGGCCGCCGAACTCCACGAGCCTGTCGTGGTGGATGGCTCGGTCCATGATCGCGGCGCCAGGCTGGTCTTCCAGGTCTTTGCCGACGCCTACGAGGCCCAGTCGGTGGTGATCACGACGAACCTCGAGTTCAGCAGGTGGGGCTCGGTCTTCGGCGACGACCGGATGGCGTCCGCCGCCATCGACCGCATAGCCCGCCACGGCAGGCTCGTCCGGTTCCGCGGCGAGTCCTACCGCGTGCGGCACGCCCTGATGCAGGAAGGGTAGGTGCTCAAAAGCGTGCGCGCCGGAGGTGCGCACGCTGCTCAATTCCCGATGACTATTCGGGGCTGCGGTGGTGATCTTGGACCAAGGCAAGGTTACAGGAGGACTGCATGTACAGCACAGAGCAACGGAAGCTGGCAATAGAGGCCTACATCAAGTTCGACCTGAGCGCGGCAGACACCGTTGCCGAGCTCGGCTACCCGACGAGGCATTCGCCCAGGGCCTGGCACAGGGACTATCTGGAGCATGGGGAGGCCGGGCCCCCGAAGCGGCACCGGGAGCCCTGGTTCACCTTGTGGATGAGGCAGGCTGCCGTGGACTACCACCTCGCGCACGGAAAGAGCCTTGCCGGGACCATGCGCAAGATGGGCTATCCCGCCGGCAGGGAGTACCCTTGCGATTGGATCGACGAGCTCGCCCCCGGGCAAGGGAAATGCAGGGGGCCGAACCCGGAGGCGGGTCCTGTCCCGCTCGGGGAGAGGATGCAGGCGGTGGCCGAGCTCGAGTCCCGCAACGGAACCGCCGCGGAGGCCGCCGCCGGGCACGGCGCCCTGCATATGGCGCAGGGAGACAAAGGGCGATGATGTCGGGGGCACCGAAAGGAAAGGCGTTCCCGCGAGCAAGGAATTCGACGACCCGCCGAACGACGTCGAGGTGCTGCAGGACATGCCGCGAGAGACGAAGACGCGGCTCAGGAAGGTGCAGCTCGAGCTCGACGTGCGCCAGGCGACCCTCGAGATAGCAAAAAAGACCCGGGCGCCGACCCAGAGCTGCTGACGAGCGAGGAGAAGGCGGCGATGGCGGAGGCGCTGAGGGCCGAGAATAAGCTCCGCGAGAACCCGCCCGTGGCGGGCATGGCCAGGAGCGGCTACGAGTACGCCGGGAACGCCCAGGCCAAAGGCGGGACCGAAGAGCGCGCCGCAGCGCGGAAGGCGGTCATCGAGGCGTTCGGGGCCAGCGGCGGCGCATACGGCCACAGGCGCATCACCGCCGTGGCAGACGCCGGCGAGTGGACCGTTCGCGGCATCATGGGGACGAGGGCCTGGTCGCCCGCGCCGCCAGGAAGAAGCGGCTCCGCAGCTCGTGCGAAGGCGAGATCTCCGAGGCGCCCCCGAACCTGCTGCGCGACGAGGAGGGAAAGCGCCGCTTCGGGGCCGACAGGCCAAACGAGCTGTGGTTCGCCGACGTGGCCGTGTTCCGCATCCCCGCCGGCAAGGTGTACCTCCCGCCCGGCGTGGGCTGCTTCGACGGCATGCCGTCGAGCTGGTCGATATCGACCTCGCCCGATGCCGAGATGGCGAGCTCGTCCCTGATCGGCGCGCGCGGGCGGCTCGACGAAGGGGACCGTCCCACGGCGCGCTCGGATAGAGGTAGCCATTACCGCTGGCAGGGCTGGATAAGGATCCTCAAGGAGAACGGCCTGGTCAGGTCGACGCCGAGGAAGGGATGCAGCCCCGACAACGCGAGGTGCGAGGGCTTCTTCGGGAGGTTGAAGACAGAGTTCTTCCACGGCCGCGACTGGCCCGGGGTCACGATCGAGGAGTTCATGGGGATGCTCGACGCCCACCTCGGATGGTCCGGGGATGTCAGGATAAAGAGCGACCTGGGCTACAAGAGCCCCATGCAGTACCGCAGGGACTTGGGCCTGCTGGCGGCGTAGGATGGATTTGGTCCAAGATCACCACCGCAGCCCCTTTTGCTCAAATGATGTTGACAAAACACATGCCGGCTTTTCTCTCGTGCTGGGAGTCTCGCTTGTTCAGTCATTGGTAAAGAGTCTGCTGCGCGGGGTATCCGAAATTGCACACCGCGCACATGACCTACTCTCCGCATTCCTCAACCATCTCGACGGCCTCGCGCTTCGGCTCTACCGCATAGCTAGCATTTGCGAACTCCTAACCGGGTCAATCTGGTTCAACTATTTGCCCTCATCCCCCGATATTATTTCGCATCACACCCCTCCGCTCGGCATGACTAGTAGTTCCGAGGCATCCTTGCCAACCACGCAAAACGGACAATGTGATGGAGCTCCGGGGCCTAAAGCGAACACCGAGCCGCATAGTGTCAAAGGCCTTTACACGCTCCTCGGGCTCCTAAACGACCTTACGCTTCCACTCCATTAGCGTAGCTTCCTTCCGCAGGTCATCAACCGAACCAATCTATTTAATCTATTTATTCAAAGTACAATTCATCAATTTATGAAAGATGTGATAAACCGCCTCCTTAAATACAGGAAGGACTTTAAACTTAATGACAATCCAAACGAGGTCTATAAGGCATGCAATTACTAAAGAATACACGGATAACGATAATGGCCATTTTATCTTTTCTAGCGCATCTAGCCAATTAGACGATTCAGTTAGCGAGCCTGCAATGACCCAAACATCGAGAAGCGCCATAGCGATTGTCAACTTGAAGTTATGAAAAGCAAAAGAAATAGTTTCCCTAGAATAACATGCGCTGTGAATCCTCCTCTCAATATCAGCCTTAACCTCAGAGCTTTGGAATTTAAAGCCCGATTCGTTGAGCGAGTCATATAGGACTTTCTCATCAATTACGGTCTTAATCCAGTTATTGTTTACGCCTATTTCAACGATGTGAAGTACAATTGAGGCAGTAATTGCCACAACAAGTGCAATAGGTGTACAGAACTCAATTTTGGTTATGAATTCTAATATTGAACTAGTCATTTTAAATACTCATTCATATCGTTATTTATCATTATATTAATTAAGATTGCGGTATCGTCAGGGAGCTGTCGCGAATTAATTGAGCCGGCCCGGCCCCGCAAGACGCCTAACCCTCCTTCTCGCCCTCCAGCTCATCCATCTCCCCCAGCTTCGACATGTCCAGGTACCTCCTCTTGCCCCACTCGTGCTCGACTATGTACTTGGGCCTCACCGTCACGAGCATGAGCGCGGAGTTGCCGTCCGGAAAGGTGCCCACGACCCTAGTGCGCCTCCTTAACTCGCGGTTGATTCGCTCGATGACATTGTTGGCTCGGATGCGCCTCCAGTGCTCGGGCGGGAATCCCGTGTACTCCAGCGTCTCGGCGAATCCTTCCCTCACCACCTTGGCCGCGGCGCCGAGTCTCATCTCCTCGAGCCCCGCCGCGACCTCCTCGGCCTTTCGGGTGCACGCCTCGCGCGACTCCTACGCGCGTATGGCCTTAAGCATGCGCGTCACCGCCTTCCGCTTCGTGACGGGCACCCTCCCCAGGACGTTTCGGTAGAAGTGCACGGTGCATCGCTGGTAGCGCGCGCCGAGCATGCCCGCGCACTTGTCGCCCGTGACCAGGCGGATGACGGACAGCCCGCACGACCTCATCCAGGAAAAAACCCGCGCCAGGAGTCGGCGGACTCGGTGTAGCACTCCGAGCAGCCGATGATCTCACGGTCGCCGGACGAGTCGGTGCCGATGGCGACGAGGACGGCCGCGTTCTCGTAGGGGCCGCCCCAGCTCCGCTTGAGGTAGATGCCGTCGACGAAGACGTAGGGGCAGTCGCCCTCGCGCGGCCCCCGCCGCCATTCCTCTATGGAGGAGAACGCCTTCCCGTTGAGGTCGGGGACCGCGCCTGAAGGACACGGGGGTGCCCAAGGAGGCCTCCGAGACGTCCTCGGTCCGCCTTGTGGAGACGCCGGCGAGTTACATCTCCACAATCGCCTCCTCGACGGTCTTACTAACGAAATTCTTGATGTCCCTTCGCAGTGACTCCTCGTCGACTGATACGATGCCCCATGATTCGGTCAGTACCACTTACGACCTTGATTGATTACTTGGTGACCTGAGATCAAGAGACGGAGCGCAGGCCATGTTCCGCCATGCGGTTTTCAATTTGCGAAGGTAGCTATACATTAACCTCATCGAGCCTGACTTTGCGGTGATTTCAGATTCCGGGACGGGACCGTTCTTTTTCCACCTCACAGCGTTCACAGTGCTCCCGCGCTGACAAAAACATTTCCGACGTAACCGACGTAAACGACAAAATAAAAAAAGATGGAGACGGGGAGCTTGGACCGAACTAGTCAATTATCAAGAGATCATTGATGAACCAACGAAATCAATACCCGACGACAGTCATTTAATGTTGAATACAGGCACCTCTATCATTCGTGCACCTCAGCCACATCTTTACCGCCTAAATCATCATATAATGCCGAATCGTAGAAGTTGTCTTCGTCCCCGGCACTTGCCTTCCGCTCCAAAGATATTCCGTCAGGGCACAGAAGAAGCCGCAGACCCTCTTCAAGCATCAAAATATCTTGATTGCATACGTGACGAATTAGAGCAAGAAGAAGCAACAAAATACTAATTACAAGCAAGCAAACAGCAATGATATTGAAAACATCATTGCCAGTGTTAGGTTTTGCGCTTGCTACGGTGGCAATCGCTGCCAAAACAGCAGCCAATTCAGTAGTAGGCCAGCATTTTGCACAACGCCAACGATCAATCTCCGCCAACAAGAAAGCAATTTTCTGGTTGCAAGAGAGATCTGGCGAGAATATTCCCCAACAGTTAGACATACATGCATGTGAAAAAGTAGTTAAGTCAAGTACCTTTCGAAGCATGTTGATGTCATAGCCCAACCGCATATAAACAAAAGCAAAATATCCAAGATAACCATTGGGATACATTGCCCTTGTATATAAAAATAGATGTCCGCTATATATTTTCTTAAATAGAAGATTGTGATATGCATTCTCTTTCATTAAAGGTATCCTTCTGATTCGCCAAAAAATTTTTCTCTCGAATATAACATGCAAAGAACTACCACCGGAAAAATGAACCAACAAATTATTAACGATCTATTTACTTAAAATAACCATGCATCCGCACATTAGGTGGGTTTAAGGTCAGAATCAAACATACTCGTACAAAGACAAAGAAAGCATCAAGACAATAGCTGCTACTCTGCTAAAGGCCCTCATCGCTACCTAACATATTAGAGCCCATCATCGAAGAACAACGACCGCAAGAAGGCTCTTCGCTTGACGGCATTATGTTCCCAGAAACGGCCCGTCCCTCCTGGTAGTGTCGGGAAAGTTGGTGTAGCGCCCGATCCGAAGCGAGTCTGCCCGGCGCCCGGGAACCTGGAATACGTTTGATATCCTATGCCGCCTCGACCCTGTCCGCAGGCTCGGGGCCGGACTCGAGCATCTTCCTGGCCTCGGCCTCGAGCCGCGCCCGGTCGGCCGTCCCGTCGGTTCCGCGCCCGCGCCCCTCGTCGCAGAGCTCGTTCATCTTTGTCTCGGAGAAGTACCTGGACCCCTGCCGTATCTCGTCCTGCCCGCACATGACCGCGCCGGCGAGCCTCACCGGCGATGCCGTCGAGGGGAACACCTGCACCACGTGTGTTTTGTCAACAAAATTTGAGCAGAATGGTCATCGGGAATTGAGCAGCGTGCGCACCTCCGGCGCGCACGCTTTTTGAGCACCTACCCCTCCTGCATCAGGGCGTGCCGCACGCGGTAGGACTCGCCGCGGAACTGGACGAGCCTGCCGTGGTGGACTATGCGGTCGATGACGGCGGCCGCCATCTGGTCGTCGCCGAAGACCGAGCCCCACCTGCTGAACTCGAGGTTCGTCGTGATCACCACCGATTGGGCCTCGTAGGCGTCGGCGAAGACCTGGAAGACCAGCCTGGCGCCGTCGGCGTCCAGCGGCAGGAACCCGAGCTCGTCGATGACGAGCAGGCGGGCGCGGCCGATCTGCGCGGCCTCCCGGTCGAGCCTGCCCTCGTCGCGGGCCCTCCTCAGCCTCGAGACGAGGGCGGAGGCCGTGAAGAAGCGCGCCTCGAGCCTCCTCTCGCACGCCAGCGCGCACAGCGCCGACGCCATGTGCGTCTTCCCCGTGCCGACGTCGCCCATGAGCACCAGGTCCTCGCGCCGCCCCAGGAAGCCGAGGGAGAGCAGGTCCTCGCGGCCCATCCCCTCGGGCCACGAGACCGCCGACCAGTCGTAGCCGTCGAAGGTCTTCGGCGCGGGCAGGGCACAGCGCCTGAGCAGCGTCGCGCGCTTCGACGACTCGCGGCTAGCGCGCTCGGCCTCGAGGTAGCCGGCGAGGTACTCGACCTGCTTCGGGGTCCCCAGGCGCGACCACTCCTCCAGGACGGCGCCGGTCAGCGAGCAGGACCGCCCGGCCTCCACGACCCTGCGGGCCAGCTCCTCGCTAGCGGCCATCGGCGACCGCCCCCTTCAGGAAGCCGTCGTAGACCGCGAGGTCGGCCCCGCCCGCGGCCGCCGCGCCGCCCGCGGCTATGCGCCTGGCGAGGACGTCGACGGTGGCGTCGTCGGGGACGCGGCCGCCCTCGACGACCCTGAGCGCCGCCTCGCAGGCCGCCGCGAACCCCGACGCGCCGCTCGCCCGCCCGATCGCCCTGAGGGTCCTGCGCCTCCCGGCCGCGTCCATGCGGTCGATGCCGTCGACGAGGCCGGCCGGCATGTCCCTCCTGATCGTCGACTCGCCGAACGCGCGCGGCCTGGCGACGAGCGCCGGCACGAGCGAGGCCGGGTTGCGCACGGCCGGCCCCTCGCCGAACGCCCTGGGCAGCACGGCCACCCTGCGCCCGCGGTCGGCGAGGATCTCCACCGTGCCGGCCCGCAGCCCGACCAGCAGCCTCCTGTCGTGCCAGGCCGGCCCGGCCACGTACTCGCGGCCCGCCGCCGTGACGTAGCCCCGCTTGTCGGCCTTGGCCGGCACCCACCTCACCGCGTCGAAGGGGACGCCGGGCAGCGCGCGCATCTCGGCGAGGTCGTCGGCGAGGGCCTCGGGCGTCGGCCTGCCGTCGCGGGCGCGCGAGGCGGCGTTGAGCCCGGCGCACCCCGCGGCGAGGTGGCGGTTGAGCTCCTCCATCGACCCGAAGGACGGGACCGGAACCAAGAGGTTGCGCCGCAGGAACCCCACGGCGTTCTCGACGGAGCCCTTCTCGTTGCCGGAGTAGGGGTTGCAGTACCTGGCCTCGAAGCGGTAGTGGGCCCTGAACTGCGAGAACAGCCTCGACTCGGTGACCTCGCCGCGGACCATCCTGCCCGCCTCGGTGGCGTTGTCGAGGACCATCACCCTGGGGGCGCGCCCCCAGCGCCCGAATATCTCGGCCAGCCCCGCGCACATGCACTCCGACGCCTGCGAGCGCGCCGCGACGCACTGGCGGTCGTTCGAGCGCGGCAGCGTCGCCGCCAGCAGCTTGAGGTCGAGCTCCTCGCCGGCGATGACGGCGCGGAAGTTGCCGTAGTCGGCCTGGCAGGTCCCCGCCGGCCACTCGAGCTCCAGGTAGCCCTCGCCGCCGCCCGCCGACCGCGCCTGCCGCCAGTCGAGCACGAACCTGCGGACCGTCGAGTAGGACCCCTCGTAGCCCCGCTCGTCGACGAGCCTGTCGAAGACCCTCTTGGCGGTGTGGCGCTGCTTGCGGGGCGCACCGAGGTCGGCCTCGAGCACCGACTCGACCCAGGCCTCGTGGCCCTCGAGCGCGGGCCTCCGCCGCCGCTCGGGCAGCGGGGGCTCCGGCGACATGTCCTCCATGTCGGCGTACTTCGCGACGGTGTTGCGGCTCACCCGCAGTCTCTTCGCGATCTCCGCCCTCGGCACGCCGTCGGCGTCCATCGAGCGTATATCATTCCTTACGTCCAGGGGCACGGTCATCTCCTCCATCCTTCCCGGGCGGGCTCGCCAAAGTTGCCGCCCGGGAAACCGTATGACGAGGGCCGCGCCCCTGGCCCCGGGGCACGGCCCACTTGATCAAACTGCTCAATTATTCGTGACCACGGTGCTCAGAAAACCGTGACCACGAGGACCAATTCTTAGTGAACATCAACA
>ERZ1673741.906-NODE-906-length-27790-cov-7.799748_pt1 | contig 27790 bp, 25 predicted proteins | sample MGYA00580209_ERZ1673741 | MGnify/ENA primary metagenome ERZ1673741 (study PRJEB41218, sample SAMN15661754) | gut metagenome | host: Homo sapiens | place: Canada: London | collected 2015-08-20/2019-03-30 | study: EMG produced TPA metagenomics assembly of... | reverse complement strand
AAACTGTTTGCCAAGGGGCTTGTGGGGGTTCCATCATTGCCATAAAGGGTTTTCCTCTTATAGCAAGCTTTCCAACCCCCGCTGTTCGTGCTGCTGGTGTTCATGCGGAATCCTGCGGAACTACCGGAACTATTATAGTGACTATCGCATAGCGCAACGTCCGTACCACCAGATAGAGCAGTCTTTGCAAGCTGGAAATGGATACAGTTTGCGCCCTCTAGCTCTTGATTGTGATTGAATCCAATGATAAATGCGTATGTTGTATAATTCGAGAGCGTCAACGCACCGACCGTTCCGTTCAATGTTATCTCCTTGCAGTCACCAACGCTCCAATAGTTTGCGCCCTCGTCCTTGTCGGATACCGCCTTGATGGTCGCCCAATCGTTGTCATTCAACACAGCCGAAACAAAAGAGAGGGTAAGCGAGTACGATGTTGTCCCCGAAACGACGTTGACCGTGCCGCTGACGGTCTGTCCGCTCTTTGTGGCCTCGACGGTGTATGTGCCTGTTTCGGTAACGGTAAACACCGCCGTTCCCGTGCTGGTTTTCGTCTGTAAGGTCGTGCCATTCTTCTTCAGCACGACGGACGCGCCGGATTCGACCGTTACCGTGATCGTCGCGCTGAAGAACGTCAGCGCCACCGCGTAGCTATCGACGACGGAGACGTTTTTCGTATCGGACGTTTTCCCTCCCAGCGTGGCCTTGACGCTCCATGTACCGGCCTCCGGAACGGTCAACGTACACGTTCCATTGACAGATGTTCCGCTCACGACCTTGCTTCCTTTTGTAGCAGTAACAGTTGCACCAGATGTCACAGTTACAATGATTTGCAGCTCTGTACCGGTCTGAATGGCCTGAATGGCGGAGATAAAACCGGATGGGAATTGCAGATCGGCGCTGGTGTTGCCCTTTGTCCGGATCGCGTCCGCGACCTGCGTCAGCTTCGAATCCAGCGACGCCGAATCAACGACCTTGTCGTATGCCATCAGTACGCACCTCCGCTCCACGTCGGCAGCGCCGCCAGCACGTCATTGACCATGCTCGTCTGATCCGCCGCCGTCCAGTAATCCGTCCCCTTCACCGGCGTCTTGCCAGCTGGACCTTGCGGGCCGGTCGCGCCGGGGTCGCCTTTCGCGCCAGGTTCGCCCTTTGGCCCCTGCGGCCCCTCCGGGCCGGTCGCGCCTGCCGCGCCTGTTTCACCTTTCTCGCCTGTTTCACCTTTTGCGCCCTGTGCGCCCTGTGGGCCTTTGATGTTCACCGAGGCAGGATTGGTCTTCCCGCCGTCGTTCGTCCAGCTGAGCGTCCCATCCGCTGATACGGACGGCGTGAACGTCGTGCCCGTCGCGCCGGGCGCGCCGGCCGCGCCGGGGCTTCCGTCTTTGCCCGGTTCTCCCTGTGCGCCTGTGTCGCCCTTTTCTCCCTGAACGCCCTGTTCTCCCTTTTCGCCGCGAGATGGTTTGCCGGTGTCGGTGCTGCCCAAGAACCAGTTGCCGTTCGCTCCAATCGTCGGGGTAATGCCATCCGTGCCGGGTGCACCGGCTGCGCCGGTTGCACCTTTTTCGCCCTGTGCACCGGGGTCTCCCTTTTCACCTTTCGCACCAGCGTCACCTTTCACGCCCTGTGGGCCTCGCAGACTGCCGGAGGAGTAGTGCGCGCCGGACGTCAGATTGACGGTCATAACGTCATCGTCAAACGTCACATTCGCCACGCCGACGCCGGTGTCGCCCTTCGCGCCTTGCAGCGGGCCGTTATTTTTCCAGGTCTTGCTCACGCTGTCGTAGATGTAGATGTCGTAGGGTTCCGCCGTGCCGACGCCGTAGGCCATACCAGCCTCCGGGTTCGCCACCGCAGCGCTCAGTGCCGCAGCGGTCGCGTAGTAGCCTAGCACCTTGAATCCGGACCCTGTGTCACCCTTCGGCCCCTGCGGGCCTCTTGGCCCGGTCTCACCCTGTGGGCCTGTCGCGCCTTGCGGGCCGGGCGCGCCCGTCGCGCCAGTTTCGCCCTTTTCTCCTTGCTTGCCCTGAATACCCTGAACGCCCTGCTCGCCCTGTTCGCCCCGAATTCCTTGGATGCCTTGTTCGCCCTGGTCTCCCTTGTCGCCCTTGGCTCCGCGTGAGGGTTTTCCGGTGTCGGTTGTCCCGAGATACCAGTTCCCATTCGCGCCGATCGTCGGCGTCGTGCCGTCCGTGCCGGGGTCTCCCTTGGCTCCTGTGTCGCCCTTTTCGCCTTTCTCGCCGCGTTCACCTTGCAGTCCTTGCGCTCCCTGCTCTCCTTGCGCGCCGGTCGCGCCGGTGTCGCCTTTGTCGCCTTTGTCCCCTTTTTCACCCTTGGCCCCGGTCTCGCCTTTCTCTCCTTGACGGCCTCGGGACGGCTTCCCGGTGTCAACATTTCCAAGATACCAGTTCTCATTCTCTCCGATGGTCGGCGTGATGCCCTGCGGGCCGGGCGCACCGGTCGCGCCAGTTTCGCCCTTGGCGCCCGTTGCGCCAGTGTCTCCCTTGGCCCCGGTGTCGCCCTTCTCGCCTTTCGCGCCAGTGTCTCCCTTCGGCCCCTGCGGCCCCATGACGGAACCCATGTCCAGCTCTTTTCCGTCCGTCAGCGTAAAGATCAGATGGCCGTCCGCCTCGCGGACTTCAATGCCCTTCACGCCGCGCGACGTCTGCCCGCTCAATGTGACCAAAATACTGTTCGGAATTTCAACCTTCACTGTCTCACCTCATTCCACCCGGACTTTGTTGTCCCGCGCCAGCGTCGTCCGGTCTCCGTGCGAAAATTCCACGTCGTAGGTGTATCTGCCCTTCGGGAACTTCGCGCTGATCTCCGCGTCGACCACAAGCGTCACCTGATTGTTCGCGACGTTCGAAAACGTCTTGCTCCAAACCTCCGCCCGCGTGTCGTCGCGGAACGTGATCTTCACCGTGTCCGTCGCCCCAATGTCCACGGCCGCTCCGTCCTGATCGACAAGATCCGCCTGAATGACGACGCTGAATGTGTCTCCGGCATACCAGCACAGCACGCCGTTCGAGATTCGCGGGCTTGCGTATGCTCCCGGAATTGGAATTCCCATTTTCATCAACTCCTTTCCCTCAGTGTAACAGCTCCACCCAGCAGATTCACCCCACGCAGCACTTGACGGCTCCGCCCTCCGCGCGCTATACTGTTCTTATCTCAAACAGGAGGAGAATATTTTATGCTGGACAAGAACGATTTGGCACTCATTAAGGATTTGCTCGACACACAGACTGCCCGCATGATGGATGCAATGGAGGCCCAGAAAAAAGAGATTCTTCAGGAGACCGCCGCCGCCACGCGCGTTCTTATCGAATCTTCAATTATGCCGAAATTCAATCTTCTCGCCGAAGGCCAACAGACGCTGCTTGAAACGCTCGCCCCGAAAAGCCGCGTGGAAGATCTGGAGGAAGAGGTCGATTTCCTGAAATCCATTATCAAGCTGCACAGCGAGCAGATCGCTGAACTAAAAAAAGCCCAGTAAAAAACCGGAGCGGTCATCCCGCTCCGGTCTTTTGTTACTTGTACGGATTGTTTTCTTCCTTCCAGTCCTTGTTGCAGCTTCGCCAGATGGCCGCTTTCTCTGCCTTCGGAATGTCCAACTGATCGAGCGCCGCGTTCACCCGCTCCTGCGACACGCTCTGCGTCCCGTATGCGCCGAAGTACGCCTTTCGGAACGCGACATAGTCCGAATGGGAAACGCCCTGCTCTTCCAGTGCATCCATCTTCCCGCGCTCCGTATCGTCGGCCAGCGCATTATAATAATACGCCGTCTTCCCTTCCTCCGGCAGATCGTAGGCGAACAGCATCGTGAGCTTCGCCTCCTTGCTATCCAGCTTCTTCATCGCTCCGACGAAGGTATAGCTGTCCCGCTGATCCGCTCCGGCTGCGGTCATCTCCTGATAGGCCGCCGTCTCCTTCGCGCTCAGATTTTTGAATCCGCTCTCGATCCACCTCTGCGCTTCCTCCGTCGCCGTCTTGCCAAAGAGCAGCGCCTGTGCAAGATTCTTTGCCATCTCGCCCGGCTTGTCATTGTAGATCGGATATTGCAGGATGTCGCGGCCTTCGTTGTCCACCTTGTAGCTGCCGCCCTGCATGACGGCCTGCGCGCCCTGCGCCATCTTCTTGATCTGCCCGCCGCCGAATGGCAGCGCCAGATAGGCCGCCGGGTTTGCCAGCTCGTTTATTACCGTCTGTGCCTTCTTCTTCGGGGCAATGTCCTCGTTGCTGGCAAGCAATGCCTTTTCGATGTTCCCGATGTTCGGAATGGCCGACGAAACCGCAATGCGTCCGCTGTCGATCTCCAATCCCAACTTCTCATCCAGTCCGAGCACCGTGAGCACCTGCGTACCCGGCAGCTCGCTGATGAGGTTTCCGCCGAGATTTTTGATCGCCTGATATGTTCCCGGCTTCTCCTTCGTGAACTCCCACCGGCCCGAGAGCGCCGACTGCACCGTGTTCGGCAGCTGATACCCTGTGAAATCTCCCACGCTGTCATTGAGGATGTCCAGCGGGTCGAGCGCCGCGCGTCTGCCGGCAATGGCTTCATAGACCTCATTGTAGAGCCACGCGCCGATCAAAAACTTAAAGAGCGCCTTTGCAAGCTGCGCCACGCCCTTCTTTCGCTCCTGCGGGATCATGTCCTTGAAGATCCAGCTCAGTTCGTTGTTGACCTCCAACTGGAACTGCGTAAAGAGCTTGATGATCGGATTTCGCGCCGAGTAGATCGTCGGCGTCGCGCCTTTGCTGCGGTCTGCCATGATGTTTGCCGCGAACTGGTCTGCCTCCTGCATCGCGTTCACCTCGCTCATGCCAAGCCGGAGGTTTTGCAGATACCGTGCCCGGACGACGCTTCCGGTCGTGAATCCGTCGACGGCTTCCATCAAAAATGCCGCCTTTTCCGAAACCTTGTCCATGGTCGACATCGCGAGCCGCCCATAGCCGCTTCGGTTGTGGATGAAGGTTGAAGCCGCGTCTAATCCGTCCGCCGTCTTGTAGTTTTGAAGCGTCTGCCACATCCCGTGCAGCATATCCGCCGATGACACCTGGCTCCATGCCTGCGTCAGCGGAATGAAGTTCGTCAGCGCCGAGCCGATGTTCGCCGCCACCATGTTTGCGCCCACGCGGGATTCAAAGGCTTTGCAGACGTTGTAGAATTTCCGCCCCAGCATCTTCTCCATGCCGCGGTCGAGCCGCGACTTCTTCCCGGCAAGCAGATTCGTGTATTCGTCCAGCTCCGCCACGAAGTTTGAGAGCGCAAACGGCGCGTCCTTCATTGCCTGCGCCACCCGCTCGTTTGCTTCATCCGGCGTCAGCGTCGGGTCTTGCAGGATGCGGTCGATCTGCTTGCGCACGCCCTCGTCGCTCGCGCGGTAGCGGATCTGCGTCGCCAGCGCCCGGAGACGTTGGATGTCGCCCGTGTGGTAGATGACGTCCGAAGCAACTTCAATGTACCGGTCGAAGCCTTGCAGCGCGTCGTAGGCCGTCGCATAGCCGAGCCGCTGCTGGATGTTTGCCATATACCGGATGCCCGGCCGGAACGACTGCGTCAGGCCGTTGATCGTCGCGGGCAGCGGCGTCACCTCGTTCGTAATGCCGAGCTGCCGCCCGAACTTCGTCAGCAGGCTCCCGTCCTTGTCGTTCTCCTGAAAATGCGGGAAATATCCCTGCATATAATCTACCGGCTCATAGCCGTTTTCCATCCGCACGCGGTTCATGTCCTGATAGAGCTGATCGTAGATGCTTCTGAATTCCTTCACGGCGTGTTCGATCTTCGCGTAGTCTAGCTTCGGGTTTTCCTCGTGGAATTTTTGAATGGCCGCGTTCCATTCCTCGTAGCCAAATCCGCCGCGCTGCTTCACGCGCGGATGCTCCGCCAGATACTTCCGGTTGAATTCCGCTTCCCCGAGCCACTGCACCGCGTAGCTCTCCGAAACCAGATTTCCCTTTTCCACCTTCCGGCTGAGATTCAGCGCTTTGATCCTGTCCTGCAAGCCGACGACGTAGCTCTTTCGGTCGCTCTCGTTCTTGTGTACCGGGTGGAAATACTCGTTGTTGAACGCCTCGGCCTTCTCATCCGCAACCTTGCCTTTTTTTGCAATGTCCCGAATGTTCCGCTCCATGGTCTCGCGCATATACGCAAGGCCGCTCCCCTTGTCGACCCACTTCTCGGCTTCCGCCGCGTTCAGCGCGTTCTCTGCCTGATCGCGCAGATTCTCCTTGCGCGTGTTGTTCCAGGCTTTCAGCCGCAGCGCCAGCAGATCATAGTCCGCTTTCGCTTCGTAGGTTTTCAGAATTGCTTCCGCGTTCTCCCGGTTCTGTACCGCTTCCGGCGTCGTGTCTCCGCGCAGCAGCATATTCACGATCTTCTGGTCTGCGTCCGTCAGCAAATACCGGCTCTGCACCTTCTGAAATTTCTTCTTCTCGGCCTTGACCTCCTTGGCAAGCTCCATGGCTTCCTCTGCCGTCTGCGGCACGCCCAGCTTCTCCTTCTTGCGCTCCTGCGCTTCCTGATAGCGTTTCGCAATGCGGATTCCTTCTGCAAGCCGCTGTACGGATTCATCAAAGTCATTCCGCGCCCACGTCTTGAAGCTCTCCGCCTGTGCGCCGAACGCTTCGTTCAGCGTCTTTTCACGCTTCTGGATGCTCTGCGCCACCTCATAGAGCTGCAAGAGCTGGTCGCTCGGTGCGGTGATGCTCGCCGGGAACAGCTCCGGCGCCATGTCCCGCATCTCCTGATAGAACGTGTCGACCGGCAATCCATCGCTGGAAAGGCGCAGCGTGCCCATGGTCTGCTTGCGGAACAGGTTAAAGTCCGCAATGTCCGCCCGGTCTTTCGCCGAGATGAAAAGCTTCTGTGTGCGGATCTTCTCGCGCACATCCTTGTACTGCTCATAGTATTCCGTGTCGGCTTCCCGCCCGGCGTCCCATGCCTGTTCAAAAAGCCGGTTCAGCTTCGCGCTGTCCATCTCGCCGCCGCGCAGTACGTCGTAGATGATCTCGTCGGCGATTGGCCGCAGCGTCTCGCGCTTGGCCGTCTCCGGCACGCTCAGATTGTCTGCCAGCCGCCGCACCAGCGTGTTCTCCGTCCGCGCCACATATTCCGCCGCCCGCTCCGGCAGTGCATCCCGGAACCGCTGCTGTGCCGAAGCATATCGGATGTCTGCGCTTTTCAGACTGAATACGCCGTTGTTTGCCACGGCAGATTTGATTTGCGTCGGTTCCAGCACTGCCCATGTTGCTACACCGTTCTCAATCGCTTGGATTCCATCATACCCATGCCGTTTCAGCAGCTCTGACATCTGCTTCGAGTTGACCGCTTGCCACAACATTTCCGGTCTTCCGGCTCCTTCCCATGCCTGCCGCAGTTCACTCGGGCGCACGCCGATCCGTTTCGCTAGATCCATATAGTTTCCATCAAACCCGCCGTCCGTGTCCCCAACGTTCGCCGGATTTTCGACACGGATATACGCTGGGATCACCCTGTCAACGTTCCCCGCATAAATTGACGAGCTTGGCAGCAGTTTCTCAGCAGCTCTATTCGCCGTGGAATACTTTTCTGCATACTGGATGTTCGCTGTCAGCCAAATCGGCTTTCCGCCCGCATCGAACGTGGTAAACCTTGCGCCCGCTCCATGGAACACCAGCATCGGCTCGCCGTTCCGGTTGACCGCTTTGCTGTTCCCAAACCACCGCGTGAATGCAGCGCTTTCCGTTTTTCCGCGTTCCGCCACAAGCTTTTGCAGCATTTTCGGATTTCGCAGTAGCACCGCGTCCCGGAAAATGCCGTCACCTTCCGCGTCCATCATTTCCAGCACTTTGTTCAGATTCTCTCTGTCCTGCTCGCTGATCTGCTCCGCACTGGCTGAGAATTGCAATTCTGGCGGTGCCCTCGCGCTGCCGGACTTCTTCGTCCACTGCCCGGCCTCCATCGTCACCTCGGCGCGGATGTTGTTCGTGCCGTAGGCCGTGCGGTTGATTCCGGCATAAGCGTCCGCTACGATCTCCTCAACGTAAGCGTCCGTGTTGTCTCCGTAGATCGAGTTGTAGGCGTCGATGTAGCTGTCGATCTGCGCCTTGCTGATCTTTCCCTCGTCCACCAGCCGCTTGCGGATGCGCTGCGCCATCTCAGCGTTGCGCTGCGCAATGATGTGATACCCTTCGTGCTTGGCAAGCTGCGTCGCGGTATATTCCTCGCTGTCCAGCCGCACCAGCACTGTTCCATCGGCCAGCGTCACGCCGTCCGCGCGGAACGTCCGCCCGTCGACCGTGGTTTCCAGCTGCCCGACGACGAATTGGTAGCGCTTGATTCCCGCCGTGCGGAAAAATTCTTCCGCCTTCTTCGCGTCCGCGTTTTTCAAAATCTCCGCCCGCGGCATCACGCGCACCGTGTTCTCGCTGCCGCCCTTGCCCAGCAGCGCCGCGTTCGTTACTTCAGGCCAAGTTTTTGATAGATTTCTTGCCTGATCCGCTCTTTCTCGTCCTCGGCTGGCGCTTTCGCTTCGCCCTCCTGCTGCTTGCTCCACTCGCCTAGCTTGCTCTCCGGCACGCGCACCAGCATTCCGTTCCTGTCCTTCAGCAGATACGTTCTTTCCATGTTCATTTCCTCCCTTGACTTTTTTCTGAATTTCTGATACAGTGTCACCAAGCTGATAGTTTCCTGTTCGCTCGGCCTTGTAGCCAACGCTGTTCAGGAAATTGTCGGCTTTTTTGTTGTCCAGAATCCGAAGCGTTTTTCCATCCTTGATCTGGTTCTGCACCCACGCAGACGGCGTATCCAGTCCATAGGCGCTTTTCATTCTGGTCACTGTCTCTCCATCCAGATTAACATTTTTCCGGAAGGCAAGCAAGAGCGGTTTTCCGTCTGCATCGATCTCCGACGTCAGCACGCCGACCTCATCTCCCTTTTCAAAGGACAGTACAGCCGAATCCATAATCGATTTCAGATTATTAAAAACGCGCTGCGGAACGTTGTGTTTCGCAGTTTTTGCTTTCTTATAGTCCGTCTGTGACATGACGATCTCGCCGGTCAGTCCGATCTTCTGCACGCTTTCCGGCGCTGCTCCGAATGCAAATTCATCCTTTGCCTTGAATCTACCCGCCCGGTATTCCTTGAACTGCTCTTTCTGGCTGAGATTTCTGGTGTCATTGATGCTATATTTTTCGGTTGCCGCGCCGCTCTGCTGCGCCGCCTTGCGTCCGGCCTCCCATGCCGCCGTCGCCACATCCCGGTTCATCCCGACCGCCGCTCCGACCGTCCATTCCTTCGATACGCCCATCTGCCCCCGCTCGTATGCCTTCTGGAATTTTGCGGCATACTCTTCCAAGGAGAGATCTGTCGTGTTGCCGTTTACAAAATACGCCGCTGTCAGATCGTCATAGCCGTTCTTCTGTACCTGACGTTCCAGATAGGCATTGTCCGCCGCAGCCGCTGCTTTGTCCATCTCCGCCTCGGCCTGCGCGGTCTGCTGCCCGGCATACTGCTCCGGGTCGATCTCGGCCCATCCTTCGCCCACATCCAGCAAACTGCCGTCCTCGTCGTACATGTCGACGCCCTGCTGTTCCTGCTGCCGCTGCGCCTGTTCTTGCTCTGTCTGCGGCTGCTCCACGCTCTGCACGGCGTTTCTGAAGTTCTGGTATGTCTGGTTCTCCTGCGTCTGATCTCCGCTCTGCGCTTCCTCGGCGGCGTCACGCTGTTCTTTTACGTACTCGCGCAGAACGCTTGCTACGGCCTTCTGTGTCGCCTCTCCGCCCTCGTCCATCGTCTTCTGCACCTGCTCCGCCTGTGCGTAGGCCCTCGTGCCCTCGCCCTGTGCCAACCCGAGGTCGATCACATCCTGCACCTCGCCGCGCTGGATGGCCTGCGCTGCCGTCCACTGGATGTTCGCCTCCGACGCGCCCTTTCCCAACGCCGCGTATGTCCCGGACATCGCCCAGCCGGAAAGGCCGCCCGCGAGGAACGAAAGGCCATCTTCCCCTGCGAAATCCTTCACCATCGCGGCCATCGCGTCCCGCTCGCTCATTCCCTTTGCAAGATAGGCGCGGTACGCCGTTTCCACTTCGCCGCGCCCGCGCTTCGCGGTCACGTCATAGATGCGGTTGAGCCAGTTGCTTGCAATTTCCTCTGCGCCCTCCGAAGCGAACGCCCGGATGACCTTACGCCATGCCGCCTTGCCGGACAGCATCGTCTCAATGATGTCGCCCACGGAATATTTTTCTGTGATGCCCTCGATTGCACCCTCGACAATACCGTCGATCAGCGCGTCGACGTTGCTTTTGCCGTTCTGGATTCCCTCATAAACGGAATCTGCTGCGACCTGAGACCCCATCACGAAGTTCATCGTATTCGCCACGGCGCCCTGCGCCGCCGCGCCGGTTCCTAACCCCGCCGCACCGACCAAGCCAATCGACGCCGCCATGTTGACCGCGCTGTCCAGGGCACTGGTTCCCGCCTGATAGAGGAACTGTCCGACGGTTCCCATGTCCTGCATGACGCCGCTTCTGATGCTTCCCGACACGCGGCTCGCATTATACAGTGGACTGTAAATATTCGTCGGCATGTCCTCGTTTTGATACCCGCCAAACCCCTTCGGCAGCACGCCACGCACCGATTCGATATTGCCCAGCGCCTTTGCTGGAGCCATCAGCGCGGACGCCACCGTCGAAATGTACGGATGCTCCTGTCCGAACCGCTGCATATCCTCTGCCTGTATCATCGCGTTCTCATAGTCCTGCAGCCGCTGCTCGTACTCTGCAAGGCTCTTGATCTCATCCTCGCTATATCCCTTCGCCCGCAGATCGGCACGGGCCTCCATCTTCGAGAGCCCGCTCCCGCCGTTCTGTTTGGAGTAGTCCCTCGTGTACATACCGCCCTCATTATATTCCCGCAGCAGCGCCTTCGTCTCGTCATCCAGCGGATCGATCGCCATGTGGCTGCGCTTCATCGCGCGTTCGCTTTGCAGCTGCATCTGCTCCTGCTGAAGCTGCGCAAGCCTGGACTCCATGTCGCTGATCCCTTCCAGTTTGCCCTGCTTGATCAGCTCTTTCCGCTCATTCTCCCGGCGCACGCCTTCCTCGGTCGCTGTCTCCGCTTCCGCCTGCCGCGTCCGGATCTGCTGTTCCAGTTCCTTGATCTGGCCGTCCAGCTCGTCCTCCCGCTCTTTCAGGACGTCGACATATTCATTGTCGTAAAGGCCGCGTTTGTAGTTTTCGTAGGAGCCGTACTGTTTGACCATTTCCGGCGTATGATCGAACTGGTGCTTGGTGATTTGTTCTTCGCTCTCCACGTTCTGTACGGCCTGATTCTGATACTTGTTGTTTTCGGCGTTCGCGGCCTGTGCCGGGTCTCGATAGACTGTCGTGTTCAGAATCTTCTGCTCCGCCGGGGTCAGCGGTTTCCCGCTCATCTGTTTCTGCCGAAGCTCCTTCTGCTTGAGCGCATAGGTGTAATTCTCATAGGCCGTCTTCTTTGCCACCGTCGGCATGTTCGACTGCCCATACCCCCTCGCCACAGTCCCCATCGCGTCCGCCCGGCGCTCATAGCCCTGCGTCACCTGCCGCTGCGCCTGTTGCTGCATCGCCGCGCGGGCGGCCTTGTAGTTTTCAAAGGCTGTCCGGCGCCGATCCATTTCCTCGCCTCCGCGTGACAAGAAATCCGCTTCGTTCACGATGGACGTCTGCGGTCTTTTTGTCTTCTTGTTCTGGTTCTTCAGCGCACCGTTCACAAAACTCTTTTCCGAAATGATCGCCATATCGTCGCTCCTTATTTTTTCCTTGTAGCCGCAGTCCCCGCCGTTCCCGTTCCGCTGTTGTAATAGTTCACGGCGTCATCGATCTTCTTGCCGGTCAGTTCGAAGATCCGGCGCGAAATGTCCGACCACTGCTGATGGCTCATCTGGCTTTGCGCGTTGACCGCCGTCTGATACGCCGCACTGAGATTTCCCTGTGCGATCTGCATCTCAATGGTCTTCTTCACGCCGCGATAGCTGGCATCCAGCATCGCCTTGTTGCTCTCGAAATCGCCGTACCCATTGATGAGTGTCCGATCCGTCAGTCCGGATGCGCCCCCGCCGGAGCCGCCGCCCGATCCGCCGCTCGCCCTGCTCTGCGCCGCGAGCTGCTGCAAGTAGGCGCTGTTCTCGTTCGCCGCCTTCTGCGACCAATAGCTGAGCTGGTCGCTCCACTGGTTGTAGTCCCGCGAATAAGCGCTGTCGTAGGCGCTGCGCGCGTCGGAGAGGTCGGAGTAATAGTCGTTTACCGTGTCGCGGTACCGGCTGTACGCCTGATTCTCGCGGTCGCTGATCAGTCCATACTGGTTGTAGAGGTCTGTGCCCTCGTCGCGGTAGCGGTTATATGCCGCGCTGTAAAGGTTCGGCACAATGTCGTTCAGGTTTTGCAGATAGGCATTGTACGCCTGCTGCCCCACCTGCTCGCCGTAAGTGCTGCCATATCCGCCGGTCAGCGCCGCCGCCTGTCCCATCGTGTTTTGCATTGCGAGCCGCCCCTGCCGCTGGTACTGCTCACGGTACTGCTGATATACCGGGTCTGTCCCGAGGTCATAGCTGAACGTCTTCCGGTTCGCGATCCGGTTGTAAAGCTCCGTCAGCTCGCCGTCCCACCGACTTTGATATTCTCCTGGCCTGCGGGACTGCACCTGATTGAGATACGCCTGCGCTTGCTGCACAGCGGAGCCGGGCGTGTAACCGCCTTCCAGCCCATTGAGCCGATTTTGCGTATACCCGCTCACGCCCTGCGAGAGCAGCGGACTTTGCCGCTGCGTATATTGCCCCTTGTAGTTGTAGGTCGTCTGTTTCTTGTTGCTCACCTGGCTCTGGTAGCTGCCGTCCGCGTTGACACCTGTGATCCGGTATGTTCCGCCGCCGGTCACGACCTCGTCGCCCGCCGAAAGGCCTGCCGGCGCCTTTCCGTTTTCTACGCGATAAATTGCCATGTCATCACCCCTTTACAGTTTGAAATACGTTGCCGCCTGCCGCGGCATGTGCTCCTGATTGTATGCGTTCCAAAATCCCTGCCAATAGCTGTTGTACTTGGCAGCGGCGTTGTTGTACTTCGTCATCTCGCCGTTCGCGTCGCAGATCTTCATTTCCAGATACCAGCGGTAGATGTCCTCGTACGGAAACGGGATCATCAAAATCGTGTCGAGATCCACGCCCGGCGGATAGCCGGTAAACTCGCCCATATCCTCCTCCCGCTCATGCGCCCGGAAAACGTCCCGGTCTGCAATGCCGTCCAGCTCACTGAGCCAGTGTACCTTTTCTTCCTCGCCGTACTGATTCGGCATCAGCCTGTCGATCATCTCAATCGCTTCTCGAATTCTCATACTCCACCTCCTATGAAAAAGAGGGAGCGGCACACGCTCCCTCTCGTCATGCCGCAAAGGGCACTATGTTGTTATTTCGGCGCGTCCGCGCGGTTCGCCTCGAACGCCTCCTGCTGCGCGGTCATTGCCTCCATCAGGCACTCATAGATCGGCAGCGGCACTTCCGTCATCCTGCCTCTCGGGACTTGGAATGTCCTGCCGTTCACCGCGCAGAACTGAGACTGTTGTTCGTTGCCTCCCGCTCTCGGAAGTAAAATCGATCTCATGTCCTTCCACGGGTCATAAGCTTCCGCTGCTGGTGCGGCTGCTTCGACCACAATTTCGGTCGATTCTGTTTTTCCCATAGTGATTCTCCTTCCTTAGTTCGCCGGATCGGTCTCAGAATACGCGCTCGTGCTCTCGATGCGCACCATGCGGTCATCATAGAGGATCATCGCCGCGCCCTCGTACTTGTAGCCGACTGTGCTGAACTGTTCCAGCGGACCGCCGACTTCGCCCTTGGTCTTGACGATCATCTCCATGTTGCCGCCGTCCGGGTCGATCATAGCAAATGCGTCCTTGCCCATGATGATTGTAGAATACACGCTGTAATAGACCGCCGGGTTGCCGCTCTCAGCAGCCGTCTTGACCGGGCAGGTGCTGTCGTTCCAGATCTTCTGGTTCGTCGATTCGACCCAGCGCACACCGTGCAGCTCTCCGATTTCATTTTCGAAGATCGCTTTTGTCGCTTCGTACTGATGCACCTTGATCCAGTCCTTATCTTCCCGAAGGTCGTATGTAACAGACGGATGAATGATGCCGATATACTTTCCGTCGATGGTCGGCGCGTGCATCTTCTTCAGGGCGGTCACGGCCTTGTTGACCTCGGTCGGCGTCAACTTGCAGGTCAGATCCAGCCCCGAACGGCTGGTGACCTCGGTGTGCGCACCAGTCGTGGCGTTCACCTTGTCGCAGTATTGCTTCACCGTACCGCCGATGATTTCATTGCGCACCATTTTGTCAATGCTCATGCCGCCGGAAGCGCCGAGTTCTTCGGTCGCACCGACGATCGCGTTATCGATAGCATGCAGTTCCAGCTGGTCAGAAATGGTGACATACAGGCCCTTCTGTACGATGTCCTTCGTCATGCTGGACATGCCGAGCTTCTGGCCGGTCGGGATGACGCCTTCGGTCAGCGTCTCCGCTTCCGGCAGCGTGTTCCATTTGCGGAACTCCACGCTCTTGCCGCGGTTGCGCGGAAGCGCCTGCTTCTTGGCAAGCTGTGCAAAGATCAGCTCCGGACGCGCGTTCTCCAAGAGCTGCGTGTCGTAGAACGTCTTCATTGTCGGCGTCAGTTTGTTGGTCGTGTCAAACGCCGTAGTCGTACCGTCGTATGCGTTTACGTAGTTGCCGGTCGCGTTGACCAGCGTGCCCGCATCCGCGAAAAACTGGAATCCGATGTTAAACATAGTTCTTTTCCTCCTTCTGCTCAGAGGACGATCTTTTCCCCCCTCTGAACTCTTCTGATGATCTCCGCACGCTGTTCCTTCGTCCAGCTGCGCGGGTCGTTGTTTGTGAATTGCCCGCCGTTGGCGTTCCCGCCGATCTCTGGCGGTCTTGCGCCCTGCGCCTGGATGGTCTGCATGACGTTGTTTCTCGCCTGTGCTGCCACCACCTGCGCTTGCGCTGCCTGGATCTCTGCCATGTGTACCACTTCGTAGGCTGTCTTCGGTGGGACGTTCGCCGCAATCAGCCGGGCAAAATCCTCGTTTGCCATCTCGGCCTCAAAGCTCGTCCCGTACTGCCCGGCAACATCCCGGTCAAATGCCGACCGGATGCCGTTGAACTGCTCCTGAATCTGGTACTCCTGCAGCTGGCGGCGCATCCACGCGGTTTCCGCGCGAGAAGCATACTCGTTTCGTACCGCGTCGGCCGTCGAGCCGCGTTCCATGGCTTCTGCTTCGTAGAGACGGTTATCCGCACCAAACTTCTGCGCCAGCGCCGCATAGTCGATCTTTCTCGGGTCTGAGGTGTCAATGCCATAGAGCACGCCCAGCCGGTCGACCACCGGAGCCATCGCTTCGATCTGCGCCTTCATCGCCCCTTGCCCTTTGAGCCGCTGCTTCACGGCCTTCTGCACCGCCGCACCGACTGCGCTGTCGTACTGCTGCTTGTACTTTCCCGCGATCAAGCTCTCAAAGGTCTCCTCCTGCTGTCCCTGAGCGTCCGGGACGTTGGCCTGCTGCTGCGGCGCTTGCGCCTGCGCCGGGGCTGCCTGCCCGCTCATCTGCTGACCGGCGACGTCAGCCGCGCCCACCTGGGGTGCTCCTGCCATAAGTTCATCCATAAAGCAAGTCCTTTCTGACTTTCTAATTTCAGTCTACCATGCGTTTTTTGTGATTTCACCCCACGCCGAAAGAAACGATCTGCAAACCATTGAAGTGTTTGCAGATCGGTTTTTTATTCCGGCTGCGTGGCCTTCTGCGCCTGTTCCCGCGCGTTTTGTACCTTCGTCGGCTCCTGCTGCTCGCCGGTTTTGATCTCTGCCAGCTTTTCATCCTGCGGAGCCTGCACGGCCTGTCCGCCCTCCATCAATACCTGTTCGGCCAGCGCCTGCCCGAGCGAAGGATCATATCGATCTGCCACGGCAAGCGCCATCTGCTGCCACTGCGCCAGCCGCTCCGCAAGGTCGGCGTTCTCCTGAATCTTCTGCACGATGCTGTCCTTCCCGTCGAAGTCCATCATGTCCAGCGTCGCGAGCGCCTGATCCACCATTTGCGGTTGGAAAAAGCCCAGCTGGAAGAATTGCAGCGCCAGCTCGTTCTGCGCCATCGCCGTATATTCGCTCGCCTTCTGTGCCGAAACCTCGATATCAAATACCGGCTTCCGCATCCCGTCCGGCTGCCCGTCCTTGCCATAGAGCGGCTGCATCTGCAACCCTTGGTTGGAATACTGCACGAATTCTTCCGCGCCGCGCTGCCCCACAATGCGGAACTGACGCGGCAGATCGTAGAATTGCCGGATGCGCTCAATCACCATGCGGATGAGCCGCGCATATGCCCGGTATGCCGACTTCGTGCTGTCCTTGCTCGACCGGCCCGATGCTTCCTGCAGCGCCGCAATCGCGGAGGCCGCCGTCACGCCGGAGGTTGTCGCGCCGTTGTTGACGTCCGTGTTGCCGGTCGTCCATTTCAGTTCCTCGATCTTGTTCTGCAAGATCGTGATGTAATTCCCGCTCAGTGGATTCACTTGGATCTGCATCAACGAATCCTGACTGAGGTTGCCGTCCACGTGCACAAAAGGCTTCGTCCAGTCCGCAAATTCTTCCTCGTTTACCGCGCCGTCGCTGCGCCGAAACCACCGGGGCGACGCCGCCATAATTGCGTTTTTGATAATCGCCTGATTCATCCGGTCGATCTGCTCCTGTGCGCTCTTGCCGATGTCGATGTATCCGTAGCCTGCAATGCTGCCCTCCACCGGGAACAGCGCATCCACCACAAACGGATAATCCCCGTCGTCGTAAAGGCCCGTCTCCGCCATGGGGCTTCCGACCGGCGTCTGCACAACCGAGCCGTCCGGCATCTGCTGCGTGCTATATTTCTGCTCGCCGTCGTTCTCGGTCGCAAGCAGTACGTTGTCTCCGACGAATTTGCAGAAATGCAGCACACTCTTGCCGCCCCGCCACTTCTTGTAGTACCAGTCCACCACCATGCTTTTGTTGTCCGTCGGCACGGTGTCGTCTGTGTTGTACTGCTGCATGATGTTGCCGGTCGATTTCAGCTTCCCTTCCAACTCCGGGTACTTGGCCGTCAGGATGTCGTTGTCGACCAATTCCGTCACAAAGACGTTTTTCGATTTCTGAATGTCTGTGATTCCCGGCTCCCAGAAAAAGCTCAGAATGTCTACCGCGTTCACGGCGATGTCGCCGATTCCGTTCAGTTTGGAGCTGTCCCAGCTCACGTGCCAAACTAGCGTCCCCTGCTTCAGCTTCGTCCACTGGCTGTCCGAGTAGACTTCCTCGAAATCGTTCTGTTCTAGGATCACCGGCAGGATGGACGAGAGCCGCTTTGCTTCTCCCCTGTCGTCCGGCTCCCTTGGCCGGACGGCGGGCGCGGGGTATGCCGCGATCGCGTCCGCGTGCTTTCCCATGATGACGTTAAAGAGCCATGCGCTCGTCCACTTATCGTCCATCGGATTCCCTTTTTGAATCTGCCGCCAGCTCTTGAGCCGCCACCAGTTTTCGCTCGCCGTCACGCGCGCTTCGAGGTTTGCCTTGCCCGCCTTGTATTTTTGCAGCGTGGCAAACGCCTGCCGCACCTGCGCTTCGCCGATCGGCTGCGTCAGCACCGGTGCGCTCTGTTCCATCGTCTCATTTGCCATCTGTTGCTTCCTCCGTCTCCTGCGCGGCTTCCGCTTTGATCTGCATCTCCGCCAGCGCTTGTGCCTCGGCCAATAGATTTTGCAGAATCAGCTCCACGACCACCGGCGGCAGCTTTGCCGCGTTGATCTCCTTGATCAGCTTCTCCCGAAGCGCCCGCACCTCTGTCCCAAATTTCATTCTGTCTCGCCTCCCGTCAGCACGATGTTCACCATGTAGATCTTCGACCTGGCATCGTAGGACGCGTTCACGCTCTCCGCCTTGCGGTATGTCCCAATCAGCGGAATCTCCTGCTGTCCGTCAATCACTTTGCAGCTTGCAAAGCTCATGCCCTCCACGCCCGTCAGATCTGGGAACTGCGCCCCATCTCCGACCTCGAAGCTGTTTGTTGCGGTCATCTGTGCCCGCTCGACCAGTGTTTCGTAAAAATTCGTGATCGGGATCTGCTTTTCATCAAGTTTCAAAATCATTGTCATTTCCTCCCTATGACGCATTTTTGGCCGTAATAGCTCTGTTGATAGCTTCCTTCAGCGCAGCATTGTCGTTGGCAAACTGCGCCGCGCGATATGCCGGTAGTTCGCTCACCACGACTGCCGGTGTCACGGTTCCCGCGCCGCTCAGCGCCGCAATCGCCGCCCGCATCTGATTGAAGTGATTCGTGCTCAGTGCCGCGCCCGCCGTAGCCGTCGGCACCGACGCCGCCGTGCCGCCGCAGTCGGCCACCCGCTGCCGCAGCGTGTTCCATGCCGCCGCCGTGATGTATGAGATCGGCTGCCCTGCAGCGATGTAATAGCCGTCGTTGCTGGTCCAGGCAAAGCTTGCGATCAGCGCCTGCGTCGTGGCCGAAGCGTCCGCGCTGTCCAGATACGAGCCGTTTACCGTGTGCCGGACCTTGAAGTAATACGTCGTCCCCGGCGACAGGCCCGGGATCGTCACCGGCGAGCTTCCGATGTTTCCGTAGGACACATAGGCTCCCGTCGCCGTCCGGTAAAACAGCGTCCAATATCCCGTGCTTCCGTCTCCTCCGTTTGAGGCCCAATAGACCGTCGCGCTGTTCTTCGTCGTGGTCACGCTCGTGATCGTCGGCGCAACTGGGGCAATCCGGCTCTTGTAATAGGCATGTACCTCCAGCCCTTCCGAGATCGTGATTCCGGTTCCAGCGGAATAGTTGGTCTGGTAGTTGTCCGAGGACAGCCGGAAATACTGAAAATCATAGATTTCCGAATATGTTTGATATTGCGTGTTGGCATACGTGATGTAAAAGATTCCGCCCGGATGTCCCGTGTAGGAGCCGCTTGTCAGCGCCGTGTTTCCGTCCAGATAGTTCCGGATCAACACTTTTACAGTCTGCGCCTGCGTCGTGTAGGACACCACGTTCGTGTTGCTGTTCTGCGGCGTCTGCCCCGGTGCGTAGATGTGGACGTAAAATTGATACGTGCCCGCGTTCCCCACGTAGCTGCTGATGTTGAACGACCACGTTGTCGTCGCGGCCTCGCGTGTCCCGCTTTCCGGCTGGCGCACGAGTGCGGTGTAGCTCGTGCTTCCCGGATAGAGGCAGTAGAGCATCATCGCGTACTGCTGTCCGACCGTCAATCCGGTCACGTTCAGCATGGTTCCCGAAATGGATGCTGTCGCCATACGCAATCACCCGAACACCGGCACCACGCCGACCACGCCGGTTGACACGAATTTAATTGTCCCATCCGCGCGGAGCTGGATGCTCGCCGTCTTTCCTGCGTTCTGGATGAAGATGTCGCCGTTTGTCGAGCGAATCCGCACCGCCGCGCCGCTCAGCTCTGTTGCATATCCCCCCAGTGCCGAGCTGGACGGCGTAAACTGCAGTCCGCCCGCTCCGTCGACATACATCTCACCGCCGCGCATACTCGTACCGCCAACCGTCAGACCGGTGACATTGCCAAGGCTGTCTGTAATCGCGTCGATCTGCGCCATGATTGCTTGTAGCTTTGTCTGGACGCTCACGCCGCCGAGCTGCAAGTCCGTCGCGTTGATCGTGCCGGAGATCGTCGCGCCCTTCGCTGTCATCGCGCCGCTCGCGTCCACCTTGAAGTCGCTTCCAAGGCTCAGTCCGCTGGTGCCGAAATACAACCCGTCCGACGCGCCCCACTTCTTGTTCGTCCGGTAGATGCTGTCCTCTGCCACCGTCCACGGGCCAATCACCGATCCGCTCGCCGCTGTCAGCGTTCCGGAGAGCTTCGCGTCCGTCGCTTCCAGCGTGCCGGACGGGAAGTGCAGCTTCTTGGCCGATAGATATGCGATCTCGTCGCCGCCCTGCCAGAATGTCACCTTTCCCGGCGTCACGGTCACCAGCTCATTTTTCGTCTGGTCTACCACGGTCTCGCCGTCTTTTGTCACCGTGGTTTCGATGTTGCCGACGCCCACGCCGTAGACCGGTGTTGCCTCGTCATAGTAAAGCAGCCCGGTCTTAACATATTGCTGTGACTTCACCGTGAAATCATTGTTGATGCCCGCTGCGTAGTCGTAGAGCTGCCGGATGCCGAATTCGTTTCCGTCAATGGTCATCGTGGCTTCCTGCCAATACTTCCCGAAGTCCGATACCGCGACATAATTGCCCGAGAGCTGCGTCTTGAAGCTCTCGCTGTTCGCCGCGGCGTAGTCCGCCGTCTTGATAATCAGCGCCTTGAGCTGTCCGAAGTTCCCTAGCTGCGTCTTCCGCTCCGCGTCCGTCATTCCGTCCGCGTCAATGGCCTGCGAAATCTCCCGCAGCACCGCGCCCGCCGACCAGTCCGCGAGGTTGAGCTGATCCGTCAGCGTGCAGAGGTAGCGCCGCATGGATTCCAGCTGTTCCCCGCTCGTCTTTCCGGCAATGGATGGGTACGCCAATGTCATGCTGCCCATCGTCGCACCTCCTTTCTCATGCGTCGCTCCCCGCTTCCAGCACGCGCGTCAGGCCGTATAGCTTGATCTCGCCCTTGCCCGTCATGCGGAATTGCAGATGGTCGCACCGGCAAGGTCGAATCGGCAGCAGGAACGTCCGCAGTCCTTTCCCGTCCAGATGTCCGCTGTGCCGCCACTGTCCGTCCGAATCGTACTGAATCCAGAAATCCATGCTGCTTCCCTTCGGCAGCTGCATCCGCAGATCCAGCCGCGTGATGTACTTCTTCCCGGCAAGTCCATAGGTCATCATTCCTGTTTCCGCCATCCACTCGACGGCCCCTTCCGGCTGTCCTGCCGACCCATACAGACAGTCTACGTGCTTCTCGCTGTCCAGGCAGTAAAGCTCATCGTCCACGCGGGCAAACTCTGCCGCGTGCAGGCTGTCCTCCTTGTGCCAGATCCCGCGCCGCGTGTCGTAGCAGAAGAGCGCCCAGACGTTTTCTCCATCCCGCATCGAGATATAATACTTCCCGCGCACCCCTCCGGCCACGGCCTCATAGTAGAGTGTGTTTCCGAACGCGCTGCCGATGTTCTCCGGCATCCCGCCCGTGTAGACGCAGACGCCCATGCGCGACTTGTAATAGAGCCGGTCATCTACCACAACGAGGCTCTTTTCCGATCCGCGCTGCACGCCCTCACATTTCTGCACGACGACCTGATGCGCGCCCTGTGCAGATGGGTAGACCCGGTGGAAGCAGTCCTCCTTGAAGAAGATCGGGCTGTCGGCCAGCGTCGCCGCGCCCGTCCATCTCCCATCCGTGCCGCAGCTCGCGCGCCAGCTGTCCGTCGCCACGCCCTCGTAGCACTCCCAGTTCTTGAAGTCCCCGAGCTTGCAGCAATAAAGCTCGTTCACGGTCTCGCCGTCCACCACGCCGTACTTGCAGCCCCAGAGCCGATTTCCGCTCTCTGTCACATAGTCCATGTCCGGCACCTTCCGCTCGGTCTTTACCGTCCCGCTCGTCAGCTCCGTCGTCTGGTCGACAAGGCCCACGATCACGATGTAGCTCTCCGCCACGTCGTAGAGAATGTGCGAGCCGTTGAGCGCTTTCACCTGCTCACTTCCGGTCAGCCCGCTCAGCTGGATTCCATCGTACTTGGAAAATCCCTGTCCGATGCCGTCCGCCGCGAGCTTGAGATAGACCGCCGGCACCGACACCCATTGCGAAGTTGTCGCCGCATACTGCTTCAGCGTGTGCACGCTTCCGCTCGTGTCGATCCAGTATTGGCCGTTTGTCACGTTCTCCGGCTGATTGCTTTGCGTATAGCTCACCGTGATTGCCGTGCCGTCCACCGTGCATAGCGAAATGCCGAGCTTCCGGCTCGCGCCAAGCGCCACGCTGTTTGCGTGCCCCATGTAGCCGTTGTCCGAATACTTTTCCGTGTTGAAGTAAATGCCGTCCGGGAAGATGCAGAGATACGCGCCCATCGACACGATCTGCTTCTTCCCGCTCGTGATCTGCACCGCCGTCATATACTCGGCCATCGAATAGCCGGAGATGTAGAGCTGTTGGTTGTCAATCCAGCAAAGCGCATCCCGCGAGATAAGCGCTTGCGGGCTGTTCAGCTGCCGGTCAAAGCTCCGCTTCGGCCTCTGGCTCAAAAGCGGGTAGTGCTCCGAGCACAGATTTTTCATGTCGTAAAACTCGCCGTCTCCAATTTCGAGATTGTGGTTGTAGCCCCCGAAGACCTCCGTCGTGACGGTGCTCTTCTCTGTGTCCGTCAATGCTGGCATCAGCATCGGCCCCACCCCTTTCATTCATGTATTCACCGTTATGCACCCATTCTCAGGTCTTTCCTCCGGGAATTTTTGTGCCTTCTCGCATATTCATTCGCTTTTCTGTGCATATTTCTCAGTGTTTTTTCATCTGGTTCAGCGGATCAGCCCAAATCGGATGCGCTGGAGCCGTCTGCATCGGGCGAATCGGCCTGCTCATGCAGAAGTACCGCCATTCGTCCGCCACATGATCCTCCATGCTTGTGTCGAGATCTTCAACCTTGTGCTCGTCGTATACCAAAATCGGAATCGTGCGGATAAACGCCTCGCAGTTGCGGAAAACATACATCCGTGGATAGCCGTTCTCATCGAATTGCAGCCGGTAGTGGCATTGCATCCATCCCGCGATGCGCTCGTTGTCGCCCTTTGTGAAATATACGCCGTACCGTGCCGCTGTCTGCTCGATGCTCTCGCCGCGGCTCGCGTCCCAGATTGCCGGGTCTGCAATGCCTGTGATGTCCTTTCCCTTGAGCCATGGGTGCTGCCGCTCGATCTTCGCGATCTCCGCAAACTGCTTGTCCGGTGTCCATTTCACACCCTCGTTCGGTGTCTGCGTGCAGCCGTACAGCTCCAAAATGCGGTAGATCACGCCGTCATAGTCTACCGCCCACCATGCGCAGGAGAACGGTTTCCCATAGCCGAAGTCGTAGCTCCGGCAGATCGTCCACCCGCTCGGAATCTCGAACGGATCGATGACGTGCGTGCCTTGCCGCGTCTGGTATCCGTCCGGGTTGTTGACGAAATCCTCGAAGAACTGTCCCTCGTAGACGTCCCATCGCCCGTCGAGCCACGCTGCCCGCAGCTTCGGCGGCAGATTCTCCAAGCTCCGGATGTAGTCCGGCTGCTCCCGCAGTAGAGCCTTGTTGTCCGTGACCTTCGCCTGGATGAAGGAATAATCCTCCGGGTGCTCGTCCGGATTGAAAATGCGATCGACGAACAGCCGCTTAAAATAGCCGTGGCTCGGCCCGCCCGGATTTAGCGTGTAATATGTCCGCTTCGGAAACCCGTTCGCGCCGCGCACACAGGCATTGATCTTCTTGATCCATTCCTCACGAAGCTGTCCGGCTTCGTCGAGGAATATCACGTCGTACTCTGCGCCCTGATACTGGCCGAGATCCGCGTCGCTTTTGCAGTAGCCGAACGCGATGCTGCTGCCGTTCTGGAAACGGAAGATCTTTTCCGTCTGGTTGTACTTTGCAAATCCCTTCAGCTCCGTCCGCAGTTGGTCGATGTGGTTGTTGCGCAGCTCCGGCATCGTCCGCCGCACAATCAGGATCTTGATTCCCGGATAGCGCAGCGCCAGCAGCTTTCCCTTTGCGCGTACCGCCCAGCTTTTCCCGCCGCCGCGTGCTCCGCCGTATGCGATATGCCGGTGCTTGTCTGTCAGGAACTTCCACTGTTTCGCCTGTGCCTTCCCGATGTTCAGCGTTTTCATTCGCTGCCTTCCTCGGCTTCCCGCTCCAATACCAGCCGCACGCCGCCTTCGTCCTTCTTCTCGTCAGTTTCCTTCGCATATCCGAAGCCATAGGCCAATGTGAACTGTGCGCCGCGCTGTGCATCCCGGTCAAAGAGCCGTTCCGCCGCGTATTGTTCCACGCGCAGGCGCGCGCGCGTCACCGTGTCCACAAATTCGCGCTTTGCCTTGTAGTTGAGCAAGCTCTGCCGCGAGGTAAACCCGAGCGCCAATGCAAGTCCCTGAATGGTCATCGGCCTTCCGCCGACGTATACTGGCTCGCCGTTCTTGTTCAGCATCGGCGTTCCATCTCCATCTCGCAGCATCTCCGGCTCGCAGCTTGCAAAATAGGCGTCGATCTTCTCCTGCATTTCCTCTGCCGATGTGAATGTCGGTTTCCGTCCCATCCGGCGTCCCCTCCCTTCGCTTTTAAGCATAAACCATGCTTTTCGGCTTTTCACCCCACGCCAAAAGAGCGCCCGGGCCACCCCCGCGCGCTTCCTCTGTGCCAATATCTTTATGCCTGCCGGTCGAAATATCGCAGCTTTGCCGCCGCGACGCTGCACTTCCGGTAATCATAGCTTGCGCAATACCGGCTGATGTACTCTGCCGTGTCGCAGCTCTCCCGGAAGCAGAGCATGCAGCCGTCTTCGCACTTGATCGTCTTTTTTCCAGCTGCCGCCCAAAATGGGCAGATGTACGCCCTGTGCCAGTAGTCGCTCATGCTCCGCCTCCTTCGTCGTAAAACTTTACACATTTACAAGGCTCAATCTAAGCGGCGTCCAGTCCGCTTGCGTTCCTGCTCCTTTTCCGGCACACATACATATTTATAATATTGATATCCGTACTTCGTCGCCCGGCACTCCGCCAGCACATATCCGCGCGGCGCCACCGGCGGCCGCTTCGGGCTGTACTCGCGCACGGCCTCCGTCGGCATCTCCGCCTCCGGCATCCGGCACGTCCGGCTCGCCTTCCAGCGGTGCCCGCCAAACTCCTCCCGCCAGTGGTCAAAGAGATAATTTGCCAGCGCCGTATAGTCCTGCCCGTGGTCGACGAGCTGCCCGCTCTCATTTTTATAATAGTTGTGCTTGCGCAGCGGCTTCACGTCGATCACGCTGCCGCGTCCCCAGAGCTTCCCAATTTCCTCCTCCGGCACGCCGTCAGAGATCATGTGCAGGTGGAAGCGCCCCGTGTGCTTGCCCTTGCCATAGACCAGATAGATCTTCGCCGCCGGATATTTATATAGTATGCGGCGGTAAAAATTGTCCCGTTCCCGCTTGCACTCCGCAACGGTATGTACTTCGCTGTCCAGATCAAAGGTCAGCGTCGAATAAAGCGAGGCGGGCGAGAAGTTCGCATTGACAAGCCGCGCATTTTTCCGTCGGCTGATCGCCTCGCGGTGCGCAGCCCGGTCTTCTTCGTTTTCAAAGCGCGGCTTTCTCGGCTTCGCCGTCCTGATGTCCGCGCTGTCTCCGATGTTGTATATGATCTGCTCGCAAACCGCGCCGCAGAAGATCCTCTGCTTCACTCTGCGCATCCCCGCTCACCCTTTCTCTTTTTTCTGCCGGTTCAAAGCAGCGCCGGTCACCCGGCGCTCCGTTCAGCCGTCATTCCTATCGATCTCCAACTTCTCCCTTGTGTCCCCGCTTCTCGTCGAGCGCCTTTTTTATGTCGTCCATGCACCCCTGACGCAAATGTTTCCGTCCTGCATTAGCAGCGTATCGAAAACAAGGCCCCAGTCAGCGGTGCTTTCATTCACCTTCGGCCCCTCCATCCATCCGCGCGCCGCAGTTGGGGCAATACTGCCAATACGGGTCTGGGACTTCTTTCGTTCTTGGGATCATTATCTTGCACCGGCTGCACTCGCGGTGCGGCCAACTCGGCCACCTATCCAGCAGCCACTTTTCATGCACCACCTCCGCAACGTCGGCGGCGGGCAGCTTTCTGATTTCTGCAAACGCCGCAGCGTAATCCCCGCACGTCCGCGTTGTAATTTCCAACGCCTCTGCGCGCCTGATATATTCGTCAGCCATTGTCTTTCCCTCCATCCATCTTCGCCCCGCAGTTCGGGCAGTAAGAAAAGCTGTTTGCTCCGCAGTCAAAGCCACATACAGAGCATTTCACCAGCATCGAACCCGCGATCCCATTGTCACCCCACTTCCCATGCCCCACCTTCGCATCGTCGGCAGCAGCCATATCCGCAAGCACCCGCTTTGCATCGGCAATCGTGGCGAATGGGTCAGTAACTTCCAGTGCTGTCAGCTTCGCAATTGCAATGCTTCTCAGAATATATTCGTCAGCCATCATTTACCCTCTGTTCTCCGTCACACATCAGCCGCTCACGCAGTCGGGAAACCTTTTTCTGCCGCCAGATTGCAACGTCGTCCCTGCATTCGTAGAGTATCATCATTTGTTCCAGCATGATTTGTACATCCGCAATCTCTTCGGCAATGTGTGGCCTGTCCGCCCCAAATCTGAAGCTTTTGCATAGTTCTTTTTGTAATTCGCTCAGTTCTTCGATTGTGATGATTCGCTGAATGTCGCTACCCCAAAGCGAAAGAGCTGCTTCAAATATTTTATGTTCATTCATTCTTCTTGCCCTCCATTTTCGCCAGCGCCTTTTCAGCTTCTTTGCGCGTCAAAAAGACGGTTTTGCCGAAGTTTTTGCTGCTGACTGATCCATCGCCATACTCCCCGCCACAATGGTACTCATCACTCACGGTTTCACGCTCCCAGCTATTAAACGGGCAACCATCGCAATTATCAACGCACTCAAAATTCACAAGGTATTCGATCGTTTCATCGTCCATCAGGTACATTTCTGCAACGCTGCACTCGACGATCTGTGTTGTCCCTACAACGTATAGTTTGTCTGTTCCTTTGCATGGCAAGACGATCACGCGCCCCCCCTGATCGGCCACGGCCAGCTCCCGCAGGCGCATCAGCGTCATGCCGTCGCCCAGTCTCAAAATTGAGTGCAGATTTGCCGCATCCTCCGGGGATAGCTTGCTGTCCTCATACTGTTTGAGTCGTTCCCATACCTGTTTCTGGCTGCAAGCTGTATCGTATGGGCACTTCACGTCCTTGCACCGCGCAATATCGCAGAAGTTGCCCTCAAATGTCAGTCGTTCCATCCTCAGTCCTCCTTCAATTTCATAAAACATCCCCAAAATGTTTTTGCCTGTTTTCCGCTTCTGTGCCCGAACAGTGGCTTCTCTCCGATTGCTTCCCACACTTTTTTAGCCTCAATCTGCACCTCCGACCACTTGAAGATCAAAACCCCATCCGGTTTCAAAACACGCATACACTCACGAAAACCATCATGCAGCATCTGCGGCCAGTTGTCACTTAGCACACCGTATTTCTTCCGCATCCACGAGTTTTCACCTGCACGCTCCAAATGTGGAGGATCGAAGATCACAAGCGTGAATGTATCATCTGCGAACGGAAGATTCGTGAAATCACATTGTATATCAGGGGCTATCACACATTGCCGTTCAGCATCATTCTTCGTGCTTTTCCAGATTCCAGTGTATGATTCGCGCCTGCTATCGCAATACACTGCGGCCGGATGTGTTTTGTTGAACCATATCGTGCGGGAACCGCATGTAACATCAAGAATTTTCTTTTCCATTGTGTGCCTCCGGCGCGCCGCGCCATTCCCAGTTGTCTGTGCTGCTCCCGATTCCGGAGCATTTCATGCACGCGCATTGCGCAATCTCGCAGAAGTTTCCCTCAAAGGTCAGTCGCTCCATCGGCGGACTCCTTGTCCTCAAACTGTTTCAACTGTTCGCGCAGTTCTGCGCATACCCACGCTGCCTGATAGAGCAGAGCCAAAACGTGCTCGAACGATTCAACATCTTCCCAGAGCCATTCGGCCATCATCATCGAGAAGGAATCATCCGAGATATCCAAGTCCACATACGGGCAGTTCCATCTGGT
>ERZ1673741.905-NODE-905-length-27831-cov-27.759361_pt1 | contig 27831 bp, 20 predicted proteins | sample MGYA00580209_ERZ1673741 | MGnify/ENA primary metagenome ERZ1673741 (study PRJEB41218, sample SAMN15661754) | gut metagenome | host: Homo sapiens | place: Canada: London | collected 2015-08-20/2019-03-30 | study: EMG produced TPA metagenomics assembly of... | reverse complement strand
TGCAAGTATTATTATTTTTAGAAAATTAGGTGTTATTTAGGGATAGATTCTTAGTCTCCGAAGATCGAGGTGTGTCGCGCAAAGCATACCGAGCCGGGCTTCAAGATCAGGTGCATCATCTGGATCAGTTTATCTTTTTCTTAAGGAATCAAGTAGAACCTGCATTTGAAGTCCCCTACGGAATTGAACTGAAACATATATACCGGTTGCACATCGAATCCTCATTTTGGGATTCTCTTCGTGAATCTTACCCCGGTTTTGATAGTTGGTTTCATGAGGCAGCCAGACAACATCGTCAGGCGTGGTGCATTTGCAATGAAAAAGATGAACCGCTGGCAGTATGTATTTTTAAGGAGGAAAATAATCCAGAGGTTACAACTGAACCGCATCAAACGTTATATGGCAAAGTATTAAAACTTTGTACGTTCAAAGTCGCAGAAGAGTTGCGTGGCCGTAAACTGGGAGAACGTCTGCTGTATACCGCTTTTAAGTATGCATCGGAAAATGGTTATGACCATGCATATATTCAAGTTCACGCACAAGATAAGTTGATAGAACTTTGTTCTGATTTTGGTTTTTACAAAATCGGCAAATACAACGAAGACGAAGTGTATGTCAAGGATATGAAAAATCCAGATACGGGTTTAGGGAGAGTTCATAATCCTTTTGAATTTGCGAAGTTATATTATCCTAACTTTCTTGATGGAAATGATGTAAATAAGTTTATTATTCCTATACAACCTCAATATCACAATGAATTGTTTCCTGATATCTCAGATGATGCAGAAGGCTTATTCGCTAACCAATTTTTATCACAACAGTCTCAAAGTAATACCATCAAGAAGGCATACCTGTGTCAAGCCAATACAAACCAGATTTCCTCTGGAGACATTCTCTTGTTTTACCGCTCTGAAGACAGAAAATCTATTCAAGTGATAGGCATTGTTGAACATGTCAAGCGTTTCTCAATTGATGATATAGCGATGGTGCAGGCATTAGTTTCAAAGAGAACAGTGTTTTCAGAGGAACAATTAAAAGAACAGCTAAAAAAGCCGACGCTTCTCATTTTATTCCGTTTTATAAAATATATTCCTAAAATTTATTGGGAAGGATTAAAAAACGCTGGAATTTCAGGGACAATACAGTCGATCCGAAAGATTTCAAACGAATCCTATTGCAGGATTACAGGAAAACTATGAAAAAGATTTTACTAATTTCAATACATCCAAAATTTGTTGAAAAAATTCTAACGGGAGAAAAGCGTTTTGAATTTCGGAAACATATTCCTTCATGCGAAATTTCTCACATTCTCATTCATGCGACAACGCCAGAAAAACGCTTAGTCGCAATTGCAGAGGTTGAACAAATATTACAAGCGCCGCCTTCTGTATTATGGGAACAAACAAAGTATGCCGCAGGAATTCCCCGTTCTTTTTTCAGAGAGTATTTTTATGGGAGCAAAATAGCTTCCGCATTCCAGTTAGGTAGGGTGTTTCCCATTCCAGAAGATGTCGCACAGCAGATTGCATATTTGCCACCACAATCGTATTCTTACTTTAAAGATCAAGGAAGCATTAAGCGATTAGAGCAAGTAATAAATTACGATATTGCGTCAAAGGTTATTTTTATTGGCGGAATACATGGGGTAGGAAAAACTTATTTTCGAAATAAATTTCTTCGTCCTGCAGGCTGGTATGGAATCTCGGCCAGTGAAATAATAAAACAAAAATCCGGCGAAGTAAATTTAAATAAAAGAGTTACAAAAGTAAAGAGCAATCAAGAACTTTTGAAGGAAGGACTCGTTCCGATAAAACAAAATTTCTACAAGGTTGTCCTGGATGGGCATTTTTCACTAATCAACGTAACGGGACAAGTAACATTGGTTCCGGAAGATACCTTTACAAAAATTAAGCCTGTTGCCATAATTGTATTGACCGCACCGATAAATATAATTCAAAGTCGCCTGTGCAAGAGAGACAATCAAAAATATTCCAAAGATTTTGTTTCAAATTTTCAAAAAAAAGAGATTAAATATGCTAAAAAAGTGGCAAAGTTACTTAGTATTCCAATGATCGTGATTGATTCCACGGAACAAGTTGCTCACTTACAAAGAAAGCTCAATCTTTTTCTTTTATCTTTGCTACAGCCTAAGTAGGGGCTGCTGAATGCGATAAAATCTATTGATTTTGAATAAATTGCAGCAGAAAAAATTCTGATTATGTAGTATTTTATTCCTGAAAAACGAAAAAAAACGTGCAGTAAGGAAAGAGTGATGTATCGAAAAACGTGTCAGAACAAAGTAATCACCCAGTCAGCCCCATCTGGATTGAGGCGGTCTGCGTGGTATGTCGTTCCTGAACCCGAAGCAGAGGAGGACAGCATGGGATGCGAAGGACGTGATTATTGGGAGGTACAACTGTAAGAATTACTGGGATCGCGGCTTGACAATTCAGGAATCCAGCGAACTGAAGGAACTTCCTTGCCAAAGTACCCGTCGCTGGATCCGAGTGGCGCAAAAGGCACGCCAAGATGGTGCGAGCGAATCTGAAGCGCCGGAGTTGGTCGTGGTCAAACCATTGCCGGCAGATACGAGGGCCGGCAATGGGATTTGGCTGCTGGTTGACGGTATAGAAATTGTGGAGGAAAAAGGTTTCGACGGCACTACGCTATCCGAAATGTTGAATCTGCTTAAGGCGCGGTCATGTACGGCATCGGCGGATCGGTAAGGATCTACTACTGTCCCACTCTGATAAACCTGCGAAAATCGTTCGACGGCATTGCCGGAGCGGTGGAAGAGTATATCAAACAGGATCCGGAATCGGGGCAGGTATTCGCCTTCTTCAGCCGCAATCAAAAACTGATGAACTTACTGCAATGGAAGGATGGGAGCTTTGTGATCTGGATTGATCCGTGAACGGAATCAGACAGCTTCTGAATGCTCCGGGGTGCATTCTCGCGGCTCTCATTTGATTCATTATGAATCCCTACTCATTCATTCTTAATTCGTGCGTAATTTAAGCCTTATTTACGCATATGTCAAGTGCGTAATTTTATTCCATTATCATATTACGCACGCATTACGCATGTAGAGAGCGTAATGCGTGCGTAATCAAAAGCCTATCGGTCACGATAGGAAATTGCGTCTGCTGTAAGCAGCAAAAAATCAAATTTTTTTTGAAAAAATTATTTTTTCCGCAAATCAGCATTGGACTTTTTCGCGATAGCGGATTATAGTATTGCCGGGGTGTGTGGAAAGGTATTTTGTTCACCGCGGCAAAGATCAAAGCCACACATGGCAAAGGTGCGGATTTCTATCGTCAGCACCTTGCCAATAATGACTATTACAGCGAGCACGACAGAGTCGAAGGACACTGGCGGGGCAGTTTGGCATCCGTATTCGGACTTGAAAACGAATCGGTCACACAGGATGTTTTTTCGCTGTTTCAGCAGAATCTGAATCCATCCACGAAACAAAAACTGACTCCCCGGAACAATCCGAATTCCGTCCGTTTTTATGATTTCCAATGCTCGGCACAGAAGTCTGTTTCCGTGATGTCATTGTTCGATTCTCGACTGATTGAAGCACACCGGAAAGCGGTTGAAGTCGGGATGCGGGAGCTGGAGCGGTTTGCGGCCGTCCGCATCCGCAAGGGCGAATCGTATGCGACGAAGAATTTCGAGTTCACCGGGAAGTTCATCTATGCGCAGTATCATCATGACAACAGCCGGATGCTGGATCCGCAGCTTCACACGCACAACGTAATCGTGAATGTGACACAGGAACGGGACGGTTCGTTCAAGGCACTGGACCCGTCGCAGATGTTCAAGGCGATCCGTTATGCGGGAAAATCCTATCAGAATGAGCTTGCCTGCGAGTGCCGCCGCCTCGGTTACGAGCTTGAAATGAAACGGAATGCCAAAGGGGAGATTACCGGTTTTGAAATCGCCGGAGTTCCGGAAAAGGTTCTGATACGCTGTTCTCAACGCCGTCAGCAGATCGAAAAAGGGATTGCCGAATTTTACGAGAAGAATCAGCGGTATCCGACGGCGAAAGAGATCAAGGCGATCACGCTGAAGACCCGTTCCCGGAAAATGCTGGAACGGACTGAACAACAGGTTCGTGAACATAAGTTGTCGCTTTTGACCGATGAGGAACGGAGCCGCTTTACGGATATGGCGTATGAGGCGGAACAGATGAGTTTCCTTCTGCCGTCACACCCGATTCAGGAAACACCGGAACAGCAGATCCAAAAAGTCGCTGAGCAGCTTTTCGAGCGGAGTGCCGTGCTGAGCAAAGACACATTGCTGGCGGAAGTCCAGAATCAGAATCTAGGGAACTGCAATCTGGATGAACTGCGAAAAACACTTGATTGCGTTCCGGGACTGGTGAATCTTTCCCGTCCATCCGGAAATCCGTATTTCACCACGGAAACGAATCTGAAGCAGGAGAACTATGTCATCGAAACAGTCAATGCGTTCCGTGATCTTCTGCCGGAGATCAGGAGTGAACGAAAGCCGTTCTCCAAACCACCATTCTTGTCGGGCAATCATACTGCACAGCGCGAAGCGATCGAAACGATTTTGGGTTCAAAGTCTCCATTTGTCCTGTTTCGCGGTGTTGCCGGAGCGGGCAAGACTTCGACTTTGAAGGAGCTTTGCGAATGCTTGAAATCCGGCGGCGTGGAAAATATTCAGCTGATCGCTCCGACCAATTCGGCGGTGGATGTTCTGAAAAAGGAGAGATTTACAAACGCGCAGACTGTTGTAAGTTTTTTGCAGAATCCGCAGGCATTGCCGCCGAAGGGTTCGTATCTGATTATCGACGAATCCGGATTGAATTCGTTGTCGCAGGGGGCGGGGATCATCAAGCTCGTTTTGCAGAATGACTACCGGGTGTTGTTCGTTGGCGATGCCAGACAACATAACTCCGTGGAAAGCGGCGACTTTTTCCGGCTGCTGGAGGAACATACACAGATTCCGAAAGCGACGCTTACACAGATTCATCGTCAGCAGACAGCGGAATACCGTAGGGGGATTGAGCTGGTTTCGGCAGGACTGGCTCTGGAAGGTTTCGAGACATTGGATCACGGTGGTTTTGTGCGGGAGGGCAAGGGCAGATACCTGGAGGAAGCGGCAGAGAGTTTTATGGAATTGACGGATCAGGGGAAAAATCCGCTGAACTGTATTGCGGTCAGCCCGACGCATCGGGAATGCGACGCGCTGACTGCGATTTTGCGCGAAAAGCTCAAGGCTGCCGGACAACTCAAAGCGAAAACGGAGCGAACCATAACAGCGTTTCAATCCTTCGGCTGGACAAAAGCGCAACTTGGCAACATTGCAAATTACCAGCCGGGAATGAAGCTCTTTTTCACGACCCGTTTGAAAGGCATGGAAAAACCCGGCGAAATGGTCGGGATAGAGCAGGTCAAGTCGCCAGGCGAACTCGTTTTGTCCAATGGTTTGATCGTAAACCCGCGCAAAATTCGCAGCGCGGTCGATGTCGGGAAATCAGCGGAACTTCCGGTTGCCGAAGGCGATATTGTCCGTTTTACTGTGAATCTGCGGACACCGGAATTCAAAATCAGCAACGGTTCGCTGGCGATTGCCACGGCAATTCCGAACGAGTACCGGCTGCTGGATGCGGAGCGGCGGATAACGGGAACGGTCTGTTTGCCGGAGTCGTTTCACGGAATCCGGCACGGCTGGGTGATGACCAGTCATGCTTCGCAGGGAATGACCGCCGATCATGTGGTGGTTGCGGCGGAAAAGATGTCGAAACAGGCGTTTTACGTCGGTTGCTCCCGCGGACGTTTCAAACTCGCGCTGCATCTGCCCGACCGGGAGCGTTTCAAAGAGGGACTGTTGCGAATTCCGACGGAGCGTTTGTCCGTTGCCGATCTGGTCAAATCCGGTGAAATCGAAAAGCCGGATCTTGAGCATCTCAGGCGGATTCGGGAACAGTATGATCCCGATCCATATCGCCTGATGCGTTCCTGCCACCTCAAAAGAGTATTGGCGAAGCTGCGCCGTGCCGGACGGCAGGCTACGGCGGCTGTTATGTCCGTTATCAGCTTCAAGCTCTCCAGTAAATGTCGCAGGAATTATGTCGCATCGCGCATGGAGGAATATCAGAGGCAATTGCGGAAAATCAACGTACAGGCGCAGGAAAGGAAAATGGCGGAAACTCAGGCAACGTTGCAGGAACATCGAGTCGTTGAACAGGAAAGTCCGGCGACAGCAAACGAGATGAAACGGAACAGACCGCGTCCCGTTCGCAAGGGACCGGAACGATAATCAACAAGCAAATATGGAGGTCAGCAAAATGAACAATGAACGACAGAAATACGTCGGGTGGGAAGCCGTTCAAACTCCGGTTCCCCGTTTGAGAATCCGGACCGATGAGGGGGAGCATTTCCTCATCCCCTGGCACATGATCTCGTTAATCAAGGCAGACCTGTCGTTCAAAATGGTCGAACTGCATACCGTCTCCGGATTGCTTTTCTCCATTGTCTCCCGGGAATCATTACAGAGTTTGCTATCCCATCTGCAAGTCGAATGTGTCCGGGCGGTCTTTCCCGCCGATGGCGTGAAAATTGAACTCAGAACACCGGAAGTAGCGGGCATATCGGAGTAATTTACAGTTTTCTGCCACGCAGTGGCTTTCCCCGCGCAAGCGTATGAGAATCTTTCTCATGTTTGCGTAACACTTCCAGACGCTTTTCCTCCGGGATTTTGAGAAGCATATCGACCGGTTTGGGAACCATCACAGGCTCAGTTCTTCAATGCTGTAATCGGAACCACAAAGATGCCGTCCGACCTCTGATATGCAGCATTGGCAAGACCGCATACGACAATCAGGGTAGACGCCGGAACGCCATCTGCTTGTTTGATTTTTTCATTGACGGTCAGCAGGTTTTCTGCCGCTTTATCTATCTGATTGGCTCCGAGCTTAATTTCCAATGCACACCAGGACTTGTCCGGCAGTTCAATTACCGCATCAATTTCGTTATCTCTGTAATCACGGTAATGATACAATTCTCCATCGAAACAGTTGGCATAGATCCTTAAATCCCGTTCACATAACGCCTCAAACAGGAAACCGAAAGTCTCCAAATCCTGAATCAGTCCCGCAGGAGAAAGCTTCAATAAGGCACATGCAAGGGACGGATCTGCCAGATGGCGTTTTTCCGCCTGTTTTGTACGGATTGAAGAACGGGCACCTGGTGCGAAAGGAGGCTGATTATCTAAAAGAAAAAGACGACGGAAAACATCAAGATAAGTACTGATGGTGTCATCATCCACATCTTCCGCATCCACAGCCTTAATGTCATTTTTCAGGGTTTTATTCGTGGCAGTCGTACTCTCATTCCGTGCCAGGGATTTCAGCAACAAACGCATTTTATGCACATTCAGCTTTACACCGTCGAGACGATAAACGTCATTTTCCAAAATAGCGTTGATATATTCCGCAGCCATCAAGCCAGCTTGCTTTTCAGGCACGGTCAGATTGCCGGGCCAACCGCCGCGAACAATATATTGCGCCAGTTTGAGAAGTTCAACTTCCCCTGTTATTGTCGGAGAAAGTTCACCCCGGCACAAATCTTTCAAAGAAATGCTTCCGGAAGAAAAACCCGCCTCAAACAGGCTCATCGGACGCATCCGGAGCCGCCCGATACGACCGGCTCCACTATGCAGAATTCCTTTTCGATTCGGGGTAGCCGAACCGGTCAGGATAAATTGCCCTTTTGCATTACGGACATCAATTTCAGCACGCACAGCATCCCATAAGGGCGGGACTTCCTGCCATTCATCAAGTAAGCGTGGAGTACTTCCGGTCAAAACAGTACGAGGAGACATCTCGGCAAGATGCTTGTTCTGAAAATTACCATCAGGATCGCCTAGAAAAAACTCACTGTTGCAATGTTGGGCGGAACTCCAAGTCTTTCCACACCATTTCGGACCTTCTATAACAACCGCACCGAATGCACTCAAGTAATCTGTCACGGTCGTGTCTATCAACCGCGGAAGGTAGTTTCTCTTTTGCATAAGTATACTCCTCAATCAGTCTGAATCCTTTGGGTTGAAATATATTATATTCGGTTATATTTTGCAAGTGGAATCGGTAATATTTTTAAATTTTGTTCGGTATTTTTTTAGAGATAACCTCTATTATAGCACTTATTACCGACTGATTATGCGGAGGGAACCAAAATCTGCGAGTTCTGCTTTTGTCCCGGTAAAATAGGTCGCGGTGATTTGCGTATCTTTATCTATGACATTTTTCCCTTTGGTTCTGATGTTGGCTAAGGATAATTCCCATTTCGGCATCCAGATGCGTTTATGGATACGGAGCCGGGGCAATATCATATCTCCGTAGAGAGTATGAAATTCCACCCGGTCTGCATAACTGGTCGCCGTGATTTGAGCGTCATTCAATAGACTTTCATACAATCCATGCTCCAGATTTCTTTCGGCAAGAGCGTCAAATTGGGCTGCCAGGACATGCGTTTGCAGTTCTTTCAGGTTTCTGTCGCTCATGGAACTGTTCTTCAGCTCCATGACCTTCTGCAAAAGCTGATTGCGCCGTTCCCTGTTGCGTGCCAGCAGACTTCGCAACTGTTCCGCTGTGGCAAGACCATCCAGAAACATTTCATGAAGCTGTTCCTCCTTCGTCGCCAGATTTTTCAACTCCACGTCATATTCCGCCAGTTTCTTTTTCTCCTTCAGCACTTCCGAAGCCTTGCGAAAGCGCTCAATCAACGCAATGGAAAGCAGCGGATAGATGGCATCATAAAGAGCAGGTTCTCCACGGGAACCGGATTCAAAACGAATCCGGCTGTTACGGCAATTTGCATGATTACGGTCAAGGGTCTGTTTATTGCACGTATAATAAATTTTTCCATGCTCCAGCAGGCAGATCAATTTTCCTCCGCATTCCCCGCAATAAAGTCTGCCGGATAATGGGAGCCAGTGTTTCTTTGCTTTCACATGATATTTCGCACGCTTCTGCGAAATGATTTTCTGAACCTCCTGCCACTGCTCGAATGAAATAAACTCCTGACCACTTATCTGGACATTCTTGATCAATTCGCCGCGACTGTTATACTGATAACCGCAATAAATTGGCTGTTTTGCAATGGCATAAATCGAACTTTCATAGAAAAAGATCTCTTTCCCCCAGCGTTCGTTGCAATCCCGGATGATTGCACGGTAAGGACGATAGGCGCAGATGTTGTCATAGACGAAGCGGATGATTTCAACCCATTCTGAAATCACCTCGATTTTTCCGTTGCCGAGGTAGCGAATGCCATACATTTTCGCATCGCTGCAAAGTCTGCCGCTGTCTTTCTTGATCCGAAAAGCGTTGATGCTGTTTTGCCGTTTCTTTTGCAAATCCTCATACAAAATCTGATTTTTGATCAGTGTAATTAACTGCTGATCGAACTTGCTCAAATCAATCGTTCCACCCTGAACCTGTAGAACTTTGACATTATTTTCCTTGAGAAGCTGATTGATGTGTCCTTCCAGAAAACTCCCGTTGATCGGACGATACAACCGAGTCAGCTCGTTAACTAATACAAAATCAACCTCGGAAAGTTTGAGCAATACCTGACTCAGCCCCAGACGGAAATCCTTTTTCGTACTTTGCGTGAGACTCCAATTCATATAGGCTTTGTCAAGCCTGGCAATTTCCTCCGCACCTACCGGATAAGTCTCCCCACTGGTGTTCAGATCCTTGTAAACGCCAATGACTTCAAGTTTTTCTTTTACCGCCAGTTTCTTGCAGTTGGCAATCTGCGCTTCTACCGACTCCGAAAAATCATCCTTCCCGCTGCTCTGCCGTGCATAAATCAACGCTTTCATCACTCAATTCTCCTTCCGCTTTTCTTCTTGTCATCGCTAATATACTGCATATAAGTATATTTGACAAGTTATCTTTATGAGGAGCTCTATAAGGGTGAATTTCTTCCGGTAATCGGGAGCTGACTGCTTCATTTGAAACCTCCGTTAGTGTTTTTTTCTTTTTGAAGTGTTGTCGGCGAGTTTGACATCGGCGATGTTTTCCATGCAGATGCCGTCATTGGAGCAGGGATCTCCGAATGTGATATCATTTCCGGTAATTTCAGCGCCGGTTGTCCCCTGAAGAAGGATGCCGTATCGTTTTGCCGTAATGACATTGTCGGCAATGCGGATGTTTTTGTGTGCGTTTTCCGGAAAAAACCGGCAGAGCGGAGCGTTCCCGGCAACAAAAATGCCGTCTGTGTTTTTTCCTGCGAGACGGTTGCCGATGATTTCCACATTGCTTGCGCATCCGCCGGACATCCATTCGTACTCCGTGCTGACTACAACAGGCGAACCCTCCGTATTTTCGCTTGTGCAGTTTTCAATGCGTCCGGAAGCTTTCACGAGTACGGCGCGTCCGCGGGTGTATCCGAATGTGCATCCGCGGACGAGAAAGCCGTTGCCGCAGGCGGAGTTCGACATGATGACGGAGCCCGTCGGCATGGGGACTTCGCGGTCAAGCTCTACTTCATAGACCGTATGAAAGCGGTCTCTGGTGTATTCAACAAGCGGAAGTGTATTGATGTACTCTTTGTCCTTTTCCGTAAGTTCACCGGCATACCGGACGGAGACGGCGGTTGCGTCCGGAGGACACTGACCGTCGGGGTACATGATCTGGATGGAATCGCCCGCCTTTGTGTTGACCCCCTGTTCGCAGACGAGCACGCGCAGTTTTCTTCCATTCCGTTGAGTGACAAGATTGTAGACGCCGGAGATGTTGACGCAGTCGTCGCAGTGATACTTTGCGGCGCATTCAAGGATTTGAGGTCCGACGACCGCGTTTTTGATGACGAACGCGTCATGATTTCCGCTGCGCAGACGCGGCACGGCGCGTTTGGCGATATCCTCTTCCGGAGCCCGCCGGTCGACGCGGCAGTTTTGATATGTGGTCCGCTCGCACCAGAATTCACGGAAAGCCACGCCGCCCGGAGTGCTGTAGACGGTGACGTTTTCCACGCGGCAGTTTACGCAATGACGCAATTCCACGGTGCATTCGTCGTCGAAGAAGTCGCGCACGACCGGCGGGTTTGTATTGAGGCTGAAAACGGCAATGTCGCCGACGGAGCCTCTGCGGTCGAGTCCGCCGGTTATTCTGTAACAGTTGTTTTCAACAAGCTTGACGGAGAGTCCGTCCCGGTAGCGCATGGGGTTGACAATTTCATGTGTGTCTCCGCTGTAGACCTGGACAGGCCAGACCGTGAGATCGCGGTTGTCAAGTTCTTCGACCGGATAGCCGTCGAAGATTTTGACAAGCCAGTTTCCGTCCGCATCCGATTCAATGATACGTCCCTGAGTGTATGGGAGCGGATCGTAGTCGAGAACGGCGTTTTTGATTGTTGCGCCGGAGCAGTTTTCCAGCAGGAAGAATCCCCGGCGAGCCAGACCGATCAGGTCCGATCCGGAAAAGTCGATTTCAACGTTTTTCAAATCTTTCAGCGGGAAAAATTTGCGGCCGCAGTCCTCCAGGCGGTAAACTCCCTTTGGAATGACGATTTTGTTTTTCCCCGCGGCAAGTTCGCGCTCTATGAGTGCAATCGGGTCCATCGTGTTCATAATCTCTCCTTTTTAAGTTTTTGAAGGGGCCGTGTTTTCATTTGCGCGGATTTCAAAATAAACGGTGTTGCCGTCTTTGGCTGTGTCAACGGAGAAAACGGCCGTTTCATCCGCCGCCGTTTCCGGAGAAACGACTCTGCCGGTGCGGACGCCTTCGAGGGTCAGCGGATAGAGCTTCAGCGAAGACGCGCGGGGGTGGCGGATGCGGACTTTGAACGCGGAGTTCTTCAGGAGTCCGGGCGGAACGCCGGGGGAGAGGATTTTCCGCATTGAGGAATCCTCGAACACCATATCCGAGTTCAGCGCATTTGTCAGACGGATCAGGAGGAGGCGCGAGGCGTCGCGGATCGGCTTCCGTCCGTCGATGGAAACCAGCGACAGATTGCCGTCCGAGTTATGCGAGATCACTTCGAAATCGGGCAGCTTCGCGGTATCGCCTGCGGTCATGCACACTCCCTGAAGACGCGGCGTGGAAACGGACATGAATTTGCGTCCGGAATCCAGATAAAGCTCTTTGGTTTCGTTTTCGTAAACGCGGAGGCCGTCGGAGCGGTTGTCCGCAGTCAGGAAGCCTTTTTTCTTCAGCAGCGCAACGGCGCCGGCAATGTTTCCGGTTGTGCCGAGGGTTTCCGTGAACCAGCCGTCGACATGGCTTCTGCCGCCTCCGAGCGAGGGAAGCAGAATTTCATTTTTCCCTTGGGGGACGATCTGCTGTTTTGAGAAAACGGATTGCTGAGAATACCCGGTGAGCAGAGCGAGCGCGGTTTGTTCCAGGGCAGGCTGGGAGTTCGGATCGTTCGCAAAGACGGAATCGCGGTCGGCGATGATGCGGACTCCGTGTTTTGCCGGGGCGACATCGCCGCGGATGAACATGAAGTAGGTCAGCAGCAGAGAAGCGTCGCTCAGGGGGTCGCGGCAGAGCACGAACGGGGCCATTCTTCCTCCGACCCAGACGCGCGGATGATCGAGCGGCTGGCGTTGAACCGGAGAGCCCCAGGGCGTCAGAACGTCCGCGTCCTGAAATGCCGCGTACGCCCCGAAGGTAAAGGAACGTTCATAGCGGTAACGGTTCCAGAACGGCATATCGTATTCGGAGCAGACGACGGGTTTGCGGAAGATGCGGCATCCGGCGAGCTCGCGGGCAAAATAATTGCCGCGTCCGATGGAGCTGTACTGGCGGTTGTATGCGCCTTTTTCGACAAGGCTTTTACCGAGCGGATGATCGCAGTAGACGTGCATTCCCACATAGTCGGTCTCACTGCGGACAAAATGATAGAGGAGCGATTTGACAAAATCGTAGTTGCTGAAGAGCCCCTTGTAGCCGATTTCTTTCAGCACGCCCTGATAGAAATGCAGCAGATCCAGCGAGGTCTGATAGATGAATTCGTTGGTGTCCGCATCCTTTTTGAAAATATTGTAGCAGAGGAGTTCATCGAAGGATTTGTACGATGTTCCTTTTTTGCTGTTGAGCGTGGCGATTGTGCCGTAGCGTTTTTTCATGAATTCGCGCCAGGGTCCGATGGCGAGCGCGCGGTTCTGCGGAGTCACCGGACGGTAATGGAAGGCGAATTCCTGTTCGTTGTAGCCGAGGAGCATGGCGAAGACCGGATCGTCCTTCGGCGCAAGCCCGGTGAGGGGATTGACGCGGGTCAGAAGTTTGACGACGCCTTTTTTCCAGTTTTCGCGCGCGGCGGCGGAAAAGTAGAGCGCCGTACGCATATCGGTGTGCGTTTTGTTGCTGAACGGTTTCGGGTTGCCCCAGGAATACTGTTCATACGGGTAGAACCCGTACTGGATTTCCTGCAGATTCATCATGATGTAGATGCCGTTTTTGCGGCAGAGACTGACAAGATAATCAAAGGCGTCCAGCGTATCCCTGTTGAAATCCGCTTCCGCTTTTGCATCCTTCATCAGAGCTTTGTTGATGTGGATGCGGATCATGTTGAATCCGTGAGTGACGAGGTCGCCGACGTAGACGTCGATCTGTTCGCGGTTCGCAAGGCGTTTCGGATATCCGAGATTGATTTCATCGGGCGAACAGAAGAAGCGCAGCGGTTTGTCCGGCTCCCTGGCAAGAACAAGATGTCCGTCCGCATTGACTTTCAGCCAGTCGTCCGCTCCGATCGGACGGCGGGGCGTGAAGGAGGAAACATCGAGCGGAGAGCCGGGTTTGCGCCAGTGATAATTGACGGTCCGGAGAGGCGTTTGCCACTCCTTGCCGGCGCGGATCGCAAAGGTTTTCTTCCGGGGAAGCGGGCGGTCTTCGGCTGAAAGGGTCGCCCCGAGAACAAGCCACACGGGGTTGCCGCCGACGCTTTCAAAACGGACCGATTCGATTTCCCCCAGCGAGTCTTTGAGAGGAAAACGGGAGAGATGAATCCCCTTTGAATTGTCTCCGCTTTCCACTTCGATTGCGCAGACTGCGTTGTCGTAATGCGCCGGATTGAACCAGTCGCCGCCATCGCGTCCGGTTTCAAGGGTAAAAGTCTGCGAACCGTTTTTGCCGTTCACGACGATTTTGCCGAACGTTTCGCGTTTCTTTCCCGCCCAGCAGAGGGCGTGGGCGACGAAGAGCGTTTTTGCTTTTGCCGTTTTCGCCGGTTTCACCGTTCCGGATTCCATTCCGGAGGGCAGATTTTTTGATTTGAGCGCAAGGACGGTTTTCCCGCGTGTGCCGATGTTCATCGGAATTCCGCCGGGTGCGCGCTTGTTCAGTTCCGCGACAAAAATGCGTCCGTCGTTTTTCGGTCCCTGATCGGACCAGCCCCCCTTGCCGTCTCCGGCGGTCCGGTCGCGCAGATCCGCGTTGGCGATGGAATTGAGTTCGAGCGGAATCCAGCCGGAGGAGATTTTCAGATTGCGGATTTCAATTTCTCCCGCCGCGTCCTGCAGACCGAAAACGAGTTCCGCCTGTTTGAGATCCGTCGGGAAAACAACGGTTTTTCCGAATTTTTCCCAGTTGAACGTTCCGGAGGGGATGATGATGCCGGGCCAGTCCTGTTTCTGTCCGTTCGAAAGGACAAACATCAGCTTTGCGCCTGCGCTCTTTTTCCCGCTGACCGGTCGGATGCCGTCTGCGCGGATTTCCGCCTCAAGACGGATGATTTGTCCTGCGTATTCGTCCGCATGGAGCGGGAGCCGCGCAAACGTCCAGCGATTGGTTTCCGGTGCGGTGCTGCGGATGAGGAAGGATTTTTCTTTTGTCTCCGCTCCGGCGGGTATCTTCCACTCCGAATTACGGGCGGGAAGACGGACCGGCGCCGCCTGGAGTGCGCAGAAAAGCGTGAGAGCTGCGAGTGTTAAAACATTTTTCATGCTGAATCCTTGTCAGTTAAGAGTTTCAATCAGATAGGTTCCCGCTTCGAGAGAGAGAAGACTGCCGTCTGCGGGAATTTCCGCTCCGGTTTTCGCGTCCGTGCAGCGGAATTCCGGGAACATGGGGAAACGGACATTCACCTTGCGTTCGATCAGCTGGGAGACGGGGAGTTCTTTCAGGCAGTTCACATAGCGGTTCGCCATGGAAGTGAAGGCGCGTCCGCGCGCGGGTTCCATGAGATAACGCTGAGCGGGGAAAAGAGTGAAACGCCACTTGCCGTCCGCAAGTTTTTCGAGCTGATAAAACCCGTTGCCGTCGCAGGAAACCAGCGGAGAATTGCCGGTCCCGCAGACAAGTTTCAGCGAATCCGGATTGACCGGCGCTTCGTCCGCGGCGGAGACGTGGCAGTAGTTCTCCGCCGTGTTCCAGAGCACACGGTCGCCTTCACGCCGGATGAGAAAGTCTTCTCCGCTCCACTCGCCCGGTTTCCGTTCGAATTTCCGGTTCTGAATTGCGCGGAAGAGGCGTCCGGAGGCGGCGAAGGCCGCCGCTTTGTCCGGCGTGTGCGCAATATTCAGGTAATGCACGAGCCAGCCCGGGTTCCATGCGGCGACGTCGTACGGAGTGTAGGTGAAGTATGCCGCCAACTGAACGCCGTTGTGTGCATAGAGCGCCGCGAGCAGGGCGAGCGGATAGCCGTTCTGCGTGCAGCTGGCGTCGAATTCGTATGCGATGAGCGGATGTTTATGTTCCAGATGTTCGATTTGGTCGAGCTTGTAATCGGCAAGAGCGACGTGGTCGGCGTCGTCGGTGTTGACGCTGTCGAATCCGTGGGCGTTGAGGTAGGTCCCGAGGCTCTGGGCGTCGATGCAGGGGAGATTTTCGAGGAGCTCTTTCAAATCCTCCGGGGGAATGCCGCTGTAGGAATAGAACTGGCTGTTGAGAACGGACCCCTTGAAGTAGTCGTTGGAGAGTTTCCAGAATTTCCGGAGATAGTCGCCGATGAGCTTTTTGCGGAATTCGGAAAACGCTTTTTCTTCATCCTGTTCCGGAATGGTTTTGCGGAATTCTGCGAATCTGCGCTGAAACTCCCTGCGCATCGCTCCGCGCGAATAGATTCCCTGAATCATATTGCGGGGGGTGAGCTCCGGATCGGGCTGAAGCAGACGCGAATCTGGGAACTGCATTTCGTTCATAAGTTCCCAGACCACGAGATTTTTGAATTCGCAAAGACGCTTTCCGTTGAATGCGTTGCGATGTTCGAAAAGAGTCTTGAAGTAGCGTTCCTGACATGCGATTGCATCCGGATGCCAGATCAGCGAGTCTATCGAATAGAAGTTTGTGAAGCCGAATGCGCTTTGGGATCCGATGTTCCAATAGGCGTAAAGACGGTTCTGTTCGATCTGGTTCATGACCGTATTCCAGTAGGTCATAGCGGAAAGCATGAGATAGATTCCGCGTTTTTCACATTGGTCGAGCAGATAGTCGAAGATCCGCAGGTTTTCATTTTCCACGAGGTTTCCTGCGGGATCGGAAATTTCGCGTTCGAACATGTGCATCCGGATGAAGTCGGCGCCGAGCAGCTGGAGATCGTCCAGATCGCGGTCGATTGCGCGGCAGTGATCTTTGCCGAGTTCGGCGAGGTTGCAGAAATTGTGGTTGAAGGGCGCATAGTAGTTCACGCCCCAGAGGGTGACGTAACGGTTTTCGGCGTCAAAGATTTTTCCGTCTTTGACGTGGAACGGCGTTTTGTAAGAGATTTTGTCCATAAGTTTTCCTTTGGCTTAGAATACCATCTGAGTTCCGTTTACGACAACATGCTGAATGATTCCTCCGTGAATGGTGCGGAATGCGCCGAGTCCCGGCGTCGCGCAGTGTCCGTCCGCAAAGGAAGCGCTTCCTGTGCCGACATGATGCAGACTCGGGGAGATCGTCTTGATGGAAGAACGCGGGTACAGTATCCTGCTTGGCGCGCGCAGCGGAATATAGGTTTCGGAGACGTTTTCGTTGTCCAGCAGGAACATGTATTCGCTGGGGCTTTTCATCGCGGAGATGCGGATATACTGATAAGTGGTTCCGCTTTCCGTTCCGTAGGTGATGAAGCTGGAGCCGAACTTGCCGATGTATTGCGGGAAAGAGCTGTTGTACTGCGGGTCGATCAGAGTGAAGATTCCGTATGCAATGGAAGGTCTGTAGGTATCCGGATTAGTCGGATGCCGTTCATAGCGTGCCGTCTGCTCCGGACAGATCATCAGCTTGAGACAGGCGTCGAGCTGCTGCGGTTTTACGCCGAGATAACCGCCCATCATAAGCGCGGTCGGCCAGTAGCGGCTTGCCGCTGAAAACATGCTGTCTTCGCGGCGGTCGTCATTGATGAGGACATATCCGTCGTTGTCGTCCATGTACCCGATCTGCGCCTTGGTAATCTGCGAGAGATTCGCCGTGCATGAGATCCGCCGTGCCGCCGCCCGGGCTTTGTTCAGCGACGGCAGAAGCATGCCGGCGAGGATGGCGATGACCGCAATCGTTACAAGGAGTTCTATAAGCGTGAATCTGCTGGATTTCCGCTTCCGTCCCGCACTCCTGCCGGATGTTTTTACTTTCCTGATGACAGATTTCGTTTTCATGATGACGTTTGCCTTTCTTTTTTCTTATTCTTTTTTGAAATATGGAACGGAGGAGACGCTCCATGTTTCGTGTTTCATGTTTTCATTTGGCCGTTCTGGCCAGTTTGCGTGAGACGCCGCCGTCCGCGATCAGGGTCTGCCCGGTGATGAACGAGGAGCGTTCGCTTGCGAGAAACAGAGCGAGTTCGCCGATGTCGCGCGGTTCTCCGATGCGCCCGAGCGGGATGCCTGCGGCGATTTCCTCCCGGTTGTATCCCGGAGAGTTCGACATGCGCGGGACTTCAATGTACCCCGGCGCAATCGTGTTCAGCCGGATCCGGTCTTTGCCGCACTCCAGAGCCAGCTCGCCGGTCATGGAATGGATTGCGCCCTTGCTCATCGCGTAGAGCGTTCGCCCCGGAACCGTGGTGTCCATCTGAACCGAACCGAGGTTGATGATGCTGCCCCCGGAGGCGTTGTTCCGCATCCGTTTGATTTCGTTCAGACAGCAGAACAGGGTGCCGCGGATGTTCATGTCCGTGAGCTTTTCATAGGATTCGAATGTTACCTCGTCGAGCGGCATGAATCCGGGATCCCATCCGGCGTTGTTGATGGCGGCGTCGAGCCCGCCGAGCACGCGGTCGACTTCCGCGAACAGTGCATCGATACCCTCTTCCGTCCCGAGGTCGGCACGGAAGATGCGGACGTTTCCTCCGCGGTCCGTGAGACGTTTCCGCAGCGCTTCGCCCTCTTCGGGAGAGGTTCGGTAATGGAGCAGAAGTTCCGCCCCGTTTTCCGCGAACACCTCCGCGATGCCGACGCCGATTCCCTTTGCGGAACCGGTGATCAGCACGCGTCTGCCTTCGAGTTCTTTCATTTTGCATTCTCCAGGTGAATGTTTCGGGTGAATTCATTTGCCGCGATTTCCAGAGGCTTGCGCAACTGAAGATTGCAGGCTTCGAGATTCTGAATCATGGAGTCTTCATTCCAGCCGAAGACGTTGACTTTGCAGGTGTCGTTTTCCACGCGGATGTTCCGGAAGAGAACTCCGTCGACATTTCCGCAGACTGGATCGCTCTTGTAGGACGAGGGTTCTCCAAGCAGACGGTAATCAATGAGGTTTTGCCATGCTTTCCCTTCGATATCGATATTTTCATACAGGACATTGTGGACGAGTTCATGGTCGGCGACATGAAGGGAGAAGGCTGAACGGCCGCCGAGAATCAGGGAGCTGTCGCGGAATGTGACGTTTTCCAGCAGGTCCGCCTGTGAAGTGTAGCCGATCTCAAATCCGTTTGCGCAGTCGTTCCACAGCACGCAGTCGCGGAACATGAGATTGCGGGAAATCATGCCGGCAGCGCGACGGGTTTTGATCGCGACGCAGTCGTCCATGGACTTGATGAAGCAATGCTCTGCAAGGAAGTCGTTGACGGAACGCGGCTGGAGCCCGTCGTCGTTGATGACCCATGCGAGAATTTTGAAATTGCGTATTGTCATGTGTGCGGTTCCCGCGACGACGACCGCCCAGAATTCCGGATCATAGAGCACGGGACCGTCAATCAGAATATCGGTTCCCTGCCAGAAGAAACAGGTTCCCTCTTCGCCGCGGCTCTGCCAGTTTTCCCCGGTTTTGCGTTCCTGAAATGAAGCGTCGATGACTCCATGCCCGGTGACCGCCGTGTGTTCACATTCTTCCGCGACGATTCCGCAGCGGAGCACCGCGCCGCGGGAAAGATGATATGTCCGGTTGGATTGCAGATGCAGTTTTCCCCCTTCAAACTCATGGAGTCCCGGCGCGAAATCAAAGCACTCTTCGGATACGCCTTCGAGCTCTTTGCGGGAATGAAATCCGGGTTCCAGAACACGGATGCTGTTTCCTGAAAGCGCCTTTTCCATCGCGTCGGCGAAAATATAGACCGTCGCACGGGGAAGGTCGGGTGAATCGTAATTGATTTCAAGACAGCCGTAGCGCGGCGTTTTGAGCGTCAGTTCCACACCGTTTCCCTGAATTGCGACGGGGACGAATTCGCGCATGGAGGGCCGGCAGCGCGCATCCTTGACGGGGAAGCGGAAGTCCAGGCGCAGATCCGTTTCGCAGGCCGCATCAAAACCGAGCCAGCCCTCGCAGCCGCCGTTTTCATGCGGGAAGGAGCTGTTGGAATCGGTGAAAACGGTTGCGACCGGATGAAAAAAGTTTTTATGATGTTCGCGGATCCGGGCAGTGAATTCCGCTTTGGGGAGAGGAAGAACGGCGTTGAAGCGCAGTTTTGCGGGATCGGGGGTGAAATCAAGTCGTTCCGCGAGGGATACGCCCGGCTGGTGCAGTTCTTCACACTGGCGGATCATGAGAATGGGACGGTGCAGATCATGCTTGAGATACGGATAGACGAAGAGCGCCCAGCCGCAGGTTTCTATTTCGCTCATTCCTTTTGTATCGCGCGGATAGAGTTCCCAGATTGCGATATGCGGCATTTCCGCGAATGTTTTTCCGTTGACCGTGTTTTTGCGGCGGACCAGTTCGAGCGTGTAGGTTTCAAACTTTGCCGTGCAGCGAATCCGCAGGTCGGGGAGGTAGCTCCAGTCGGTGATGCCGCTTTTCAGTTCCCAGCGCAAGTGCGGGTCGATCCCGACGGTGAAGCCGCGCATTTCTGTTTCCGCGAAGAAAAGATCGAGGAGATGCAGTCCTTCCGCTTTGACAAGATGTCCGTCGGAATCCGCAATCCGGTCTTCGTCAAGCCTCAGTTCAATGTGATTGAACCCATCCTTTTCGAACTTCGCAAGATCCGTGCGGAGGTTTTCCTCCGAATCCGGAAGAATATAGTCCGCCGGGATGAGGTGGAGTGGGGTGTAATCACCGCCGCACAGCAGCCCGTTTACCACCCGGAACGGCGTCGAGTGCATTTTCATTTCACAAACTCCGTTTCGATCATCCGGTAAAGTTCATCGAACAGACGGTCGGCGACGGGATCGGCGACGTAGCCCGGATGACGGCAGTACGCGGAAGTGATGAAGCCGCGGCGACGCAGAATCTCTTTTTCATAATGGATGATCATTTCCACGTTCTGGCGGATATGGTTGAGCAGGGCGTTGAGCTTGTCGTGGACGCGCTGGGCTTCGGCGTCGTCGCCTGCGAGAAGCGCGTCCCAGATTTTGCGGTAGACGTCCGGCATGGAGGGTCCCGGCATGACGCCGTATGCGCCCCGGCGGAAGCCCTCGATCATCTGGAAACCGGCATTTCCGACGAAGATTTTGCGGTCGGCGGGCAGCAGTTTCGAGAGCGCCGCAATGTAGGCTCCCGGCGGTTTGCACTCAATCTTGAAATACGCAAGATTCTGATGTTTTGCGGCGAGTCCGGCAAGAATTTCGGGAGCGATCGCAACCCCGGTCTGTTCCGGCGCGTACTGGAACATAACCGGAATTTTCACGCTCGAACAGACTGCGTCGATGTGCGCGAACAGCGCCGCTCCGCCGGGCTTGAGGAAGAAGGGCGGGAGAACCATCATGCAGTCCGCGCCGGAGGCTTCGATGCGTTTCGCCCACTTCACCGCGACTTCGGTCGAATGACGCGTGTTGGAGACGATTGCGGGAACTCCGTTCGCGTGACAGACCCGGACCGTGCTTTCGATGAGGCCGCACACCTCTTCGTAATCCATTTTGTAGTATTCGCCCGCGATACCGAAGAGGGTGAGCGCCTGTGCGCCGCGCTTGATGAGTTCGGAACAGCAGGATTCGTATTCCAGACAGTCAACTTCGCCGTTTGCGTTGTAGACGGCGGGGGCAATGGGGCAGATTCCTTTGATTTCCATGATTCAGTTTCCTTTCGTTACGGTGATGTTTTCCGAGAAGCGGGAATCCCAGAACAGAATTTTGTCCGTTGTGAACTGTTTCGGGGAACCTGTCCGGAAATTGATGTTTTCAAAATGGATATTTTCGGCTTTGTGTTCTTCATCGAATCCCTGCACGAAGCCCGGGGAGGGGAGGTGTTCGCTGAAGAAGTTTTTCACGGAGACGTTGCGGATGTGACCGCGTTCCTTGTCTGTGGTGTAGTATCCCGGCTGGATGCGGAACGCGAAATCGTGTCCGGGCGTGCAGCCTTCGACATAGATGTTTTCGTATGAGACTCCGTCCACGGTTGAGTGGTCGATGATGCAGATGCCGAGGGTGTAGTTGCTGCTTCTGATAATGCGGATATTTTCAAAGCGGACGTCATGGAGGAGGTCTCCCTGTGAGGTGTGTCCGATCTGCAGTGCGCCGCCTGCGCAGTCGTTCCAGAGCACGAGATCGCGGAAAAGGAGATTCCCCGAAACCATGTCGAAGGAGCGGCGGGTCTTGATCGCCACACAGTCGTCATTGCATTTCATGAAAGCGTGTTCCACAAGCAGATTTTGGCAGGAGCGGGGCTGAATGCCGTCGTTGTTCTGAATCCAGGAAATGCACTTGTAGCTCCGGACGGTGCAGTTCTGCACGCCGCTGATGACGAAGTTCCAGAATTGCGGATTGTAGAGGAGCGGGCCGTCATAAAGCAGATTCTGTCCTTTGTGAAAACAGATGCATCCTTCATATCCGGCGTCGCCGATCCATTTTTCGCCCATGCGCGCGCCTTTGTTTTCTCCGGCGTCGCGCGGATTGCGTGAACCGTCGATGATGCCCTGTCCAAGAATTCTGACATTTTCATTTTCTTCAGTCCGGATGCCCGCCCGGAGGACGGCCCCGCGGGGGAGCCAGACGGTTTTCCCGGATTCCGGACGAAACAGGCGGCCTGCAATGTCATGGAGTCCGGGGCGGAACGCCAGAACATCGGCGGTTCCGCAGAGCAGATCGTCTTCCGTATGAATTCCGGGGGCGAGCCATTTTGCATTTGCGAGATCCGGCGCCGGCATGATGGCGTCGGCAAGGATGTAAACGGTATAGGCGGGGGCGTTTTCCGTCTCGTAATTGATTTCCAGCACACCGTAACGGGGGGATGGCAGAGTCAGTTCCGCTGAATTTCCGTGAATCGCGACTGCGGCTTTTTCTTCGAGCGACGGGCGGAATTTTGCGGAATGAACGCGGCCAGGAAAGGTCAAATGCACGACGCAGGGATCGTTCGCCGCAAAGGAGAGAAACGCTTCGGCCCCGCCGTTTTTGTGCGGTTCAAGTGATATTGAAGTCGTGCGTCCCGTGGCCGCGTAATGCCAGCGTTTCCCCGTCGCGGAGCGGATGTGGGCGGAGATCGGCGATGCGGGAATTCCGGGGAGGTTCGTTTCGCATTGAAGCGGCGGGTTCCCGTTCTGTTCCGCAAAGTAGTCGGCGGTTATGATTTTTCCTCCTCCCTCTTCGAACATGCGGATCCGTTCCGGTGAGACGGTGTTGTGGTTCATGTCGCAGACGCGCGGAATTTCTCCGGAAAAGCTGTGTTCAATGTATACCTGATGCAGCACGCGTGTCACATAGAGATTGAACTGCTCGTCGCTGAAATGGTCCTGAGGAAAAAGCGTTTCAATGCAGACCGTATTTCCATATTCCGGAAGAGTCTTTCCGCTGAACGGGTTTTCATGGTTGAACAGCTCGCTCAGGTACAGCTGCTGACGGGTTATCTCCTCCGGCGTGTAGTTTTTCCCCTGCGTAATGGGGACGAGCCAGAGGAACATGCCGCGACGGTATATCTGTTCAACCGCGTAATCGTAAAGGCGGATGAGCTGCCGGAAGTTTTCCATTCCGGAGAGGGTTTCGTCACAATATTTCAGGCGGATGAGGTTGCAGCCCTCCTGCTGAAAGCGGTTCAGTTCGGCATCGGTCCTGGAGTCGGAGAGCGGCGTGAAATCCCGCCCGTTCAAAGCCAGGGGTAGACGGAAACGGTCGCAGAGCTGTCCGTCAAGCACTCGGAAAGGAGAAGGAAAATTCATCATATTCTCCTTTTATCAGAGGTAGGGGAAGTCGCAGCCTTTGTCGGCCTGCATGACGTTGTCGATGTAGTGACGCACAAATCCGCGCTCGAATTTTTCTTTCGGTTCAAACTTCGTCTCTTTCAGACGCGCCTCGATCTGCTCCGGCGTGAGTTCGACGTTGAGAATGCCGCGGTCGACGTCCATTTCGATGATGTCGCCGTTCCGCACTGCGCCGAGGGGACCGCCGTCGCACGCTTCCGGGCAGACGTGGAGGACGACGGTTCCGAATGCGCCGCCGCTCATGCGTGAGTCGGTGATTCGGACATAGTCGTTGATTCCGCGCTTGTGCATTTTCGGGGGAATCGGCATGTAGTTGCCGAATTCGGGCATTCCGGGCGCGCCTTTCGGACCGTATCCGCGCAGAACGACAGCTTTGTTTTCGTCCATGTCGGACTCCGGATCGAGCAGATATTTTTCCGCGTCGGCGAGGGTGTCGAAGACGCGCGCCTCTCCGCGGAACTTCATGATGGAGGCCGCGGAGCGTTTGATTACCGCGCCGCGCGGCGCAAGATTGCCGTGAAGAACGGCAATCCCGCCTTCCGGTTTCAGCGGTTTGTCAAACGGGGCGATCACTTCCGGAAGATATGGAGGCTGCACGTTTTTAAGATTTTCTTTCAAGGTCTTGCCGGTAACAGTCAGCGCATCTGTGTGGAGCAGCGGTTCGAGTTCCTTCATGAGAGCCGGAACTCCGCCCGCCTGATGGAATTCGATTCCGACCGTTCCCTTGCCGGAGGGCTTGACGTCGACGAGGACGCGGGTGCGTTCGCTGATTTTCTGGAATTCATCGAGTTTGAGTTCGATTCCCGCACGTCGCGCGATTGCGGTGAGGTGAATGATGAGATTGGTGGAACCTCCGGAACTCATAAGAACGGTAATGCAGTTCTCGATCGCCTCTTTGGTGACGATGTCGGTCGGTTTGATGTCGCGGCGGATCAGCTCCATGATCTGCCGTCCGGTTTCTTCCGCATAACGCATTTTTTCTGCGGAGACAGCGAGGGCGGAAGCGCTTCCGGGGAGGGAGAGGCCGAGCGATTCAGTGGCGCACTGCATGCTGTTTGCGGTTCCCATGATCGGACATGCTCCGACGCTTCCATAGAGACAGCCTTCCGCCTGTTTGAGGTCATCTTCGCCAAGCTCTCCGGCAAGATAACGGGTCCAGAGCTTGAAACTGTCGGTACCGCAGGCGAGCGATTCTCCCTTGTAGTTTCCCGGGAGCATGGGACCGCCGGGGAGGAAGATCATCGGTTTGTCGGCGGAGACAGCCGCCATGAGCTGCGCGGGAACGTTTTTGTCGCACGAGCCGAGAAGAATTACGCCGTCGAACGGGTGGCGCGCGATCAGCTCTTCGGTGGTGATGGAGAGAAGATTGCGGTAGATCAGGCTTGAAATGTCGAAAAAGACTTCGCAGATCGACATGGTGTTGACTTCAAGCGGGAAGCCGCCCGCCGCCCAGACTCCGCGCTTGACGGCGTCGGCGAGCTGACGGAAGTTGTAGTGTCCCGGGTTGGTTTCCGCCCAGGTGTTGACGATTCCGACGATGGGTTTTTCGAGGTCGGCGTCCGTATAGCCCATGGATTTTATGAGGGCGCGGCGGAGCAGGCACTGGCGCGTACCGGGTTTGAGCCAGGTTTTTGAAGTGGAGTTCTGCATGTTCTGGTCCTTGTGTTTAAGGTGTTGTCTGAATGAGTTTCGAGGTGAGTTTACGTATGGTGAATCCGAATTCCGGGTTTTCAATCTGCCGGATCAGAAGAGCGGCGGCTTCGCGTCCGAGCTCCCCCATAGGCGGTTCAACGGTCAGGAGCGGATGCGGCAGAAACGCGGTCAGAAGCGAATGGTCGAACCCTGAAATGCGCAGATGCGAAATATCAATCCCGCGCGTCTGGAATGCGCGAATCAGCATGCCGGCGCAGAAGTCGTTGAGGCAGCACACCGCATCGGGGGCTTTCTCCGGTGTGCGGAAAAGTTCATAAAACTCCTCCGTTTCCTTTGCGGAATTCTGATTGGAGATATACCACTCCGGATGCGGAATGAGACGGCATTTTTTGAGTCCTTCGAGGAAACCGAGCGAACGTTCTTTCGCCGCGAGCGGATTGATTGCGCCGATTCCGAAAAGCGCGAATCTGCGGCATCCTTCCTTGTAGAAATCGCGTACAATGCCCGTCATGTTCCCCGCATTCTCGAAAGTGAGCAGATTCCCTTTGACGCCGTCCGGCATGCGGATGAGAAACAGAACCGGAATTCCGCACTCTTCCAGCTGGCGGTAGGCGTTGAGATACGCTATTCCGGGGTCCGCGTAGAGAACGATTCCCGCGGGCTTCCGCGCAATGGCGGTCGCTATGATCCGTTCCTGTCCGGCCGCATCGCCCGCGAGCGGAATGATGGAGGGCAGATAGTTTGCCGCGCCCGCGGCGAGACTGAATGTTTTGAGGCTTTCCGCAAAAAAGACGATATCGTGGCAGAGGAAGACGAGTTCTTTTGCGATGACTTTTGAGCTGCCCGCGACGACACTTCCGATGCCGTTCTGTTTGACGATGATTCCGCGTACGGCGAGTTCGGCGAGCGCTCTGCGCAGAGTGGGCTTGCTGACGCCGAACTTCTCGGCGAGTTCCTGCTCCGGCGGCAGTTTAGTTCCTTCGGGAAGGAATCCGAGCTGTTTTTCGAGTTTCCCGAGCAGAGCCTTGTAAATATTTCCACGAGCCATGATTCGCTCCTTGTTTTTTGAGATAGTATAATCGCTCTTTTCCGAAATTACAAGTTTAAAAATGCAGAAAATCAAAAATTATTTTAATGGTTCGCCCATGGCGGGCCTGAGCGCGGGCGATTATGGAATCGAACCCGCGGTTGACTGTGCAAGCGGTAGACGGGCTGGTTTCCTTCGCGCGGATCCGCTCTTTTCGGATGCGGAATTCATTTATTTATTCTGAAAAATGGCAGTTTTATGTCAAAAGTTCTCTTTTCCGCCTCTTGTCTTTTTCGCGTTTTCAGAGTATAATTTAAGAAAATGCAGAACTCGAAACATTAAAAAAGGAGTTGAAAAATGGCAAAACGTCCAATCGTCGCAACGTATTATTTCCCGAACTGGCACAGCGATCCGCGCATTGAAGCCCTTCACGGCAAAGGATGGAGCGAATGGCGCGTGACGCAGCACGCCACCCCGCGTTTCCCCGGACACCTTCAGCCGAAAGTTCCTCTCTGGGGATATCAGGATGAATCCAAACCTGAAGTCATGGAACAGAAAATCAGCGCGGCGACACACCACGGAATCGATGCGTTCATTTTCGACTGGTACTGCTTCAACGACGGACCCTACCGCGAGCGCTGTCTGAACGAAGGCTTCCTCAAAGCCGCGAACTGCGAAAAAATCAAATTCGCGTTCATGTGGTGCAATCACAACCCGATTTACGCGCATCCGGGGAATTACTGGAAGCCGGCGGAAATGAACTGGAATGGGGAAAACATCACCCCCGAAACCTTCCGGAGAGAGACGTCGCTCTATATTGAAAAATATATGAGCCGCCCGAACTATCTGCGCGTGGACGGCGGACTTTATTTCAGCATCTGGCAGCCGCAGAAACTTATCAAAAGTCTTGGCGGCGAAGATGCGGCGGCGGAGCTTATCCGTGAATTCCGCGACAAGCTTCAGAAAGCCGGTCTCGGCGAACTCAACATGAACGCTCACTGCGATTGCTGGGACAGCTCTCCCGGCAGTTATGAAAACTACGAGGCGATGCTCAAGCGCGCCGGTTTCAACTCCGTTTCCATATACAACTGGAGCAATTCCGCCGATTTCTTCCCCACCGAAGAATATTCGTACTGGATGCGCAAAGCGCTTCCGGCCATCAAATCACAGTGCGAACGCTTCTCGGTTCCGTTCTCTCCCATCGCGTGTCCGGGCTGGGATTGCTCGCCGCGCACCGTGCAGTCGGACATGTTCGAACAGCGCGGCTATCCCTTCGGAACGGTCATCGTCAACAACACGCCCGATCTCTTCCAGGATGCCCTGGAATATGTCAAAGAGCTCCACGATTCCGGCATCAGCAAGAGCGAAATGATTCAGATCCCCTGCTGGAACGAATGGACCGAAGGTTCCTACCTGGAACCAGATACCCGCTATGGCTACGGCTTCCTTCAGGCCGTCAAAAACGTTTTCGGAGTTGCTGAATGAAAACTGAAATCAAGAATAAACAATTTCTCCTCGACGGCAAACCGTTCCGCATTCTTTCGGGCGAAATGCACTACTTCCGCATTCCGCGTGAGTACTGGCGCGACCGTCTGCTGAAACTCAAGGCGTGCGGACTCAACACCGTTGCAACCTACATGCCGTGGAACCTTCACGAACGCACTCCGGGAAAATTCAATTTCTCCG
>ERZ1673741.901-NODE-901-length-27882-cov-9.533259_pt1 | contig 27882 bp, 28 predicted proteins | sample MGYA00580209_ERZ1673741 | MGnify/ENA primary metagenome ERZ1673741 (study PRJEB41218, sample SAMN15661754) | gut metagenome | host: Homo sapiens | place: Canada: London | collected 2015-08-20/2019-03-30 | study: EMG produced TPA metagenomics assembly of... | reverse complement strand
CCTTCTGCTCGGCCTTTCGCTCTACCCTGCTCAAAACCTTCGGCCCGGCCTTCTGCTCGGCCTTCAGACATGCCCTTGCGAATGGCAGCATTGATATACGTGCGCTCGGTGCGGACAATGTCCCAGAACTTGTCGTAGCCATTAAGCTGAGCATCGGTGTAAGACGATTCCTCAAGTATGTCGACGGCCTTCTTCACCTCCGGGTTGGCAAGGAACTCCTGCGGCACTATGCGAACGTCGCCCATCTCCGTGAGGAAGCGAAGCCACAGTATCTGCATCTTGCGCTCGGAGAATGTGTGAGGCTTGAACTTAGGAAGCTCAACGAAAATCAAGTGGAGGCCCTCGATGCGCTTGTCGGTGTGCTCCACATTCACGATGTCGTAGTGGTGATAGTATTCAGGAATGTCGTCCATGAACACGTCGTTGACAAGGTTGAGCGAATAAACGGGCTGCAACAGATTGTAGTCTTCCTTCTTGTCGAGCTGGCGCACGTATGCCTTCGAAGCGTTGAAGAGCACGCGCTGCATGAACTCCTTAGACCAGATCATCTGCATCTCCACAAGAAACTGGCGGCCATCCTGGTCATGGCAACGCACGTCGACGATGCTGTTCTTCTTCAGCGGGTTGTCGGGCACCATCTCAACGGGGATGTACTCCACGCTCTTTACGAGGTGGTCATCGTCTAAAGGCAGGAGCGCGTTGAGAAGACTTATCACCAAGTCTTTGTGCTCGCCAAAAATCCGTTTGAAAGTCAGGTCGGCCCTCGGGTCAAGATACCTCATAATGTTTCCCTCCTGTATTTGGTTTTTATTAACGACAATGGAGACTACCGTTGACAATATTGTGTCATACATCGCCTCCATTGTCGTTGGATTATCGCATTGGACTCTTATCTTATATCGTCTGAAACAAGCTCATCCTTTGTCCACCGCCTCGCGAATGGCGTCGATGATGAAGTCGACGTCGTCGTCGGTGACCAATGGGCCCGACGGCAGGCACAGGCCGGTCTTGAACAGGCCCTCGCTCACGCCGTTGACATAAGCCGGCGAATCGGTGTAAACCGGCTGGCGGTGCATGGGCTTCCACAATGGTCGCGACTCCACGTTGCAGGCGTCGAGCCAAAGGCGCAGAGCCTCAACGTTGTCGTTTGGCTCACAGTCGGTGCGTGACTGACTCGCCTGGTGAATCACTCCGGCGGCCCCGCCCACGGCACCTTTCACGGTAGCCTTGTAAGCCTGGTCTTGATTCTTTATCCTCACCTCAGGTGCTATCACCACGGTGTTGAGCCAATAGTTGCTTCGGCTGTCAGCGCCCGTCTCCTCGTGGAAGGTGAAGCCCTCCATGCCCCGGAACGCCTCGGCGTAGCGATGGGCAATGTGCCTATGCCAAGCCACGTGCTCACGCAACACGGTGAGCTGTCCGCGGCCTATGCCGGCGCACACGTTGGACAGACGGTAGTTGTAGCCTATGTGCTCGTGCTGATAATATGGGTAGCCCTCGCGTGCCTGTGTGGCGTAGAACATCACGCGGTCGCGCGTGGCCGCGTCGGGACATACGAGCGCTCCACCGCCCGACGTGGTTATCATCTTGTTGCCGTTGAACGAGAGCACGCCAAACTCGCCAAACGTGCCGCAAACCTGTCCGCGATAGCGCGAGCCCAGTCCCTCGGCGGCGTCTTCCACGAGAGGAATGCCATACTTGTCGGCCACGGCCTTGATCTCGGCTATCTTCGCCGGCATGCCATAGAGGTAGACCACGATGATGGCCTTCGGCAGGCGCCCCGTCCTGCAAAGACGGTCGCGGATGGCCTCTTCGAGCAGTTCTGGGTCCATGTTCCACGTCTCCGGCTCAGAGTCGACAAACACGGGGGTGGCACCGAGGTAGCGCACCGGATGCGACGACGCGCAGAACGTGAAGCTCTGGCACAGCACCTCGTCGTCGGGACCCACGCCGAGGGCCACGAGGGCAAGGTGCACTGCAGAGGTGCCCGAAGCCAAGGCCACGACTTGCTTGCCTGTAAGGCAAGACCTGTCGAGGGCGTCTGGCCACAACTTGTCGGGGTCGCTCTCGTGAGCCTGGATACACTGCGGATAAGGCTCATTCCCTATCTTCTCTTCCCATTCCGCCTGGCAAGGCGAGGCGGCGAAGCGTCCCAGTTCCTGCTCAAAGGCGTTGACATTGGGACCAAGGGGCACCACCCAGTTGGTGTCGAAAGCCTCTTTCACGTATTTCATCTCGTTGCCCGACATGTGGGCGAGGCACAATATGACGCGTTTGTCTCTTCTTTCCATATTCTTGATTTGTTTTATTCTCGTTATTCGTATTATATCCACTCTCCTCCGTACATCATCTTCCGTCCCAATACGGTGCAGACGATCATCTCCAGGTCCTTGAAGAAAGAATAGTGGCTGAGATAATACAGGTTGACCCGAATCTTGTCGGGATAGATAACCTTGTCGTTGTAGTCCATGATATTATGGATGTCGTTATCCCTTAAGTGTTTAGCAAACAGTTTGATAAGCATTATTATATATTCTATTTTGTCTACTACCATTGTTATTCTAATATTATTTATATAGACCTGGCTTCACTCGCAAAATTACGCCAAATCCGCGACATCCGCAAATTCTTTTCAATGAAATTGCTTGCGTAATGCATAGGGGTGGGATGCCGGCCCTGACATGTCCTTCATGCAAACGCATCAGACGAACCGGCACAATTGTAAAATATTATTGCCGAAATTTAACACTTGGAAACCGGTGCATTTAGAGCGGGAAAAGGGTAGCCTTCGGCCTCTTCGCAACACCGTCGCCGGCATTTTGACCCGTTTTTGTTGCGATAATAGCCAAATGCCGTCGCCGTTACACCGTAACGGCAATGCGATTACACCGTAACGGCGACGCGATTGCACCGTAACGGCAATGCGATTGCACCGTAACGGCGACGCGATTTTTGCGAATTGGCAACGCTGGGAAACCGTTAAAAACATAAGCTCCTAATAATCAACAGTTTACCAAAATTGTCCATAATCGCGTTATTTCAACGCAAGTGACGGCTTGGTTGAAAAAAATCGATTCTCAGACGACCTTTTGTAAAATATTATTATCCGATTAAATTAATCACGTCCTTGTAGAACTCTATCTGGCACCGCTGCACGTAGTCACGCTCGAAGCGCGAGACTATCATGGGACGCGCCTCACGAGCCATGCGCTGTCGCGCCTCGTTGTCGGTGGCCATCAGTTTCATGGCGTCGTAGAGGGCGGCAGCGTCTCGTGGCGGCACCACGAGACCGTTTTTGCCGTTTTCCACTATCTCGCGAGAACCGTTGATGTCGGTCACCACCGATGGCAGGCCCATGGCCCCGGCCTCAAGCACCACATTGGGGAATCCCTCGCGATACGACGGCATGACGAAGCAGTCGGCCTCGGCATAGGCGCTCACCAAGTCGTCGCCGCGCTTTGGTCCAGGCGTCTCTATCGCGTCCATGGCATCGATGATCCGACGCGTGCCTTGGCTCAAGGGGTCAAGCTCGGTCTCATAGTTGCCCACCAACACGAGCCTTGTGGCTGGCTGTTCCTCATGCAACCGCGCGAAAGCCTCCACAAGCTCGTTTATGCCCTTTTCGCCCACGATGCGGCCCACGAAGAGAAAGGTGAACGCGCCAGAGGCCGCTTGCGCGCCAAGGCGCGACGGGTCAAACCGCTCAATGTCCACACCCTTCACGTTGCCATGCCCGAGCATGCGCATGGGCTTGCTGGTGATGCCGCCATGCTGGAGGTCGTGCATCACGCCCTTGCCCTCTGGTATGACGTGGGTGGCGCAGGCGCAGGTTATGCGGTCGGTCATCATCAGCAGCCGACGCTTCAGGCCAGTGGCCGTGGGCCACACCAGTCCGGTGAAGGTATGCACGCGCACCGGCACCCCGGTCAGCCACGCCGCTATCATGCACAGCAGTCCGGCCTTGGGCGTCATGGAGTGGACCACCCACGGCCGCTCCTTCCTGAACACGCCTATCAGCCTGACCAGCGACAGGAGGTCGCTCAGTGGTGATATGTGGCGCTCCATAGGCACCTCCACGCAATGGAACCCGTCGTCACGGCGCAGGCTGTCGAGCTCAGGGCCAGGCGATGTCACCGCCACCATGTGGTAGCCCATGGCCCGCATCTTTATCATCACGTCACGGCAGAAACACAACGACAGCGGCACCGTGACCGCCCTTATTATCTTCTTTTTATCTCTCATGCAATGTTATATCGTTTTCGCGCATTGCTGTGTACACCGCCTGGTAACGCTCTGCGGTATTGGCTATGTCGAACTGGCGGGCGCGCTGCCAACACTTGTCGGCCACGGCATCGTAATAGGCGCGGTCGTCGTGGAGGCGCGTCAGCTCATCGGCCACGGCCCTGGCATCGCTCTCGGGGAAGAGCACGCCCCAGCCCTTGGTCACCTCGCGCAAGCCGTTAACGTCGGATGCCATGAAAGGCTTGCCAACGCTCATGCCCTCGATGTTGGACAGCGAGAGGCCCTCCCAATGACTCGCCATACACACCACGTCGGTGCTCTTCAGCACACGAGGCACATCAGTGCGCAAGCCCCAAAAGCGCACGCGAGAGGCCACGCCAAGCTTCTCGGCCAACGCCTTCACCTCGTCCATGCGCACGCCGCGACCCACAAGCCACAACTTGTGGCAATCGGGCAGCATGGTCATGGCCCTGACGAGCGTGTCCTGGTCCTTGGCATCACGGAAACCTGCCACCATGGTCACTACGAAGTCATCTTTTTGTCGCCCCGTCACGGCATCGGGCAGTGGCTCGGCATCGTGGAAGGCGTTCACGTCAACACCGTTCTCTATGGTCAATATGCGGCCATAGCGACTCGATCGCCTGTCCATCCACTCACCGCCCATATACTCTCGAAGCTTGTCCTCGGCCACCTTCGAGATGCATATCACGTGGTCGTAGCGGCCATACATCCAGCTCTCGACGGGGGCATACCACTTCCAACCGCGTTTGCGGTTGGAAGTGTTATGCTCTGTCGAGCAGAGCTCGACAGAGCATAACACTGAGGCCAAGGCCACGAAGAGCTGTGGCGAGGAGTTGTGGGTGTGCACAATGTCGTAGCGGCGCATTATGCGCGCCAGCTTTACCACATACAAGGGGTTGTAGAAGCCCTTGCCGAGCTTCCATATCCTTATGCCTGGATTCTCGCGGCGCAGCCGCTCCATGAGCGGTGTCTCCACTCCATTGAACAAGCACACGTCGACCTCATCGCCCATGGCGCGAAACCGTGGCACGAGGTTCACCACCAAGGTCTCGGCGCCACCCGTGAGCAGCGAGGTTATCACTTGCAGTATTTTCATCTTTTTTTGTTTATGCTTTGCAGGGACCGGTCTTGTGCCGGCCCACAAACAACGTTCGACATATATTATCAAAAGTGGTCGGATTCATATTCAGCGGTTGAGGCATTTTTTGTGGGTCGGCACAAGACCGGCCCCTGCAACGTCACGCTGGTGCATAACCCACCCCAATGGTCTCAGGCAATGCCACCACGGAGCGATGCGTGGCACCACAGACGTGGCGGTGCGGCAATACCAGAAGCGCCAAAAGTTGATGGCGGCCTTGACGCGCGCCATGAATGGCACGGGACACTCGGCAAGCTCCGCATAGGTCAGCATTGAGGCGCTCGGGCTCTTCATCCTTATTCTTACTATATTATCCGTCAGTCCTCCATTTAAATAGTCGCGTAAATAGACGACATCATGACACAACAGCATTTTATGTTTCAAGGCTATTCGATTCAACAAAAGAGCCTCGGGACAAAACCGCTCATTTGGCACAACAGGAAATGGATTCTCTGTAAGAACCGAGGTCTTGAAAATCTCGCACATGTCACCACTGACTTTTAATTTATACCTTAGGTTCAAAGAGTCTGTCAATATATTATTGAGAACTGGGCGGCCTATAACTTGTCCGTTGCGATGAGCCATATAGAAGCAAAGTCCATCCACTTTATCTTCATTTTTAACGGCATCGAATTTTGCTAAAATATTACCTATAGCAGTTGGAGGTAACTCGTCATCACTGTCCAATATCAATGTTAGGTCTCCTTTGGCAAGCTGAACGCCTAAATTTACCGCAGTATGTTTGCCACCATTCTCCTTGTATAGGCAGGTCATGGGGAAAGCGTCGCCGCAACGCTCCTTGATGCTCGCCAACACCTCGTGCGTGTTGTCGGTAGAACCGTCGTCAACGACAATCCACTCAAAGTCTTTGAACGTCTGACGCAGCAAGCTGTCGAAAAGCCTCGGCAGCAACGACGCGCGATTGTATGCCGGGGTAAGTATGGTGATAAGATGTTTCATGGTTATTGATTTAATGCTTTTCTGAATAGCCTTGCAAAATCATCAAGGCGCACCACCAAGACCTTTGGAAATTCCACACTACTCAACTCATTGAAATGCTTGTCGTCAGAAACAATAAAGTCGGCATTGGCAAAAATGGCACAATCCACAAACTTGTTGTCATCAGGATCTTTAGTTATTAGATTCCAACGGTAATGGGCATCCACACGAATGGAGCAACTTCTCTTCGCTCCAAGATCCAGAATCCCACAACTTGTCCATCTCTAATTGCAAACGCTCATTGATAAACTTAACCAACAAACGTTTCAAGTCTGCCAAATCCTCATCTGTCTGCAAACAGGAAATGACATTGAGAACGGCCTGCTGAGCAGGGCTGAAATGCGATGTCTGAATCGGCATAATGATAATTTTTGAAAGTTAATAATGCAAATATAGACAAAAAGTATGAATGCACAAAAAGATTATTCATTTTTAGCGGTGCACAAAACGCGATGCTCTAAGGCTATAATTCTATTTCATCGTATCGTGCCCCATTCAACAAAGAGGCTCTATAAGGGAAACCGCTATGATACATTATATTATCTCGTACCAAGAAGACCGTCGAGGCATAACTCAACATATACATGTCAAGAAACGACTTCATGTAAATCTTCTTAGACGCATTTTGTGTGAACCCTATATGAACCACCTTGCCTGGCATGACATAAACATAAGGTAAGTTCCGTTCTTTTAAAGTATCAAGAAAAGTATGGCTATCGGCAGTTACCAGAATCTTCTTTTCTGGAATTTGTTCGTGCAATTTCAATATTGCATTGATGCATTTCTCAATATATGGCATACGCTCATCCTCCCGCAAGGTTTCACCACCCTCTTTGAAATCACCTAAAAGTTGTCTGAAACGGAATGTTGCCGACACGTAATTGCCTGCCCCACCAAGTTGTGCAAGATGATAATCCATGAGATCCTGAAGTTCCTTGGTTGGCTTAAACAACTCCCCAAATAAGGAAGCATATTCCTTGTCAGAACAGAACATATTTGAATATACATGAATTTGTCTAAACGGCTCCTTCAAGTAACGTTTCAATATGGCATGTTGCACAAACCGCTGCCAAAAATTACGTGAATTGTTATGGTATGTAAGGATCACACATGGATAAACGCAAGAAGTATCCCAACATATTTCATCATCATTTATACGCCAGTCGTATTTATTAGGCGACAAGTAATCTTCGAGATGTAATGGTTCAAAGACTATACGGAATGGTAAACCCATGCGCTTGCACTCAGAATATATCGCCACTATACCTCGTAGACGATCACTTAGCCCGCCACTGAACGTAGTCTCAGAAAGGGCCATATAAACCACCGTTTTTGGAGCGTCTACATTTAGACCTTTCCTTTTTAATCTCTCATTCTCTCGTTGATACAATACCTTCAGATATTTACGCCACCTATAATTAGCAAAAAGGATGGGAGAAAAATAAAAAAAGACATTTAGAAATCTAAAAAACTTACCGAGAACAATTTTCATTATGACTTTTATTATTTACAAGCTAAACAGTGAAATTAACAACTCCGATACTGACCGCCATAAAGTACAATGTCGAGCAGCTTGACCCTTGCCAAGACTCTGATGACCAATACACACATGACCGTGAAGACCACCGACAGCAGAATTGCCACCAAGTCTCTCAGCAATGTATTAGCACAAGTAATAGGCATGATATCGTGAAAGACATTCACGACCAAGAACGACTGCGTGACGTAAATGCCAAGGGTATAACGGCCAAAATAGGCCAGCCGCTCCAAAAAAGGTCTCGGTCTGGAACATATCAGCCTGCACAGCGCTATGACCATGACACTTCCTACCCCCCCCAGAATGAATTTAAACAACAACAAAATGAGTTGCGAAACAGGCATATCAAGCGTTGGCAAAAGGTCTATATTATAATGTCCGGCAAATTTCAACGTCAGGCAAACGGCAAACAGCAGGATGGAACAAACGGCTATCTTTCCACAATATTTTTCCAACATCCAATCATGTTTGCGCAAGAAATATCCCATCCAAAAGAATGGGTACATCCAGTTGTATTGCAAGGAATAACTGTGGGGTATCAAGAGAATGATGAGCCATGAGCCAAGAAAAAGTGCCACATCAGGCAACTTGACTCTTTTGACCAACCAAAATGTGACATTGCAAAGGAAAAGCGTCTTCAAGAACCACGAATTGCCAATGATTTCAGTTCTGCAGTCAACCGTGTCGCTCGTAAAGAAGAAATAGGCCAAGCATATTACCGTGCACGAAACAGCAGGCAACAACAGTTGCACCAACCTTTTTCTCAATAGACCGCAGAAGTCGAGTTTCAACACCGAAGAGGCGAAGAAACCGCTCATCATCATGAACAACGGCATGTGGAATGTGTAGATGGACACATATAGCGCATCTCCGTAAGGTTCATCGGCAAACGACCTTACAATGACATGACCCAACACCACGAGATATATGGCTACCAACTTTGCGAGGTCAATATATACGAGTCTTTGCTTTGGCATTTTATGAGTTGGATAATAATGGGCTAACAACCAAGAAATGTTACGGTACAACTCAATTCCACTCCGTCTCGGACTTTTGGCCATAGTCTTGTCCTTGTATTGTTTTCCTACTGATATTACTTATGTTAAGGTCAACCTTGAACCTAAATGGCGCACGATAGAGCTTATTGACATCATACATGTGATCATACTCAAATTTTTCCCACAGTTCATCATTTTCTCGCACGCCATTGCTTAGGAATGTCTTGTATGGGTAAAGGTAACCTAACGGCATCTGCCAAGCCATGTATATGCGCATGTAGAGCAGCAGGCTCACCACGATCATCATTGGTGCGAGAAGGGGCTTGCGCTCGCTTTGGGTGCAAAGGTAAGTCAATGTGGAGATGATGCCTATCATATAGTACCAACTAAGGCGACCGCCATTCTCGGAACGGATGAAGAACAGGAGCATGCCGCAGAACACGAGCGCCATGTTGAGCATGAGCACGTTGACGCGACGATTGGGTATCAGGCTGTAGTTTCTTATGATGACATACAGGAAGAATGCCGCCTCAAGGAAATACTCCACTCGGAAGCCTCCCGAGGCGTTGTATTGCGCGTTTTTCTCCACCATGCTGTTAGCATCGCCATACGCCGTGAACAGGGCATTTGGGATGGGCGAAATGCCAAGGAAAAGCAACACGAACATCACGCCAAGTATGGTCTTGGGGGAGTATTTCTTGATAGGTATGAAATAGAGCGGCAGGAAGAGCAATGCCGACTTGTGAATCTTGTAGGCTATGAACCACACTATTAGGAACTTCCACAGTTGCCGCTTTAATATGTAGCGAATGCCCAGCCATGCCACCGTGGCCCCAAGCACCTGACGGAGGTAGGTGAACGAGAAAAAGAACCAAAGGCCAAGGAAGAGCATCACGGCATATGGATAGTTGTCGCAATAGCGACGTAGCGACCGGTAAAGGCAGGTGTAGGTTATAAGTGTAATCAGGAGGATGAAGACGTAGCGGTTTGCCGTGAACCACGACAACACGATGTTCAAGAGCACGTAGCCTTGCTCGCTCGGGAAGAATATGGCGAAAGCACGACCATAGCCCCCCCCCATGGTGGTTGTGTCGGCGATGGAATCGAACACCTCGCCGTAGATGTAGCGATCGTAGCCACCAAACATGTCGCTCATGCCCACGAAGAGGGCGAGAAACGCCACGTAGACCATCAAGAACGCCTTGCTCTGGTCATTGCTCGACAGCTTATACGCCAAGGCTGGCATCAGGAATAGCAAAAGATAAAGCCACATAAAAATGTTATATAATATTGTGTACTGTTTATTTCTTTAATTTAGGCCGAAAAGCTCTCGCGCGCATTTTGCTGCATCGTGCTCCTTGAGCACTGCGGCACGCCCCCTCACCGCCATTGCCTCATACTTAGCCATGTTGCCAGGGATGTCGCTGAGGACGGCAATGGCCTCCGATGGGTTGTTGAAGAGCACGCAACTCTCATTAGGGGTCACGGCTATGTTTTCGAGTGCCAGCGGCGTGCCCATCATGAGCAGCCCATTGGAAATGGCATCGAGCACCTTACCTTTTGTACCCGTGCCCACGTCGATGGCGTTCACCTGTATGTCGTGCCTCTGCAACTCCTCAATATAGTCGGGCGCGAAGGTTACGTGTTGGCACGTCCAACCTGCGTTGGCGAGTCGTGCCGCCCATGTCTCCCAGCCTTTCCCAAGAAAGGTGACCGCATAGCGATTCTTCAAGTCATCAGCGGTCATCATGGCCTCAAGCAACCTGTCGCTGCCATGCTGGCAATAGAAGTCATAGCGTCCGGCGAAGAGCAAACGAATCATTGGCTTGTGAAAACGGATGGCCTTGTCGCGATGGGCGTAAAGCGGATGGGGCAGGAACACGACCTTGGCCTCGGGGCACACCTCACAGAAGAATGCCGCGTCTTGACGGCCAACGAAATGAAACGTAGCCTTATAGCGTCGCATGTCACGCTCCATGCCGCGATATTGCCAAAAGGCCATGGCGTAGCGCATGACCTGCGGCAGCGAGAGCGTGGCGAAATCCTTGCCCAACAGGCGGTGGTAATGGAGCGACTCGCAGTCGGGCATGGTCACGACGCAAGGCTTGTCGGGGAAAAGTCGCGAGAAGCAGGCGGTCTCCTCACCATAGATCCACACCATGTCGGGCGCATATTCAATAATGGAGGCAAGGGCCTTGTCGCCGAGCCGGAGATAGCGAAGGTAAGGGTAGCGCAGCAACACGCGCAGCACTGCAAGGCGCAGCTTGAACATCCACGCCATCCACCTTGGTTGCCGCATTACGTGTACTCGCACGCCGAGTGCGCGCTCCGTCTCCTCCACTTCCTCAGCGGAGACGTGATTGCTATTATAGCTCCACACCTCAAACTCCGCCTTGTCTCCTGCTCCCTTGATGATATGGTATGGCAACGCTGATGCCGCCCCATGGTTGTTGAACGTAGGGGTGGGGATTGATATTAACGCTATCTTCATTGTGTGAAATGGTTAGTATTCAAATCTGTTATTTTTTAATATGGGTGCTAAGATAGACTTTTTTGACGTATCCGCCAAATATTTCCGCAATTATTCCACCGCAATACACGAAAAACATTCGCATTGTCAGGATGCGGGCATTGTGCCCATCCACATCCTTCATTTCATTATTAATGTTCCTGACAGACCAAACATTTTGTGCCACAATATGTCTCCCCTACATGGAAGACAAGATGTGGTCCAGCAGCTCTCGCCACTGCCTCAAACTATAAACTAAAAGTGCAACTTTTACACATATTTGTCAACTTGGATTAATTCTGCCAATGTTAATCTTTTGACAATGAATTAGTTATATTAAACGATTTCTTGTTATTCAACAAAACAAAAGAAATAACAGCTTGCTTAAAACTACCAAATGGACTTCTTAATGGATATAACCGACTTTCTTCCATTTTGCATATTATTGCCTCGTTTATTCCATTTCTCCCCCATTCCTTACGGTGTAACCACGCCTCCCATAACAGACCAAACAAAATGGATTTTGCTCTATGGGTTATTATAGTAGATAGCTTCCTGTCGTCCTTCAAATCTTTGGCAAGACTCAAATAAGATTTCGCAACAGTTATATCATCAACTCGATTTTTTATTAAAGAACTTATGCTCTTGGAACGCGTCATTGTGCCATCGTGTGTAAAATACAAATAAGGAGCATCTGTAACGAACATGACTTTCTTAGTTTTTATTATCATGCGATAAGTAAACTCGCTATCCTCATGATATATGCCAAGCATAAATTTAAAATTGTATTTGCGAAGAAAGCTCATATTAAATAATATGGCACATACGCTACTGGGATTGTATCCTTGAATGACAGCCTCTCTTCCAGAAAGGATTGTATTTTTTGTAACACTTGGCTGAATACATTCAAAATCACCAACATCACTACGGAAACGTTCATCATCAAATACTCTTTGCAATCGAAAGAACAGACAATCCAAATCATTATCGTCTGCTTGTCTTATCATATTCCCCAGCACATTTGGTTTTATGTAGTCATCCGAATCTATAAACCATACATATTTTCCATTTGCATATTTCAGCCCAGTATTGCGAGCTCCGCTCAGCCCCATGTTTTTTTGATTTATGACCGACACGCTTTTATGTTTAGCTGCGATATCTGTTGCCACTTGAAGAGTATTGTCGGTTGCACCATCATTTACGATAATGATCTCATAAGACTCTTGTGGTATATCTTGTTTCAAACAACTTTCAATACATTTCTTCAATTCTCGCTCAACATTATAAGCGGGAACTACTATCGATAATATTTTACTCATGCTAACGAACTAATATTGCTTAATAATATAGATATTGATTTTTCTCTTTGTTTATTAAGCTTTTCTTTTGAACATTTGTATAAGCCTATATTTGACAAATCAATGTCAGTGGCTTTATACTCCACAAGAGAACATTCTCCTCCTATCAGACTCAACAATGTCGGCATTCTGCCATCAGTGTCATTCAAGCTCTTGACTGTTGATATAAGCGGTTTATTGAATATGCTCGCAAACGCAGTTCCATGGAAAGATGAAGTTATCACAAAAGAAGCTTCTTCTATAAGAGATACAAACTCACAAGGGCCTAAATTTTCAACACATATACAATCTTCACTATAAGCGGAGAACTTTCCTGATCCTAAATATACGACTTTTCCACCTATCCTTTCATGAACCATACGGACTATGTTATTTACCTCTGGAAATGGATTGTACATATATGTGAGCATATACACAAGAATATATGGGCCTTTTATGTGCAAGTTGCTTCTGCTCGAGAGTTCACGATAATCACAACTCGTAAGCAAAAGCGTAGGGTCTAAAACAAGTTCTGGTTTTACACCAATTAAGCCCTTCACAATATCAACACCACTTGTCTCTCGCACTGTAATACTGTTATATCGGCTAAGGTATTGTTTATATACACTTTTGTACACATCTGGTATACTACTTATGGCGAAACTTGATGCATACGAGCTTTTGGGCTTGTCGTCAGCGGCAAATGAGAGCAGAAAAGTAGTATCATCCTTAATCATTGTTGGATTCCAAACTTGATCACTTCCTGTAATGAAAGCATCATAAATATCATTTACTCTCGCAATGGTCTGCTTATTATACTTCTTTAAAGAAAGGCGAAAAAAGCGCTTGTAGAAATGTTTGAAATATCTTTTCTTCGACTTTTCAAAGAAAGTATTGGTACGCAACTGGTAAATCCAGAAACGCACAGTCGTATTGAAACGATCAAGGAAAGGACTACGAGGAGGAAAATCATAATCGATAATCTCACTGTCATATCCATTATTGCCAAGTACCCTTTGAAGCGCATACGCTTGTAACGCAGAACCAAAATTCAGGACTTTGTGCATGGTGATTATACCTATTTTCATTTTATCATCAATCTTATTTTAGTGCAAACCATTTGCAGAAGATCTATTAATTTGAATATTACGCCATCAATAGCCATTCCATGACGAAGAGCGAACATTACCAACGGATATGTATCTACAGAACGTGCATTAGACTTCATTTGACCTTCAGCCACAACATCGAATGGATGTTCTACAAGTGTTACATTCGTTAGGTCTTTCACGACATCATACCCTTTCTCTGTGAATGTCACAAGGGCACTCACTCCCTTACTATCATCTTTATAAGTATCACCCCATAGGTCACCGATACGAATATCCGCAGAAGACTTGTCATATTTATACTTGCAACTCTTCTCGCATTGTGGACCTAAGCACATATCGCCCAAAAAGAATTTATAAAACAGGTCTCCTTCAGATTTTCGCGATTGTATGAAAGTTTTTTCTCCCCTTATTAACAGGTTATAACTATCGTGCCAATCAACAGGTTTAGAAGTTCTTTCACCATCCATTCCCATTAACCAACTATCATGCCATCCATACTCAAATTTATTACGCCATGACGCATAAGTTACTTTCCCAATTTTAGGCTCAAGCATCTTGATATAAGCTTTCCACGCCAACATAGACGGAACACAATGACAATAAAAGTCCATCAAGATGAAGTTGTCTTCACACTTGAACTTTCGTATCATCCTTCTAAATGAATCTATCTGACAGGGGGTGCCTGTGACAAGATATTTTTGACCTCTTCGAGCAATCTGTTTAAATGCACCCTCCGTATAACTTTGGATATACTTACTACCAATAGATGCGATAAACTCCTCAACTGTGGTCGCAATATAATGTTCAGCACGCTGCCCTTTGATATCATAGCGACATCCGACAGCTTGATAACCTTGCTCTATCAGTTGCTTACCTATCTCAAAGCCAATACCACCACTTGAACATTTCCTGCGGACATTCTCATCATTACTCCATGCTGCCCAGGATCTTATTTTTAGTTCTTCTGGTTTCAATGCACGCTCCTCATGGTTATATGCACACACATCAAGACAAATGCCACAATCAGAACACCTCTCCGTCTCGTCAATGTAAGGCTGGTAAAATCCATTTTTATTCAAACGTATCTTAATAATTTTCTTACCACAACTAACAGCACATACTCCACAGCCATAACAGTCGTGTATTTTAGTTATATTACCTTTCATTTCCGTTTACACTATTTTCTTTCATATTCGCGTATTTATGGCATTCCAAAATGGGAACAAATAAGGCAAATGCCCCATTATCCAATAAGTAACCTTTTGTCTTGTCGTTAATCCTGAAAAAGAATATTTATATTGTGCTTCCTTCATGACCAAGCACATTTTCATCTCTGCCTTTCTATTATGAAAGTAGCGTGATTGATAAAAGCAATTCAAAATACTATTAAAATATGCATGAACGAGCATCTCCCGACAGTTTGAAGATAGCATCGTCGTGTCAGAAAGCATCTTTCTCCTTGATTCGGCATAAGTGAGATACCTGTTGAGTTTGGCAGGATTTCTCATGTATGAGATACTGGCAGTAGATTGGTCATAGTGATACAATGCCTCATTGATGAAAACGCCACTATTGCATCTTTTGGCATATTCCACATTAAACAATGTATCTTCTCCCAAATAGATGTGCTTATCAAACCGAAGACAGCCTATGATGGAGCGTTTAAACAATTTATTAACAGGACCAGCATTATTGCCGAAATCATTTCCTAATATCGCTGATATAATCTCACTTCTGTCGTTTAATGGAGTCACTCTGTCCACACCTCGGTTGATACGAAGAGATGTCATACATATATCCACTTCATAAGAAATGATACCATTAAACAAAATCCTCAAATAATCGGAATCGACATAATCATCAGAATCAACAAATGCGATGAATTCGCCCTTTGCAATATCTAATCCTTGGTTTCTGGCAGCACTGACACCTTGGTTGTTCTGGTGAATGACAGTGAACCTATCATCTGTCTTGCTGTACTCATCACAGATACGTCCACTAAGGTCTTCGCTTCCATCGTCTATCAATATAATCTCAAATGAACGATAGCTTTGCCTAAGTATGCTGTCTACGCATCTCTGCAATGTTGACTCTGCATTATAAACAGGAACTATTACCGAAATCATTGCTCTAACAGTTTACAAGAATAAGAGTCCTTATTAAAAGGAATCCTTTATACGTAACAATAAGTTTATGATTTTTCGAAACAACTTTTCCGTCTTACCTCCATTACAGATTTGCCGTACACCCTCAATGACATCTCTTGGGCAGTTGGCGAACAACTTCTCCTTGAAGAACACATCATAATCATTATAGATGCGCTCTGGGAGGATGGTCTTAAGATAGTCTTGCCGCTCACGCAGGACATCCTGCCAATGTGTTGCAGATATACCACCTTCTTCACAACGGCAAACAATGACATCGACATATTGATAAGAGGCGTTATCAACAATCAAGCGTCTGAACATATGTGCCCAATCGGCAACTATCTTATATCGTTCATCATACAATTGGTCTTTAAAGTTAGATGCCTTGATGAATGTAGCCTGATGATAAAGAGCAGTCTTGAACATGTATCTGCATGTCACCACTTTCGGTGAATAATGCACATCCTTATCTACGACATGGTTACCAACGATGAATTCAGCTTCACAATTCTGATAAAAGACATCGGCAAGGACGTGATCATTGTAGAAAGTATCGCCAGAGTTCATAAAGATAAGATATTCACCCTTAGCCACTTTAATGCCCTTGTTCATGCCATTATAGATACCACCATCTTTCTCAGATACCCAATAGCTTATTCGGCTGGAATTCTCAACTATGACATCTTTACTGCCATCAGTAGACCCTCCATCAATGACTATAAATTCATAGTCATCAAAATCCTTCTGGCAGATGACGCTGTTGATTGTATTTTTCAATCCTTCTTTGTGATTGAAATTTACGGTTATTACAGATAATTTCATGATTTCGTATTTCTTTTTGTAATCATTCTCCTCAATCGGAATACTAAGTCCCTTGTCCCCTGTGTAGTAGTGTATAGAGCGCATATATATATTACTGTAAACATAGGGACTGTTATCATTCCTTTTGTTACCCACTTAAGGAAAGAAGCTCCGGCATCGATTGGAATCAAATTGAACAATAATGTAGATACTGCTATAGAGAATGCAAAAGCAAAATAAAATCTTAACTCTTGCAACCAATAGACAGATATATTACGCCTGAAGCCTACCTTAAAAAGGTAATATGGTTTCCAAATAATGATAATGACACACGTACTTAGTATCTTACCAAGCAATATACCGATGATACCTAGAAAAGGAGCTGTGGCAAGCGTAATGCCGACATTTAATATCAATTCGACCCATGCTGCCCAAGTATCAGCATAGTGACCAAAAGCTGTATTGAACATGTCCACTGCTCCGCGTGTCTGAGAGATAAATATCGTAACAAGTAACAATACAAGAATCGTATGATCCAACAGATATTGCTTGCCTAACCACAGTGATATAAATGGCTCTATAAAATTATAGACAGAGAAAATGAGAAAACCTGCAACTATAAAACGAATGGCTACCAATTCCCAAAAGACTTCCTGCGAACGCTTGTTGTCTCCTTCTGCTACTAAGTTTCCTACGCCCGCAGAGAAACTGCTCAAGGCAGAGTCAAACATCGTTGACACCTTTGTGACTACCAAAGTATAGTTGCCATAATAAGCGACCATCTTCAAGGAGACAAAAGCAAAAATCAATATCTGATCGCTTTGGTTAAGAAGAAAATCTTTAATCTTGTGTACAAAGACTTGCTTTGTGAATCCAATCAAATACTTGTAATGAGAAAAGACCCTCTTACCTTCTGCCACTGATGCATGGAGCCAGGGATATGTCTTCCTTATTTTATAATTAAGAACTATACATCCAACAAAAGCAAAAAGAAACTCGAGGATAATCCATACATAATAACTGCCCCATTTGTAAGCAAAAAACATCTGCAGCAAAGTCTTTACCACAGAAGCTCCTTGGAGGTAAATGGATACGACATATACTTTTTGATCGGCTGTAAGAAGAATCTGACGATAATTGATAAAATATCCGATTAAAGACGAAGCTAAGATACAGAAAAACGCAAAATAAATGAGCCCAAAATCAAAGATGGTTTTTCTAAAGATAAGAGGTATAAAAAGACTAATAACACACCCTATAATAAAGATAAACGTTCCTATCTTCCGATAAAGATAACCGAAGACCGACACCAGCTCCTCAATCTTCTTTCGGTCACCTTGTTCTATTGGTTTATAAAGATTATATCCGACGGCAGCACCTACACCCATCTCGGCTAAACTCAGAAAGCCAAGGATATTCGACAGAGTACCACCAAGACCCATGAAATCGGCACCTAAACTATCCAAGAAAATCTTTCTTGAGAAGAAAGACAGTACTACGAATAGGAAATAGTAGAACAAGCTTACCCTGACATTCAGCAAGCTCTTGTATACTCGTGATTGCTTAGCCATAAATTACTTCAAAGAACCAAGATGAGATTGGTATTACTATGAAACAAAGTGAGTGCAAAGTATATCCTCGTAGAATCTTCATTTTTTAAGAATGACTTTCAGACATCAGCCTATTAAAAAGGCAAATCCACCTACCCATGATATCATCAATGCTGAATCGTTGAATATTGACCCTGGCTCTCTTGCCCATCTCAATTCTTACATCCGGATGCTCTATCAGATAGTTTACCTTGTCTATCATTTTTTGAGGGTCCTGATATTTCGTGACAAAGCCATCCACGCCATTCTGAATGATTTCCGCTGGTCCACAAGGACAGTCGTAGGCTATAACGGGCACACCATAAGACATGCTTTCAGCGACACTAAGTCCCCATCCCTCAAAAACTGAAGGAAGCAGAAAAATTGAAGACTTTAAATATTCCGCAGCAGGATGAAGGGTGTAAGGGCAAATATGAACTGTCTGTAAGCCATATTCCGTTTTTTCTTGTTCCAACTTCTCTTTATCGGGGCCCTCGCCAACGATATATAGTTCCCAATCTAGATGTTTCTTTTGCACACCAATCCAGTGTTTGAGAAATGGTACTATACCTTTTTGAAATACTAAACGTGCTAAAATCAAGACCCTTTTGTTAGTGCAATCGGAATAAGAAGTAGGTCGCAAAAATGTAGCATTAGGAATATACAAGCATTTTTGTTGCAACAACCGTTGTATATGATCAGCTTCCCTCTTTGTCAAAGCTACCATTTGATAATACTTCATACGATTCCGCATCTCTTTTTCTTCTGAAGAAGACAATGCCTTTATACCATTATACCATCCATGAAACTCTTGAATACGAACTATATGTCTGGTAAGCCATAGCACCGACATTGGTTCCAACCGAGGCATAGTGCAAACAATGATATCTGGTTTAATCTCACGATAAAACTTCAGTAACTTGATACGGAAATAAAAGAAACGAAGAATCCTACCGAAGATACGAATGCTTAACAGACTATTTAAACGATTCATTCTGATAGAATGAAAAATTATCTTATCCGAATACATACCCTCCTGTGGCACACATGCTTCGTCCAGAACATTGAGATTGTGTATCTCTATTCCTTTGCTAACAAGGTAATTCTCCTTGACGGATGTAATTCTATTTATTCCACCTGTACCAAATCTATTTTGTAAATATAAAATTCTCATTTACCAAATTATTATTGTTGCATTACCAATATTGTACAGTATATACTCACGTTTATGTTGTTAGGCTAAAAGTTACTTATTTTTTATACTTTTAATTTGAGCCTAAGACATCATTGGTGCCATCTTTATCAAGTATTCCACACATTTGCTCAACTTCTCATAAGCAGGTAGTTGAGAATTCATGACTTGAAAAGCAAATGTTGAATACTGATATTTCACAAATGAATCACGGCACACCAAATCCAGCATCTTTCTTGAATAATCAAGCCAAATCAGAAACATAGAGTCATTCAGATTTCTATCTCCAACCAAAGAAGTACCTTCTTTTATAACACTAAGAATGCCATTATTCATTTTGTCCTCCTTCCTGTTGTACCTTTTTGATTTCATCAAGGTATTCTGAAGTCAAGGAAGCCTCCTTCTTTTCTTGCTTTCTCTTCTTTATACTTACTCCAAAGCCTTCAAAACCATCGAACATCGGAAATATAATCAATGCAAGCCAAAAAATGAAAATAAGATTCTTACCATTAAATTCTTCCGTGAAATGTAAATTAATACAACATTTGAAATTTGATATTACATATACTGTAGTGACAAATAAAACTAATACGTACCAGTAATCAACCAAACGATTACGAACATTCAATGTCAGATGCTTCATTCTATCTCCCAAGTCTTCTATTCCTGAATGCGAGAAATAGCCTATGAGGACACCTAAAATCAAGGCACCAATAATCGTAATTATGAATATAGAGACTCGATTTTCCATAATGAATATTAAATCATCTATAATTTCACTTCCTGTTTAATTTTTTCATCATATGTATGAGCACTCGGAGTAAAGAAGCAAAGTATTCTTTTCAGCATGCTTGTTATTATCTGATGTTTGAGACATTGCCATTTACTTAATTTAAAGCTCTTCTAAACGCTCATCAATTGTTTGTGAAAAAGTTATTTCAAAAACTTTGTAATCATTATTTAGCTCTTTTGCCTCTTTCAAACAAATACCTTTGAATGCTCTTAGCCCTGTTTTTTTGCAAATAATCGTTGGGGAATATTCTCCAGGCTCGAAATCTTCAAAGTCAATGTCACAATCTAAACCTTCTACCAATTTTTGCAAGTGTGACTTTGTATCCGCAATTACTATCAATTCATTTTTATCGAATTGATCAAATTTAAATTCTTTCCCCTCAACACGCCATTCCCGAAGGTACTCAAAATCATGCCTATCAATATCTAACTCTTCACAACGCCATGCTATTTCCGGACATTTTGATTTTATAACGGCCAACTCTCTATTTGTCCCATAAATTACGTTTCTTGCTCCAAAGCGTTCATACATAATGTTTTTAGGAAATCCGATTTCAAATGGTTGGTACATAGGAAGCCCAGTACGGTTTACCTTGGTATTAAAAAAGTCAAATAGTGATGTTAACGGTGAGGCTGTAAAGCAAATATAATCATGAGAACATGAGCACAAACGTTCTTCCTGTAAGATGTTGTCCAATGTTTCCATGGCATTTTCTCCCTTTGTAAAATGAAACAAATATGGAGTAATGTCGGGTTTTACTCTTTTAAATTTATCACTCTGTGCCATAAGATATTTTCTATTAGTAAAATAATTCTACTTATCAATGCTAGTATATAGATTTTACCCATTGGCGGAAGTAAATATGTACCAAATTAATTCCGCCAACGAATATACTATAATTTATTGTATTCGCAAATCAGTTCGTTCACAAATTTTTCAAGCAAAGTGTTGAGGATATCTGTTATGTCGTCATCCTCTGTATGGTTAGTAAAACAGAATGAAAAGTCTGCAACTTCCCCATGAAACATTTTATTACGCATGAAATAACAATATTTGCATACTAACAAGCTCAATACATGAGCGTTATTACGAATATGTGATGTAGAATAGTTGTAAACCAATGCTTCAAATTCAGCTTTTCTGCCTTGAGCGTCAATCTCTTTCTCTTGTAATTTCAAAGTTTTCTCGAAAACACTCACAAGCCTTTCGTCCTTGTTCTTGTCAAAGAAATCATTGTAAAGTGTTTCAACCTGTTTTGCTTTATCATTAAATGTGTAATTGTTTAGGATCAACTTACGCCAATGTAATTGCTCTATCTTCGAACTATCCAGTAAATCTATATAAGCGAAAGTCTTGCCCAATTCCACAGGATTAGAGCAGATGTGGCTGCGCATTTCCACTAAAGCCTCAAATTCACTTGGCTTATTTGGTATGTTATCATGATATTTGTGCCACATAATAACCTGTTCAAAAGCTCTCCAAAGTCGTTCGAAACGTTTGTATCTGTCTTTTGTTGACAATGCGACCAAAAAATGCGAAACGGCAGCCCGAAGTGCGTTGCCCTTAACACTTTCCTCCCAAATTACATCAAGAACATCATCAGGAATCGCATATTGAAGATTGAAGTCTCCATCTAACGGTTGACGTTTTGAATCAATTTCTAAGGATTCCGAATAACCGAAACGCTTTATGTCTATTGCCCTTATTTTTACACGTTTCTTCTTTTTCAGAAACAAATACAGCAAAGCCTTATAAACTTGTGTGTAAATAGTATTTTGCTTGTATTCTATTATATCCTCCAATACAAATCTACCATTCCGTTCCGCAATTATCTCAATTTTCTGCGTATACACTTTAATAGTATCCCTCAATGCAGTCTTAGACATTTTATGATATGGTACACCAAATTTGTTTTCATGCATTCCTTCAGACCGTGAAGTATGAATGGTTATATCATATTTTCTTCTTGTCATAAACTACTATTTTTTACTTTGGTGGACTATCTTCAAATTGTATTCTTCGTTTGAGTTGCTTAAGATTCCCATTCCCTGTTCTACCGTTATGAACCGGCTTATGGCACTACCCATCGAACTCGTTATGATACCGAACATGCTCAGAAATCCGGCTATAACATTATTTATGTCATAGTTCTCCACTCCAAGCGATTGCAATATCACCCTTGAGGTGTAAAGCCCTACGACCATCAACACCATCATGCACATATAAAGCATGATAGTGTTCTTCGCTATCCGCCTGTTGTTATCTAAGTAAATTATATTCTTGAACATTTACTATTCAATTCTGATTTTTTGTGCCTTATCTAATCTTCTATGACAATAGGAAATAAGCCCAAGAATTTCTAATGCATCTTGCTCTTCTATATTCCAATATATCTTAGGTTGATGAGCTTCTGGATTTCTGAACATGCCACACAAACCTTTTAAAATATTGCAAAATCCAACATGCTCATCCTTTTCCTGTTTCGTTTGATAGCCATTGATTATGAGTATTGGATTACTGCTAAAGACCTGTTCAACAAGAGTTGTGCCATCAGTCGATAGTCCAGACAATTCTCTTATTCTTTGGAACAACCCTTTGCTTGCTTCAAAAACAGAATGGAAATAGTTGTTAGCTAACAATTCGGGTGTACAATATTTAAAAATCTGGTTATGTGCATTTCTTTCTGCCAACTCTTGTTTTAAATTTTCAACTTTTAATTCTACATCAGAAATCGTACTTGCCGCTTGAACAAGAACAAACTTCCCGTTCTCTAGTATATTATACCCTTCAAAAGCCAATTGTTGATTAACTTTACAACGAAGTTCTTCATACAACTCTTGCTTTCCTATAAATCTTGAAGGTGTTAAAACTATTCGGATAAAAGACAAAATGTTATTACTGCATTTTTTAGTATTTTGGAAATTAGCAAAAGCATTAAACAGTCTCTTTCTTTTAGCAAGGAATTGCTCGTTCTCTGCAATATCTTCAATACCAGCTTGTAGCAGAAACCTATGAATCTCCGTACCAGTTAATCCTTTTTCTGTATCAGCTAAAATATTACTCAGCAGTTCCAAGACAGCCACGTTAAAACACTTTCGTATTGGCATTATTATTCAATATCTTGCATTAAAAGTTTCTATTTCCATATCTCGCCTATCAACCTGAATAGAAGTTGATGACGCTCCTCAAGCTGTTGTGGTCCGAAGACATCGTATGGCTTAAAGTCAAGATGGCTATCGGATATCCAACGAGTGAAGTCGAGCTTGCTCTTATAGCTATCCTCACGCAGGGTCTCATTCCAATAGAGGGTATTGGCATAGCTCTTCAACTTTTGGGTATACGGTTCGTTGCCAGAAGCCTCGTTATCCTGACCTTTCATGAGAAGCAGTCCACCGAGACGGTTGCGTTCGCTACGGAACAGCTCAACATTGTTATCAAACAGGGCATGGTTCTCGCTGTTGTCGGCAAAGATGTGCTCTATATGGAAGCCATAAACACCACCTCGATTAATAACCAAATTGTAAAGACTATGTTTCATCTGCATCTTGGTGTTATCCGCAATATACTTTTCCACCCTTGCCAGGACATAACGCAAGAAACGCTTGTCAAGATTGTCGTAGCCAACGTTGCGGAAGAAAGCGTAATTCCATGCAGAATCCAACTGATCGTTAACGTACACTTCACGGAGCGCACTAAGTAAAGCCTCATCAAATGCCATCCGCATATCTTCAAGGTTCCCATTCCTTATTTTACTTGATATTTCGTATATCTTGGCGGCAAAGAGATTGCTGTTGTAACAACGTTGCAATTGCATGAGAGTAAACAGGCGGTCAACCTCATAGGCCACCCGTTCTATCTTGGCATCTTCTTCCGGGTCTTTTACCTTGCATGCGCTCAACACAAGCAGGTACTGCGTATCCATTTGCGTCAAGCCATTATAATAAACATGTGGGAACTTGCTCTCAGGATTGTTCTTCTCACTTTTAACCTTGTAATACAAGTCAGCATAATAGCTGAAATCGTTGAGCAGGAAGTGCTTCACGTTCTTGTCACTGTGCTCCAAGCCTAACGAGTCCACCGCAAGGATGCTACGATGATAGTCGTTGTCAAACTTGCGAGCCTCACCACGCGTGTCGGCGAACTTAGCTTTCAGATAATATGTGAAGAACTGGTCGGCCTCGTCCTCGCTCAGCGAATTGAGTCGACCTATATGCTCATCCCATAACTCATTAAGCTGCAGTTGGTTCATCTCAACCTTGTCCACTTGCCCCAACAATTTGCCTTTCAGTATCTCATAAGGTTTCAGGCGCACTCCACGGTCATTGATGACCTCAAAAACCATAGGGACATCAACCTGTTCAATATTAAGGCAAACGAGACGGATACGCTTCAGGAAATAATATACGAATGCCTTATACTTCTTGGTGTCATCATCAACGAACTCCTTGTTGATATAATTGGAAATTACAGCATAGTTATTCACGATGTTCCGAGATGTGGTGTTATCCTCTACTGGTTTCTCAATCTCACCAGTCTGATAAATTACTTCTATAGTCCTCAAGCTGTTTTCGTGGTTCATCCAAAAGTTCTGCCCAGAACCACTGAAACCCGCAATCTTATAATCAAGCCATTTCTCCAGATTAGTCATTTGCAACTGTATGGCCAAGTGATGCAACTTAATGAGAATAAGCATCAACGTGGTGAGACGTTGTTGTCCGTCAGCCACAAAGCATTTACCATCTACCTCGTTTATAACGTAAGTGTTCATGTAGTACCAACCATAATTGGAGATATTAGTCCGTATGTCCACGTCAGAGTTTTTGTGTTTTTCATACTCAACCCCAAACTTGTAAAAAACATCATCCAAGAGTTTTTCCACAGGGTCTTTCCCCCACTTGTATTCTCTCTGATAGAAATCAATGTAATATGTCGTGGTGCCAAAAAGCTGGTCGACATCCAAGTCTCTTGCCTGTAAATCCATGGTTCAATTGTTTTGTGTTGTTATTATGCTAAGGCATATGGTCATGCATCATTGCTCCTTATTGCTTGTCAGCAACGCCTTTATCTCGCCTGCCGTCAAGTCAGAGGCTTTCATTATAGTTTCCATGGGCACCCCAAGCGACAGCAGATTGGAAGCGATTGCCTCTCTTGCCTTCCTCTCACCCTCTGCACGTCCTTCTGCACGTCCCTCTGCTCGGCCCTCTGCGTATTTCTTCTTTTCCGCCGTCTTTATGGCGTTAACGATGTCGCGGTAGGCGTTAACGCTGTCCTCATACGACTTCAGCTCCTGGGGGTTGAACTTGGATATCTCGGCTTGCTCGAACAGGCGAGTGAAGACGCGCTCCTGGAGGGCCGCAGGGCGGGACATGAGGCGAGAGAGATTCTTCAGCACGAACATCCACTTGTCGTACATCGTGACAAGCTCGTCCTCGCTTTTGTTGAACTTAGGTATCTCTACATATATGTAAGTCAGCTTGTCGTAGAACACCTCGTGGGTGTCTACCTCCATGAGCTTAACCTCATGGTGCCAGCGGCGGGCGTTCTCTTCACCCTCGGCAAAGTTGAAGTTCAAGAGGCCGATGGTGTAGACAGAGTTCAGGTGGAAGTCCCAGTCGCCGCCACGCTGTGCCTGCTCGCGGATGGGAAACGTGGAATAATATATCGTGCGGTCCTTGAAGAACTCCTGGTACACATTCTGCATCTCCACGATGAACTTCTCGCCACGCTCATTGGTGCAATACACGTCGAAGATGGCACGGCGAGCGTCGGAGCGGTCGCCGAGGTGCTCGGAGTTGAGGTAGGTGATGTCGCGCACCGTCTGCTCGCCGTGGAACAGGGCGTTGAGGAAACTCACGAGCAGCTCCTTATTGAACTCGGAACCGAAGAGCCGCTTGAAACCGAAATCGGTATGGGGGTTTATGTATCGTTCTGTCATATGTGGAGCGATTTACCAGTTTGGACGCCAAAAGTCCTTACCTGAAGCACATCCAGTTGATAATCAACCAGATATGCATTCATATAAGTTATTATTATGGCAAAGATAAGAAAAAAAGTTCAGAATGGCAAGTTTTTCCCGGTGTTTTTCTCACAGCTCTCGCACCGCCATGTCGCGCTCGCCCACGCTCAGGAAGTGGCGGTTGCGATGGCGCGTGGTATAGCTCACGTGGAGCCATCGCGCCCTGGAGTCGTGGAGCGGCTCCACGAGCACCTGGTCGAAGTCGAGCCCCTTGACGAACCTCACGGCGTCGCGCCAGTCGGCGAAGGTGGAGAGCAAGATGTCGGCGGCCTCCCCACGCATGTGCTGCGAGTTCATCACGCCGCCCACGGCGTTGTTGAGCCGGCGGCAGCGATAGCCCGAGGAGATGTATATGGCGCCGAAGCGATGGCGCAGGGGTTCGAGTATGTTCTCGCAGAGCGCGCGCAGCGCGTCCACCTCCTCCTTGCCGGGGGTGTTGTCGATGCCCTTGTCGGTGGCCACGCCCGACCGCGTGAACTCTATCAGGCGGAAATGGGGCGAGAGCCAAGTGGTGCGAGGGTCAAGCTTGTCGAGAGCCTCTATGGTGTTGTTGATATCGTTGATGTTTGTCGTTGTAGTGTTTTCCATGTTCTTGAAATTGTTTTGCTAAGTTGTTTACATTTATCGTGAATAGGCAGTAGCCGGCCGGCTCACAGCGTCTTGGCGGCCTCGCCGAGGGCCTCTCTCACCCTGACTGCCAATGGCGGTTGCCGCGTCACCCTGTTGCGTATGCGGTAGACCACCGACGACACGCGGCGTGGAGGCACCATGCCCATCACGCGAAACAGGTCGCGGCATAGCGCCACGCGGGTCGCAGCTCCGCCATGGCCATCGGTTAGCACGCGAGCCTCAGCCGCGCGAGCCACGAGTTCCACCAGGCATCGCTTGCTGCCGCGCCACCTCACGCTGCCCGCCGGGAGCCTCACCAGTCGCGCCACCACAGCCGCAGCATCAAGAGCTACAGGGTCAGGAGCGCCATACAAACTGTCGCCATACTCACTGCTGTCAAAATGGAGGTCGTCATGGTTGGAGCCGTAAAAAATGTTGGTTGACATGTTATCGTTCATCATTGTCTGCTTTCTTGTTGTTCCTCTTCCTTGTTTTTGAAATTCATTCTTTTGTCGTAAGCTTACGTCGGCAAAAGTAGGAAGGAAATGGTAAACGTGCAAGAAAAATTGATGAAAAGGAGTTGTTTTGCCCTTCGCTTTGAAATGACATTTCAAAATAGCATCTATGACATGCACCGTGCTACCACGTCGAATTGTAAAATATTATTGTCAAAATTTAACACTTGATAACTGGTGCATTTAGAGCGGGAAAACGGCTTCGAGGTGCCCCTTTGCAGCATCGTCAGCGATTTTTTGGCCATGTTTTGTTGCCGTTACGGTGTAATCGCACCGCCCTTACACATTAAAGGCAACGCGATTAAACCGTAAAGGCGGCGCGATTAC
>ERZ1673741.890-NODE-890-length-28171-cov-15.920223_pt1 | contig 28171 bp, 31 predicted proteins | sample MGYA00580209_ERZ1673741 | MGnify/ENA primary metagenome ERZ1673741 (study PRJEB41218, sample SAMN15661754) | gut metagenome | host: Homo sapiens | place: Canada: London | collected 2015-08-20/2019-03-30 | study: EMG produced TPA metagenomics assembly of... | reverse complement strand
ATATGAGCGTTTCCGAGATTTCAAAGAAGTGGACCATGCCGGTTCGCGACTGGGGACTGGCTTATGCTCAGTTCATGATTTATTTTGAGGACAGATTCGCAGCCTAGGAGCAATTCGGGGCTCTGCCCCGAACCCCGGAGTTTATCCGCTGGAAGATACCGGTGAAGTATGAAAAGCAGCGAATTAGCTCCGCTGCTCTTCACCGTATATCTTGCAGCTGCGTCGGGTCGCTCTCCAGCGTTGCCCTGTTTTGCTGCATTTTTAGCTTTGGTACGTTTTTCGGGTTTATTCGCGTTTACACAGTTATTTTTTCAGACCCGTCAGGACAGCATAGTTATTAACCTTTGTTTTCCAAAGTATTTCTGAAGTTGTCTGTTTCACTTAAATATCTAATGAGTTTGTTTTCCAGTTCCTTACTCCCGCTTTTCTCACACTCCTTGAGCATCTCCCCGGACCGAGCAATAAACTCATCATGCAGCGCCCTATACTCCGCCTTTTCAGCCTCGGAGAGCCTGTTCCAGCCCTTCTTCTTGTGCATGAAGTTCTCAAAGCCGTACTTGACCCTCTGCCGTAGGTTAAAAACACCCTCGGAGCATTTCTCGCGGTAAACTGCCTTGCTGTTCTTCTTGCGGAGCAGCTTGCAATCCCCGCAATACAGCGTATTCCGTGATTTCGCAAGAAAATAGCTGACGCAGAGCCTGCATTCAATGCAGAACAGCTTACGGCTTTCAAGAAAACGCAAATACTCCGTAAGGAGCTTCGCAATCTCACCGCAGTCAAACCAAATAACATTCAAAATCTCCGTGTCCTGCGGAGATTTTTTCTTTTTCAGTGTGGTGAATGTATTGGAAATCATAGCTTCCACATCTTTGCGGAACTGCTCGCCAAGCTCTGCCCTGTCCGCCTGTTTCATTCCCAGACCGAAACGGGCGTTCATGTACAAGCCGGTCACAGCCCTATACATTTTCAGAACGACCCTTGCGAGCAGGCGAACGGACGTGCTCCTGTCAACTTTGAAAATGTAGTCAAAAGTGTTCAGCGTTTCGGCAACGCGGCTCTTGTTGGTGTTCTCGTCTTTGAGATTTGCGTAGAGCCTGTCCACCTGCTCCTGTATCTTCTCGGTTTCAGGAAACGAGCTGCATAAATCAAGTGCGAACATTCCAAGGGACTGCTCACGGAAGAAAATATCCAAATCTTTGACAGCAAAATTCGGCGTGTCCGGGTTCTTCAGCGTCTTGTTTATGGCTTTCTCCGAGCCGCCGATCAGCGTTTCGGAATTGTCCGACAGCAGTAGAACTACCTCATAATCGCAGTTTATTTCGTATTTCTTTCCATAATTATACATCAACCTCAAAAATTTTTTCTTAATACAAGGATAAAGTATGCGTATTCAGCCGAACGGCGGTTGAACTTCAATAATAATGAGCTTTCAATGACGCATTACAATGCAGCTTTTGCACTGCTCAAAATTACTTATGGCGGTTACAAGGATAATATATAAAATGACAACAATTCGTGATATAAAGCTAATTGCCCAAATAGTGAACCAACGATTATTAAAATGCTATCCTTGTAAAGTATAACACGACCTATTGCATTTGTCAACCCTTTGTGATAGAATACCATCAACCGAAGTAATCTCGGAATAACGTTGCACAAGGAGGTAACTTTTATGACAAACGAAAAGAAAGAAGAAATAATCGCAGCAATGACAGGCTTACTTGAACAGCTGACCAACAACGAACCGCCGAAAATCGAACCATCCATAAATGAAGATATAGCAAGACAAAGGCATTTGGTTAAATGATATGGGGTATACATATATCTAAACCTTACTTTAGGACGAGTCGGTTTTATAATATCATGTTCATTTTTGTGTGAATTTAATTATGGTGAGCGGAGATGAAACAATCAATTAACTTATATGATCGTTCTTCATTATAGCTGTTTATTCATAAAAGATATTTATTGATTTATTTTTACTTGAAGGAGCGCCATTCAAATAAGGTGTTTATCGTAGTTGTCAATTTGGTGTTGATGTATTTTATCTCCCCTGTTATTGGATTACTTTATGTGCAAGGTTCAAATAAGGAATTTATAATTCATATAATAAGAGTAGTTGAAATAGAAAGCCGTTTATGATATAATAGAAAAGCCGCTGTGTTGCTTATGTTCATTCCCAAATGAAAAATGGGCAACATTGGCGTAAAGACCAAAACAGAGAGGACATATTATCCACATGGAAGAACAGAACGTTTATACCCTTACCCGCGAAACTTACAAGAGATTAAAGAGCTTCAACCGCGCCCAGATGCAGGAATTCATTTCAGAAGTATACAAAGGTGCAGAAGAAAACGCTGCCAGTGTTGTAGATGATGTTGATTTTGAAGAGCTTCGCTCCAGAATCGGTGAAGTCAAGGGTGTTGGTGAGGCTCGCCTTAACGACATAATGGATGTCATCAAGGAGTATTTCGGCAGCTGATTTTTACTAACATCGGATAACCAATTAGAGAGGTCTACATGACAGAGGACGAGCTTAATCAGAAAATTGAAGATTTCTGGCACTCCATGCCTGTGGAAACAGAATTTCCTGAACAGTTGGCTTTAATACATAAGGTCAAGGATTCAGATCTTCAGGATAGTCTTTATGTTAATTTGTGCAATATAATCATAAACAGATTTGTTTTGTTTAGATACAAGAAATCTGAGAATATCGTTCTTGCAAAGAATGAAGAAGCGCAGACTCTGATTAAGGCTATCTCATGGCTGCCTGAAACTGCTTGTGTTTCATACTATACAGCGGTTGCTGAGTATTTTAAAGGTAACTATTCCAAATCGTTGGGCTTGTTAGAGCAGGTATTTGCCCTATCAGAAGATTACATAATAACGGAAGAAGAATTCTGTTCCAATTTTCTTGTGTTCACCTGTGTGCCTTTGTCATTCTGGGATAAGATAATAGAAATAATCAAGTCAAACAAACATGATAAGGGAGTAGTTGAATTGGCTCAGGCAGTACAAATCCTGTACTGCTTGGACTATAACGAAAAACTCAATGATGCCTTAACAAAGGTGTTGCAGATAAATCCAGCCAGCGAACTGGCTAACGAGCTGCTTGGCTTTTATTATGGCTCGGTTCGTAAGTGGGCAAATGCGATTGCTTGCTTTGAACGTCTTAAATATCAGCCTTATACTGTAACATATTTTATGCTGATGTTTGAAATGGCTTGGTGTTATGGCGAACTGGGCGACCATAAATCTGAGATAGAATCATATCAGAAATGTCTTGATTCAGCTCCAGAGTATGAGAATGCTAGAAACAATCTTGGCTATGCCTACTATAAAGACCGGCAGTATCAGAAAGCAGCAGAAGTGTACAAAGAGTGTATTGACATGAGGGTAGACCTCAAATATGCGTGCTCAAACTATGTCGTGGCTCTAGCCGCTCTGGGAAAGTTCAAGGCTGCGCATCAGTTCATAAAGACTTCTCCGTGCAAGGTGCGGAAGTATGCCATTGACCGGCTGCAAGCAGCTGAGTCGGGCAAGGCAAGGATTCCTGCTGCTCAAAGAGCGGCGCTAAATATGGAATCTGTTGGTGTCCCCAAAACAATAAGGGAGAACCTTAGCCAGTTTTCTAACGAAAAGCTGCTGGAAGATGAGCTTGAAGCAAGGTTAAGAAATGGCAGCAATATATTTGGAGTCAATCTCAAAATATATAAGCGCAGGGGAATCTATGGACAGCAGTTTATCATTCCTGTCGGAAGGCTCGACCTACTCGCAGAAGATGATAATGGATGCCTGTATGTCATTGAACTGAAAAAGGACAGCGGATATGACGACGCTTTTGCCCAGACGAAACAGTATGTTGATTATCTTGAAAAATCTGAACTTGCTGATGGAAAGCCGGTTAAAGTCATTATCTGTTTAAGCAATCCAACTCCGGAGCTTGTTGAGGCAGTGCGAGGCGATGATAGAATCAGCTTGTTCGAGTATCAGATATCCTACACGAAAATCATATAGCAATGAGCGGCGTATATTCATAGGCGCCGCTCATTTTATTATAGTCTTGCTCTCTTGACTTTTTTACAGTTATGATGTATAATAAATGTGGTTATTACCATTTATTATCTATTTAGTCAAATTGGTGCGGAGGTTTAATATGAAGAAGTTACTGGCGGCGTTAATGTCATCAGCTATATTGGCGACATCTTTGAGTGTGACTGCTATGGCGGACACTGGGTCGAAAAAGGTCACAGCGATTATAAGCAGCAATGAAGTGAAGTTAAATGCGGAGCTTTATACAGGGAGCTATGGCTGGAATTGGAATAATTGTTCCCCTATAAGCGACTTTATAGACAACGGAAGATATACGATTGCGTATTCAGACGGAAAGAACGTGTATATTTCTCATATAAGCGACAAAGGAGAAATTGTTGACACCATTAAATTCAAACAGCCTATGTCGGTAGTCGGCGGCGTAACCTGCGATGATTCGGGCAACTTCTATGTTGCCTGCGGTACAGAGGATGAAGCTGGAACAGGGAAGATATGTACATTCGCAATTTATAAATATAACGGCACAGGAACGCTGCTGGGAAAAGCAGAATATTACCCAGATGATACTTATTGGAGTACCAAGATTCCTTTTGATGCTGGAAACTGTGTAATGGCATTTCAGGGAGATTTGCTGATATGCTCATATGCACGGGAAATGTACAGTGGTCATCAGTCAAATGCCGTGTTCTGTGTTGATACTGTTACTATGACTGAAAATCCGATGTACGACAGTTATGCCAGTCATTCTTTTAACCAGTCAATAGCTGTAATTGATGATAATACTGTTGCGTTTGCTGACCACGGAGATGCCCACCCGCGTGGATTTTCAGTCAATGTCCGCAGTGATACAAGCTCACCTATGATGGGGCACAATAGCAATGGGGCATTTGTTCCTTTTCACTTTTCTTTATCTGGCGATTCGAGTGATATGTACAATGTAAATTATACTAACTCTAAATTGACAGGTATTTGTAAGGTTGACTCTGGAATAGCTTTAGTTGGCTCATCCGGAGATTTTGAAAAACGTACTCCGCAGCAGCTGTTTGTGCAGATAATTGACCCCGCCAGCGGAAATCAGGTTCTTAGTGGAGCTTCCAGGAAAGGAACATCGTCGGCATTCGGCGGTGATTATACAGATACCGGTATAAAGTGGCTTACGAACTATACAGATGGCAGCGAAGTCGGAGCATCTGCTGTGGCTACGCTCGATGATTCTCGTCTGCTTGTGTTATGGGAACGTTGGGATGATTTGAGATTTGTAAACTCATATTATTCCATAATTTCCTCTGATGGTCAGACTTTGGTTGATTCTGTACCCATGCAACACGCAAGGTTAAACGGCGCTGAGGAACTTAAAGTCAAGGGTGATACCGCATTCTGGGTATATGCAGCTGGCGAAAAAGAAGCAGCTATCTACCAACTTGATACCTCTTCTGTAAGCAGTGATGTTTTCAAGGATGCAATTGTTGAACTTGCATATAATGAGAAGACCTACACAGGAAAAGCTCTGAAACCTGTCGTAACAGTAAAGTATGATGGTAAAACTCTTAAAAATGGCAAGGACTATACGGTTTCGTACAAAAATAATAAAAATCCTGGAATTGCAACTGTTACAGTAAAAGGTAAAGGAGAATACTCCGGCACTGCGACAGCTACATTCAAAATAGCTCCGAAAGCGGTCACAAATTTTAAGGCAGTCTGCACTACGAAATCCAAGAATACCCTGACATGGAAAGCTGGCAACTATTCAGGCTATGAGGTGGAGATTTCAAAGTGGGTCAAAGACGGTTACTATTATTGGCAGAACAATGTGGTCACGAAAACGGTAACAAAGCCAAAATATGTTCATATATCCGGTAATAAGAGCGGTGTTATATTCCATTATAGAGTTCGTCCCTTCATAAAGGTAAATGGTGAGAAAATATACGGCGAATGGTCGGATGAACTGAACCCATATTGGTACTGATAATATAAATTAAGAGAGCGGCACGGAAAATGTCGCTCTCTTATTTGTTAGTATTCCATATCAACAAATAGGGGTGATGAGATATCAGTAATGTAGTCCAGTGGTACTCTTTTATCGTCAGTTAGGATAATAACACGCTCAACAGGCTCTACTACTCGAACGTTACCTTTCATTATTTGAACTGAACCGCCAGAATTGAGCTTGTCGGGAACAAAGTAGTGTATTGTTACTTCTGGTCGCTTGGTAATATTATCAATCAGGATTTGGATTTTGTTATTTAGAACAGCCATCTCATCCTCGTCCAGGGCTTGACGCTCATCAGTTTGTCTGTCTGTTTCTGCAATCAGAGCATCATAGCCGGTGAGTGCCGCAAAAGGTGAGAACTGAGCGGCGCGGCTTTCCCGTGACATAGGTGGGTGACGTTTTGATGTGTGGTGAGGAAGGTTAATAATGTTGTCGTATCTACTGCTGTTCATTTTATCACTCCTCTTATGCTTTGTGTCCTCCAACCTGACCATTGCGTTCAATGGTAGTTGCTCCTTCAACTAGGTTCATACCTTTCAAGACAGCGTTTTTTCCGAATTTACGTTTTATCTCCAGGAGAGCCTGCTGCATATTGTGCTCCCTTTCGAGAGCCTGTTCTTCCTGCGCCTGCCTTTCCGATTCTGCTTTATAATCGGTAAATAGGTCTAGCTGTTCTCCGACTTGTTCATTTTCCTTTTGGGCTACCCATCGTGGGATGACCTTATTGGCAGAAATGTTGATTCTGCGGACAAGGAGGCGTTTGTCTACTATTTTATCATACAGGGAAGTTGCTGCCTGCATTATTAGACGGGTGGAAGATGTTTTCCGGTCTAGGTTTATTGAGCCATTTGCCGATTTGGGTATCTGCCGACCATAGTGGTCTTTCACCATATCTCCGTGGTAGTCCCGTGGTATACCGGTGTTGTCATAACCTATGTTAAGGATGATTTGGTCTGTAACAAGGTCTTTGTCTACAAGGTCAAGTGACAACAGCTCGGACATCTCGCGCACGATAAGGTTGCCCTTTTCGGCAGAATATGGCTGAGATAAGACCTGCCCCATACTTAAACTGTTGCTTGACGGTCGATATGCCTTTATGTCTGAAATGAGCGTTGGCTCATATCCCCAGGCATGGTCAATTATAAGCTCTGCGTTTACCCCGAAAGTCTTGTAGAGTATTTCCTCATTCTTTATGGACATCTCGGCAATATCGCCCATAGTCTTTATTCCCATGCCTTCGAGCCTGGTTGCAATTCCGCCCCCGATTCTCCAGAAATCGGTCAGGGGAGTGTGCGTCCACATAGTTTTGCGGAAAGTCATCTCGTCAAGCTCTGCGATGCGAACGCCATCTTCATCGGCAGGCATTTTCTTTGCCACTATATCCATTGCTACTTTGCAGAGAAACAAGTTGGTTCCTATACCTGCGGTTGCGGTTATTCCGGTTTCCGAAAGAACCTCTTTTATCAGCTTCATAGCGAGTTGATGTGCAGTCAGGTGATAGGATTTGAGATAGGATGTAGCGTCGATGAAAACTTCGTCAACAGAATAGATATGCATATCCTCCGGCGCAATGTGCCGAAGATATATCTGGTAAATTCTGTTGCTTATCTGCATATACTTGGACATTTGCGGCTGCGCAATGATATAATCTACTTCGTATGATGGGTACGCTGCCAACTCGGTTGACACAAAGGACTTTCCCGTAAATCTCCTGTTTGGGAGCGCTTTTCTGCGCTGATAATTCACTTCTTTTACGCGCTGGACTACCTCAAATAGTCTTGCCCTACCTGGTATTCCATAGGCTTTAAGGGAAGGAGATACTGCGAGGCATATTGTTTTTTCGGTACGCGATTTGTCCGCTACTACGAGATTTGTTGTGAGCGGGTTCAGGTTCCGCTCGGCACATTCGGCGGATGCGTAGAATGATTTAAGGTCTATGGCTATATATGTTCTGCTTTCTTCCAAACCGCAGCCCTCCTTTCACACTATACTATTTAAGCATATTATAACACGTCTGTCAAGTTCAATCAAGGGACACATTGTGTCTTTGTTCATGTTTTTGTGCAAAAGGAATATATGTTCATAATAAGATTGGTGAAATGCTATAATGACAAATTTGGATTTATGGTGTATAATATGTTCATAAAAATAAGATAGGTGAACGCGTTGCGGAGGTGTGTTATAATGGAAAGTGAGGAAGAGCTTCGGAAACATAGATGCTGCTTTACCGGTCACTTGCCAGAACATTTGGAGGGGACTTCTCCGTATAAGGTCAAACGATATCTGAACAAAGCCATAAATCAGGCTTTAGCGGATGGGTATGTGACTTTTTTCTCTGGTATGGCAAGAGGGGCTGACCTCTGGGCGGCAGAAATGATACTGCAAAAGAGGTTTGATATGAAGCGTGATGATATAAAGCTGATTGCCGTTGTTCCGTACAAGAACTGTGACAAGGCTTGGACTGATGAATGGAGGCGTTTATATAATGCTGTTCTTGATGAGGCGGATATCGTTAAGTATATGAAACCTTCGCATTCTTCCGCTGTATATAGATTGGTAAGTGAACACATCGTTGACCATAGCAATAGAATAATAGCATTTTATAATCAGAAAACCGGAAATACCGAACAGACTATACGATATGCGCATAAAAAGGGATTGGAGATAGCATTGCCGGACACCGGAACAACACTATGGGCTATTACTAACGCTTTTCAGGATAACTGTGCTTATGTTGTAAAGAAATATTGAGTTTTATTACCCATAAAAAAGAGCCGGACGCATCCGGCTCTTTTAAGCTTAGTCCGCAGACGTCCGCCGAAATTCCATATCTGATTATATCAGATATAGCTAAATAGCTTTTCAATCGTCTTTTTCTTTAAGTACCCAGCTTGTACGGATGAAGCCTTCAACATAGGTTTCATTATCTTTGAGTTCGAGTCCAAGCAGGGCAGCAAGTTCTTTCTTCTTGTCAGATGCTTTCTGACCAGCAGGCAGCTTGCGGATGTAACCGGCGATTGAAACAGTCTTTTCTTTGTACTTTTCATAGTCCAGATGGCTGTTTGAAGAGCCTTCCAGAGTTGAACGGAGCTTGCCGCCGATGGAAGCAAAGGTTACTACTGCATTGGGGTCATCGGCAAATTCGTGGTACCCTTCGTTGGTAGGCATTATGTCTTCGGAAGGGCAGACATAGGCAGAGTATACCCAGAGGGCAATTTGCTTTAAGAAGTTGTGGTACATCGTCGCTGCTTTACTAGAATAGTCAAATGGAGAAAAGAACTTCTTTGTTCTAGTATTGTAACGAACCGTTACATCTCCACGGATAGTGGAGTATTTGCACAGCAGATTGATGCTCTGGTTGTAGTAAACCTCTTTAAGCAGCATCTTCTTGATATACTTGCTGTTCTCAAAGGAAACGGACAGTCCGTTAGCCGGAAGAGTACGCTTGCGGCGGAGCAGCATATCTGTAAAGTCTGTGTCTTTGGTTTCGATTATATTTTCAAGTTCGATGCTGGGAAAATACGTTTCCGTCGGCACCATGTCATAGGTGAACTCGTTGATATAAGGAACCAGCAGATTGATGTTATTTATGTGGAACATCGAAGCTGCGTGTGTTTCTTCTAGCTTTTCGAGGTCATAACCGTATTTTTCATACAGCTTTATGCCTTCCGCTATGTCGTGGACTTGTGACTTGAAAATCTCATAGGAAGGAACGTCAAGATTCGGGAATGGGTCATTCTGAACCAGCATTTCGTCGTCAGTGGTTATGCCAACTACTAACTGATTTATATTAAAGAGGTTGGGGCGTATAAATTCTAACTGTTCAGTAAGCAAGTCCATATATGAAATAAATACCTTATACTCGCTGCTGGTTCTGTCGCCTGAGAAGCTGTATGCCATTTCCTCAAACGTGGTAAAGAACAGGTAGAAGTTATCCAGAAGATTGTTCTTCTTGATGTACCTTGCAGTATCATTGTAGAATTTGTAAAGCTCGTCTACAAATTCGCTGGGCTTTAGCACTGCATATTCAAGGACTCCCTCATATTTGAGCGAGAAATCCTTATAACCAACATTCTGGCACATTAAGTAAAGGTCAAGGTCGAGCTTTTCAAACTCAACGCCATTAAGAGCCTTGACGATATCGCAGGCGGTGTTGCATACTCTGTGCTGAATGATATAGTTGGGCTTTCCGGAGAACTTTTTATTGATTCTCTTGTTCTTTTGTGTGAGAAAGCTCAGAAACTCGTCTTCTGTCATTTTTATTGCCATAAAGCCACTCCTGAAAAATATAATATATACTCATTATACCATATTTCTTCGAGATAATCAACTGTATAATGTGCAAAAAAATGGTTGCAATAAAATGTTTTTGATGGTATAATAGATGTGAATAATTTTGGTGAAAAGGAGCTGGCATAATGGCAACGATAGAATCTACAAATGCAGGTAACAGTGGAGCTGAGGAAGCGTTTGTACAGCTTTTTTGTGATGTTTTCGGTCCTGAAAAGGGACAGTATGTGTATTTACAGTACCCTTTTACAGATATTTATGGCAGACATAGAACCATTGACTTTGCTGTGAACACAACAGAAGGCAAAATTGCTTTTGAGATAGACGGTGAGACCTGGCATAATCCAGGAAAGGTGTCCGAGGATAAGTACACAGATGACCTGTTGAAGCAGAACAGCATGGTTTTTGACGGATGGAAGATATACCGTTGGACTGATACCCAGATAAACAAGACCCCTGAGCGGGTAAAGGATGAACTTCTGACGTTCCTCGGCTATTCTCCAAACCTGTCGCTTATTGATGATGCTATGCCTTCCCAGAAGGGACAGGTGTTCCAGCTTAGAGAGCATCAGGAAGAAGCCCTTGAAAATCTTCGTAAGCTCCGTGAAGAAGGCAAGACAATCACTCTTGTTCAGGGGGCGACCGGCTCAGGAAAATCTGCGATTGGTGTCTTGGATGCCAAGAGTGTAGGGAAGCGTGTTCTGTTCCTGGCTCACACTAAGGAACTCGTAAATCAGGGATATGAGAATTTCAAAAAGTTATGGGGCGAGGTCAGCATAGGCAAATTTGTGGATTCTGACCATGATACTGATACCTTTGTCGTATGCGGCAGCATCCAGAGCATTATCCGCAATCTTAGCTCGTTCAAGCCGGACGATTTTGGCTACCTTATTATAGATGAGTGCCATCACGCATCTGCCAAGAGCTACGCAACGATTCTCCAGTACTTCAAGCCCTCATTTACACTGGGGTTGACAGCTACCCCTGAGAGAGCAGACGGAGAGGATTTGCTGGAGGTCTTTCAGAGCGTTGCCCATAAGCTGGACATCAAGGAGGCTGTGGAAACCGGCGTCTTGGTTCCGGTGCGCTGCATTAGGGTCAAGACCAATATCAATCTTCAAGATGTCCGTATAAATGGATTTAAGTATAATGCGCTCGACCTTGAAACCGCAATCGTGATTCCTGAAAGAAACAAGCTAATAGTAGACACTTATCTCCAATATGCAAAAGGGAAGTCCACGGTCATTTTTTGTACTTCTGTCAATCATGCGGAAACAATAGCCGGTCTTCTTCGGGATAACGGAGTTGTGGCTGAGAGTGTTTCTGGCAGGACGGAAAGCGTTAAGCGCAAAAAGATACTCAAAGACTATGAGGAGAAGAAAATACAGGTTCTCTGCGCCTGCGACCTTTTGAACGAAGGCTGGGATAGCCCTATAACAGAGGTTCTGTTCATGGCACGACCTACTATGTCCAAGACCATCTATATGCAGCAGCTGGGACGTGGAATGAGAACTCATGAGGGTAAAGACTTCCTCATGGTATTTGATTTCGTTGATAATGCGGGTATGTTCAACTGCCCGTACTCCCTTCACAGAATCCTGAACCTGTCTAAGTATGTTCCTGGCGGTCTTGTCCTGGGCACCAAACATGGTATGAAATGGGACAATGATATGTTCAAGAAAGGCGAGAAACCGCAGGCACTGATTGATTATCCCGTCCATGCTACTGATTATGAGATTATAGAGCTGTTCAACTGGCAGGAAACAGCCAAGCAAATGATATCCCAGCTTGAACTAATCAGACGTGTAAGTGCGCAGAGCGAAACCATTGAACGGTACATAAAGGACGGAAAAATAAAGCCGGATTTAATAGTTCCTATAAGCGAACACCGGACGTTCAACTATTTTAAGCCGGAGAGAGTAAAGGATTTCTGCAAGGAATTTGGCTGGACAGAAATTACATCGAGCAATCGTATGCAGATGTTTGTGGAAACCTGCAAGAAGATGGTGATGTCCTACTCTTATAAGCCGGTGTTTCTGCTTGCGTTCTTCAATAATATGAATGAGAACGGGGAAGTCCTCCTTGACGATGTATCTCAGGCTTTCGCAGATTACTATGAGGACAGGAAAGCAAAGGGGCTGCCTGCGGAAAAGAAAAAGTGTATATTTACGGAAGGCGGGTACAGTCAGAAGGACGTTCAGCGTCTTATACTTTCCATGCCGTTTAAGCGCTTTGAGGACATGGGATTTATGCGTCACTCAAAGTATATCGGGACGCTCCAGCTCGATAAGAGCATTGCTAAGGAGCTGAACAACGATATCCTTGAAGAGATATTCAAGTGCTGCACGGATGCTCTTGAACGGTATTGGGGAAGATGAACAAGACCATAGATTTTTACAACAGCCATGCGATAGAATATTTTGAGAATACCGTCGGCGGCGATATGTCTGTTCAAATCTCGAAATTCCTAAGTTTTGTGCCGGCAGCTGGCAGGATTCTTGATTGTGGCTGCGGGAGTGGGCGTGATTCTAAGACTTTTCTTGATTTAGGCTATGATGTGACCGGCATAGATGGCTCTGAGAAACTATGCAGACTAGCTGCGGATTATACTGGCAGAGCGGTAATATGCAAGGATTTCTCGGATATAGACTACCGTGCGGAGTTTGATGGAATCTGGGCTTGTGCCTCTCTGCTCCATCTGCCCATGTCTGAGCTTCCTAGTGTGATTGATAAGCTGCAAGCGGCATTAAAGCATGGTGGGGTACTGTATTCTTCATTTAAGTACGGCAGCGGAGAACGCATCGACTATGAGGGTAAATCTTACTGCGACCTAAACGAGAGCAGTGCAGGTTTACTTTTTGGAGCGGACGCAGAAATGTGGCGTACTACGGATTATCGGGGGACGGTCTGGCTAAATATAATACAACGGTATAAATAAGGTTGCATAGTGCTGTATGACGGGTACTCTAAAAAGGCGAGCGGCATTGCCGTTGCAGGTAGTGCCGCTCTGCTTTTTGGGGATGCTTGCGTTGAAAAATACAGAAATGGACATACAGGTCTGAAACCATTGACTTCATTTAAGGATATCAGTATGCCAGATTGGACGGAATGAGTGTCGTGCGACTGTACATTTTCCTAACCGCCTGGATGCGAGAATGAACACGCATCGAAGCCGCTCGTCCGGAAAAGAATATTATAATGCTGTACGCTTTATTGAATGGCGAAATCATCAATGCGGAGGAAATCTCTGAAAACTGGGAGACCGAAAAGCAGGTCAAGCAGAATAACGGAAAAGATAATCTTAGGTGTGTTGACCCTAGTTGTCAATACCCGTCTTTACTTTATTGTCATGGCAAAATCAGACGTGCTTATTTTAGCCATGCCAAAAAGGGAGACTGCGACTACGGTGATTTTGATAAATCAGACAACTCCGAGCTAAAAGAAGCCCGTACTGTATTATTTGAACATTTTAAAAGTTTGGGTTATTATGTTGAGAGGGAGAGAAAGCTGCCTGGTAGTAGGATGTATTCTCATCTTCTTTTGAATATTGACGGAAAGAACATTGTGGTTCAGATTGCGCAGTCAAAAACGTCTGCAAAATATATCAACTCTTTGGAGCAGGAATGCCAAAAGTGTGGATATGAATTAAGGTGGGTTGTATTAGGCTCATATGATGAGAGCCAAAGGGAAAAGGAAAACTACTATGCCATGCGGTATCAGTATAATGAATCGAATAACAAAGATTTATTGATACTCGATATAGAATCTGGTAGAATTTCACAGCACAAAATTGATGAAAGCGATTATCACTATAAGTCTAACAACCTGGGAGGAGACAAATATTTTCGCATGGACAGACCAATAGGCTCTCTGCGTGTAGAAGATGGTGAACTTACGCTTGATGGTTTTAATGAATCTTATAACACATGGTTAGCTCAAAAAAAGGAAAACTTTGAAAAGAAGAAAAGACAATTGGACGAGCTTGATAAGAAATGGGTAGAGGTACATTCACAAAAAAGGGCTAGTAGTGCTCAATCTTTACTGGCGAACGGTAATTTGCCATCCCCTAAATCTTCTTCCGCGGCTAAGTCCAAAATAAGTGTCACTCCAGAAATGATTAACCAATTTAAGGTTGGCGCAAGAGTTAAGCACAAGAACCTTGATGAAGGTGAGGTAATCAGTATATCAGAAGACCCTGTTACGCATTTGCATAATGTTGAGATTCAATACAAATACAAAAGACGTACACATACGCTTGAAGAATTACTGGAGAACCAAATGATAAAGTGCATAATATAACCGAGTATAGAATCTAATGAATCTGGTTTACAAAAATGCTGTTCGTTCTAGTCAGAAGAAAGGGGTAAAGTCTATAATATGATTACAGTTAGAAATCGTGTAATGGGAATCAGATACCTAGCAGATGAGATAACTCGCAGAGCATATAGTTCTGCGGTTTTTGTTTCTTACAAAAAAGAAGGAAATAATTGGAGGAATGGACAGAGATAAAATAAAGGCTTGCCCTTGTAATTGGGGCAAGCCTTTGTTCATTCAACTTTTATGCCAAGTGAGCCATTTTGCAGTTCATCAAGAACAGCCTTTACTTCGTTGTTGGTGTCGAGCACTGCGTTCTCATTGTCAAAGTGATATGTGGTATCATCGGTATGGTTCTTGACTATAAGTTCTTTCAGTGCATCTGCGCTTTCGACTACTTCATCGTTGTAGTAGATGGTGTCCTGGTCAATCCTTATGGTAACAGAGGGAGCTTCGGATGGAACATCAGAAGTAGATAAAACTGTTTGCGAAGAATCACCGTTTCCAGTATTGTTATCACCGGTTCCGAAACCAGAACCGCCTCCTAAAATGAATTTTCCTGCGATGGCTACTAGGGCAACCACGATAATAACCAGTAGTATTGATAGAATCGTCTTAACGACTTTCATAATGGTTTCTCCTTTGCATACGGATTTAAGAATAAGCTGTTGTATTATTCGGAATCGTTTTGGTTAGTAGATTTCAAATTGTTGCCTCGATACCGAACCTGTCCTGTTGTGTCACGGGATTCCGTATTTTTTAGTGCGTCATCAATCATCTCATAGAGTTTGGCATTTATCTGCGAGCTATCGTAGTTGAATACTATGTACACAAAGGAGGCGTCGCTATTATTAAGAGCATCGGACACTTTATCGTCAAGGTATACTTTCAGTTCGTTTAGAGGAGATACCAGGTCTGATGTGCTCTTTATGCGGGTAGTGCTCCATTTGGACTGGTCTTCACCAGACATACCATAGGATAGAGTCCAGTTACCGTATTTACCTGACAGATTAACGTTAATGATGCTGATGACCTCATTCATATACTCATAGCTGTTGATTTCTGAGTTGGCGATATTCAGCTGCTCTATGAGCTTTTCGAGGTCGCCTTCTTCCAGTTTGCTTAGAGCTTCTTTTAACTCTTCTGAGAGGTCTCCATTTTCATCTTTAAGCTGCTGATTTTCTTCACTGATGGATTCAAGCTGCTCATTCTGCTTTTCCATCTGAGAACCATTTTGGTTCAGCACCATAAAAATGATAATTAGGATAACGTCTAGTAGAGATGTAAGCTCAATAATTACTTCTTTTCTTCTCATGTGTTATCCGCGTTTCTGCTTGATACCACCGTTATGTTTTCGCGAGGTGGCTTGATTCTTGTCAGTGCAATATCGGTGCAATAGTCCAGAATTCCTGATGGAACTGACCCAATGCCTTTATAAACTATTGCACAGATTACACCAATGGCAGTGCTGGAAAGCGCTACTCCGAAAAGCTCGCTTACAACTGCTGAACTCTCGTTAATGGGTATGAGCGATAAAACTGTACCGAGAATTCCAAGCAGGGGAAAAAGTGAGGTAGCATTATTGTATACGGAGGAAAGAACCGTTGCTTTGGATAGCGCCTGTGCTACTTCACTTGATGGAACCGGACGTGCACGGTCGTTATCATCTGTTGCAATTTTAGATTTTCCTTTTGAACGCAGACCCAACGTATTTTTTAATATATTTACTCTATACCAGTACCAAACCAGTAAAATACCATTCGCTACGGCAAGTACAACCATGATTGCATTGTAGTTTTTTAATATGAAATCCATACATTACCTCCAGCAAATCGACTTAATTCGACTACCAGAATGATTATATCACAATATCGTTAATTTTTCAAGTACTATATGTGTTATATGCCAAATTCCCCACTGGGGAATTTAATCAATAATCAATTTTTTTCAGAGTATTCCGCCGTCAGTTATATCTTATTTTTTACCTTTGTGTTGACAAATGGCATAAAATATATTATAATATATACAAAACAAAAAATGACTAATATTTAATTAAGCCACATAGTTGGAAGGGGACAATATGAGAGTACACTATATATCTTATCCGGAGAGTGAAGGGCGCCGCTCGGAAAAACGAACTTATATAAAGGTCGGCTTTTTCAGTTTGCTTGGAATAGTGTTTATAACACTGAAACTTATGGGTATCATAGAATGGGCTTGGGTCTTTGTTCTAGCACCGCTCTGGTGTCCTCCCGTCCTGGCTGGCATTGGAGTTTTGGTTCTTGCTCTGATTGCTTATCTTACACAGTGAAGAGGTATGTTAATGAACGAAAACAAAGAGCAGACAGTCGGAAGCTGCGATGGATGCGGCAGAAACACATCGCTGTTTCATACGGTAGAAGGCAAATGGCTCTGTATTCTGTGTCTGATAGAGTATTACAAAAAATGCCAGATAAAGAAAGACGAGAGGGCAGGATTTGAACCAAAAGAGAACAGATGAAGAAATTCGGCAGGAGAAAAAAGAGATTCGTGCAAGAGAGCGTAAGGAAATCCGTGGAGTGATTATTCCGTATATATCCGTGTTCCTTGTTTCCTGTGCTTTGCTCCTGTGTTTCCAGATAGTAAATGTAGACGGGGACTCTATGCTTGATACATATAAAGATGGCGATGTGGTCATCGTTAATCGAATCGGATATATGTTGAGCGACAAGAGGCTTGACCGTGGAGATGTTATCGTAGTTGGTGCAACAGATAATGTGCCTATGGCAATAATAAAGCGTGTCATTGCAGTTGGCGGCGATGAAATAAACATAGACTTTATAAGCGGCGCAGTGACGGTCAATGGGGAGGTTCTCACTGAAAAGTACATAAGGGAACTCACAGAGAGTGACGAAGGAGCGCATGAATATCCGGTTATCGTTCCGGAGGGCTGCTTTTTTATCATGGGTGATAACCGTAATCACTCGATTGACAGCAGAAGCCCACTTATAGGTTTTGTTTCTTCTGATGACATTATAGGAAAGGTAGTGTTTAAGCTTCCTTCCTTTGGTGAATGACTATTACAATGGGAGGTTATGAAAATGGAACTTAAAGTTGTAGATGGAGCTATCCGGATTAACAAGAATACGTCAATACCGGTTATGATGGGTGACAGGTACATATTTGCGCCTGCTGATAAAACTATTTATATAGTACGGGACTCTGAAAATGATGGGAACGACTCCGGTACAGATACCATCATTACTGGGTATAATTTGAAGGGAGTCTCAACGGGGTCATATATCTATCGTAATAAAAAAGTAACTCGCCTTTTCGTGACAAGCGGCTATGCGCATATAGTGTACTATGATATTGAGCCTGACGGCAAGAGGTGTTATTATCAGGCAAAACTCCTCCCAGTCGGATTTTGTACGGAGATTTTCGCTTTACATTACATTGATGAAGCCGGCAGGATTATCTACTTTGATGAAGTTATGCCAAAGCGGACGGACGATAGTTCGTCTGATGAGGACGCATCCGTCAAAGATTCTTCTGTAACAGCCTGAGTATTGGGTTTATCTGGGCCAGTAAGAAAATATTGTGTTAATAGGATTTTCTCTCGAATAGCATAGCAGCTGTTCGGGAGAATTTTTGTCGCTTGTCATAAACTGCGCCAATAATGACGCACTTTGCTGATAATGATGTGGTATAATGTACACTAAAGAAGTATAGGCATATTCAATGTGAAAGAGAGGTAGTAAAGTGGAAGAAGAGCAGATGTCTTTTCTCGGATGATAACGTCGCTCCTGAAAATACCGGAGGCAAAATAGACGTTGCAAAGCTGGAGTTTGTAGAAGGGCAGAGTACTACATGGCAGGAGCTTTTCAGTGGATTCGATACACTGAAAGCGATAACATATTCGTCTAGCGTGGGATTTGTTTCAAACCTGATAGACCTTTTCACCGATGCAGAGATACTGCTAGGGTGTGAGCAGGTCATGTCTTTTACGATGGACACTATATTAGCATTTCAGGAAAAAACGATAGAAAAGATACGCTCCAGTAAATATGGCAATAAACTGGAGAAAAGAATTGGCGATGGCTCGCTTAGGCTCTTTGTTGCCAATAAGAAAATATCCCATGAAAAAACCTATCTTTTATCCGCAGCAGATGGAAGGAAACGTGTGGTTCTGGGGTCGGCAAATATGTCGTACCAGGCTTTTACAGGGTTACAGCGTGAGAATATCACTTTCATAGATGGCGATGAGGCATACGATTGGTATAGTTCAGTTTACGATACTCTTCGCGAAAACTGCACAGACAAGATAACTGGTAAAGCGGTAGCCGTGTCTGATGAATGCGATAATGTGGATGAAATTCCGATTGCGCAGACTGTAAAGGTAAATAAAGTCCTGGAAATCAAACCTGATAAATCCGATGAAGAGAGCGTTGAGTTTGCTCTCGATGTAACTAACCTTGCTGGGAAGTACAAGCCGCTTATGCCGAAAGCTGATAAAAAGGGAATCATTCTACTTTCACCAACGAGCATAGTTACCATGAAATTGCATATCAAGAAAAATCGAGCGGCTGAAAAAGAAAAGCGGAGAGAATATCCGCAGCTTGTCATAGATGTGGACACCAAATCTGTGACGCTTAATGGAGAGAAGCTAAACCTTAATCCGTCAGATGTTGAACGTATTTAACGGAACAAAGGACGACCGATAATTCGACAAATCATTAGAATCAATTAAACTCTTAAAAAGTTCGCCATTATTTCTTTATACTTATTATATCAAATAACAAAACCGCCACATATGCGGCGGTTTTTATCACGTCATGTCAGAACTCATTTTTATAACATAACAACATGGCATAAGTACCTTGCTTAGCTATTAAAAATAGTATTACTTCTTTGTTTGACAAGAACAAATCTAAGTATAGTTATTGAGTTGTGGATGAAGCAGAACTAACACTAACCAAATGCAAAGTAGAATGCCAAACACCATTATACTCTTTAACTTTGTCCTTTTATATTTGTCCGGCCAGCAATGAATAATTAAAAATCCTAAGCAAATCCAAAATGGCAAAGAAATCATAAAAGAGTTCATAATAGCTGAAAAGAAAAATGTAATAAAAAATAAAGCAATTGTCAAAAAGCCTAGTATTATACCAATAAACAATCTCATAATTCTCCTCCATATTTACATAAACCTTTTCCGTTTTTACGAATTATGTAGTTCCATGTTTTATGACTTGTAATTAGTGAGTTTTTAATGGGAATAAAGGTTGAAGTTTTTCCTGTAGCGGCAACAATTTCAACATATGCCATATTTTCTACAAAGTCATCTTTTGAATATAAGAAACCACAGAGAAGCCCATCTATATAGTAAAAATTGTATCCAAAAAGATATAACTCATATTCTACACTCCCATCAAATTCCGGAAGTGAAACTGCCAGATGACATGCTTCAGTAAGTATGATATTTTCAGGATCAAAATCGTACCAGTATATTAAACTGTTTTCTTGTTTATCCATAATCATTAAGCCGATTTTATTTTCTTGAACAAACAGCCTACCATCAACAAATACATCGTCTAATGAGATAAATGTACCTCGCATATTAGTTAAGTCACATACTGCAAGTGTTACACTTTTCCCAAAATGATTAAAAGAAAAATATAAAATATTGTTTATAATGAAGATGTTATCGTGATTTATTGTGTTGTCAATTTCTTCTAGCCCAATTGATGAAATTGGGACTTGGATTAGCACAAATTTATCACCTTCTGTAACAGTATCCTTTAATTCTATTTTAGTAATTATGATATCAGACGATATCTCACTATTATTCTCCATTGAATAAATATAAATAAATTTATCAGTTATTTGTATTGAAAAAGGCATTTGGTCATATATCATGTCAACGCGATTGAAAATAGCGCCTTTTTTATATATTAACGAATAGTTTTTGGAAATATTATAGCTTTTGTATAACATTGCCGCTATGTCATTGTTTTCGCCATAAATAAATGGTTGTCCTAATTCCTCATCCATATTTTTTATCGAATAAAACTCTAGAATTTCATCGGAAAATGAAGTTGGAAAGTTTTGATAAGATGTAAAAGAATAAGTATCTTCAGATACAGATAATCCTTGCTTTCCGAAGTGCAATGCTGTGATATCATAATAGTTATTACGATCAGCATAACATAGAGTGACTTCTCTTTCAGGGGAAATTGCATTTTGAATAACCTTGTATTCACAAATGGAATTTTTCTCAGTTGGCGCATCAACATCCACATCACCAACAATTACTGGAACATTAGTTGTTGAAACATTATCAGTTTCTGAACAACCACACATCTGTATTCCAAGAAATAATATTATGAAAAAACATGCAACCTTTTTCATTATGCACACTCCATTTATAAATCTATTTTAATGGTAATATTATCGGAAACGAACCGGATATAACTCCAGTTCATTTCCGATGTTATAATTTATCAAGCTATTTCAAAAATTACCACACATGTGGTTGAGTGTGACCCCATCCAAACGAATAGTACATTTCTGTTTTGTTGCTTTTTAAGAGATCCTGAGGCAAGCATGTAGTAGAAGAAGCTGGAATAAGCTGATAACCTGTTGCACGCTGATAAGCAAACCATACAAGCGTTGAGCAATTGGTTTTGGTAACCTGTCCAGATGTTGAAAGGGAAGCAAAGTGATCATAAGACACACCTTGCAGTTCATCCTCGGCGTAATCTGCCACATTAGGTTCATAGCCATACTCTTGTATGTATGGCACACTATACGCACGAACTGTGCTTTTTTCACTCCAAGTATTAGCAATGTCTAAGCTTAAACTTTTGCCTTTATTAACAATATACCCCAATGCCTCAACAGTGTAGTTGCTGTTATTGCACACAATAGCAGCATGGCCATGATTAAATCCAGCAGTTGTATCGTCTTTAGTTAAAAGAATATCTGCAGCATCAACAACCTCTTTGAACCTTGCCCACTGTGTAGGCGTCATAGCTGTTCCTGTGCTTGAACCCCCAGAAGATGATAAAACACTTAAATCAGCTTCATCGTCATTCAAATTTGCATACTTTAACGTATCACATTCGTCTATTGATGGTCTATCAATATTCCAGTGAGTATATAAGTCTTCGTGAAGTTTAGTTTCAATTTCTTTAAGTTTTTTTACAGTAAAACCAGTTTCACTTGAAAGATATTCATAGTAAAAATCGGTATTAACTTGTTCAGTTGTTACGCTTTGATCGTTGATATGTTCTTCCATGGCTGATGCAGTAAATGGCGTTAACCCAACTACACAAACACAAAGTAATGACGCAATAATGCATTTCTTGTTCATATATTACACCTTTCAATAACATTCAATAGCATTCTAAAGTTGAAAACATGACCTATATTCTTGCATAATCTTTTGCAATTCTTCGATGACCATACAAAAGCAGAAATGGTATTTTAGCTTTTTCATAATAAAGACAAGCAAATTGTGACTAAGTTTCTATTTAATATTTTAATAAATCCCCCCTTTTTTTATTTTGATGATTCCTAGCAACTCTTTTCACTGCTGTACAATGTGATAGTTTGCATTGTTCCATCTGATGATGTCACATCAAAAACCGTTTTCACACGATATGTACCGCTCAAAAGACCGCTCACCTGGTTGGTTAATGAAATTTTGCCGCTGTTTGTAGATTTAATCCAGTCTCCACCGACAGTATCCCACGACCAAAGAAAGCTGTGTTTTTCCAGAGATTGTGTGATTACAACATTTGCAGTTTCGCTACTGCTGTCAGAGTATAAACTGGTACAGGTAGCTGTGCCACCAGATATTGATAACGTGCAAGAACGTTTTACAGAACCTACTGCACATAATTCCACATCCGCAAACGCAGTGACACAGCAAACCAAAGTCATAATCACAACGATCGAAATTGATATTATCTTTTTCATATTCTCACCTCCGTTTCTTTTTTGAGGTTGCCCTCTATAAGATAAACAGAAGTTTATTTCTAAACCTTACATGGATTTCTATTATTCTATTTTTTGCACAGATTCTGCAAGAGAAAATAGTTCATTTTGACTAACACCATACCCGCTTATATCTAATATGTAATCGCCACAATCCCAAATAATTATTTTTTCTTCGTAATATGTTTCAAAATATATACCTTTGCAATTGCCCACCATCACTTCCATAGGAATAACAAGTGAGTTTTCAGTATTTATAAACATCTGTTCTGCAGTTTCCTTGGTCATTTGAAAAAAAGAAATGCTGACCTCGCTATTTATCTTTTCATATGATGCCCAGTATTCAAAATCCTCATCCAAAAATATTTCTTCGGTGTATATGCTCATATTCATAGGAAGCCGATAGCGATCCTCAAGAGTTTTGGGATAGTCTTTGTAATCAGATATATAAAGCATAGAATATAAACCATAATCACGTATGCGATAGTAATCCCAAAGCTTATAAGCAGCTAACGTTGCTCCTGTAAGAAAAGCCATTAATATAACAGCTATAATAGCAAAGGTTATGGTTTTCCTTAGTGGCATTTTCTTAACAGGCATTTCATATTCATACTGATTTGGATTAATTAGTAATTTCATTCTTTTTTTAAATTTTTGTGAGAAAATATGATTCGGTATTCTTTTATACATTGCTATTTCACGTGCAAAATCAGCCTTAAGAGCTTTAGCTATCATCTCATCGTTTGTCATTAGAAACCTCCTTGTTCATTTTTAACAATACGGAACGTGCCCTTGAAATAGAAGTATAAACCGCATTAATTTTCATATTAAGCAGATTTGAAATTTCATTGGGCGTACATTGTTCAACAAAATGTAGAATAGCAACATTTCTTAAAGTAGGCGAAAGCTTATTAATGTTTTTTACAATTGCACTATATTCAATATTACTATACACCGTTTCCTCCATGTTTTTTTCATCATATAAATCATCGTTAAGCTCAGTATTTTTACTGCGTGAAGAAAGTATATTTAGAGAAATTCCTTTTACTATAATAACAAGGTACGACACATTTTCCTTACATGAATAGCTATGAAATTTTGTGATATTTTTTATCACTCGAAGAAATGCCTCATGAACTGCGTCTTCTGCGTCCTCTTTATTATGTAGAATTGACACAGCCGTTTTATACATCAATTGTCTATACTCCTTATACAGGAACTCAATCCTAGACCTTTCTTCGTTATTGCTAACCATTGATAAATATAATTGCAACATGACTTGTACTCTCTTTCGTGTTAATGATACATAGAGTATAGCACATAATATTAAGATTTGCAATATATATAAACATATTTTATAGATTTTAACAATGAAATAAAATGACGGGATTGGTAGTATAATTTTTGATTTATTACAAGGGAACCTCTAAAAACCGGTTTGAAAAGGGAAAATGGGTAGAGTGCGCCGAATGCGATGAAAGCCGACGAAGTAAGGCTGTATGCCTTACGAGGAGGTTTGAAGAAGCAGTCGGTGTGCTATACACATTTTCTCTCAAACAAGGTTTTTAGAGGTGACCACAAACTATTTATCAAACCGAACTAATAAAAAGTTTTGTATTGCCTAAGCTATTACCCACACGCCTTGTTATCTTGACTATAATTCTTAGCGCTAAACTTAACTACAGCAGTCACCTGGTCAAACAGATACTGCTTGTAAGCCGTCCTAAGAACACGATTCCGTTCCTCGGCGCCTATGTCAACAAATTCCTCCCACGCATTTTCCGAATAACAGCACTTTTCAAAATAGTAAAACAATGCACCGAGAATGCTTGAAGTCGCTTCCTCACCGCCGTTCTTTTCATGGCAGTAGAAACTATAATCCTCGCAAAGTTCCTTGAACAGATGATTGATTACAGACAGCTTTGCGTAGTCCTTGTTCTCCACAAGCTCCGAAAGATACTCTGCCGCCTGATCGGACAATCCCGTAAAATCGCACACGGTTTTCAGTTTTCCTTTCCGGGCGGTCGTGTTCGTCCTGCCGATAAGGTAGTCTGCGCTTACGTTCAGCACATTTGCGATTCTCGCAAGAATTTCGATATCAGGCATTCGCTTGTCATTCTCATAGTAGCCCAGCGTGCTTTTAGAAATACCCACCATATCTGCGAACTGCTCGATGGTGTAGCCATGCTCCTTGCGAAGCTCTTTCAATCTTTTTCCAAACACCTGTTCGCAGGTGTTTTTTGTTTCCGGTACCATAGTGCTCCTCCTCGTAATGTTATCAAAAAGACTATATTTGTGGAATTACAGACGAATATCCACAAACATCTTGATAAACCTACTGTGAAATGATATAATCACATCACCACTCACAATAGTCATCTTTACAGCTATGATACCACAATAGTGATTATGTGTCAAGCGGAAATTTCAAACCTGAAGGATTTTTTCTTTCAGTTTTGCGAAAGGAGGTTCTGCAATGATAACATACGAACCGTTTTGGGATTACCTCGACTGGCATGAAATATCGACCTACACGCTGATTACCAAACATCACGTCAGCAGCAGTACGATAAACCGGCTGCGGCATAATCAGCCGGTCAGCACAGCGACAATAGACAAGCTCTGCGAAATTCTGAAATGCCCGGTCGATGATGTTATTATGTATGTCGAAAAGGCTAAATCGAGCGATTTGCGCTCTGGTTGAAAGCTCGACTACATGGCGATTCTGCTGAAATTTGCGTGTGTTCCACTCGTCGACCATACCGCAGATTTTCAAGGGGTTTTAGGTGGTCGGTAAATTGTCAAGTCAAGTGCAACACTTAGAAGATAAAAACTCGAGAGGAGAGAGAAAACCAAGGCATTTTCTAGGGCGAGAGTTAATAAGATGAATAACATTTTGAAATTCTTGCTCGGATACCTTAAGGAAATTAGTACCTTTTGGATAGAAGAACCGAAGAATGTCGTTGGTGTTTTCATTTAGCCCACGCTGCCACGGAGAATGAGGATCGGCAAAGTAAATAGTGGTGTCAAGGTCTTTTTCGATATTAAGGGAGTCTGAATGCCGAACCGTGTAAATGCCAATAATACCCACAGAAAGTGAGGTATGAGCACATGAAAAGAACACACGGATTAGACGAGCGAGAGATGGAACTGGTGAAGCTGCTGATGGCAGACTGCCAGACCACAGGCGACATTCAGGCAAAGCTGAAAAAGCTGTTTGCCGGGACGATAGAGCAGATGCTCGAGGCAGAAATGGACGAACATCTTGGCTACGAGAAGAACTCCGTAGCCGGGAACAACTCCGGAAACAGTCGGAATGGTTACGGGAAAAAGACGATAATACTTCTTCAATCGTGTATATCATTTTCTCTTTTGCCTCTCCTTTAGGAATCGTGACCTTTGAACAGTGATTGTACGATACAACTCCCATTTTCATTGCATAGCTGAAAATGTCAGAAATCAAGCTTAAATTGTGGCGGATAGTTTTAGGAGCAAGCGGCTTTCCGGTGCGCTCGTTTGCTCCCTCTTTAGAAAGTGAATTCACGAAAAACTGAATCTGCCGTGGCGTGATTTTATCCATTCGTAGATGTCCAATTGCGCCGTAAATTCTTTTGCGAAGCTGAAGCAAGCGCTCGTATGTAGTGTTGCGGAGATTTGGCTTTGCATACTCATCGAACCACTCCTCGGCGAATGCCTCTAACTTTATCGCCTTTGACTGGTAGCCGTTTTTACATTCTTCCTCGAAAAGCACCGCCTGCCGATTGACTTCTTTTTCAATCTGTTTTGGAGTCATGTTCTTATCGGGAGTCCATGTTTTCTGCCGAACGATCTGCTTGCCATTCGTGTCATAACCGCATGATACGCGAAACATATAGCTATTGCCTCTCTTTATGATATTGGCCAATGAAATGTCCTTTCTCAGATAATTCCCGCCCTGTTTTGGCAGCGTCATTTTGATTTCGACAAATGGTCTTTATAAACTAGGCAATGGAGACTTTATTATTGAATTCAATCACATATAAGATTTTAATAACAAAATCCACCTCTCTTTCTCCAATAAAAGGGGAGTGGTGGGACAGTGGGAAGGGAACGGTGGTTTGACTTTTCCTGGATGGTATGCTATAATTAGCATAAAGTAGTTCTATATTGTTTCAATGAGGAGAGTTATTTTATGTCAGACATTAAGTGGGCAGTTCTGGGCACAGGAGTTATTGCTAATGAGATGGCAGCTGCTTTGAAGAAAAACGGCAGGAATATCTATGCAGTCGGCAACAGAACTCACTCAAAAGCAGTAGCTTTTGCGGAAAAATATGGAATTGAAAAGGTCTACGATGATTTCAACGAGATGTTTTCAGACCCTGACGTTGACGTTATATACATTACGACCCCACACAATACACACATCGAGTTTATGCGGAAAGCTATTGAGAACGGTAAACACATACTCGTTGAGAAATCCATAACTCTGAATAGCAGCGAGCTTGATGAAGTTATTTCTCTTGCCGGCGAAAAAGGCGTTGTGATTGGCGAAGCAATGACAATATACCATATGCCTATCTACAAGAAACTCCGTGAGATACTCGATTCCGGAAAACTGGGTAGTGTAAATCTAATAACGATGAACTTCGGCAGCTTCAAGGAATACGACATGAACAACCGGTTCTTCAACAGATACCTTGCAGGCGGCGCCATGCTGGATATTGGTGTTTACGCTCTTTCTTTCATCAGATTTTTTATGAGCGAAAAACCGGACAAACTCCTCTCGCAGTTTAAGCCTGCTCCTACTGGGGTTGATGAGCAAGCAGGTTTGCTGCTTATGAATAATGATGGACAGATGGCATCGGTCATGCTGTCGCTCCACTCAAAGCAGCCAAAAAGGGGAATAGTCTCCTGTGAAAAAGGTTACATAGAGATTATGGAGTACCCAAGAGCATGGGAGGCTTCCATAACCTATACCGATACTGGAAAAACAGAGGTAGTCAGGGCAGGGGACAATTCGGACGCTCTTGCATATGAACTTGCGGATATGGAGAGGGCAATAAACGGAGATGCAGAGTGTATGCACCTGACTTACACCAAAGACGTTATGGACATGATGACGGAGTTTAGAAATACATGGGGATTCCGTTACCCAGAGGAAGAAGTATAAGAAGACCACCGCTATTATAGTGGCTATGTAGAAAGGCATAAAAGATGTATAATTTAAACTGGTCTAGGGAAAGTCTTAGGGCAACACCGCACAAAGTCCACAAATCAGAAATTAAGCACGATTAGTAAACAAACTAGTTGCATAGTAAAATAAAAAATGGTATAATAAAAGTATGAATAAGCAGATAAGTTTATCGAGCCTGGAGGACGAACTGTCACAGGTACGGACGAAGAAAAAAGAATTTCTGGAGCAGATAGAACGAATAGTTCCGTGGAACGAATGGGTAGCAATGATAAAGCCGTGCTATTACAAAGGAGAGCGCGGGAATAAGCCATACGATCTGGAATTAATGCTGAGACTCTACCTGATACAGAATCTGTATAATTTAGCTGACG
>ERZ1673741.888-NODE-888-length-28190-cov-75.090208_pt1 | contig 28190 bp, 10 predicted proteins | sample MGYA00580209_ERZ1673741 | MGnify/ENA primary metagenome ERZ1673741 (study PRJEB41218, sample SAMN15661754) | gut metagenome | host: Homo sapiens | place: Canada: London | collected 2015-08-20/2019-03-30 | study: EMG produced TPA metagenomics assembly of... | reverse complement strand
TACTTGTCTGTTTATGTAAAATCTTTCAAAGAACTCTTTCTTTAGTTGCTTAGAGAAAGTGTATTTCTCAAAAGCGAGTGCAAAAGTACTAACTATTTTCCATTCCACCAAATCTTTTCCGAAAAAAGTTCGCTTTTTAGTCTCATTTTAACACTTATAAAGACTTCATCAATCCAAATTCAAAAGGACACATTATAATATTTGTGCGTGCGCTGGCACAGGCACACAGGTGTGCATACATACGCATAAATATATAATGAAATAAGTTTCGCATATAAGCTCCACACGCCCTATAAGGGCAAAAGCATTCAAAAAAGTAAAAGAATCGGACAGACGGGGGGGGATTTTTCAGCATTTTAGTTAACAGACCTTAAATTGAGGAAGTTTTTTCTGATTTTGAAAGGCTATATGAGATATTTTGGCTACATTTGCAGCAGAAAGTAACATACGTAATGAAATTGCGACTATAAAGAAATTAGCTTTTCTAGTAAAATCATTAGACAAATAATATAGAACAGTAAATATAAAAGACGCTGGCAGATGAACAAGAACAGAAGATTGAGCATGTGGCTCCTTCTTGTTTTTACACTAGTCACTACTTCTATTTCGGCACAAGATTGGCGATTGAAGACCAACCTAGCCTATTGGGCAACAACTACACCCAATATAGGAGCAGAGAAAAAGATTTCAGACCAATGGTCAATAAATTTCTCCACTGGATGGAACCCATTTACTTTTAGCAAGAACAAGAAACTGAAGCACATTGCTTTACAAACAGAAGTACGCCGCTGGCTCGACAGTCCTTTTTCAGGGCATTTTCTTGGAGCCAACCTACTCTACTCTCATTACAATGTGGGCAGGGTACATTTCCCTTTTGGCCTTTTTCCAAAGGTCAAGAATCACCGATTTCAAGGCGATCTAGGAGCCATTGGCTTCGTCTATGGCTATGACTGGCAGCTCGACAAGAGCAACCGTTGGAATCTGGAGGCAGCCATCGGCTTAGGAGTGGGAATAACACATTATACCAAATATAATTGTGAGAAATGTGCCAGTGCCATCGAGAAGAAGACGAAAGCTTTCGTCATGCCTACCAAATTGGCAGTCTCTCTGGTTTACAACTTGGGCACAACAGATACGGACAAGCCAAATTAGAATAAAAATAGTAATAATATATTTAAATCAATTTTAGATTATGAAGAAAGTGAAGTTTTTCGGCTTAGCAGGAATCATTCTTCTTGCAAGCGGAGCAGGTTTCTCTTCCTGCTCATCAGATTCAGCAGATCCTACGGGCGGTACAGGTGTGGCAGGACAGGTGGTTAAGACCCAGTTCGCCATCAACATCCCTTATGGCAATAACTCTTCGACTAATCAGGCGAAGAAGGTGACTCGTATGACTGCTGACATGACTCAGCAGAGTAGCAATTCTTTCCGTGGTATTTCAGACATTCTTTTGCTGACCTTTAGTGGAGATCCAAGTTCAACAGGTAACAAGATTGCAACTAAGGTACATAAAATTGGAGAAGATAACAATGCCTATGATCAGGACGATTATCGCCGACTCTATCGTGACATTGATATTCCTGTTGGAACAGACTACATGATTTTTTATGGTACGGCAAAAAAGGCAAATACCACCAGTAGTTTCACATATGGTAAGACTAATAATATAGATACTTACGATACAGAGAAGGATCTCACAAAAAGAAATTTCAAATTATCATCAATTACTGATGTGGATTTTGCCAATTACCAAGCAGCAAAGGACATCATTGCTGCATTAAACGATATTGCAAAATCTTCAGGTACAGATGGTACTAATGCTGTTGCATGGGCAGACGTAATTGACAGCAAATATGATGCAGTAACTTGGATTACCAAATCAGAAAGAGACTTCTTGAACAAATATTACGAGAAGTTCATTAACCTTACTGCTGGCTCACAGAAATCTGTCAAAGCCTTCATTACAAAGTTAAAAAGCATTTTAACTGGTGAGGGAACAGCAGCTAATCTTACAAATAAGTATTTAACAAAGAGCATTGTTGACAACTGCGATGCTGCATTAACAAAAATAGAGAAATTAACCTTTCCTAGAGATTTAAATCTCCCAGACGGCGTTGCAAAAATTCATTGGAATAGCACAAATAATTCTTTCGAATACTATACAGCTGGTAGCGAAGCCTTTTCTACAGGTAACAATATAAATTACAATAAAATCTGTTATCCTGCAGAACTTTCGTATTTTGTAAAGACCTCGACTATGGTTTCAGATAAGGAAATGTCTCATGTTAATGATTTCCCTGATTACAAAAACTGGACAACAGACCTTAGCAAAGCATGGCCAACTACTGGGGGAACATTCGAGAGCGCAAAAGTTAGCAGTTCTACAAGAACCGTTGCTTTAAGAGACCCTGTTCAGTATAGCGTAGCTGTATTAAAATCTACGATAAAATGTGATGCTGCAACTCTAAAAGACAATGGTCAAAATGGTGGGCTTGAGGCAGACCAAAATGTCCCTGTTACTGGCACAGGTTTCCCTGTAACCGGTATTTTGATTGGTGGTCAGCCAGCATCAGTAGACTGGAAATATGAGCCAACATCTACAGAATTTGCAAACACCATCTATGACAAAGAGATGAATGGTACTTCTATGTATGCTAAGCACGAAACGCCTGCATCAAATTCAAATTACACGCTCGTATTTGAAAATGCAGCTAACTCAAAAGTATTTGTAACCATCGAGTTAGAGAACAACTCAGGCATGGACTTCTACGGACAAGACGGTATCATTCCTAAGGATGCTAAGTTCTATCTTGTTGGTGAGCTAAACCCTACAGGCAACACCATCGATCGTGTATTCGTGCAGGATCATATAACAACCGCAAACTTCACCATCAAGGATTTGAAGAAAGCTTACAACTGTATTCCTGACCTCAGAACATCAGGTATCAACGTTGGTCTCGCAGTAGATCTTACATGGCAGAAAGGCATTACATTCGATGTAGATTTGTAAGAAAAAGATAACGAAGGATACCCTTCAAAAAACTGAAGGAACTGAAGGATAGGATACACTGAAGGAACTGAAGGATGAAATTAAAAAATCATTTTTATATGCAGCGTAGAGCAAAATAGAGGTAATTATATGATTATCAGAATACTACCCGATTATTGCACCATATGTTAAAATGGCATTTTTAGTAGGATATTATTATGTTTGAAAACTGCCTTCAGTTCCTTCAGCCCCAAAATCTGTCCAAACGGTTTACTTTTTAACAGAAATTACACATTCTGTGATACCCATCCTTCAGTTCCTTCAGTTTTCACGATTCTCTCCTTCAAAAATACTGCATTTTTGGGGTTTCAAATATTTTTACCACACTCCAGCAGAAAAAAAATGAAGCGGAGAAAAGGATTTATCTTACTGAGATAATTTTCTATCTTACAGAGATATTTTTTTATTTCACAGAGATAATTTCCTATCTTACAGAGATACTGGACAGAACTACTCCCAATAAGGGAGACATACAGATTATGAAATTCAAAAACTCGAAAAGAACAATGAAGATTCGATATAGAATGTTTCTGATAGCTATGATGACGATAGGCATCGCCTTCGGATTGTCTTCTTGTATCGATGAAGACATGAGCAAGTGCGGCAAAGACTATAAGATAAGGTATAACCTGGTACTCAATACGCAGATTAATACCATCATCGACATGGATCTGAATCTCATCACCGAACAGGAAATAGCAGAGAGACTGAAACAGGCGCTCAGCAAGGTCTTCACCGACCATGCCAACGACAACGACCTCTCCTTCTTCGTAGGCGAAGACCTCTTCCACCACGAGGCAAACAAGATGGGTGCCAACTCGGTATCCTATACCATCTATCTGCCCCGCAACAACTATAAGAATCTCTCCCTCGCCAATACCGGCAGTGCAGACAACGTACAGATTACAGGAGCCAACACCTGTAAGACGCTCGCCCTGCAGCAAGAGCAGAAAGATACCATCAACAGCCATAACATCGGATTGTTCTCTTCCCGTTTCACCATCAACGAAAACGACTTTGAGCACGACCTGTATACCACCCTCTATATGGCAAACTGTGCTGCGGTGGTGGTCATCAACCAGAGCAAGGTGCAGCCCACCAGACTCTGGGGATTTGTAGAAGGCATGGCAACCCAGTTCCAGGTGAACGACAGTCTCTACACCTCAACCCGGAACACCCTGGTGAGAGCCAACCGACTCAACGAAGGCATGACAACCTATTCCATCCCTTCTCACGATGCCCTCTATACGGTCAGTTTCCCCAGTACCCAATCAGAATGGCGCTACCATGTCATCACCCAGATAAACGGTAAATATACCGAAACCATCTTCACGATGAACGAACCGCTGAAGGCAGGAAGAATCAAGATTATCAAGACGATACTCAAGGAAGACGGTTCCCTTGCCACCTCCAGCACCGCTGTAGGCGTAAGTGTGAAACTCGACTGGAAACCAGGCGGAAGCCACGACATTGACATTTAAGTGAAGAGTGAAGAACGAAGAGATTTAAGTGAAGAGTGAAGAACGAAGAGTGAAGAATTCAACGGCTATAAAGATTTGATACATGAATCATATTACGAAATACATATTTGCGATACTATCGCTTATCATGCTGGCAGGATGCAGCGAGAAGGACGAGGTGAGACCAATGGATACGTTGGCACCCATCTCGCTCACCCTTTCTGTACCTGCCGATAAGACAAACACACGCGTCGGAGATCCGGGAGCAGACACCAACGACAAGGTAGACTGGGACCGTCTCACCATCATCGTTGCCTATAAGAACAAGACAAAGGGCGATGAAATCATAGATGGAGCACCAGACAAAATGGTATATTACGATACCTATACCAAGGAAGAATTCGACAGAAAAAACCTCGTCACCCATGCCACCTCAACCCTATCAGGACCTGATGCCAACGGCTTTCGCACCTATACGATGTATCTGCCGTTAGGCACCTGTTGCGTTTATGGGGTTACCTATAGTAGCGGACAAGGGCTGAATTTAGAGGGAATGCTAGACGGCATCGCAAAAGACGAAAAAGACCATAACCCAGACATCTATAACTTACAGATTACCAACGACTATGCCCATAAAAACGGAGCCATAGACGTAGCCAAGTTTATCAGCGTAGCCACGGGCTATGCACTCAAGCTAGCCCCAGAGACGCAAATTCTCACCAATGACAGAGATATAAAAGTAGAAAAAAACATCAATACCGATATCAACACCAAGCAATACTGGCGCATGGTACTGGGCAGACTGGCTGCCAAGATTGACATCCAATGGGATGCCAAGGGAGCCTATGAGAAAGATGAAGATGGAAAACTGAAATATACAAATGTGGAAGTAAGTAAGTTTACTTATCACGGCGAACCGACAGGTCAAGAAGCAACCGTTTCTGGTTCAGGATATGGCAGACTCTTCCCTACCCTTTACCACCAAGAAGTATCTTCCAAGACTTCGGTAAGCGGCCACACCTCCTTTGTAAATACATCGGAAATCAGCAAGCGAAACGGAAGAGTTTACCATTATACCTTCCCAGACGGAACCATTCCTCCTCGCCTCACCTTCCTGCTTGATACTGAGAAAGATGGAACGAAAAAGCCATACAACGTGACATTTGACATGAGCAATCTGAAAGATGGCTTTATCCCAGCTCGCTGGTACAAGATCAATGTAAAAATATCGGGCACTCAGCTCAAAGGGGAGCAAAATATCACGATCAACAATTTCAACATATAAAACTCTTTTCAGCATGAGAATACAACATACGACATACAGGAAAATCATAGCAGTCCTCATCTTTCTGAGCTGTGTCAGCTCCCTATTCGCACAGGACAGCAAGACCTATACCTATCATGTGAAAGCAGATTCCGAGATAAGGACCTCCGGCAACGACGGTTTATCGTGGGAGAATGCTATCACCCTGACAGAAGCGCTGAGCCAAGCCAAGGCTGGCGATGAAATCTGGGTAAAAGGCTACGAGGATATTACCGGTCGCATCTACAAGGCACCGAAGGGAGGCTTCGTTCTCCCTTCGGGCGTTGCCATGTATGGAGGTTTTGCAGGAAAAGAAACCATCAAGAACGATCTCCCTACGGGCAGACATAAATATCAGATGAAATATCAGACGGCTCTGGTGGGCGACATCGATACCAACGACAAGGCGAGCCAGCAGCTGATTATCTATCCAGAGAACACCACCCGCAACGACAATGCCACCCATGTGCTGACCCTCCAGATGGGCGTAACACAGGACAACACCAACGACGGCAACAAGCCAACCATTGTTTCCGGTTTCCTTATCGCAGCAGGTAATGCCAAGGGAGAGAACACCTCTGCAAATGGCAGAGGCGGCGGCATCTACGTGGTGAACAACAGCAGCGACAACAATGCCGGCAGCCGTTACTTCCGTATTTCGCAATGTAACTTTGCGAACAACTACGGCATGCGCGGCGGTGCCATCTATGTAGATAATTCCTGTACCAACCAGCAGTCAGCCATCAGCTACTGCAGCATTTTTAATAATGTGGCAGGCAAGCGAGGCTCCAGCGAAAACGAAGGTGGCGGTATGTGGATAGACGGAACAGCCACCGTCTACAACTGCAACATCAACAACAACACAAACGGCGGCATCCGACTTTCGAACACATCGAAAATCGTCAACTGTTCAGTTATTGCCAACACCGTATCAGCCGCAGACCTGACCACAGACGGGGCTTCAAACAGCAATGACGGCGGAGCGGTTTACAACACCGTTCTCTGGCATTCCACTGCACTCAGCAAGCAAGACAGCCGTCCTGCCTTCTATTCCTGTGCTTTTCCGGAAGTAGAAGTTACCCATACCGATACCAATACCGACGACAACGGGAACGTAAGGATCAGCAACGAGAACCACGGCATTGAGCCAGCCCCTTGGTTCAAGCAGAGTGCCGTGACCCAGGGTTACGACTTCTCATTCAGCAGTAACCTGAAGCAATTATACAGCACCGCCTTCACTTTCGAGGAAACCTCTGCCCTTCTGAACAAGGGAAAACTGGAATACTATAAAAATCTTGTAGTTGATGCAAACCTGGAAACAGCTTCTACCGACATCATGGGTAGAACACGCTATCAGACAAGCACCATCGACATCGGCGCCTACGAGTATGCCCGAATGAAGGCAGGACGCATCAGATACGTGAAGCCCCAGAAAGAGGGACTTGGCGACGGATCATCATGGAAAAATGCCACGGACGATATCCAGGGGGCCATCAACGATTTGGCCGAAAAGGCAGGAACGCCAGGCGAGAAAGGCGAAGTCTGGGTAGCAGCCGGAACCTATGTAGTAAAAGACCGCATCCTTAACGATGCATCAGCCCCGGTATCCCTACTGATGAAGAATGGCATCAGCGTTTATGGTGCCTTTGAGGGAAATGAGAAAAGTCGTTCAGAACGCATAGAGAAAGCCAAGAATTTAAAGCCATGGGGATGGCAAAATGAATCCATCATCAGAGGTTTAAAATTCAATGGAAGAGACGATGCCATCTGGAACAATAGTGATGAAGCTTGGAACATAAAGAACAGCGAGTCCTATCATGTGGTATGGTTTGCTCCTCTGCCAAAAGGAGAAGCCTTTACGGATGAAGTATATCTGGAAGGCTTCACCATTGAGGGAGGTAAATATTACGATACGAACGCTCCTCAATACGCCCCAGGCTGTGGTGCTGGCGTTTATATCAACGACCCATCAGCCCGAATGCGCTACTGCACCGTGAGATTCTGTAACTCGGGCATGAAAGAAAGCGGAAACATCAAGCCTCGTGGCGGCGGCATCTACTGCAAAAACGGACAGACAGAAGGTAACCTGGTATACGACTGTTCGGCTTATCAGGGCGGAGGTATCTATATAGACGAAGCCGGCTTCATCACCCGAAGCATGGTAACCAACTGTTCTGCCTATCAGGGAGCGGGTGTATATCTGAATGGTGACGCTGATAACTCAGAGAAAGCCTATTATCAGATTCTTGCCACCTCTGTAATCAGTAACAATACCAGTACCCGAAATGGTGCTGTGTACCTGGATGGTCATGGACTGGTGATTAACAACACCATCGCCAACAACTATACCAACAACACCTCGGATCCTGCTGACGAGTTGTCATCCAATACGGGTGGTGTGTATATCAAGAAAAAGGGTCTTCTTGCCAACAACGTCATCTGGAACAACTCGCTGCTCCAGCACAAATCAGGCACCAACAACTCTGCGTCCATGGCACAGATTTATGCAGCCAACCCATCAGAAGAGACCGTACAGTTTTACAACAACGCCATCTCGGATGTAAATGCAGCCAAATGGACCAGCACCTATCAGAGCGGAACCATCTCCATCAACACGTATTACTCGGGCAAGGGATTCGTGATGGGTACAGAAGCGCCTTACAACACGGTGGAAGCCTTCGACGAAAAACGTGGCGTTCTTACAGACATGAAGACGGTGAACTATTACTGGGAAACATTGACAGGTAGCCGACTGCGCAACGTGGGTATCAGCTATGCTCTCCTGCCATCTTCCTACCTATATCAGCCAAAAATAGACCTGAGCGGAAAAGCTATCAGTTCGGTTCCGTCAGCAGGAGCCTATATGGCTGACAACCACGACCTTGTATTTGAAAAGAATGACAGCAAGAAACGCCTGCGCATCTACTTCGACCGTTCACGGGAACTGGTGGACGGAACAGGAGAGTCGTGGGAAAAGAGCTATACCTCATCATCTGTAGATGAAATTCTCGGTTATCTTGCCGACATCAAGGATGGAGAACAGGTTAAGGTAGTTACCAAGGGCAATACTACACCAGAGGATTTCACTATTGAGCAGAACAGCGGTTGGGAGTTTGAAATCTGCGGTCGCGAGGGTATCTTCGAACCGAAGATTGCCTACACGTTCGAGGAAACAGACGCCAGGTCATGCACCTTTAACATTCAACCTTGCGTACTTCCCATAACCGTATATGGCGGTTATCCAGAATATTCAGAGAATCCGAATCCGAAGGATGAAGACCGCGACCCTATCAAATACCGCACCGAGCTGAACGGAAACCTCAGCGGTTCTGAACTCAACGAGGGACTCTACCATCTGGTCCGCATCGAAGCGGGTGCCAACATCACCATCGACGGCTATGCCTTTACCCATGCCTACGCTGCCGGTACAGCCTACATGCCTTATGGTGGCGGTGTACTGATAGGTAGCATGGACCAGAGCAGCCAGGCAACCACCGTGAAGTTGAAGAATTGCATCTTTGAGAACAACACAGCGGCAGATGGCGGTGCTATCGCTACCATGCCGGATGCCGTGAATGTGAAATTGGAACTGGAAAACTGCGTCATCAATAACAATACGAGCAAGGATCCGCTTAATCCAAGTCCTTCGGTGCTGCCTTCCATCATCTATCTGAACAAAAACCAAGGCAGCAACAACTCTCTCACGCTCAACCATGTAAGCATCATCAACAATGAGGGAGTAGCACCAGATTACGACCTTGTGAAGAGAACCTCGTATGCTGTAGGAAACAAACTGAACATCAACGGTGCATGGGATGATTCGAAATGCCAGAACAGCATGGACATCAACACTCTGGGAAAAGACGGAGCCATGAACTTCAGTAATCCGACCAATGAAGTGGGTGCCCGGATGAGCGGCAACGTTTATTACGGAGGCTATTCATCCTTCCGTCCGTTGACCAGTTCTGCAGAGGCTGGCCGCATCATCAACAGCGCCCAAGAAAGCAATGCAACCACAACAGCCAAGGACATCACCGGCGAAGACCGCGACCTAGGTGGTGTTCCTGACCTGGGTGCATACGAAGCTCTCCTGCCAAAAGCAGGAAAGATTATCTACGTACGTTCGTACAACCAGAACTATAAAAGCATCAGCGATGCCAATAATGACGACCAGGACGGCAACCCGAACTTCAATCTTCTGAAAAAATCACATACCGAATATGACGGAAGCAGCTGGGACAAGGCTATTATCGGTAACGCCATGTGTGACAATACAAAGAATAGAACAGGCAATGATTTCTATGTAAAGCAGAGTGACAATACGCTGCTTAGCACCACTATTGACAATACAGATTATAGTCTGGCTAACGGCAAGTATCGTTCCAAAACAGATTCTTACGGTAATTTCTGGACAAACTCAGGAAATGCACCGAGTCAATATTCTAACACTTGGAATGCATCATATAACAAAATCACCAACAACAGAGACGAGCAATACATCAGCGGTCTGCAATACGCTGTGGAAAGAGCAGCAAAGTTGAATGAGAATATCACAGACAAGAAAGACCGGGTTGTGGTTTGGGTAGGTGCAGGCATCTATACCGACTACAAAGGCTTTGTTGTCAGAGACAAGGTGGAAGTAATAGGCGGTTTCCCATACGAAGGCTATCCTGGAGAAGACGACCGCCATCCGCTGCTGTCACAATACGTGCCGGCACGCAAGGAATACGAGAATCTGGACAAGACCAGATATGAGACCATTCTACAGATCAGAAAGGAATCGCCTGTTTATTTCACAAACGGAGAAAAGGAAATGTGGTATCAGGAGAACAAGCCTTCTGATGGCTCTAAATATGACTTTACAAAAAAGTTGATGAACAGTGGAAATACTGAGCGCCATTATGTTCTCTACCAACCAGACGTATGCCTTCCTACCTGGTCGCCATCGGGTGATGGAAACGCCTCACGTACCGACGGTAATGCAGTACGCTATAAAGGAGATTTGATAGACGACATCAACTACAAGGATTACAAATATGCCAAATGGGATGGCTTCTCTGTACGTCACGGTTACATCATCAACTATCCAAATGCCAACCGTGACGGAGGAGCAGGTGTGCGTGTATTCCGAGGAGTAGAACTGGAAAACCTCATCATCGTCAACAACTTCAACCATGGCAGTCGCGTACGTGGTGGCGGTTTGTATATGGACGGCGAGAACAGTAAGATTTCCAACAGTTACCTGCTGAGAAACCTAAGTTATGCCAATAGCAGAGAAAGTTATGGAGGCGGAGCCTATATGATTCAAGGCACCGGCTACAACCTTGTGGTGGCAAACAACCGCTGCTATAACGGAACCTGTCGTGGCGGAGGTATCTTCCTGGAGAGTGCCAAGTTCTACAACAATACCATCGCCTACAATATGGCGACAAACGGAACCGGCATCTATCACTGGCAGGATGCCAATACCGGAGTTGCATCGCAACTTTCACTCTACAACTGTATCATCTATGATAATTACAACAACGGCAAGCAGATTACAGATCAGGTAAACTCAGCTGCATCGGGCAAGATGAATCCATCTCACAACTGCTACATGAACAGTAGTGACCTCAGCAGCAAATTCCAAGAAATCGATGGAAATTTCACTGGCACAGATTTGGCTTTCCCATTTGAGGACCAGACCTACGAAAATGGAAAAGACGGAGTTTTCCGCTTCAGCAATGCCCGATTAAAGAATAACTTCCGCCTGAACGAGGCGGGTGGTTTGACAGGTAACAAGTGTCTGAATGGTGGAACCACAAATGTAGGAAATGGAATCATCCTTCCGGAAACCGATATGGACTATACCAACCGTATCAAGGACTGCGCCATTGATATCGGTGCCTATGAGGCTGATAATACTACCAATATCGCACCACAGGAAAAGACAAACAGCGCAGGTATTGTAGATTACATTTATTATGTAACCCAAAACGGATGGGGAAACAGAAGTGGAGACCGTCCGGAAAACGCTGCCTGTGCTGACAAGCTGCAGGATGTGCTGACTGCTGCGGGCAAGAAATTTAATTCAACAAGTCAGAGCAAGGTGTATGTAAAAGTGGCAGGCTATCAGGCTGATGAAACCGGAAAGCGCTTTACTTATCATGCCAATACGCTGGCAGACCCTAGCGATCCGCAGAGTTATACCTTCCTGATACCTAACGGAGTATGCCTGATGGGTGGCTACTATGAGGGTGACCAGGAAGGAGGAAAGCTGAAAGCTGGAACCTACAATTGGGATGATGACAAGCGCGACTGTATCAGCACTTACCAGACGGTATTAAGTGCGAAGACCGAAGTAAAAGAAGGTTCTGCCGTTAACCAGGAGGTGAACGGCTACCACACCGTGTGCTTCGGCAAATGGCCTACGGGCGACTATGACAACTACAACACTTCTGCCCTGTCAGACAATACCATCATAGATGGCTGCCGCCTGATAGACGGTAATGCAAGCGACAAGTCGGGCTTCAAGAGTATGGGTGGTGCAGCCATTGTGCCAAGAATGGCACATGTACGCAACTGCGAGATTTCCGACTGTCAGGCTACCCAAGGCGGTGCTCTCATGCTGCTGAAAGGTAGCATCGTAAGCGGTAGTGTCATCGTAAGAAACAAGGCACAGAAAGGTGGCGCCATCTATGCGCTCCGTTCCAACGACAAGGATGAAGACATCAAGAACTATCATGCCTACGTCATCTCATGCACCATTGCCAGAAACGAGGCGACCATTGGTGGCGGAATCTACCAGGAGGAGAACTCCCTGATTGGCGGTAACTCCGTGATATGGGGAAATATGGCACAGACCGACAACAACATCAGCGGTGATGTGAACTATAAGGCATTCGACTATCTGCAAGCACAGGGTCAGGGGGCATATACGGAGAAATTCTATCCATACAACTATTGTTTCGTAGAGAAGATGGCGTTGCCAGCCAACAAAATGAATACGGAGATGACCAGCGACCTGGACAGTTACTTCAACGACAACAAAATCTTCAAGCCTCGTGCCTATTCACCATTGATTGGCAACGGAGTTGAGAAAGAATACGTCAATGCATGGAAGAATTATGGTATCAGCAGCTATGATATTACCGGCAAGGAAAGAAACATGACCAAGCAACAGACAGCAGGAGCATACACATCTGACCTGCCGACGTTTGACAAGACCAAGCTTCTAAAGCGCCTGTTTGTTTCTCAGACAGGTGGTGAAATTGTAACAGAAGAAGAAAAGGCAAAGTATTATGGCCGCTCCTTCCTGACTCCTTTCAACAGTCTCGAAGCAGCCCTCGATTACATCAATGAGGCACGAGAAAAGAATGTGGCGAATGATAAAACCCACTTCGAGATTCTGATGACAGGTGGAACCTACAAGCCGAGCAAGATGCGACAGAATAAAGACCTTTCGCCAGAGCAAAACACGATAGACCGCCGCTTGCAGAGCTTCACCATCCCTGTAAACGTAGATATCTTCGGCAGTTTCTCGAAAGATGACCTGTATTCTTCTACTCCTGTTGTTCCTGGTACAGAAAACAAAACTGGAGATGAGTTTACAAGCTTTGGAGGTAAGACTTTGACTCCAGATGGAGACATCAAAGACATCTTGGCTAACCGCAACAAGGACTACATGACCGACAACAATAAGAACGGATTGATAGAGCCATGGGAGTTCCAGAATCCTACGATTCTTTCCGGTGACATCAAGGCATCGGAAAAGGAGCGTAATGTATACCATGTAGTCTACAGCAATGCGGGATCAACTAATACTTCGACTACATCGAACAACGAAGTCGTATTAGACGGTATTACCATCATGAATGGTGAGACCACGACAAAACTGAAGACAGAAGAAGAAGGAACTAACGAAGTTGCCGAGATTGGTCGTGGAGGTGGTATCTACACCAACCGCGTGAACTATACATTGAACCGTTGCCGACTGATCAAAAACTCCGGTCTGCATGGCGGAGCTGTCTATGTAAACAATGCAAGTCTAGACATCATCGGCAGTACAATCAGCGGTAACAGTAACGTATCAGAAAAGGCAAGTCAGGATGAAGTCACCGAACCTGGTAAGGGTGGAGCCATCTATCTCTATCTCACAAAATCGGTGAATGGAAACCTGCATATCGTCAACTCGCTCTTAGCCAACAACGATGTGACCTATGGCAAATATACGGGCACAGAAAGTTCGCAAGGCGGAGCTATCTATATCCGTAGAGCTAATGATGCCAACACCATGGCTGCGGACTATCAGGATGCCTACATCGTAAACAGCCTCATCGTGAACAACAAGGCAAAGCAAGATGGAGCCATCCATGTGGAGAACGAGGTGACAAACGGTACGATTACACCTATATTATATAATACCGCCATTTGGGGGAATGAATCTACTGATAATAGTGTACTCCTCAAGAGAGAGCACATGCGCAACTGTGCCTGGGATGAATTACCAGCTTCTACAGTTTCTCCAGCAACGGATGGCAATATCAAGTTGAACAAGGAGAATATTGCATCGGATGGTCCACGCTTCACAGCGCCTACAACCACAAAGGGTTACGAAGGTTATACACAGGATGCCAAGTGGAATCCACAGGCTATCTCTGTGCTTACAGATGCAGGTGACGGAAAGAAGGATGCAGACGATACAAACGAGACTGGTAAATATCTGAATTGGTGGAGTATGCACAATAATCGCCTTAAGGAATATGGTTATCCATCTGAGTACATCCGTCCTGTCAGCGGTACATACAAAAGATACGTAGGTCCGAAAGACGAGAATGGTAATATAGCAGAAAAACCTATCGATATCGGTATGTATGAATTCCAGTATGTATTCAAGTTTACTGACTTTGAAAAGGTTTATATCGGAACGGAAGAGAAAGGAAATGGCGATGGTAGCAGTTGGGATAACCAAAGCACCGACCTTCGTGGTGCCATCATTGCCATGGCTAACCCTTCTGGCAACGTATCTGCAGGTAATACAACCAACAACAACAGAAAAGTGTTTGTACGCGGAGGTACCTATTATTCGCCATCCTACTCTAGCGGCGATGCCTTCTCTCTCATTGTAAACAATGCCGAGAAGGCTAAGTTTATAACATCGATTGAACTTGTAGGTGGTTGTACGGGCTCGAAGAATGCTGACGGAACAGAGGTGCAAGACTTCAGTAAACCTTCGGTACTCATTGAGAACCCAGCCAAGGCGGGCGAAACCAAAAACTTGCTCAATATCGTAACGAATGGTAAGCCGGTAACTATTTCCGGTTTCACATTCCAGAACCAGAGTGGCGTGGGAGTAAATGCGAAGGTTAATAACGACAAAACCGGAACGGGAGAAGAAATGAGGCTCCATCATTGTGCCTTTAGAGAGAATAATGGAACCGGAATGGTAGTAAACAACCAAAAAGGATATGGCATAAACATGTGGAATGTACTGTTTGCAGATGGAAAAGGAAATGGTCTTACTATCTACGGCTCCCAATCAGCAGACATAACAAACGCCACGTTTGTCTGCAATAAAGACACAGCAGTTAGTGGAACCCAAAGCGTGTATAATTCTGTTGCTTGGAAGAATGGTACTCAAAATCTGAAACCAGCCAATAGAAATATCGTGATTGAGAAAACTATCGAGAATGGAGATGTGCTAAATGGTCCCAACTTTGTAGATCCAGAGCATGGAGACTATAGGATCCGACCTAGCCTCAAATTACTTGACCAAGGAAGCAACAACAAATATCAGCAAAATGTAGGCTTAGAAAAAATATATAAAGATAAAAGCAAAAAAATATATGACTATGCAAAGATGTTTGCCTCAGAAAAGGACTTGGGCAATACAGCCCGTCTGATTGGCGACAGCATTGATATTGGTGCATACGAGTGCGACACGAAGATGATTCAGATTATCTATGTTAAAGAAGGTTCTGCTGTTGCAGGAACAGGTGAAAGCTGGGATAACCATACCAACGACCTACAAGGCGCCATCAACCTGGCTGAGCTTTATGCCAACAAGAATGAAGGTGAATATGGCTACGTCTTCGTAGATAGAAACCTGAAGGCTGATAACGTGAACATCAGCATGCCAGGCGTCAAGATGTTTGGTTCGATGCGCGAAGAAAAAAGTTCTAAAACAGAACCAGAAGCTATCGTAAAGGATCTCCTTACTCAGAGAAAAGGAATCATTGAGTCTTCCGGTCAATCTACCATCAATGGGCTGAAACTCAACAGCGGAACTACAGATACCAGAATGTGTCTTGTTGATGGTTTCAAGGTTTCGGGCAACGTCAGCCTCCAAGGCAACAGCATGCTCTCCACCTCTATCCTCGATGCAAATGCAAAGGTAACAGGCGATGCAAGTGGTTGGCTCTACAACAGTCTGGCATTAGGAAGCGTGGAGAATGTGAAGACCGTCAATGTAACTGCTGCTAGTGCATTACCATCATCGACGGGTAGTGCAGCCAACAGAGCATCTGTAACCACCAATAATAAATATGTGAAAGATGATTATTGGAAGTACCAGCTTGACGAGACTTCAAAAGACATCAATGCCAATACAGACGCAACCCAAACCCAAGGATGCATCGACATGGTGATGCACGACCATGATCTTGCCGGCAACCAACGCATCAGAGCCAACGTAGACAACGGATGTTTCGAGACATGGTATCTGACAAACGATGCTACAGCAAACAAGGACGATTATCCTCATGGTAAATCTGTGGTCTATGTCATAACAGAAGACAAGGAGCTGAAGCTCGACAACACATTCTATACAGATACGAATCCGTTCAGCCCAGGCTTCCTGCTCCTGAAGCACCACGCTGGTTTAAGAGGCAACAACAGTTATGTAAACCTCACCAACTTTGCCGTGGAAAGAAACCTGAAGAAAGGCACCAACTTCTTCTCCATGCCATTCAAGGCTACCAATATGGAGGTTGAGGGCACAAATAATCCTGCTGATGGTAGCGTAGCAGCCTACTACTATAATGCTGCAACCCGTGCCAAATACGACTATAAGTTTGACCAAAACGAGAGTAAAGCATGGGTAAAAGGTGTAGATAACCAGCGAAACTTTACCGCAGGTTTCAGAATGGATGCTAAAGCCGACAAAATGAATGCAACAGGCAAGATGACCGTCCGTTTCTACGGAACCAGTTACACAGAGAAAGACGGTAGGACCAACAGGAGTCTGCTGGATAAGATTACCCTGGTACAGAACAATAACCAGCAGCCATGGTCAGACAGTAATGGTGGCGGCTTGAAATTCACCCACAAGGAGAACATGGGCTGGAATCTCTTCGGTTCGCCTTATCTCTGCGCCATGAACTATAGCGATATGGAATATGGCAGAGTCATCTACCAATGCGAAGAAAACGGCAGCTACAAGGCTATCAATACCTATGATTTAACCACGGGTGTTTCAACGGATGGCTACATCCCGGCAATGGATGCCGTGTTTACGCAGACTGCCACTCTGGATAATTCAGAAAGCGTGATAGTAGAACATTCGGAAGCAAGGGCAACAACAGCCTATCAAGCAACCCGAGCCCTCGACATCGCCATCACCCAAAACAGCAGAACAAGCAGAGCGGGCAACGACACTCCTGCAGATGACCAGCTCCAGTTGAACGCAGTTCCTGCACAGGAGGCGAAATCAGACTTCGACCTGGGAAGTGACGGCGTGAAATGGATAAATAGCCAGAATGCCCAGATTTATGCTAACCGTAACGGTGGTCGCTACTCGCTCCTCTCTGCGGTCAGCATTGAAGCAGAACAGAGCATCGGCGTCAGTCTGCCGGAGACGGGTGAATACAGCATCAGCATCCCTGAGGATTGCGATGCCAGCGAATATGAAACCGTATGGCTGAAGGACAAGGAAACCGGTAAGGCGGTAGATCTGAAGGAAGGAAGCTATCAGTTCAATGCCACCCAGGCTGGCGAGATGAACAGCCGATTCAGCATCAGCTTCAACCGTATGACAACTGACATGAAGTCAGTCATCACGGTCAGTACCGGTGGCAGGGGCATCATTCTCGTGAAGGGTTTGAAGCCTGCCGACTTCATCAGAGTATACGGTACCACGGGAGTTCTTGCTGCCCAAAAGGAGGCTAGAGCTGAGAATGAGACTATTCGCACAGCCGTGAACGGTACGGTGGTCGTAGAGGTGACACGAGGCGGCAAACAAGTTGCCGTTAGGAAGATAGCCGTAAGATAACGGCTGGAAGATTGTAAAAAGACAGTCGGAATAACGTAATATTACGGAATAAATGTTAATAAAGCGCAGAGATAATCGCTAGTTTCAATAATTGGCATTATCTTTGCGCTTAGTTTTTTGAGATTACAAACAAATAAGTAAGATAAATTATGACAGAAAAAGAAATGTACAATCTGATAAATAATCAGAACAATCAGCAGAGCAATGGCTTTGCATTCAACGAACGAGAGCGCGGATTGAGCGGTGCCTTCCCTGTATTGATGCGCAAGGTTTATACCTGGATGACATTGGCTCTCCTGATAACCGGTGTCACCGCCTTTGGTGTTGCTGCCAGTCCTGCCCTCTTCATGAGTCTTCATAAGATGATGTGGGGATTGATTATCGCAGAGCTGGTTCTGGTCTTCGCCTTGAGTGGCGCCATCAACCGCCTGTCATTGGGTACAGCCACATTGATGTTCATCGGCTACTCGGTACTGAACGGTGCGATGCTCTCATCCATCTTCTACGTCTATAGTCCGATGGTCATCGCAAAGGTATTCTTCATCACAGCGGGAACCTTTGGTGTAACGGCTTTCTACGGTTATACCACCAAGAAGGACCTGACCTCTATCGGCAAGATCCTCTTCATGGCTCTGATTGGCTTGATTATCGCGACCGTAGTCAACATGTTCCTGAAGAGTCCAGGATTTGATTACATCCTGAGTTATGTGGGTGTGGCAGTCTTTACGGGTCTGACAGCCTGGGACAGCCAGAAGATCAAGCAGATGCTCCAGACACAATACGACGTAAGTGAAGGAGCCCAGAAGCTCGCCTTGCTCGGTGCATTGACCCTGTATCTCGACTTCATCAACCTCTTCCTCTATCTGCTCCGCATCTTCGGAGGAAGCAACAAGGATTAAGTTTTAAAAATCATATAAAAAAGAAAGTTGGCTGGCCCATCAACGGGTTAACCAACTTTATTTTTTTTAGAAAAAGCAAATGATAAAGTCTATACTGTTTTATCATATTTGTGATGCAAAGTTATCGAAAATATCGTAAAGCTCCAAATTTTTCGGCAAAAAAATAGTTTCATTCCTATCAAATAGGTGTTTCATTGGGGGGAATGAAACTTTTTTATATAGGAATGAAACTATTATTTTAACATTTATTTCGTGGCTTTCATCTCGAAGTGCAGTTCACCACCCTGCAAGATTTGCTGATGGGAAATGCGATAATCACTCCAAGGATTTCCATTCAAGGTGGTAGACTGGATGAGATAATCATCAGCCTCTTCCTCTATCTGCTCCGCATCTTCGGAGGAAGCAACAAGGACTAAAAAGAACCTGTCAGAAACAATCTGAACAGGTTCTTTTACGATATATAAATTGATAGATTATCTTAGAACTCCATCTTTATGCACCTTGTTTGTTATAACGTCCGTGCATATCAATCAGAGACGTATAAAAATCGGCACAATTGGTTGTACGAGTTCTACTATATGTCAAAACATTCTGACTATCATACGACTGATACTGGAACAAACAAGGCAATCCCGAACTATCTGTAACAATAGGTGCCAAGTTAACGCCAGTATTGGAAACAATAGAAATTTGTCCATCCTCTTTCTTAAACATAGCTATCAGACTATACAAAAGATCGTCACGTCGCAACATTGGGATTTCATCCTCTAAAGTATCCCAAACACCATGCATATAGAGCACGCGATCGGTCATCGCTATCGCCACATTAATTCTCATTTTTCTCAAAATAGTTTGTGGCTCGCCTGGAGACGATGATCTAGCATCAAAGAAACCATTAAAGAAATATACCTTACCTTTGGTGACATCTCTCTCTGAAATATGAGCTTGACGCAATGCATTTGAAACAAAATCACCTTGATTAACCAATCCAGCATTAGGTCCTGCAAACAACTGGCAGAACTTCATATATTCCGCAACAGTAGGTCTTTGCAAGAAACAAGTTAACCTCTCCTGATAATCGGCCATTGTTCGAACATTTCTTCGCTCTGTATATCTTCTAGAAAGAATGGTCTCTCGGAAACTCAAGAATGTTCTACTAATCCATATCAACGGTCCAAAAAAGAACAGAGCAATAGTTGCCAGAAAACGCCACCCACTTGCTATTCCATTAACTTCCCATTGTTTTACTTCCGCTGGCAAAGAAGCGATTTCCTCCTCCGTAGGTTCATGCCATACGTTCACCCTACCTTCCGAAGCATCATAGAAATATCCCACAACAATATGGCTCTCCTTATACTTTTCTACAGTATCACCTGGAGTAAATCTATCCACTTTCGCTCCATCAAGCCATCCAGTAAAGCAAAGAATAATAACAGACACAAACCAAACTGCAAAACCAACTGCAAAGCTTTTCAAGCAGACCCAACAAGGCTCCACAAAAGTATCTTTTTTCTCCAAACAAGGTTTTTCCGGTTTACTGATGCCCAAGAAGAATTTTTTTCTCTCCGATGGATTCATTAATTTTGCGACACCATCATCAGTTATGACCTCGTCATCATCTCCTTTTGGATAGCTACATACATTGGCATAACAACACATACTTTGCTTAAGAATATCATCACAAGAATGAGATTCCACGTCTTTGCCTCGCAACTGACTGACAAACTCCAAATTGCGTTCATCAGTTATTAGGACATGCTGCTCAATTTCGTAAAGTTCATCCTCCTCCTGAACAGTTTGCTTGGCTTGCAACAACAATTGCTCTGGTTCTTTTTTATCGGCAGGGATTGCCTTTCCTTTACCCTTAAATGCACCTTGAAGTAGAAGCAGCTCTAAGATAAGATATTTTCTTTTAGGTAAAATTTTTATAGCAGTCTGCAACCACATTTCTATGCGTTCAGCCTCAAGATCGGACAAAAGCACAGGTGAACGATGAGCAAAAAGAGACAATGCATAATAATAATAAACATCAGGATCACTCGGAGTCAGATCGACTGCCGTCTTAAAATTAAGACTTGCCAACTCATAGTTTTGTAAAGCTAAATAAACCAAGCCTTTTCCGAACAATGAGTTCACATCACGAGGACTACTCTTTGGATCGGTTTCAAAAGCCTTTCTCAGATTCTCTGCTTGACTTGCAGAAAATAACAAAGGATTAACCACTTCTGGAACAAACTGATGTTCCGCTCCACATTTAGGACACTTAGCAATGCCTACAGGCAATGGACTTGTGCAGACTTTACATCTTTGGATTTTTAACTGTGCCATATCTTATCTATCGTTTAGTTTATGTTAAGTAATCTATTTGCCTTTGAAAGCAAACGAGCACGTTCGTTCACCACCTCAGAAGGTATTATAGATTCAGCTTCACGTATTAACTTCTTCCACTCTCTTTCACTGTCGGAAGTCATATGTTGCTCTGCCATTTCTGTCAGTTCTTTCACCAACATTCTAACATCGTTGGTATTATCTTCTAATTGAATTTGTTGCACATTGTATTCCATGTCATGTCGTCCTACTATACTTGCAACAACCACCCAAATCACTGTTAGAGCCAATATTCCAAAAAGATAAAGACGAATCGACATTTCTGGAAATGTTGCTAGTATTTCAGGAAGATCAAAATGAATACAAAGAATTTGACGCCCCAGCTCAGTACCACACAAGAAGAAATAAATCATCCATAAAAATGCAGCACCAATATAATACAAGGTACTAATACCTAGGAAGACTTTAAAATAAGGAGTCTGCTTCGTTATATTCTTTATTTCTGCATGCCCCTTTTGAAGCCATACGAAGAACAAGGCTTCCAAGAAGAAAGTATAGAGCATATTAATCCAATAAAACGCCGTAGGGGAATCTGGCATCAAAAGCAGGAATCCCAACAGTGTAACCCCAAATGCGAGCAAAGGAGTTAACCATGAATAAAACGGATTTTCTTTCATTTTTAAATTAATTTTACGGTTGAACAATAGGAGGTACAGGAGGAACAGGTGGTGGAGTTTGAGTGGCAGACGTAAACAACACTGCCAATTCTGGCAAAGTAGCAGCTGCCACCCATGATGGAAGCCCTGCCTTCCATACCAACGTTTGTTGAGTTAAAAGATTTTGCGATACCAATTGCTGCAAAATAGGCAAGTCATAAGGACCAGCTTGTTGCTGATTGAGACAAACATATATTTGCATGGACTGTGGGGGTGGAGGTGGAGCCTGAACTCCAGACATAGCACTATGTGCAACGGTTCCTATTTGACTTCCAAAGACATTACCAATGCCAACCCCCATTCCGAGTCCCATGCTTGCTCCCATTATATTGCCTGCAGTTCCCTCATTACCGGCAGCAGTTTCCATTACATCCAACTGTCGCTCCTGCTGATAAGAGTATCCTTCACGTTGGCGTTTTCTAGCCAATGCACGGCTTTCCAAATCCATTGAACCTGCCTCAGACTGAGCTTGAAGAATCTGTTGATAGTTGGAATCATCTTCATGCGGATTTATTCCCTCCACATCGAACTTCGTAAGCTCCAAGCCATACTCCTCAAAATACTCATTAATATGCTTACGGGCATAATCAGAAATATCAAGGAGATAATTATTGACTTCTGTAACGCCAACTCTTTTCTGACTAAAATATTGACTAATAACAGAAGTTACTCTTTGAGAGACCGCTGAAGAGAATTCATCTGCAAAGTCTTCCAAATATACATCATGCTCTGTTCCTACATATTCTCTAATAAAAGCGATAGCATTAGTAATTCGAAATTCATAACTACCAAAAGCACCAACTTTGATTGTCAATCCTTCATCACACAAAGAATAATCACGAATGGTAAGACCGACACCCCATCCAGCATCATCACCAGCAAAGCGATGTCTTATAGTGCTTACAACATACAAAGAGGTTTTAAACGCAGTCTCCCCACCAAATGGAATATTTACTATTTTTTCCAAAAAAGGAATATTATTAGTAGAGAGGGTGTGACCACCTGGCTTCAATAAGTCGGAGTACATTCCTTCCGACATAAAAACCATCTGTTGTCCCTCTTGAACTGTAACCTTGGCATGAGTGGATAAATTGTCGTAAGGATGTCTGTGAACTAGGCATCCTTTCTCTAGATTTACAAAGACATTATCAATGAAACCTTTTCGCTCATCACCTTGTCCATCATAAGTGTTACCTTTAGAACGTAGATTTTTAAATAGATTCATAAATACAATATTTAGATTGAATAAACTTTATTATCAATAAGTTTTGGTTGCAAAGTAACTATAAGTTATCTTACAACAATGTTCAAGTCGTAAAAAACAAGAAGCTATAACGTAAAAAAGTAGCCAACCTTTTTTAATAAGAGCTACAAATAGAGTTAAGATTTTCTTCATACGTTCGTTTATATTATTAAAGGTTTTCAATATCATTATCATTTCTGATATTGCAAAGGTAGCGTTTTTGTCGATAAATCAGGGTTCAAAGGGTAAAAATACTAAACCATAGCGTAAAAAAAATGACGTGTCATTCCGTAAAACGACACGTCAAATCATACAATCAGCTCATTATCAATCCATTTTCACTCCTCCTTTTTGGGAAGGTGAACACAGCGGAAAGCATTAGGAGTACAATGATGGCTTCCCTCAAAGACCCTTCGGAAAGTGGAGAGCGAATTGAAACCCGATTTCTCAGCTACCTCAACCAAGGAGTATTGAGTGGTCAGCAAGAGCTCTTCGGCATGTTTGATTCTGAGATTATTCACATAATCATAGAATGTCAATCCATTTTCCTTATTGAAAAATCTACTGAGATAAGTACGGTTCGTTCCCACAAGCCGTGCCACATCCGACAACTTAAGACGTGGATTGAGGAACAGCTTTTCTTCGACAAACAATTTGTTGATAATCGCAGATATGTCTCCCTCCAATACCGGTTTACCTGTATCTCCATCACTTTGTGGTGCATCAGGCTCCTGCAACTCATCCAACACAGACTCATGCCTATACAGGAAGTAAGAGACTACCATCCACGCAACCAACGAACAGAGCATATAAGCATTGTCGAAATCTACATCAAACATATAGCAGCTCGCCGACCAAACTATGAGAATGATGAAGAAGCAAGTGAGAATGCCCCTGAGCCAATGGAGATTGACATTTTCCTGATAAGAGAAACGCTCCTTGAGCTGGCGCTGATAACGAGCAATATAGAAGAACATCAGCACATAAGTGACGGTTCCATAAACGGCACCGCAACCAGCAAGAACATCAAACCAACAAACCTTGCGAGTGAAAGCATACACGGCTAGAGGCAATATAAAGATTGCCTCATGCAAAATGCCTTTGCCCCAAGTAAGCCATCCTGGCTTCACCAACTCCATCAAGACGAACATGTAGAAAGGTATGATGACCATATCTATAGCATTCATCAGATACCAAATAGTCGATTGCGCTCCAATGCCATCCACAAACAGCAACAAGTCCTTCAGGCATTCCATATCCAAGATAGCCGTCAGACAAGTGATTAATCTAGAAAGCTTTTCCTTGTTTTTTCGATAGAACATCCAAACCATCATCGAATAGAACATCACGCACAATCCATAAATAAAGAAAGTAATATGCTCTGTCATTTTTTCATCTGAAACTTAAGTTTACCACCATTCAAAATATCCTTATGCGACAGTTTATAGCCCCAAAACGGTTTATCGTTCAAGCTCATCTTTTGGATATAGAAAGCATCCTTCGACACTCCATCCGCAGAAAGCACGAACTTTTTGCCGTTCTCCAGATTCAACGTCACCCTATCAAAGCTTGGCGTTCCGATATAATACTCTGGCGTACCTGGACAAACCGGATAGAAACCGATGGAAGAGAAAACATACCATGCCGACATCTGACCCGCATCATCATTGCCAGACAATCCACCTGGCGTATCATTATACTCGGTATTCAGGATATGATGAACACGCTCCTGAGTCTTCTCCGGTGCACCAGCCGCATCATAGAGATAAGGTATCTGATGACATGGTTCGTTGCCATGCCAATACCATCCCTTGTCAAACATATCATCCAGACGGGTAACCACAGGATCATCGCCCTTAGCCGACTTGCTGTTGCGGATTACCTCAAACAGTCCTTCCGGATTCTGTGGCACATACCAGGTATAATGACAGGTAGCACCCTCGGTGATATAACTCTTGCGATGAACCAGATCACGATTGTTTTCCCACTTACCTTTCTCTGTCCTGCCGTCAGCCCAACCCGTAGAAGGATTGATGACATTGCGCCAGTTTTCAGAACGGCGCATCAACAGCTGATAATCTTCCTGATACTTCTGACGTTGAGAAATATTCTGACAAGAATCCATCAAAGCCTTCGCCATCTGAGCCACGGCGAAATCATCATAGGCATACTCCAAAGTGCGGGATGTCTGTTCGTTGGTATGGAAAGCATCTGCCACCGGATTCTCCAGAGGAATATATCCGTTCTCAATATACGAGGTAATGGCACGTCGACCCTTGCCGTCTTTATAATCCTTGCTGTAATAAGGAGTGGAGAAGGCATTCTGTCGCATGCCGTCGTATGCCTTCTTTGCATCAAAGTTACGAATGCCCTTCACATAGGCATCAGCAAGAGCAGCACTCGCATGATCGCCAATCATCGCTGCCGTATAACTGTTCCAACATGGGAAGATAGGCATCCAGCCACCCTCCCGATACATCTGGACCAGTGACTGCATCATCTCGCCAGAGAGCTTCGGAGTGATGAGACTATAGAGCGGCAACTCTGCACGATAGATATCCCACATCGAGAAATCGCCATACTTCTTCAGGGCATTATATGGAGAATAGTTTCCATAAACAGAATAATCAACCTGAGTACCGGTAGAGAACTCCGGATAATCACCATTCACATCGCTGATTTCATGAGGCAGGAATGAAGAACGGTAAAGGGCACCATAGAACTGGTTCACCTTGGACTGATTCTTACTCTCCACATCAATGGTATGGAAACGCTCGCACCAGAACTCAGCAGCAAACTGCATCATACTGTTAAAGTCCAAGCCTCCGAACATATAGTTCTCGCCATTGAGATTTCCCAGTGCATTCTCACGGGAAGTGAAGGAAGAAGCCGACAGCCACTCCATCGACTTGCCTGCCTTGCCACGGAAGGTGAGCCAGGCACCAATACGAGCTTTGTCCTGCATCTTCAATCCCCTACTTATTCTGTTATCACCGTCAAAGACACCGTAATCCACAAGCTCATCTTCATCGTATGCCAGAACGAAATGACCGCTGAAACCAGCCGGCTCTCCCCATCCCTGATAAATGCGGTGAACAGGATTATAGCCATATACCACATGGTTGACTGTATCAATCTCTATATACCCCTGTCCCTCGTCACTGTTCGGATTGATGACCAGATGCACCAGCTCATCCTTGTCGGGCGTGACACGGAGGATGGAAGTATGACTCAATGCCGTGAGCTCTGCCTTGAGATGTTCCTGCTTGAGATGAACGGCATAGTAATGAGGATGGGATATTTCATCATCATGACTGAATGGCGTGGCACGCTGCTCTGGCTGAAGACGCAGGTTACCACCCAATGCAGCTACGGTAAAGGAACCGTAATCCTGCGTACAGCCTCCCACTATCCAATGGCTGTTGCGGAAGCCCTGCAAGTGGGTATCCTTATAATAATAAGGTGCAATACATTTCTGTTCGGTATCCTGTGTCTGCGGCGTCCAGAAGTTCTGTCCGTTCGGAACGAGGACAGCCGGAAGGGTTTGTCCATGTTCCTCGCTACCCTTGCCAAACATGCCGGCAGTCTGGGTATTCGCCTGTGCTGTACCCACCATCGTATTGAGGGCATTGAGCTGGCGGATATGTTCCAGATTGTGGATGCGTTCGTGCATCATCTGCTTCCATGTATTCCAGGAATAATAACAAGTACCGTATTCTACCTGAGCAAGACCACTCAGTTGGATATCCCGCTCATTGAGCATGAACTTGAAAAGGACCGAATCCTGAGCATTCTTATAAAATACCATCTGCAGGTTGGCAGCCATCGGAACCACACGGTCCATCCTGTCTACCCCATTACCCAAAACCACCTTTTCCTCATCCTCTCTGGCACTCTGCGGAAGAGAAGCCGTATCGAAAAGGAACGACAGGAGACGGTAAAGAGCCGTATCGTGACCAAAGCGAAGGGTTGCGGAAGAACGGGGAGAACGCAATGCTGCATCAGCCTCAGCCTCGATATTCTGCCAGAGCGAGATGGCACAGCGTGCCGGAATCGACTCGTTGGTCGGGTCGTTGCCATTATTGATGGTCATGCGACGGTTGTTGGCATCATAGATAGCCCGGAACTCCTCATCCGTAAACAGCGCATTCAAGCCATCTTCTATATCCTGCGGATAAGTAGGGAAATTCAAGCCTACATCCTGAATGGAAGAGGCTACCGTATGCATCTCTGTCATCAGCTTCAAGGGTTCATCTACTTGAGAGACATCCTTAAATAACTGAAGAAGGAAACGGCGAGGTGATACATGTGCCTGCACATGCGTACGATTCTCCAAAGCTTTTATTTCAGGAGAGACATACGCTATCCAAGCCATATCGGCAGAATCGGTCTTGACATCCAGATTCAAACCCGGCTGAAGGGTATGCAACTCCGAAGTAAAAGCCTGCATACTCCTGGCGCAACGATCCACCACACTGGAGCGGGCTTTTACCGCATTGCCTGCAGCAAAGATCTGTGGATAACGCTCAAACATACGATGAGCGATGCCCTGATGCTGAAGAGCACCCAGCTTGCTCAGTTTTCCACCATTACCCTTGGCATTCTCCCATACCCGCTGCAGCATTCCCTTCACCTGCAGACCCAGCGGAGTGAGATTACTCTCATCTTCAAAATGCTTGCAGATCCAGACATACCGGTCATCCTTCGGCATCCAACGGGAACCATGGCGACCGTAATGACTGATATAAAAAGGTGCGTATCCCTGAGGAACATTCAGAGAATCAGACAGCACATAGGTAGCCGTACCAAAAGTTCCAGTCTTGGCAGAAGGTCCTTCCGGGTAAGCATAATAGACGCCACCCATCTGCTGGCGGGTCTGAGCCTGCAGCGAAAGCACGCAAGCCAAAGAGATATATAATAATGTTACTTTTCTGTTCATATAATA
>ERZ1673741.886-NODE-886-length-28258-cov-138.372939_pt1 | contig 28258 bp, 29 predicted proteins | sample MGYA00580209_ERZ1673741 | MGnify/ENA primary metagenome ERZ1673741 (study PRJEB41218, sample SAMN15661754) | gut metagenome | host: Homo sapiens | place: Canada: London | collected 2015-08-20/2019-03-30 | study: EMG produced TPA metagenomics assembly of... | reverse complement strand
ATCCGAATAATTATAACTATTATGTGCAATACTACAAGGATACCTTCCAGCACGGTGGCATCTCGATGGAGGAAATGCTCATACCGCTCATCACGCTGACAGCGAGAAAAAGGTAAGAAGGGATAGTTAATAGTTTATAGTTGAAAGTTAATAGTAATCATAAAGTTCAAAGTTCAAAATTCAAAGTTCAAAGTAAAATATATGAAGATAAAAATTGACTCATTAGACACGATCCATGAAGCAGCCAAGGAATTTCTGCAGAACATGGGCGACGGCAAGGTCTTTGCCTTCTATGGCAAGATGGGAGCCGGAAAGACAACATTTGTAAAAGCTATTTGCGAAGAACTGGGCGTAGAAGATGTCATCACATCTCCTACCTTCGCCCTCGTAAACGAATATACAGCGGGCGACGGCTCACCTGTCTACCACTTCGATTTCTACCGCATCAAGAAACTCGATGAGGTTTACGACATGGGCTACGAAGATTATTTCTACAGCGGCAACCTCTGTTTCCTGGAGTGGCCGGAACTGATAGAAGACCTGCTGCCGGAAGACTGCACAAAAGTGACTATCACCGCCGAAGAAGACGGAACCAGAAGCGTAGAATGGTAAGTCACCGACAGCCCCGAAAAAGAACAAAAAAAGCATCTGGCTGAGAACATATTTTCTCAAGCCAGATGCTTTTCTATTTTCCTATCCGGGCTGATTACAGGAGAGCCTGGAACTTCTCGGTAAGGGTTGCCTTAGAGGCTGCGCCAACATACTTATCTACCAGCTGGCCACCCTTGAAGAAGAGGATGGTAGGGATATTACGAACACCAAACTCCATAGCGATGTCGTCGTTCTCCTCTACATCACACTTGCCTACTACCACCTTGCCGTCAAACTCCTCAGCAAGTTCTGATACGACAGGAGCAATCTGGCGGCAAGGGCCGCACCATGTTGCCCACAAATCTACTACCAATGGCAGTTCGCCATTCTTGTAGCTCTCGAAATTCTCGGTTGTAATTGTTACTTCCATTTTTCTATACCTTTTTATATTAAAACTAAAATTATTTCTAATTAATCTGATAGCTCATCTTAGGATGCTGCTCGATATACTGGATGAGGGCATGGCCCACACCCACCGTATGCTCACGGGCACGCATCAGCAGATAGGTATTGCTGTCAACATCATGTATCTGGAAAAAGAGCTGCGCCTTGCCCTCGTCATTCTCCAGAATGGTCTGCAGGTCGCTAACCATCGTTTCATCTATCGCATCGCTCTCCACATTGATGGTAAAGCGGTCGATGCGGTTCTCCTTGACCGTCTGCAGATACTCTACATTGCCTATCTGGAAATCGAGATAGTTGGCATTGCCGTAACGGGAAACGCACTTGGCGGTGATGTAGATGGTGCTGCCTTCAACCATGATGCCGCGCCACTTGCCCCAGTCCTCGCCAAAGAGAGCCAGTTCGCCTGAGCCCTCAAAGTCTTCGAGCGTAACGAAACCGCACGGCTTGCCCGTCTTGGTAAACTTCGACTTCACCCCCGTAATGATGCCGCCCAGCACCACATCCTCCTTCTTTGCCAGCTCCTGCTTGTCGCCCAGTTCAGAGCAATGGGTATTGCAGAGAGAGTTGAGGATGATGCTGTACTCATCGAGCGGATGGGCAGAAAGATAGATGCCCACAAGCTCGCGCTCACGGTTCAGACGTTCGATGGTGCTCCAGCTCTCTGCATCAGGAATAGGCGGCGTAGCTATCTCTATCGCCTCGGTACCGCCAAAGAGTGAGGTGGCAGCCTCGTGCTGTTCCTGCTGGAAGAGCTGACCGTAGCGCACCAGCGTATCGAGGAAGGTTTCGCCCTTGTTGTTCTTGCCGAAGAACTGTTCGCGACGGATGCCGAAACTGTCGAAACCGCCACTCAGCGCCAAGGTTTCGAAAGCCTTGCGGTTCACGCTGGAGTAATCTACACGCTCGGCAAAATCGAAGATGGTTTTATAAGGTCCGTTCTTCAGTCGCTCTGCCACGATGGCATCGGCTGCCGGAGCACCCATACCCTTGATGGCTGAAAGACCGAAACGTATCTCTCCATGCTCGTTCACACCGAACACGCGGTAACTCTCGTTCACATCCGGACCCAAGGTCTTGATGCCCATCGACTGGCACTCCTCCATCAGCTTGGTGATTTCGGTAATCTGTGCAAAGCGTCGGGTCATCAGCGCCGCCATATATTCGGCAGGATAGTGCGCCTTGAGATAGGCAGTCTGGTAGGCTACCCACGAATAACAGGTGGCATGAGACTTGTTGAAGGCGTAGGAAGCAAACTTCTCCCAGTCGCCCCATATCTTCTCCAGCACCTTCGGGTCGTGGCCGTTCTCCTGTCCCTGCTTGATAAACTTAGGCTTCATCGCATCTACGATAGCCTTTTTCTTCTTACCCATCGCCTTACGCAGGGCATCTGACTCGCCTCGGGTGAAGCTCGCCAACTGACGGGAAAGAAGCATCACCTGCTCCTGATAGACCGTAATGCCGTAGGTATCCTTCAGATACTTCTCCATACACGGGATATCGTAGGTAATCGCCTGCTTGCCGTTCTTGCGGGCAATGAAATCAGGGATATAATCCATAGGTCCCGGACGGTAGAGGGCATTCATGGCGATGAGGTCCTCAAACACCGTAGGCTTCAGCTCACGGAGATACTTCTGCATACCCGGCGACTCGAACTGGAAGGTTCCGATGGTCTGACCGCGCTGATAGAGCTGATAGGTCAGCTCGTCATCGATAGGGATGGTATCGAGGTCAACGACATCGCCCGTAGTCTGCTTGATAACCTTGCATGCCTCCTTCATCTCGGAGAGGGTCTTCAAGCCCAGGAAGTCCATCTTAATCAGACCGGTGGTCTCAATGACATGGCCGTCGTACTGCGTTACCGCCGTCTTCAGTCCTGGGAAATCAGGGTCATCGGCTGTAGATACAGGCACCCAGTTGCTGATAGGGTCGCGGCAGATGATGAATCCGCAGGCATGGATACCCGTGCCTCGGATGGTTCCCTCGAGCATCTTGGCATACTTGATGGTATTGCTTTCGCGCGGATCGTTAGAGAACTCAGCCTCGCGCAGCTCTGGGGTATATTTGATGGCATTGGTCAGGTTCATCTTGGCACCGTCAGGCAATCGGTCTGGGATAGCCTTGCAGAGTGCATTCGCCTTATCCAACGGCAACTTCTCGACACGCGCCACATCCTTGATAGAGTTCTTCGTCGCCATGGAACCGTAGGTAATGATATGGGCACAGTTCTCATGACCGTACTTATCCATTACCCATCTCAGCACCTTGCCTCGGCCGTCATCATCAAAGTCGGTATCAATATCCGGAAGGTTCACACGGTCAGGATTCAGGAAACGCTCAAACAGGAGGTCGTACTTCAATGGGTCAATCTTGGTAATGCCCAAGCAGTAAGCCACCACCGAACCTGCCGCAGATCCACGTCCCGGACCCACCATCACGCCGAGTTCCTCGCGCGCCGCCCTGATGAAGTCTGACACGATAAGGAAGTAGCCCGGGAAACCCATGGTCTTCATCACGTGGAGCTCGAAGTTTACGTGCTCGTCTACATTCTCGGGCAGCGGGTCGCCATAAAGCTTTTTGGCTCCCTCGTAGGCAAGATGGCGCAGATATTCTGCCTCAAACTTAATACGGTATATCTTATCATAGCCGCCCAATCGGTCGATAACCTTCTGACCTTCCTCAGGTGGCAGCGGGTTCTTGCCGTTCTCATCAGAGGTAAACTCCTTGTAGAGGTCTTCTTCTGATACCTTCTGTCGCAACTGCTCCTCGGTACCGAAACTCTCCGGAATCGGGAAGAAAGGCATGATTGGACCATGGTCGATGCTGTAAATCTCCACCTTATCCAATACTTCGAGGGTATTGGAAAGCGCTTCGGGAATATCCGAGAACACATCGTTCATCTCCTGGCGGGTCTTGAACCATTCCTGCTTGGAATAGCGCATACGGTTAGGGTCGTCGAGATCCTTGCCGGTAGCGATACAGAGCAGATGGTCGTGAGCCTCGGCAGTTTCCTTATCCTCGAAGTGGCAGTCGTTGGTGCACACCAGCTTGATGTTAAACTCCCTTGCCATCTTGATGAGTTCCTTGTTGGCACGCTGCTGCAACTCGTAAGCCTCGCGGTTGGCAAGCAGACTTGGATCATCGGGCACTTTATGTCGCTGGAGCTCGAGATAGTAATCATCGCCAAAGAGGTTGTGGTACCACTGGCAAGCCTCGCGGGCTCCTTCCAGGTCACCATGCAGAATCTTGGATGGCACCTCGCCTGCAATACATGCCGAACAGACGATGAGGTCTTCGTGATACTTCTCCAGATCGGCACGGTCGGTTCGTGGGCGCATGTAGTAACCATCCACCCACGAATTGCTCACCAGCTTGATGAGGTTCTTGTATCCATTATAATTCTTGGCAAGTACAATGAGGTGGTAACCGCTCATATCGCCCTTATCCTTCTCTCGGTCGGCCTTGGTTCGGCGTGCCACATACATCTCGCAGCCTATGATAGGCTTGAAAGGTTCGAGTCCCTCCTTCTTGCGGTCTTTATTAACCTTGCCGCAATAGTCGGTGAGTTCCTTGATGCCGAACATCACACCGTGGTCGGTTACCGCCATACCCTTCATGCCGTCCTTGATGGCCTTATCTACCAGATGCGGTATCTTCGACTGGCCGTCGAGGATGGAGTATTGGGTGTGTACATGCAAATGAACAAAATCTTCCATTATCTGTTTAAAATTCGAATTTTGACAACAAAGTTACGGCGAAATATTGAAAAAGCCAAAAGAAATATGCGAAAATATTGAAAAAGGTAAAAGAAACCCACAAAAAATTTGCAAAAGTGATAAAAATGCCGTACCTTTGCACCAATAAAAACTTAATCCTACTATATGGGACAGAAAATAAAGAAATTTAAAAAGATAAGATTGCACCGCGAAGGTACCGATCAGCTGGTAACCGGAGCGATAGCGTTAGTAGCCATTGCGGCTATATTGTGGACAACCTTAGACAACAAGATTCCGTTCTGGGCTTTTGTTGTTGTGTTCGGTACGGTATATGGTATCGTGCTCAACTTCTACCGTTGTCCTATCAGATACCTCAACGTAGAGGATACTTCGAAACTGGTAGTAGCACCAGCCGACGGAAAGATTGTGGTGATAGAAGAGGTGGAGAATGCTCCCTACTTCGGTGACCGCCGCCTGATGATTTCCATCTTCATGAGCCTCTGGAATGTTCATGCCAACTGGTTCCCGGTGGATGGTAAGGTGAAATTCGTGAAGCATGTGGACGGCAACTACCACAAGGCATGGCTGCCTAAGGCTAGCGAGGAAAACGAGCATGCCGACGTGATGATTACCACACCTGAAGGAGTGGATGTACTGTGCCGCCAGATTGCCGGTGCAGTGGCACGCCGCATCGTAACCTATGCCAAGGAAGGGGAAGAATGCTTCATCGACGAGCACCTGGGATTCATCAAACTGGGTTCACGCGTGGATGTCTACCTGCCTGTAGGTACAGAAGTATGCGTAAAGATGGGACAGTCAACTACGGGCGACCAGACCGTCATCGCTAAATTGAAATAACATATTGACAGATAGAAAGCAAGCCGGAACTTATTTCCGGCTTTCACTCTATCATAATATACTGTAAAGAAATGAGTATCAAGAAACATATTCCAAACACGATAACCTGCTGCAACCTGGTTTCGGGCTGCATCGCAACATCGTTTGCCTTCGGCGGAAACCCAAAGATGGCATTGTTATGGATTATCATCGGAGCCGTATTCGACTTCTTTGACGGCATGAGCGCCCGCCTGCTGCACGTTTCATCGCCAATAGGCAAGGAGCTGGATTCGCTGGCTGATGACGTAACCTTCGGTGTGGCTCCTGCCACCATCGTATTCTCACAACTCTTTGTGATGGAATATCCGGGTTTTCTGGAGCCTTTGCGCCCATGGCTGCCTTACGCAGCCTTCATCATCGCAGCCTTCTCGGCATTGCGACTGGCTAAGTTTAATCTTGATGAGCGCCAGACTACCTCTTTCATCGGTGTTCCTACACCAGCCAACGCCCTGTTCTGGGGTTCGCTGATTGTATTCAATCCAAGCTGGCTCGAAGGATATTCATGGTCGGTATTCATCATTCTGGCTCTGATTCTCATCACCAGCTATCTGCTGGTTTGCGAGATGCCTCTTTTCGCCTTGAAGTTCAAGCAGTGGGGTTTCAAGGGCAATGAGGTGAAATATGGCTTTGCCGCGCTCACCATCATCATCCTCGCTACTTCGGTAGCACTCGATGGTCTGATCGGCTTCCTCACCGGCTGGTGGCTTGTCATCGTGGCATACGTCATCATCTCGGCGATTATTTATCTGAAGAAGACGAAATAGAAGAAATCCCCTTTATTGGGATATTTAGGTATTTAGGTAGATTATAACTGAAAAATGCGGCTAGATGTGAATCCAGTCGCATTTGCTTTTTTCTTCCTGTTGAGAGAGATGATTAGTTGTGTACGAGCGTACCAATCTCCTCACCATCCATCACCTTTTTGAGGTTACCTACTACATCCATATTGAACACGTAGATAGGAAGGTTGTTTTCCTTACACATGGTGGTAGCAGTCAAATCCATTACCTTCAAGCCCTTGGTGTAAATCTCATCATAGGTAATGTCCTTGAACTTGGTAGCTGTAGGATCCTTCTCTGGGTCAGCGGTATAGATACCGTCTACACGGGTACCCTTGAGCATCACGTCAGCCTCGATTTCGATACCACGGAGAGAAGAACCGGTATCGGTAGTGAAGTATGGACTGCCTGTACCTGCAGAGAAGATGCAGATATAGCCTGCCTCCATTGCCTCAATCGCCTTCCACTTGGTGTAGAATTCGCCGATAGGCTCCATGCGGATGGCAGTAAGCACCTTGTTCTTTACGCCCAAGGCTCCGAGCGCGCTGCTCAATGCCAGGGAATTGATAACGGTAGCACACATACCCATCTGGTCGCCCTTGACACGGTCGAAACCCTTCTGGCTTCCGCTCAAACCGCGGAAGATGTTACCACCACCTATCACAATGCCTATCTGAACGCCCATCTCATGGACCTCCTTAATCTGCTTAGCATAATCACTCAGGCGCTCTGGGTCGATGCCGAAGCTCTGCTTACCCATCAGACTCTCGCCGCTCAATTTCAAAAGAATTCTTTTAAACTTTGCCATTTTATTTTAATTTACAATTTACAGTTAACAGTTTATAGGGCGTAGCCTCCTATAAACTATTAACTATTAACTATTAACTATAAACTTAATTTCTCCGAAGGCATACGAGCGTATCACTCCCTTCTTGTCATGAAGGATGAGATGACCATCGTCCTCCACCTCTACGAAAGCACCCTCAAACTTACCGTCCTTATCCTCATACCAATGGTAACCCTTGCGACGGTAGAGCGCAAGATGATAGAGTCCCGACACATCCATATAATCGGCACGACGCAGAAGTTCGTAGTATCTGCAGAAAGCCTCAATCACCTTCTGCAGCACCTCTTCCCTATCCACCTCATGCCCCAGAATCTGAGCCAGAGATACAGGGTTGGGCGCATCGCTGTGGAACTCAGTCTGATTGACATCAATGCCGATGCCGAAGATGCAGCGCTTGATGCCCTTAGAGTCGATGACGGTCTCTATCAGCGTGCCACTGATCTTCTTGTCATGCCAGTACACATCGTTCGGCCATTTCAGCGTAATGCCATCCGTATAGGAATCAAGAGCATCCTTCACGGCGAGCGCACCAGCCTCGGAAAGGAGGAACTGCTGGCGCAAAGGAACCCACTTAGGACACATCATCATACTGAAGAGGAGGTTCTTGCCCGGCTCGCTCTCCCAGGTATGCACGCCCTGTCCCCTGCCTGCTGTCTGATAGTCAGCAATGGCAATGGTCAGCGCATCTTCATCGTAAGTACCCAAATTCTTCAGGAAGGCATTCGTGGAATCCACTTCCTTTAATCGTATAATCTTCTTTTCCATGTCTATATAATAATGTATAGCGAAACACAACGGATTGTCAAATCAGCAACGGATTGAAGGCATCCACAAGATGTTCGATGCGTTTCACCTGATGCCCTACCCCTACCACGGTAACAACATCAAAGCGCAGCTCCCTGTCTACCTGATGTTCCTTGACGTAAGTATTGGCAGCAATTGCCAGATTACGTATCTTCTTGGCATCTACGGCTTCCTCAGGCTGCTGGTATTCTTCACCCGAACGGGTCTTTACTTCTACCACAACCAGCGTCTTTCCATCCGGCGAAACGGCAAGGATATCCAGATCCCGCTTGCCGGCTCTCCAGTCTCTGTCGATAACGACATAGCCTTCATTCTCGAGATAAAGCGTAGCCTCGTCTTCTCCCCATTTGCCTAATTCATTATGCTCTGCCATAGTCTATTTCCTTTATTTTGCACCAAAAGATGCTTTTACCTTGCAAAAATAACAAAAAAAGTCCACACTTCAAACTTTTTTATGTAATTTTGCACGAAAAACAATGGAAGATATCAAGAAAAAAGACGAAACATTCATGCGCCGTGCCCTGATGGAGGCTCAGGCTGCATTCGATGAAGACGAGATTCCGGTAGGCGCCGTCATCGTTTGTAAGGACCGGATCATATCGCGAGCCCACAATCTTACGGAGATGCTGACCGACGTTACAGCTCATGCCGAAATGCAGGCTATCACTTCGGGAGCCAACATGCTGGGAGGAAAATACCTGAAAGACTGCACCCTCTACGTTACGGTAGAGCCTTGCGTGATGTGCGCCGGAGCACTGGGATGGGCACAGATCAGCCGCGTGGTGTATGGTGCCAGCGACGAGAAAAGGGGGTATACAAAATATGCGCCCGATGCACTGCATCCTAAGACGACAGTTACATCGGGCGTATTGGAAGATGAGTGCCGCGCACTCATGCAGGATTTCTTTCAGAGAAAGAGATAATTACTTAACGAGCACTACAAGATACTTGCTGGTGCTCCAGAAAATCTGTGGATTGGTGATGCGGAGTGTATACTGCTTGTTGGCATCACGTACCAGAGCATAAGAACTGGATGGGTGGGTAGTGAGCAACTTAGCCGACTTTGACATCAACTTGATTTCAGAAATGTTGCGGATATCAACCTTGGTGAAATAACTCTTGTTGAAATTGCCGGTCATTACCTTACCACCTTCCATGATATGCTGTTCCTTCAACTCCTTCTTGGTACCGAATACGTACCAGGCTGTATTGAGCTGCTTATCCTGTGCATTGATAGTTTCAGACTTCTGGCTGCTTTCAGTAGTAAGACGAGAGGTCTTTGTATTCAGATTGTTGATAGTCTCATCGAGCGCTGCAATATGAATATCCTTCTTATCCAACTCCTCGCGAAGCGCCTGGAGTTCCTTATCCTTCTGTGCAATCTGCTCCTGAAGGTTTGCGATGGTCTTCTTCAACTGGTCAGCCTGCAAAGAGCTGTTAGCCATCTGCTTCTGCAGTTTAGCCAGGAGTTCGCGGTTCTGCTGCATACGGGTAGCGATGAACTGAACATCCTCCTTGAGCTGCTGTCTCTTGCTGGCACCCTCACCATTCTTCAGGAGAGTTACTCTATGCTCAGCCTCACTGATCTGGTTCAGACCATCCTGGATTTCATTCAATGTACCCATCATATCGTTAATTTCGCTATCTTTCTGAGCGATGATACTATTCAGCGAATCATTCTGCTGATTTGCCAAATCCTGGGTGTTGTTCTTGCCGTTGTTGCAACTGGTCAAGCAAAAAGCAGCTAAACATGCCGCAAATAATAGCTTTTTCATAATCATTTTCCTTTTTAATGTTTGATTTAAAAAATTATCTTTTCGCGTAAAACGCGTCGCTTCCTATATTATTTTACTGAGCTTTCGCAAGTAAGCCCCACACGCCCTGAAAGGGCAGAAGCCCCCAGCCCAGGGCAGCGCCCTGGGTAATTACGGACGCAAACCTGTCGCCCTGTAAGGGCAAAAGCTTTAAAACTCCAGACAAAACATAAAGCTTTTGCCCTTACAGGGCGTCTTGCTGTTTGCCATCATACCCAGGGCGATGCCCTGGGCTAGGAGCTTTTGGGCCTTCAGCCCGTACCTGAACCACATGCGAAAGTCCAGATGTTTTATTCAAGTCATTCTTCATCCCTGCGAGCCCCGTTTTTCTTCTGCCGGCGCTCTTCACGCTTCTTTTCCTTCATCTCTTCCTTGAGCTGTTTGGGATCTTTTCCTGCCAATACGATGACAAATTCGCCTCTTGGTTCTGTCTCCTCAAAATGAGCGATAACCTCGGCAAGCGTACCCCTCACACTCTCCTCGTGGAGTTTGGATATTTCACGACAACAGCTCACCTGTCTGTCATCCCCGAAAACCTCGGCAAACTGCTGCAAAGTTTTCACCACACGATAAGGCGACTCATAGAAAATCATGGTGCGTACCTCATCCTTCAATGATTCAAGATAGGTCTGTCTGCCCTTTTTCTGCGGAATGAATCCTTCGAAACAGAAACGGTCGCATGGCAAGCCCGATGAAACGATGGCAGGAATGCATGCCGTAGGTCCAGGCAAAGTCTGCACCGTAATGCCTGCCTTGGCAGCCTCGCGGGCGAGGTAAAAGCCAGGATCGCTGATACCCGGTGTTCCGGCATCGCTGATCAAGGCGATGGTTTCGCCACCCTTCAGTCGCTCTACGATGGCAGAAGATGTGCCATGTTCGTTAAACTTGTGGTGAGCCACTAATCGATTTTTTATATCGAAATGCTTCAGCAGAACACTCGATGTTCGAGTGTCCTCAGCGAGTACCAAATCCGCTTCTTTCAGTATGCGAATGGCTCGCATTGTCATGTCCTCCATGTTACCAACTGGAGTCGGAACGATGTATAATGTGCCCATACTGACCGCAAATGTAGTTAATTAATCTTTCATAGCAAAAAAAAAACGCGTTTCTTTGCATTTTTTAAAACCTTATTATTAATTTTGCCCCCGAAATGACAGAAAATCTAATTGGGGAGGCACACCGTCCCGGAAGAATTGAAGTGGTGTGCGGATCGATGTTCTCTGGTAAAACAGAGGAATTAATCCGAAGAATGAAGCGTGCGAAGTTCGCCAAGCAGAAGGTGGAAATCTTTAAGCCTGCGCTTGACACTCGTTACTCCGAGGAAAATGTAGTGAGCCATGACCAAAACTCTATCCGGTCTACTCCTATTGAGTCCTCTGGATCAATACTGCTATTGGCTTCTGATATCGACGTGGTGGGTATCGATGAAGCCCAGTTCCTGGACAATGGTCTCGTGGAGGTATGCAACGAACTTGCCAACCGTGGCGTGAGAGTGATCGTGGCTGGACTGGATATGGACTACAAGGGAGTTCCCTTCGGTCCGATTCCTGCCCTCTGTGCCATCGCCGACGAGGTGACCAAGGTTCATGCCATCTGCGTAAAGTGTGGTTCGGTTGCCTATGTGAGCCACCGGTTGGTCAATAACGACAAGCGGGTGCTTCTGGGCGAGAAAGATGAATACGAGCCACTCTGCAGAGAATGCTACCAGAAGGCGATTCTTAATGAAAAATCATAACAAAAGGATGAAATATGGGAAAGGAGATTACATTTGATAAATTTATAAGATGGGCGGGGGTTACCCTCATCGTTCTGGCCGTGCTCTACATGACCAACTATCTGAGCAGTGTACTGCTGCCATTCTTCATTGCATGGTTTTTCGCTTACCTGCTCTATCCGGTCGTGAAGTTTATCGAAAACAAACTCCACGTCAGAATACGTGCGCTGTCTATCCTCATCGCTATGGGAACTGCCATCGCTGTTATAGGAGGCGTGCTGTGGCTCATCATCCCACCGATGATTGACCAGTTTGACAAACTCGGTGAGGTGTTGACACGATGGCTGCATCAGACGACTCATACCAACAACCTGACGGCGCTGATCAAAGACTGGCTGCAGGCTAACCAGGAGCAGATAGAGCATTTTCTGAAAAGCAAGGACTTCAGCGATGCCATCAAGACCACCATGCCTAAGGTCTTCTCGGTAGTCAGCCAGACGGCAACGGTACTGATGAGTATCGTGGCATCGATGATTACCTTATTATATATGTTCTTCATCCTGCTCGATTATGAGACGCTGACAGCCAACTGGGTGAGAATCTTCCCTAAGAAGAACCGCCCGTTCTGGAGTGCGCTGATGAAGGATGTGGAGCGCGAGCTCAACAATTATATACGTGGTCAGGGACTGGTAGCGCTCTGTATGGGCATCATGTTCTGCATCGGTTTTACCATCATCGGTTTCCCGATGGCGATAGGTCTGGGCATTCTCATCGGCATCATGGACCTGGTTCCATACCTCCATACCTTCGCCCTCATCCCTACGGCATTCCTTGCCATGCTGAAGGCAGCCGACACAGGTCAGAACTTCTGGCTGGTATTCGGTCTGGCTTTTTTGGTGTTCTGTGTGGTACAAGTCATCACCGACATGGTAGTTACCCCGAAGATTATGGGTAAGGCGATGGGATTGAACCCAGCCATTCTTCTCTTGAGTCTCTCGGTTTGGGGTGCACTTCTGGGCTTCCTGGGATTGATTGTAGCCCTTCCGCTCACAACGCTCATCATAGCCTACTGGCAGCGGTATGTAACGAAAGAGAAGCCGCAATATCATGAAGAAATGGGCAAAAATGTCCCGATTTCGGATAAAAATGAAGAAAATCAGTAAAAATATGGCAAAATATTTGGTTATTTCAGATTTTTGCCGTACCTTTGCACTCGCTTTTGAAACATAAAGCAGAAGATTGACTCGCTAGCTCAGCTGGTAGAGCACAACACTTTTAATGTTGGGGTCATGGGTTCGAGCCCCATGCGAGTCACAGATCTTCAAGAAAAAGGCTTTCCATTACGGAAAGCCTTTTTTTGTTATATCCTATTACTGGATACTGCAGAATTTTTTTCGACCTGTACGGTTGAAATTACCCAATACGCCCTGAAAGGGCAGAAGCTCCTAGCCCAGGGCATCGCCCTGGGTAATTACGGACACAAACTTGTCGCCCTGTAAGGGCAAAAGCTTTAAAATACTGGGCTATATACAAAGCTTTTGCCCTTACAGGGCGTCTTACAGATTGCTATTATACCCAGGGCGATGCCCTGGGCTAAGAGCTTTTGGGCTTTCAGCCCGTTTCAACAGTACAGTTAGAATTCCTTTCTAAAACATTTCAGCCCTAGCCTCTACCCTCTTCTCAACATCATCCGGAAGCTGAGGGAAGAAATCATAGCCGGTGATACGCTCCACTTCATCTACTGAATTTACGAATTCCGTCTTCTTTCTGCCTTTCTGCGACTGGTTACGGCAGATAAAGCCGATGGCTTGCGGATTCTTGCCCGTATGAAGAACCACCTTGAAGAAGGCATCAGGCACTACCACCTTGTTCTTACCCAACTTGCGATGCTCCTTATTCAGAAATATCGGCCCGCAGACAATATAAACCTTGCCATACTGCTTCGCCCAGTTGCGGCACTGCTGCTCTATCGTGTTCCATACCCCCGCATTCAGACTGTGGTTCTGCGGACACATATTAGTCATCAGGAAACATTCATCCATCGCCTGCTGACTCCATTTGTTGTCACCAGCCGGACACATGTGCCCCCTATCCAATCCACTGTTGTAATAATCCGCCAAAGTGCCCACGGGTGCCGGCATCTCCTCATCATCAGCAAACTTACCGCGCGGCAACTTACCAGATGCATGCTCCCCCGTCAGCACCCAGGCTACCCAATTCGGCTGTCGCGTATCATGATTATAAGATACCGTATAAGCCAACCGATGCTTGATGGTCTCAGATACCTTTACCTTAGATACCGGAATCTCCAGCCCCTGCGCCTCCAGATTCGCACCCTCTCCAGCAGTTTCCTGCTTGTTCTCTGCAGACGATTCATCGCCCGCAGCATCAGCAGCCTCCTGCTTATTCTCCTTTACAACAAGTGCCTGATCTTCTGTTGCCAGCGAAGAAACCTTCGGCAAGACAGAAAACGCCACAACTGCGGCAATCGCCAACAGCCAAATCTTAAATGTACCTACTTTCTTTTTCATATCAGATTCATCATTATTTCATTTTCCGTAATTCAAGTTTCGCAAGTTTTGTCCCATACGCCCTGAAAGGGCAGAAGCCCCTAGCCCAGGGCATCGCCCTGGGTAATTACGGACGCAAACCTGTCGCCCTGTAAGGGCAAAAGCTTTAAAACTCCAGACAAAACATAAAGCTTTTGCCCTTACAGGGCGCCTTACTGATTGCCATTATACCCAGGGCGATGCCCTGGGCTAGGAGCTTTTGGGCCTTCTGCCCGTTCTTGAACCACATGCGAAAGTTCAGTCTCATGAGACTCAAAGTCTACACTATTCATTCCGCTTTAAGGTGAAGAACCACCTAAATCTCCACAAAAGTAGTATTTTTATGCGAAAAAGAGAAAGAAAATCATAAATTTCTTGCGCATTTCAAAATAAAACACTAACTTTGCATCGCTATGTAGGACAAACCTAGACTTAACACAGTAAAAAGCTCAAACGTCTAAGAACTGAAAGTCAAAGGTTACAATACATTGGCAAAAGTGCTCTATGAAATGGACAAGTGAAGGACATTAACAGAGATTAACAAAAAGTGATGCAAGTTTCCCGCCTTTTCTTGTTTTATACAAGGACTGAAGAGCCTCGGGCAACCATATCGGGGTACATTTAGGCTGAGAAATATGAGAAAAAAGAATCAAAACATAATAGAAAAATGAAAAAAATCAAATTATTCTCAATTGCAGCTGCCTTCGTTGCAGCTTTCGCATTCACTTCTTGTAATACAGGCGATGATAACAACAGCTATTATAAGCCGCTCACACAAGCAGAAAAGGATGTTTGCTATCTCAAGACATATGGTAGCCGCATGAGCAAACTCACTTATCTGAGCGACGAGCATGTTACAGAAAAAGACGGCAAAAAGGAATATTACGACACCTTAGACGTTGCTACAGATATCTATGGAAATGGCAAAGACACTGTAATGACTGTTCGCAACTTCCCTGTAAAGATTCTCGCCCGTTACATTCCTGAAAATGCTGACACGAAAGACCTGAAGGAAGCATTGAAGAAATATAAGCTGCCGGTTAACTTCAAGAGTATTGTATACTACTATTCAGTTACACCAGTTATCCAGTTCATGCTCTTCCCAGATGCTATTTCTGTAAATCTGGAGTATGGTGGTGCTACACATAAGGTTAAGTTCTATTGCTATTCTAGCGGAAACAGCCGATATACTTTCGGACAAGTTACCCAGGATAAAAGCAAGGTTGAAGCTTATTTGGTTGTTTATGGTTACGAAGTTGATCCAAAGGATGAGAAGAAACCAAATCCTACAGCATTCAACTTTAATATGGCAGGAACCCAGTTGTCAAATGGAACACAGATTAAGTTCTTCGAGCCATAAAGCTCAGAGCAAAAGAAATAAAGAAGTAAGAAACTTACACTTACAAATATATATATGTTAATACTCTCTTAAAAATTAAACAAAAAAAGAAAACTATTAGAGGCGCAGTCTTCGTGAGAAGGTTGCGCCTTGTTGCATATATACAAAGAACGCTTTTATTACTCATGAAAGTTCAGTTGAAAATCTTGCAAAACACTTTATTATTTGTTTTTTTATTAATATTTTAAGAACTTTTTCCTTTTTCTGAAATTATTATTGTAATTTTGCAAGCGCATACATTATAATAATGTATAGCAAAGATAGAAAACATAAGACAAGAAACGTATGGATTCATTATTTCTATTACAGTTTGCATGTTTCATATTCATGCTCATCAATGCCTTCACCGTGGCTGTCTCGCATCTGCATGTAAGATGGGAGAACAAGCGGTATGAGCGTTCACGATTGCTCATTGTTGTTGCCATGATAGGACTGGCGATACAATATGTGATACAGATGGCTTTCGGCTTCCGTGCTGCCGACGACATTCTGGGGGCAGTCATCAATATCCTCATCTATACCCCCTGCTTCTCGCTCATCGCTATAGCCATCTATAACATCGAGACTACACGAGCCAACCGCAGGAAGATGAACCTTGTATGTGGCGGCATTTATGCAGCCATTCTCGTGGTCTTCTGGGTGGGCATCAGTCTCCATCACAGCCTGTATATCAAGGAAGGACTTTATATGATGCTTGCCCTGTTCTGCATGAGTGTAGCCTACAGCATATCCATGATTGTGCGTGAGATGATCAGACGCAAGAAGATGCTGGAGACAATGGCAGCTACCGATATGTTGCCCTACGTGAGATATTCGCGCGCCAGTGTCTTCATTCTGTGCCTTTCATTACTCATCATGCCGGCAGCTATCTTTTCCACCACCTTATTGTTTATCATAGGTCCGTTGGTATTGTTTGCCCTGCTGTTCTTCAATCTTACGTTTATCGCTCTCGGCGGCAGCTATATCCCTACCGAAGAACTCCTGGATAAAGAAGAGGAAAACAAAGACTTGGCTGGGACTGGATATAGCAATGGGAAAGTACATTCTGACAGAGCTCAGAGTCCTGCTGATTACAGCACAGAGTCTTTACAGCCGCTATCCGATGAGCACAGAGATTTCATCCAGAAGAGTCTTGATGCATGGTGCGCCAATTCGGGCTATAAGGACTGTACTGTGAACATGCTTACCCTCTCCCGCACACTTTCCATCCCTAAGGGTGAGTTATCAGCATACTTCGACCAGTATCTGAAAACCACATTCAGAATATGGCTCGGTGACATACGTTTCAATGCGGCAAAGAAGATGATGAAGGAATATCCAGACTATAGTAATGACATCATTTCTGCCGAATGTGGATTCTCTGCCCGCACCTATCTGTACCGCATTTTCAAGTTAAAGGAAGGTTGTACTCCTACCGAATGGCGGGAGAAAATGGCTGAAAATCATTCGTATTGAATAAAACTGCAATGAAAAACTTGAACCGCTCCTTCTAGGGAGCATAAATGAAATAATAAAAATGGAATCCATTATAAAGCATTATCAGGTCGCCCATGTCGGGTTCAGTCTTTCTTATCCTGATTACTGTCAGGAGGTTATGGATACTTTGCTGGGGGCTTATCAGGCTTTTGAATGCGATGAACAGGTCGCATCTGCTGCCCGAACCTCCTTCACGCTTACCTTGTCAGAAAGCGGGAAAGAACTGAGGAAACCTGCTGGCTTCAGGGAGGAATGCAGACAGGATGAGGAGGGACAGCTCATTATCAGCGGTAGTCTGGGAGAAACGCAGAAGGCGTTTCTGATGGCTATGACTGATATGAAATCGATGCTGATTACCGGTCTTGATTATCAGCATTCCAGTCTTCTGGTCCCTGCTGGCGTCTTCAGTCAGAAGTCGGCTTTCGGTGCCATCAAGGCAACTGTTGATACCTCGCTGATGCTGCTCTATGCCATGCGTTCTGCAGGTAATGATACACTCCTGTTTCACTCTTCTACCGTAGTAAAGGAGGGTAAGGCTTATCTCTTCCTGGGTAAGAGCGGAACGGGTAAGAGTACGCATTCCGGTCTGTGGCTCAGGCACATAGCAGGAACCCGACTGCTCAATGATGACAACCCGGTGGTATATGTAGCGCCAGAAGGAACACCCATGGTGAGTGGTTCGCCTTGGAGCGGAAAGACACCTTGCTATAAGAACGAGGAATATCCGGTAGGGGGAATCGTCCAGTTGCGACAGGCACCAGAGAATAAAATCAGGAAACAGACCGTCATAGAGGCTTACGTGTCTATCAAGTCTTCAGTTTCCGGTAAGGCTTGGGAGAATAATATTGCTGACGGTCAGCATCATACGATAGAGAAGATTATCGGTGGAACCCGGCTTTATCAGCTCGACTGTCTTCCCGATGCCGGTGCAGCCCTCCTTTGCTGTCAGACCATCAGTCAGTAAAAACAATCATACAATTCAAGTTTCGCATGTGGGGAAGTTAAGGGAAGTTAGGGAAGTTAGAGGGAAGTTAAGGGACAAATGTCCTAAGTTTAAGCTAGAAGACTATTGTCTCTTAACTTCCCGAACGACCGTAGGGAGTGATAACTTCTTTAACTCCTTTAACTTCCTGATATGCGAAAGTTCAGTTATACAACAGAAAGATGAATACATCCGATTCGAAATATAAGGCCATTGCAGCGCTTGAACAATTCATCCGTGAAGGTCGTCCTGTCAAGTTTCCAGTCAAGGGAACCAGCATGCTTCCCTTTATCGTAGGAGATAGAGATTGTGTTGAATTCTATCCGGTAGAAGGTGAGTTGAAGGTGGGCGATATTGTGATGGCGAGGGTAGAAGAAGGCTATCCGGTGGTGCATCGCATCATCGGGATAGAGCCTGTTGCCGGCGATGCATCCTCTGCCTCCTTTTCTGCAGATGATTGCCGTATCGTGCTGACGGGCGATGGAAATCTCGGTTTTAAGGAGCATTGCCTGCGCAAGGATGTCATTGCGAAGGCGCATGCTGTCATCTGTCCCGACGGCAGCCGTAAGAGTCTCATCTCGCAGAAAGCGCTCAGAAACTGGCACAGATGGCAGAGGTTGAGGCCTGTACGTAGGGTCTTGCTTAAAATAATCAAACTCTATATCCTTTTATCATATAACTGAAGTTTAGCATGTGGGGAAGTTAAGGGAAGTTAGGGAAGTTAGAGGGAAGTTAAGGGACAAATGTCCTAAGTTTAAGCTAGAAGACTATTGTCTCTTAACTTCCCGAACGACCGTAGGGAGTGATAACTTCTTTAACTCCATTAACTTCCTGATATGCGAAAGTTCAATAAAAAACAAAAATACAATGAAAATCAAGAACGATTTTAAGCTCCGCGAGATTTGCGGTGAGTATGTGGTAACAGCCGAAGGTATGCAGGCTGTAGACTTTACCAAGTTGATCAGTCTCAATGAAACTGCTGCCTTTCTCTGGAAGGCGGCTGAGAAACAGGGCGAATTTACGGTAGCTTCGTTGGCTCAGGCATTATGCGATGAGTATGACGTAGTCATGGCTCAGGCAGAAAAAGACTGCCAGGCTGTTGTGGCTCAATGGCAGAAAGAGGGACTGGTATGAGAAAGTATGCGCTTTGGTTTTTCCGCCAGATGTCTGCTGTCCGTGGACGTTTGCTCTTGCGTATTATAGCAGGACTCCTGCAGGTAGCTTTAGGCTTGTGGCTCGTCTGGTTGTGTCGCCGGTTCATCGATGTCGTGATCTGGCGGGGCGACGTGCTGCGCGAAACCATCGTGCTTTTTTCTGTCATCGCCTTACTGATAGCTTTTCGCCAGCTTGTGTTTTATCTTTCTGGCATTACTGAAGTGATTCTCCAGAATGATATGCGTAGCCGTCTCTTTCAGTTTGTGCTTGGTAGAAAACTCTATGCTGAAAACCGGAAGGCTGCGGCTGGTGCAGAGAAACGGTCTTCGGAAATGCTTTCGGGCGATATCAGTCAGCGCCTGGAGCGAGACCTGTCTTCTGCATCATCGGTTGTTACGGGTATATTGCCCACTATGATTGTTACCTTGGTGCAGCTTTTTGGAGCCTTCTTCCTGATGCGTTCCATCGATTCCATCCTGGCATGGAGTCTTCTTGTGCTTACGCCGGTGGTTGCCGTTTGTGCCAAGTATCTGGGTAGCCGACTCAAGAAGATGACGCTGGCGATACGCGAGGAGGAGAGCAGTATACAGATGATGATTCAGGAGACGGTAGAACATGAACTGACCATCAAGACCTTGCAGGCAGAAAACACGGTTTCCGGTCTGGTAGGCAGCATGCAGCAGCGTTTGCATCATCTGGTACGCCGTCGAATCCGCTTTACGCTGATATCTCGTCTGTTGCTTGCTTTCACCTTTAGCTATGGTTATTTCGGTGCTTTTGTTTATGGTGCTATCCAACTTAAGGAGGGCTTGATAACCTTTGGTGTGATGACAGCCTTCCTTCAGTTGGTGGGTCAGATACAGAGTCCTATCATGTCGCTCCTGGGCATGATTCCCCAACTGATTCATGCTTCAGCGAGTGTAGACCGGTTGGTAGAGATCGAAAATACCGAACAGGAGAAGTCTCTGTCGCAGGCTGATGCTCCGATTCCTTTGCAGCATGCTTGTGGCATCCGGCTTCAGGATGTGAGCTATTCTTATCCCGATGAGCGTAAGAAGATGGTAGTCAGCCATTTCTCTTATGATTTCCGTCCTGCCACATCTGTGGCGATAGTGGGAGAAACCGGTTGTGGCAAGACCACCATCCTCCGCTTGCTGTCGAGTATCATTCAGCCCGATAGCGGAAAGATTGTATTGTATGATACCCAAGGTAAAGCGGTAGAAGGAACCGGCATGCGTTCGCATATCGTGTATATAGAGCAAGGTAATACACTGATGAGCGGAACCATTCGCGACAATCTTCTTCTTGCCAATCCCGGGGCTACAGATGAGCAGCTTACCGAAGCCCTTCATGTAGCCTGTGCCGATTTCGTGTTCAGTTTGCCGGCAGGTATGGATACGAAGATAGGAGAGCATGCCACCCGTTTGAGTGGCGGTCAGGCGCAGCGCATTGCCATAGCCCGCAGTCTTTTGCGCGAAGGTAACATTCTGCTGCTGGATGAAATCAGTTCATCGCTGGATGCCGAAACAGAGAAGATACTTTTCGACCGCCTCTTTGCTGCTTATGCCGATAAGACCATCATCTGTGTAACGCATAGGAAGGAAGTGGCAGACAGATGCCAGGAGCAGATACGGGCTGACAAGGAAAAGACTTTACAACCGAAGCTTTCTGAAAGACTCCGGAAAGAGAAGTGAGAGAAGCTGGAAGACTGGTGCGCTGGCGGGGGATACACGCAACTTCACTTCATGCCTAAACTCCACCTTCCGCCTCTGGCTTGCCGAGGTACGTTTTGTGGCATCTCAGCCCGCACCTATCTGTACCGCATTTTCAAATTAAAAGAAGGTTTTACTCCTGCCGAATGGCGGGAGAAAATGGCTGAAAATGTAGCCCCAGAGGATAAAAAGCAGGATTAACCATTTTTCGATAAATACCAGGAAAACGCATCACCGAAGGGAACAAATCGTTAAAAAAGGGTGTCTACTTGCTAGGAAGTAGACACCTAAAACATAGGAAGTAGACACATTGACAGGGGAAGTAGACACCTTTTTTGAAAGAAAAACACTATATTTGCACCATGAAAGAAATATTAGAAACCATACCAAGGATAGAACTCGCCCTGATTATCATCGGGATGGCGGCACTCATGTTAGGTATCATCTTCGTATATGCCATGATACATGAGTACAGGATGTATCTTGAGGATCATAGGAAGTCTCGCATCAGCTTTCGTGATTTCTTCAAACAGGAACAGTTTTATATCTTTCTATTTCTGGTATCGATATTCATCATGTCGTTAAACCTCCTGTATTTCCTGGAGTGAACTTAGCAATAAGCAGACAAATATAAATAACAAATATAACATTAAATCATGAAAAAATTTACCAATCAATTCTATGTGTCGCATGTCGACCGTATGAACTATGGGGGAGGTAAGTTCCTAAAATTCGCCCTGTTCCCATTGATGTTGTTCATGTTGTTGCTTCTGCCTACACGTATGGTGGCGCAGACAGAAGTAGAATACGACAACACAATAACGTTTACAGCCTTAGGGGGTTACCCTCAGGGGATGTCTGAAGCAGAAAATTTCAAGAAACTCTTTGATGGCAAAAAGACAGAAGGTAATTCCAGCAAGTGGTGCTGCTATTTCTATGGCGGCGCCTATGTCATCTTCGAAGCCAGCAAGGCAGGAGTGCCTGTGGGCTACACCATCACTACGGGTAATGACAATGAAGAATATAATTGTCGCAATCCGTTGTCATGGAAACTCTATGGCAACAATACAGGCAAAGATTATGCTTGGACGCTTATCGATGAGGTAAGCGATGACAAGGTGCTCAAGGATGAGAACAATACTTCGTACGACTTCAAGTGCGAATGTTCTACCTCTTATAAATATTTTAAATGGGAAATCTCGGCTATTCATAGTGGAGGCACAATGCAGGTAGGCGAGTTTGAACTCAAACTCAATACCTGTTCGCACAAAAATGCCGATGGCTCGGATGCCCTTGGTGAAGTAATCAATACCGTTGAGCCTACTTGCACAGAGCATGGCTATACCACACACAAATGCTCTATCTGTCATTTAATTGTGAAGGAATATTTGAATGATGAACTTAAGCCACACACTCTCACTCATCATGCTCTGAAAGATGCTACATGTACAGAGGCTGGTAACATAGAATACTGGCAGTGCAGTGTATGCAACAAACTCTTCAGCGATGAAGCCACAACTAAAGAGATTACGGATGCTGCTAGCCTCGTGATTCCAGCAAAAGGCCATACATTCGATAACAAAGGTACTTGTACTGTCTGTCAGTATAAGGACCCTCGCTATGATTTGTTCAATAACTTGGATGGTATAACCGGTGTTACCATTACTGACAATGGTAGTTATCCTTGGCAGATGTTGGACTTGAAAGCCGAAGGAATGGAGAATCTTGGCTTTACATTCCCTGAAGGAAGCAATGTATTGATGTCAAGTAATTATCTTGAGAAAGGTAGTTCTTCAGAAACTGTAATCAGGTTAAATGTATCTAAACCCATATTGCTAACATCTCAGGTTCTCGTTTCTTCTGAACTTAATTGTGATATAGCCATTATTACTTTAGATAACAAAGAGTCTTGGAAAATTAGCGGAATAAAGCAAAAAGAGATTAAAGCATTATTATCTGTTGGCGAGCATATTTTAAAGTTGTCTTACTATAAAGACAATTCGACTAATGAAGGCGCTGACCGCGCATTCATATACGATCTGAAAACAGCAACCACTATTTCTGACTATGTATATGTAGCAGAGAGCGATGCTACGAACTCTACATTGACTTTCAAAAAAATCACTTCTGACAATTGGGGAAGTCTTGATTTAAGCCGTATGACTATAGTAAATAACGAACGGACGGTGAAAGAAATGTGCACTAATAATTATAGCAGTATCAAGAATATCATTTTCGATGAGAGTTTCAAGACATACGCTCCTACATCGTTGAAAGATTTCTTTATATACTGCACAAATTTAGAAACAATTTCAGGCCTTGAATATTTGAATACAGCGAATGTGACGGATATGAACTCTATGTTCGATAGTAGCTCAGCTCTCACCTCGCTCGACCTCACTAACTTCAACACAGCGAATGTGTCGGATATGGGCTATATGTTCACGGACTGCTCCGCTCTCACAACCATCTTCGTCAGCGATAAGTTTGTTACAACAAATGTAGAATATGGATATGATATGTTCAAGGGCTGCACAAACCTCAAAGATTACAGCGATAGCATGACAGACCACACCTATGCCAACTGCGGCCCGGATGGTTATTTTACTTCTGGATGTTGGTATGCCGAGTTTGACAATAGCACAGGAACGCTTACATTCAAATGCGGCCTTTCCAAGCCTGCAGGTGCTTATGGCTTAAATGAGGGGAGAAATCTTCCTGACTGGAATAATTTAGGAACTAATGTTAAGAAGGTGGTCTTCGATGCTTCGTTTGCCAGTGCAAGACCAACAAACTGCTATGGGTGGTTCAAGGACTTCACTAACCTGACCACAATAGAAGGCTTTGAGTATCTTAATACCGAGAATGTGACGAATATGACCGGGGTATTCAATGGATGTTCCGCTCTCACCTCGCTCGACCTCACTAACTTTAACACAGCGAAAGTGACAGATATGAAACTTTTGTTCGCTAACTGTTCTGCATTGGAGTCTTTGGATCTCTCAATGTTCAATACGGAAAATGTGACATCAATGCCGAGCATGTTTAATGGTGCCACTAATCTCAAGACCCTAAACGTGTCTAATTTCAATACTGAGAAAGTCAACAATATGGGACACATGTTTGCCAATTGCCCTAACCTGACCTCGCTCGACTTGAGCAGTTTCAATACGAAAGGAGTTGAGTATGTGGACAATATATTCAAGAATTGCTCCAACTTGACCACGATTTATGCAAGTGAGAATTTTGCTTTTGGAAGTGGATTGAAAAATGGTGCAGATATGTTCCTTGGTTGTGATAAGCTCAAAGGTTTTATAGAGTATAACAAGAACACGGACAAGAACAACAGTGAATTCGCCAACTACAAGACTGGCTACTTCACAAAGCTGGTAGGCAAGAATGGTGAGGAAAAGATAGGAGCTGTAGGAGAAACACTTACTGCGGAGAGCCTTGCTCTTGATGATGACAAGGACTTCGTGGCTTACGAGCCATTCGCAGCCAAGGCAGCATCTTACAACCGCACAATGAAGGAAGGTACAACCTGGGCTACGCTCTGCCTGCCTTTCGAGGTGTCGCTCGAAAATCAGAATTTCCGTGCATTCAAGCTTCTTTCGGCTGATGATGATACAGAAACTGTAGAACTCGAAGAGGTTGAGACAAGCATCGCTGCTGGTACTCCTGTTATTATCAAGATGAAGGATGGAGCAAAATCGCTCAGCATCTCTGAAGCCGACAAGGCAATTGCAAAAGATGTTCTGGCCTCAGAAACTGCTAATGGCAACTATCAGCTCCAGGGTATCTATACCCAAAAGGAGTTTAGCAAGGATGCTGACAACAACTGCTACATCGTGAAGGGCTCCAAGCTGATGAACCCAGCCAAGCTGTTGGATAAAACAACAACAGAGTCTGTGGGCAGCAAGCCTTTCCGTGCTTACATGGTAGATAAATCTTCTGCTCCTGCAGCAGGTGCCAGAATGTTCAGCATCAGCGTCGGCGGTAGCACCACAGCCATCAAGCAGTTGGAGTCTACAGCAGATAGCAAGGCAGAATACTACGACCTCCAGGGTCGTCGCCTCCAGAATTTGCAGAAGGGTGTAAACATCGTGAAGCGTGGCGGTAAGACAATGAAAGTTATCATCAAATAAAAAAGAACTGAGAATTATGAAAAAGAAAAAATATATCAAGCCAGTGGTTAGCGTCATGGAAATGGAAACCACAGCCATCCTCGCCAGCTCTGTTATCGAGAAAGCGGCAGAAGAGGATTACAGCGACGACAATGTGAAGAATTTCTGGGATAATCCAACCAATAAGGGAATTTGGGCCGACTAAAAAGCCTCACCTTTAATAATAATGATACCCCATGGCACTCATGCCATGGGGTATTTTCGTTCTTACATTGTCTTTTATTGTCATTTACCCAACTTTCGCATGTAAGCTCCACACGCCCTAACAGGGCAGAAGGTGCTGTGGTATAAGTCCGTAATACTGGTTTGCAAGTCCGCTAGGCGTTAGGGAGATACGCAAGTCCGCTAGGCGTTCCTGCGGACCATAACGCCTAGCGGACCATAACGCCTAACGGACTTGCGAGCTGTTGATTTATGACACACCCTCTTGTGGACCTTCAGCCCATACTTAAACCACTTGCGAAAGTTCTATTACTTATAATTAACAGGTTTGGTACACATTGCGCATCATGGGAAATGACAAGGGTCTATATGCCACGATGAACAGGTGGCGTATAGACCCTTGATTTGTGGCATGGAATGGCTATCTTTTATCTTTTAAAATACGGGAATCCAAATTTTCCCGAAACTTTTCTCCCGTTTTCTTTGCACTTTCAAAATAAAAGCTTATCTTTGCAACCAACAAAAAGTAGAACTTTAAAATGAATAAGTATGGCTTTAAAAATTAAAACTCGTGAAGAAGCTATTGCTGTATTACGAGATATGGTTAGACGTAAAAAAGAAATGGAAGCAAAGGCTCAAATAGACTTTGCTAAAGCACGAGAGGAGGCTGCAGACTGTTATGCATGCCTTTAACTTAACTCGCCTCAATTTTCATTCTCCTTATAAAGTCTGGATAGATAATGGATCATATAAGTTCTTAACAGATTATGGTGTTCAGTATCGAATAGAATTTGTAGAAAACAATAATATTTGGGAGGATGAAAAAGCGTATGAATTCGGCATTCTCAATGAAAACAAGAAGAATTCTCCTAACGATTCTAAAGTTAAAGCAACTATACAATGTATTATAGAGGAATTCTTTCTTACGAATCCCGATATACTTCTATATCAATGTGAAACGGGTGATAGCAGACAGGCTATGCGAGCTCGCCTTTTTACCAGATGGTTTAACGAATTCGATAAACGAGATCGTTTTTGTGTCAAGGTTTCTATTCTTAGGGATGAAGAAGTTGACAATTACATAGCCATTATAGTTCAAAAGAGTAATCCTAAGTTGAATGACATTCTTCGAGATTTTGATGAGTTTATCGGTTTCTTTGATACAAAGCCCGAATAATAGTAGTAAATCTGCAATTAACTTGGTTGGCAAGGGTCTATATACCACGATGAACAGGTGGCGTATAGACCCTTGATTATATGGTGATATTCATAATCTACATCTCCGCTTTCAGCAGCTTTATCTCCTCTGCCGAAGGAAAGAGAAGAAGCAGAACGCAGGCTAAACGCAAGCAGCACGCCCTGAAGGGGCTTCTGCCCTTTCAGGGCGTGTGGGGACATGATGGTGTTCTGATGCCTGGGGCGTGTGGAGCTTACATGCGAAACTTGAGTTTTTTATGAATTGCTCAGATTCTTAATGATTTCCAAAGGTAGCTGGGTAGCTTTGGCAACCTGTTCGGCAGAAAGTCCCATTGCCAGCAAACGTTGTGCTGTTTCTGTGTTGGCCTCATGCTTGCCTTCTTCCATACCTTTCTGATATCTGTCATCCAGAAGGGTTCTTTCAACACTTACGGAATCCCAAAACTTGTCGTAGGCTCTGAGTTCGGCATCAGTAAAGCCGGAAACTTCAAGATCTTCTACTGCTTTTCCAATCTCCGGATCATTAAGCAGGTCGGCAGGAATATCCTTCGTATTGGAATTGATTTCCGTGAGGAAACGGAGCCACAAGACCATCATGCGTTTGTCTGCAATGGAATGAGGAGTGAACTTAGGGAGTTCAATGAAGGTGAAATGCAAGCCCTCGATGACCTTATTGCTGTCCTTATCGTGCACGATGCGGTAGTTGTGGATGAAATCCGGAGTATCATGCGCAAAGATATCATTTATCAGGTTGAGAGAATACACTGGTTGCAGTTCGCTGTATTTTCCGCCCTTTTTAGCCTGACTCACATAGAGCTTGGATGCATTGAACAGTACTCGCTGCTGGAATGCGTCAGACCATTCCATCTGCATTTCCACGCAGAACTTCCTGCCTCTGACATCTGTGCAGAGTACATCCACAATGGTGTTTTTGCCCCCTTCGAGCTGGGGCACAAGTTCTGTAGGCAGATACTTGATTTCTTGTATCTGCTCTTCTTCGCTGAGTGGCAGGAGGGCGTTCAGAAGACTGATCAGTCTTTTAGGATGATTGCCGAATATCTTCTTGAACGTAAGGTCTGCCTTAGGATCTAAGTACTTCATAACCATCTGTTTTAAAATTCTATAGCGCAAAGTTACGACTTTATTTTCATATCTGCAAGAGTTTTCTGGGAAAAGTTTCTGAAAAAGTTAGAGAATGGTGAATGTTGAGAGGTAAATGTTGAGTGTTGAGTGAAAGAAATATGACGACAAAGAAAAGGGCGCATCCGGATTGGATGCGCCCTAACTTGTTAAATAAAATCGGAGGGATTCTGCTCTTGAAAAACCCTCTTAATGGAAGAGAATCAGGAAGCATCCAGGAGGTACAGGAGCTTCATGGCATCAAAGCCAAGGACTGCTATCGTTTCTATACCGACATCAGAAGACGCAAAAACCATAGCCGTACTTACTTCCTAGACAGAATGCAGGAGAAGTTGAACGACAAAATGCGAAAGAATGATGAATTGAAAAGAATGAGACGTTAAAATGGCATGAAGTTGATATTTGGAATTTTTTCGTAGAAATTCAACAGAAAGTTAACAAAAAGTTTGGTAAAGTGAAAATAAAAGCATAATTTTGCAAATTAAATAAGTACATAACATTAAAAACAAGAAGATTATGGCAATAGAAATTAAAACAATACCTGTCCTTCATGGTGAGGCAGCAGCTCGTTTCGTTGAAGCAGCTGATGAGGCATTGGAAAAGCGTGGCTCCATTGACTTCTCCAAGCAAGTAGCCAAGGCACGTGCTATATTAAAACGTTCAAAACTGTACATTTAA
>ERZ1673741.880-NODE-880-length-28463-cov-10.969973_pt1 | contig 28463 bp, 21 predicted proteins | sample MGYA00580209_ERZ1673741 | MGnify/ENA primary metagenome ERZ1673741 (study PRJEB41218, sample SAMN15661754) | gut metagenome | host: Homo sapiens | place: Canada: London | collected 2015-08-20/2019-03-30 | study: EMG produced TPA metagenomics assembly of... | reverse complement strand
CCGTCCGCAACCAATGTGTGTGCATCTACAAATTTAATGCATCATGCCATTCGGGTTGCGGACGGGCACAGGGCCCGCCCCTGCAAAGCAATGAATCGGCGAAGTCCCAGCAAAGCAATATTACTCAACCTTGAAGTTGGTTATCTTGCTGTTGAACTTTCCCGTCTTTTGTGTGGGGAAGAATAGCGCGCGTTGATAGCGCATGCTGCGTTTTGGCTCGTAGGCATCGAGTTGCCATGAGTTGCCAGGCATGTGGCTTGCCTTGTCGTCGGGGTTCACAACGTAGAAGCGGAGCTGTCCGAGCCTTTCGGTCAGCTTGCCGTTTATGTACAGGTTTGTAGACGTTGACGTATTTTCTATTGTAACGTCGACACGGCCCTCCTTAGGCAATGAGTATTTGAAGCAGTCGGTATAGTTCTCGCGCTTGAATCCCAACTTTCCATTGACGGGGTCAGACAGGTAGAACACGGCGCTTGGGCTTGACGTCAACACGGTGCCTTTCTGTTCGGGCTTGCACTCTATGCTGAAGGATATCTTGTGTCCATAGCCGATTTCATCCACAGGCAAGTTCAACGCCTTGTCAGGCTGAAGCTCTGCCACTGCGACAGGACGGTTGCCTACCTTGCCAAGCTCGTTCACTCCCGGGGCTTCGGCGAGAAGTTGGCGCTTGCTTTCAAAGGTGGGGTAGGGCACGCTGGTCAGTTGCCCGGTCCAGCATTTAACCGCCATTGCCTGAAGCACGGGAAGAATACGGATGTGAGCGTCGTGAACCGTAACGCCATTGCCATACAAGTCGTTCCACAGGGCGAACATGCCACCGGCTATCTGAGGGTCTTGCTCCGCAAGAGTGGTGTCCTCGAATTTAGCGGGAGTCCAATTGTCGTAAATGTCCTTGTTTGGCAGAATGTCGTGATAATAGTCGGCCAAAGGCACTATGTAAACCGAGACATCCGGCATGCATATCATTGACCAGCCTTCCGCTTTCATGTCGGCGGCCTTTGCCATGTAGTCGGACCACATGCCCATTATCGCCCCCTTGGGGCTAACAGGCGTCTTGCCTGGGGCGAAGTTCAGCGCGCCCCACAGCACTGGAGTCTTGCCGTATTTCTTTATGAGGTCGAGAAAATGATTGGTATAGGCGCGGAACTTCTCGCGAAGCTCCTCCGTGGAGTTGTTATACTCGTCGGTGCCTATGTTGACATATTTTCCCCTGAACACCGGGTCCTTGCCGGAGAGGTATTCGGCGAAGAGCCTGTCCATGAAGGTGTAAACCTCAGGATTGTCGAGATTGAAATGATCCATGCCAAACTCCTTGGAACCCAGGCTTGGCCGATAATGCGTGAACGCCAAGACGTGGGCGGGAGAGTCTATCTCCGGGATGATGTTCACCCCAAGGCTCTCCGCGAACTTTTGCAGCTCGATAAATTCCGCCTTCGTGTAGTGCCCGTCTTTCGACGCGAGGCCAGGATAAGTGTCGCTCTCAAGGCGGAAGTCGCCGGGAGTCTTGTTCCAATCGTTGCCGAAGTAGTGTTTGAAAGCGTTGTCGTTGAGGTGAATCTGCAGGGTGTTCATCTTATAATAAGCCATTATTCTTATAAGATTCCTCAAGTAGCTTATCGGGAAGAACTTCCTGCCCACGTCGAGCATGAATCCTCTCATGCCATATTGCGGCACGTCAACGGCCTCGCCACATGGCAGGCCTTTCTGTCCTTGCAACATCTGAAGCACGGTTCGTGTCGCCCAAAACGCGCCAGTGGTTGACGCCGCGGTGATTTGGCACTTGTCGCCTATCGCCAAGCGATAGCCCTCCTTGCCCAACTTCTTGTCTTGTTTCATGGCCAGCACGATGTCGCCATTGCTGGCTTTAGAGGTCGTGACGGTCAGCTCGCCGCCAAAGAGCAGCGAATAGTCGCGTTTAAGGTCCTGTGCCGTCTTCATGAGCTTCTTGTTTGTCACGACAATCCTGCCCGAAGGTTTCATCGAGCCGGAGGCTCCATGCCATTGCGTCAGCTCAGGCACGACAAACGGCTTCTCGTTTGTTTGGGCCATGGCAAATGTTTGACAAAGCAACATTGCCATGAAGAATGATAACAGGTTTTTCATGTATGTCATGGTTCTTAGTTGTCCTTCAAGGTGAACCTTATGGGGTCATCGTATTGGTCTTGAAGCTTGTGAAGCTCATCCTTCAACTTCTTCGTCAGCTTCTCCGTACCCTTCTCGCCATAGATGTTGTGCATCTGCTCAGGGTCTTTCTTGAGGTCGTAGAGTTCCCATGAGTTCACGTCGTCGTAGAAATGAATGAGGCTGTAGCGGCTTGTGCGCACGCCATAGTGCTTGCAAACTGAATGCTCAGCGGGATACTCATAGTAGTGGTAGTAAAGCGACTTGCGCCAGTTCTTCACCTTCTTGCCCTCAAGCAGCGGCAGGAACGACACGCCCTGTATGTCAGACGGAATATTCACGCCGGCGAGGTCGAGAATGGTGGGAGCATAGTCGATGTTCTGCACCATCTCCTTGATGTCGCCGTGCTTGCCGCCGGGAAGGTAGACGAGCAAAGGCGTGCGGAACGACTCCTCATACATGAACCTCTTGTCGAACCATCCGTGCTCGCCCATGTAGAATCCCTGGTCGGAGGTGTAGACTATCATGGTGTTGTCGAGCAGGTCGTTCTCCTTGAGGTAGTTTATCACTCGGCCTATGTTGCGGTCAATGGAGTGGATCACGCGCATGTAGTCGTGCATGTAGCGCTGGTATTTCCATTCGGCGAGAGCCTTGCCAGTGAGTCCGGCCTCCTTGAACTTCTTTATTATCGGGTCGTAGTGAGCGTCCCACTGCGCGCGCTGCGATGGGGTCATGCGGTTATAGTTGCACCGTCCGAGCTCCTCAAGCTCAGGGTTGGAGTGAATCTCGTTCTCCTTGTCGGCCATCTTCAGGTCGTAGACCAAGTCCATGTTCTTGATGATGCTCATCTCCTGCTTGGCGGCTGCTGGCCGTCCCTTGTAGTCGTCGTAGAAGTTGTCGGGCAATGGGTACACCTTGTCGTTATACAGGTCGAGGTCGCACGTGTCCGGACTCCACACGCGGTGTGGGGCCTTGTTGTGCAGCAGCAGGCAGAACGGTTTTGTCTTGTCGCGCTTGTTGCTGAGCCAGTCGAGCGCGAGGTCGGTGACGATGTTTGTCACGTATCCGTGGCGTTGCACGCGCTTGCCGTTGCAGATGAAGTCGGGGTTGTAGTAGTGGCCCTGTGCAATGAGAATGTCCCAGTAGTCGAATCCCGTAGGATTGCTCGTCAGGTGCCACTTGCCTATCATGGCCGTTTGATAGCCGGCTTTCTGCAATAGCTTGGGGTAGGTCTGCTGCGAGCCGTCGAATGTCTTGGTGTTGTCGGTGAAACCGTTGGCGTGGCTATGCTTGCCGGTAAGCATGCATGCCCGCGACGGGCCGCTGAGCGAGTTGGCCACGAAACTGTTTGTGAACCGTGTGCCGTGCTGCGCGATCCAGTCGATGTTTGGGGTTTCAATGAATCGGTGGTCGTAGGCACTGATAGTCTGATACGAGTGGTCATCGCTCATGATGTAGACAATGTTCATTGGCTTTTTTGCCGATTGCGCCATAATCTGTGCGGCATAGCCTAAGGCGATTGCGCCTGTGGCCGTGAGTCTTTGTAAGTCTAATTTCATTGTTTGGATAGGTTTCTTCTTTTATTGCTTGTAATGTGCAGGCAACAATCAATTGCAAAATTACGAATAAACTGCGGAAAAAGCTTTTGTTTACGTTAAAAAGCTTTGATTATTTTCATGTGTGGCAGTTGTGTGCTTGTCGCGTGAATAAGGAGGCTATGGCTTCTCGCCATAGCCTCCCGTATATCAGAGGTGTCTTATTCCCAGCCAGGGTTCTGCTTCCACTCTCCATTGGTGAGTTGCAGCATGCGTGGCTGTATGGGCAACAGGTAGTCGCGCTTGACGTTGAATCCCCATCCGTTGCCCGTTGTCTTCGGGTCTGTTGGCAGAATGTATCTCACGGCGTCGCCCGCTTTGCCTGTCAAGTACAGGTTGTTGTCGGAAGCCTGGTCGTATTTCAAGTCGTTGCCGTACTGCGTGTGGTGCTCAAGGTTGCTGCCCGTGAAAAGCGCGCCCTCTGCGTGTTTGCCTACGATAAGCTCGTCGGCCGCGGCCCAACGCAGAATGTCGGTGAAACGCTTCCCTTCGGCGGCCTGTTCCACACGGCGCTCGCGTCTCACGGCCTGTATGTACTTGTCGAGAGAGTGGAACGGGTAGTCGGCATTGGTGTTGTATTCGCGATCGAAATTCATGGCTGGCATGCCCACCCTGTCGCGCAGTGGCTGGAGCACCTTTATTATAGTTGACGCATTGGCTGCGCCGTCAAGTTCGGCAAGAGCTTCGGCATAGTTGAGCAATACATCGGCATAGCGGTATTGTATGCCTGGCGTGGCACCTCTATATTCGGCGTCAAGGCTTCCCGTATAGTCAATCTGTATGTGCTTGAGCAGCGAATATCCAGTCTCGTTCTTGTTGTAGCTCGAGCCAGTCAATGGCGGCACCACGTATGGGCCCATGTCCGGGCGAAGCTGTTGTCCGGGGGTACATACTGTCTGCGAGAGGCGTGGGTCGCGAACCGTGGGCTTCAGTTCGTCGCCGAACGTGCGCTTTGCGGCAAGAGCCTGCTCCTCGGTAAAAGGTTTGCCGTCGCGAGTGAGATAGTCGTCCACGAGCGACCTCGTGACACCCGCGCTGCCGCCGCCTTGGTTGAGATAGCGGTCCACGTTATTGCCAACGTTATTGCCGTCGTAGTGCTTGAACCACAGCACCTCTGGGTTGGTACTGAGGTCTTCGGTCTGGAACAGCTTTCGGTAATCGTCCAGGGGGTTGCCGGTAGAGTAGATGTGCCACACGCCGCGATCTACGATGTCCTTGCATGCTGCCACGCACTGGTTGAGATAGTCTTTTATCTTTTCATCGGTCACGGTCTTGTCGTAGAACGGGTCGTTCTTGGCCTTGTGGTATTTCTCCCATGTGGCCTCAAACAGAGCCACATCGCTCTTCAATGCCCGTGCCACGTCCTTGTGTATGCGCATCGTGGCGCTGCTGTTCTGCGCCTGCAGGTTCTCTATTGCCTTGTCGAGGTCGGCAAGAATGTGGTCGGCAATGACGGTGCGGCTGTCGCGCGGCAGGTACATTTCCTCGATGTTCGGGTCGAGCGGCTTTTCTATCCATGTCAGCTCACCATAGTTCTTGAACAGCTGGAAATAGTACAGCGCGCGGAAGAAGTAGCCCTCGCCCACACATTGGTTGTAGCTCGCGCCTTGTTCCTTGCAATTGTTGAGGTTGTTGAGGAAGAAGTTCACGTTACGAATGTACGTATAGTTTGTCAGCTTTGTCGCGCTACTCATTGTCAGCGCGCCGTTGAGACGCGTGTTGACCGACGCTCCCGACATGTTGTCGCTGGCGAGGTCGCCGCTGGCTATGAAGTTGCCGTTCCAGTCGAATCCCTGGTTGAAGCAAGCTGTTTGGTAGAACTGGTCGAGATAGCTGTTCATCTCGCCTATCGTGGAGAATGCGCCCACGTTAGACATCACTCCTTCGGGAGACTTGTTGAGGTCGTAGCATCCTGTCAGGCAGAACGCCGATGCCAGGCCTATGCATATAACTTTAATGTTCATAAGAGTCTTTCTTTATTGATAATTGTTGGTCGTGTCAATGTTGGTATGTTATCAGAAACTTACCGACAGGCCGATTGAATATACTTTGTTGAGAGGATACTGTTTTCCACCCTCGGCGTTGTAGCTGTTCTCGGCGAATATTACTTCTGGGTCGAACATGCCCTTCAGACTTGTGATGGTGAATAGGTTCTCGCCCGACACGAACACGCGCACCTGCTCCAGTCCTGCCTTGCGTATGATGTTCTTGGGCAGGTCATAGCTGATGGTGAGGTTCTTCAGTCGGCAATAGGCCGCGCTTTGCAGATACTGGTCGGTTGTGTGCGCCGATGTCTTGGCGTTGTATTGCCTCACGGCTCCAGCTGTGTTGATGTATGGCTTCGGGTAGTAAGCGTTGGGATTGCTCTCGCTCCAGTAGTCAAGGTGCTCTTTGAACAGTGTCACCTGTGCGTAGGAGCTGCTGCCCCAGAAGTATACGTTTCCAGTAGGATCCCAGTCGCGCTTGCCGACGCCCTGGAAGATGAAGCTCATGGCGAGTCCCTTCCAGTTGATTCCGCCGTTTATGGTGTACTGGTAGCGTGGCGTGGTGTTGCCCACGATGGTCATGTCGCCCATGTCGCCCAGCTTGTTGCTGCCATTGTTCACGTAGCCGTCGTTGTCGAGGTCGCGGAAGGCAATGTCACCCGGCGTCCACTTTTGTGTCGTGAAGAATGTGTTGTTGTGAGTGCGGTTGTACTCGTCGGCCTGCTCCTGAGTCTTTATTATGCCGTCGGTGCGGTATCCCCATATCTCTCCCACCTTCTTGCCTTTATACCAGTTGCCCGATGGGTTAGTGCCAGTAGGGTTCTCGTATTCGGTCACTTCGGCAGTGGCATCAGACAGCGAGCCACCTATATTATATGTAATGTCGTTGCCTATCTTTCCGCGGTAGTTGAGCGTGAGCTCCCATCCGCGGTTGCGCAGCTGGGCGTTGTTTGTCTGTGGCGCGGTAGCGCCGAAGAAGTCTGGGAAGTCTACGCTTGGCCCGAGCATGTCCTTGGTGTCGCGTTGGAAGATGTCGAAACTGCCCGAGAGCTTGCCATCGAAAAAACCGAAGTCGAAGCCGAGGTTCTTGCTGTCAACCTTTTCCCACGTCGTCGTGGGGTTGACCACTCCAGGGGCGTTGAGGTAAAGATGGCGACCGTCAGAGAATATGTACCCTCCAAGATTACTGCTCAGGTTCATGGTAGAGGCGAAGGTGTACAAAGCCGCGCCAGCCTGGTTGCCGAGCCTTCCGATGGACGCGCGCACCTTAAACTGTGACAATATGTCGCGATAGTTCTCCATGAACGGCTCTTCGGCGAGGTTCCAGCCCACAGACACCGATGGGAAGATTCCCCAGCGATGGTCTTTGGCGAAGCGAGACGAACCGTCGTAGCGACCGTTCAGCTCAAGCAGGTAACGGCTCTTGTAATCGTAGTTGACACGTGCGAAGAAGCTTCGCGTGGCCCATGAGTTGCGAGTGTCGGTAATGGTCTTGTCGCCAGTGCCCATGCCAACGTTGGGGTTGGTCGTGGAGTATAGCCCGGTTATGACGTTGCGCAGATAGTCATACTTGTTGTTCTCCTCTTGGTAGCCACCCATGACGGTGAAGTTGTGCTCCTTGTTGAATGAGAAGTTGTAGCTGGCGTAGAGGTTGATGGTCTGGTAGTGGGTGTTGGCGTTGTAGCGCGTGTACTTGCCGTCCTCGGTCACGTCAAGCTCGTCTCTGACACCGAGCGACGTGGACACTCCGTCGGCACCGTATATTAGAGGTGCCACGTTGAGTGCCGAGTAGTGAGTGCCTATTATCTTGTAGGTATAGTCCATGAAGATGTTGAAACCCTTGAACGGGTTTATCTCGAATCCGCCTGTCATGTTGATGAAGTCGCGTTTGGTCCTTGTGTATGTACCGCTCTGCAAGTAGGGAATCATGGACAGCTCGGTGAAGTGGCCGTTAGGGTCAACGACCGACACCGTTGGGCGGAAACGTGCCAGCGAGTGGAAGAAACCGTCGCTCAGGCCACCGTCGCCGAATGGCGTGTTCTGGTTTGAGTGGGAGAATTTCAACCCGGCCTTCAGTTTCAGCCACGGCGTGATTTGCGACGTGAGGTTGGTCGACACGTTCATGCGTTCGAAGTCGATGTCGGCATAGCGCAAAAGTCCGTCTTCCTTGTAATAGCCTGCCGAGACATAATATTGCGCGGCCTTGCCGCCGCCTGTGGCGCTTATGTTGTGGCGTTGTTTGAATGCGGCATTCTTGTAGTGGAGCTTGAAATAGTCGACATTGCCAATGCCTTTCTCCGAGTTTTCAAACGCTGGGTTCATGCTGGCGTTCTCTGGCAGCTCCTGCCATGGGTTCACGCTCGATGGGTCTTTGATATACTGCTCCAAGAGAGCTATCTTCTCCGTGCTGTACAGGCGTGACGAGTTGGCGTTGCGGCAGCCGTCGTTCCACATATTGGCGAAGTCGACCGAGTTGAGCATGTCTGGCAGTACGGTAGGCGAGTTCCATCCCACCGAGCCTTGGTAGTTGATGCGGGCTTTGCCTTCCTTGCCGCGTTTTGTCGTGACGAGAATCACGCCGTATGCGGCTCTCGCGCCGTATATGGCGCAGGCGGCGGCGTCTTTGAGCACCGATATGTTTTCAATGTCGTTAGGGTTGACGTCCGATAAGTCCATTTCTATTCCGTCGACGAGCACATACGGGTGTCCGGTGCCGGAGAGGTTGCCTTGACCACGGAGCGTGAGTGTGCCCGACGAGCCAGGACGACCTGAGCTGTCGTTCGACACGAGAAGTCCTGGCACGAGGCCTTGCAGGCTTTGGGTGGCGTCGGTCACAGGGCGTGTCATGAGCTCACTGCCGCTTACCGAAGACACAGAGCCGGTAAGGTCGGCCTTCTTCTGCGTGCCGTAACCCACCACGACAATCTCGTTGAGGTTTTGCGCGTCCTCGTGCAGGCGTATCTTCATGCTGGAGCCGTCGGCCTTTACGTGCTGCGGTATGAAGCCTATGTAAGTCACGCTGAGTGTTGGTGATTCTTTAGACGTGTTGATGGTGAAGTTGCCGTCTATGTCGGTCACGGCTCCATTCTTCGTGCCTTGTTCTATCACTGACGCGCCTATGATGGGCTCTCCGTTGTTGTCCACGACCCTGCCCGTGATCTTATGCGTGCCGTTGGCAGCCTTCCCTGCATGTTTGCTTGGGGCAGACGTGTTTTCCGCCTTTACTATCATGATGTGGCGGTCTACAATCTTGTAGCCTAAGTCTTGTCCGCGTAGGATGGCATTGAGCAGTGTGGATAGTGTAGGCGTGCTTGACCCCACGCTCACCACTTTCTTCAGGTTTATGGTGTTTTGCGAAAAGTCGACAGACATGTGCGTCTGCGCCTCAATGTCCTTTATAAGGTTTTCCACGGTAGCCTTGCTTTTCGACAGGCGAATGGTTTGGTTCTGTCCAAACGTGGCCACCGACATCGACAGGCATAAGGCAAGCGTGCACGCCGTTCTTCTGTCAATAAGGTTTTTCATTGTCTTGTTTATCTTCATGTTGTCAATTTAATGAAGGCAGCATGGAGGTTTCATGTCTGATACCCCGCTGTCTAAGGATTAATAAATCTTGTTGTGGTAATAATCTCAACGATATTTGGTGTTGTTGCCCCCTTAGTGATGAGGCCGCGTGCGTTTGTTCTTTATATGCCTCCTTTCTTTTGTGTGTAAAGCGTTATTTGGTCTTTATGTCTCTTGTAAGACATGTTGCCCGACACGACCGTCAAGACCTCCAGCACGTTGTCTATCGACTCATTGCTGCGGAAGTTCATCGTGTAGCGTTTCTTTATGTCCACGGAACCCATGACATTGAATTTTACACGATATTTTCGTTCCAAGTCGCCAAGTATCTCGTCGAGCGAACGCGACTTGAAGTCCAGCTCGCCCTTAATCCATGAATTTGCGGCGATGGCGTCAATCCGGCTTTTGGTCATGTTGCCGTTGCGGCGGTCGTAGACGAGTTGCTCATTGGGATGCAGGAGCATGGTATGCCGGTTGTCATACACTTTTACAAGTCCTTCTTCAAGGGTGACGGTCACGCGAGGGTCTTCACTGTACGACTTCACGCTGAAGTGGGTGCCAAGCACCTTGACGTTAAGGTTGGCGACATGCACTATAAACGGTCTGTTAGCGTCTTTGGTCACTTCGAAGCGGGCCTCGCCATTCACGAAAACGCCGCGCTCTGACGCGTTTGGATTGAACTGCTTGGGATAAATCATCGAGCTGCCGGCGTTTACGATGACTTTAGTGTCATCAGACAGGCGCAGGCTATCGAGCGAACCATCGGCAACATACAGGTCTGACATCTCGCTGTAAAGTTTGCCCTCGCGCGACATATATAAATATGTCAGGCAAGCAGAGATAATAGGCAACGCCAATATTGCGGCATATCTCATGGCGCGAAGCACCGCAAGGCGTGCCTTGCCGCGGCGGTTTATTCTCGCGCGGTTGGCGCGAAACACGTCCAAGGCGGTTTCTATCTCGTCGTTGCCAAGATCAATGTCCCTGTCCGGGTTGTTTGCGGTGTGAACCCATAGTCGGTGGAACGCCCCGTCAGCATGGTGTTGATTGTCTGGCATATTGTTTTGTATATTATCGTTGCTCATGAAAAAAAAGCTTGCTTATAACTTTAATTTGCGTGTTTATATATGATGTGCGAATAAAAGCGTTTCACACGTAGTCTAAATCTGTTAATTAAGGTTAAACGTGTTGCGGACATGTGACGTTATCCTTAATACTTGACATGTGGCAAGGCGCTACGGCACTTTGCCAACCTCAAATACTTTTCGTGGCTTTCAACAGATAATGGAAGCGACGATTATAGAAGATGAAAAGGCTTGCAAAGTGCCAATAAAACAAACAGTGGCAATATCTTCCTCAAATCGGCGAGGGCCGCTGATATGTGCGTCTCCACGGTGCGCTTGCTGATGCCAAGCCGAGTGGCTATCTCGGCGTTAGACAAGCCGTCCTCACGGCTCATCAAGAATATTCGGCGACGCTGCTCTGGCATTTGATCAATCTCGCGCATGACAATCTGCTTGAACTCTTCATAGCACATGGCAACCTCCGCGGTGGCATCCTCTGCTACTTGGCAAGACGCTATGTCTTTGTTTCTGAACCTTAACGACTGGCTGATACATTTCATGGCCATGTTACGTGCGGCAACAAATAAGTAGTCGTCAATGTTGACAACACTTTCGAAACGATGGCGGTTGACCCACAAGTCAATAAACAACTCTTGAACAATATTCTCCGCCTCTTGCCTGTCGTTGCAAAAACGTATCACGAAACGTAATATGTGGGGATAATAGTTCACAAAAAGTGTGTCAAAAGCTTCTTCGTTGCCTTTTGAAAGCTCTAAACAATCAATGCAGTCATTTGCGAATCTATCCATGAGCATTCTGTTTGTCTTATGCAAAGATAATGCAAATCGAACGCAGAAAATCAAGCTTGCTTGAATTTTATGCTGAGATGCAGCTTATCTTCTACAAAGATAGTGAAAAATAGATTAACAAATCGGATAAAGCGTGAAAAATATCTCAAATGATAAGAAAAAATGACTTTGCTTTTGGTTTAGAGCCATTAAAATGACAACCCCATTCTCCTCCCTCATCACTGAGAGCATGAGAATAGGGTTGCCTTGTGATACCAATAATTGTATTTTTAAAGCGTATGAAGGAAACCTCTGTTCCCGAAAAAATTATTCTGACTTGTTCGTTTTTCTATTGTGGCACATTTTGCGCGGAGAACCCTCGTTGGCCTCGCGGCAAGATGTTTTAGTGCTTACAGGTTGTCTTTCTCGATGTCCTTGAAGTAGCGATAAGTGCCCACTTTAAGCTCATCGGTTGCGGCGTCGTCAGCCACGATGATTGCGTGTGCGTGCTGTTGCAGCGCGCTTATTGTCCAAACCTGGGTGACAGGGCCTTCCACGGCAGCCTGCAAGGCGCGTGCCTTGGCGTGACCGTTAACGAGGATGAGCACCTCGCGAGCGTCCATCACTGTGCCTACGCCTACGGTGAGGGCGTGCTTTGGCACCTTGTTCACGTCGTTGTCGAAGAAGCGTGAGTTGGCGATGATGGTGTCTGTCGTCAGGCTCTTCTTGCGAGTGCGGCTCTTGAGTGAAGAGAAAGGCTCGTTGAAAGCTATGTGTCCATCGGGACCGATGCCACCGATGAAGAGGTCGATGCCTCCCGCCTTGCGAATGCTCTCCTCGTAGTTGGCGCATTCCTTCTCCAGGTCGTCGGCGTTGCCGTTGAGGATGTGGATGTTCTCCTTAGGGCAGTCGATATTGTCGAAGAGGTTACGACGCATGAAGCTGTGGTAGCTCTCAGGATGCTCTTCGGGCAGCGCCACATACTCGTCCATGTTGAACGTTATGACATTGCGGAACGACACGCGTCCTTCCTTGCAAGCCTTCGACAAAGCCGCGTACATGCCGATTGGCGATGAACCTGTGGGCAAACCCAACACGAAAGGCTTGTCAGCGGTTGGCTTGGCTGAATTGATGCGCTTGATTACATACTCCGCAGCCCATTTGGAAAGGCTGTCATAATCATTTTCGATAATGACTCTCATAGCTGTTTATCTTGTTTATATTGGTTTTCCCGTTATTGTTTTATATCAGTGCAAAGTTAAGCAAAATATGCGTCTTGGCAAATTATTTTTTAATAATTATATTGCCATTCAGACATTCTTTCTGCGGTTGGTCGTTTCCTTTATGGCTTTCCCTTGCCTTTGCGCATGAACAATGTCATGGGCATGACATATTGTATATATAATGTCGGTCTTTATTTATCGTGGATAAACAACTTCCGGTATTCATTCTCGAAGTTTGGCGTGAACACTCCCTTGCCCATGTTGTCCTCTATTTCGCGAGGCGTCCAAAAGTGGCCTCCGCTCAATTCCTCCTTGCTTGGCTTCATGTCGCCGTCGTACACGCAGCGGAACACGTTCACAAGCTCACGCTCTCGTTTGCTCTCAAAGACATAATGGCCAAATGGCTCCGGGGTGAAGCTGGTTATGCCAAGTTCCTCGCTCACCTCTCGCCTGAGCGCTTGGTCCACGTTCTCGCCCAGGTCGACGTGTCCCCCGACGGCGGTGTCCCATTTGTCGGGCTGTATGTCTTTCCACGCTGGCCTGTGCTGAAGGTAAAGCTCACCCTTGCTGTTGAACACGTGCAGGTGGACCACGGGGTGCAATATCTTGCTGCCGTCGTGGGCATGGCCACGGCTTACCGCCCCGAGTATGTTGCCGTCCTCATCCACTATGGGGAACTGTTCGTTTGGATTGTCTCTCATGATTATGATGCCTGTTATGTTGCTTGATTATGTTGCTCCACCGTGTTGCTTGCTTTCGTGTGCCTTAGGCGTCAAGGGTGTTTATCACGTTTCCGATGACATCCGCCAACTTGTTGCCGTGGGTCAGCAACTCGATGGAGTGGGGCTCGTTCAGTACTATTCTGCTCATGACAATTTGTTTAAGTTTATCAACTTCGCATCATGTTTCCACCGTGGCTTGTCGTCGCTCGGTTGGCAGGCCCTCATTGGGCCACTCCTGATGCATTACGGTGCAAAGATAATGCTACATTTTGAAACCGCAAAAAGAAGTTGGGTTAAAATGCTGAAAACATTCGTTGCCATGCTACGTGCGCCTGTGAGGAGGTCTATTATTGAATAATCCTGGATTAAAAAGATTTGAGAGATAGCCACGTCGCAAGTGTTTTTGTGCTGGTTGGGCAGTGGTGCCCTATAAAGGAAAGAAACGTAGCAAAATGTTGTTTGATTATATTGATTTGTGCTACCTTTGCAGGTCGTTATAATAATAGGTATAAGGGATATAAATATGGATAACAGTAAACGCCCCCTCTTGGCTCATGCCTGCATTCTCTCAGCCAACATTTGCTGGGGACTCATGTCGCCGATAGGCAAGGATGCCATGCTCAATGGTGTAGACAACCTCAACCTCGTGTTCATGCGTGCCTTGGGCGGAGCATTGTTTTTTTGGATAGTGTCATTGTTTGTCAAGCGCGAGCACGTTCCTCTGAAAGACATCTTCGCCTTCTGCGGGGCCGGGTTGCTCGGACTGATAGGCAACCAGTGCTGCTTCACGATAGGGTTGAGCATCACGTCGCCCTCCAATGCCAGCATCGTGACCACGTCGCTGCCCATCTTCGCCATGATTCTCTCGGCCATAATCCTGAAGGAGCCCATCACCGGACGCAAGGCCCTCGGCGTGTGCATAGGCTGCTCGGGCGCGCTCATCCTCATCCTGGGCAGTGCCGTCGCCCACGACTCGCGCGTTGGCGACATACGTGGCGACCTGATGTGCATCTTCGCCCAGCTTTCTTTCGCCCTATATCTCGCCCTCTACCGCGACTACCTGCGCCGCTATTCGCCCATCACCGTGAGCAAGTGGATGTTCACGTGGGCCGCGCTGCTCATGTCGCCATTCCTCGTGCCCCACGCCGCGCAAACCCCATGGCACGCCGTGCCGGCCAAGGCTTGGGCGGAGGCGGGCTTCGTGGTGCTGTTCGGCACGTGCGTAGCCTATTTGCTCATGCAGAAAGCCCAAAGCATATTGCGCCCCACGGTGGTGAGCGTCTACAACTATGTGCAACCTGTGGTGTCGGTGAGCGTTAGCCTCGCGTGCGGCATGTGCGTCTTCACGTGGAAGCAGGCCCTGGCCGTGGCGCTCGTCTTCAGTGGCGTGTGGCTCGTCATAAAGTCGAAGTCGCGCCGTGACGTGGAAGCCGAGGCAAGGAAGCGATAGCGGTGCCAATAGGCCACTATGGTTTCGCGATAACGGCGCGACGGTCGCGCGAAACCACAGGCAAGGTCAACGCGCAACGTTCGAAACGCGCTCTCATCTCGTTCGATACGCACACGCGTTTCGTTCGATGTGAGAGCGCGTTTCGTTCGGTGCGAGCGTGCGTTTCGAACGATGCGAGACCGCCAGAAATTTCGTTGTTTGCCGATTATTTAGTATCTTTGCATCCCTAAAAAACAAACAGCGAGATGAGCATAAAATACGAGATACATTCCATAAAAAACGCCAAGGGCACAGGCAAGGAACAGGAGTTCGTGCGGATATTCGAGAATCAGCCTCAGACCGACCGTCAACTCGAAAGCTATATCCAAGACAGTTGTTCGCTAACGAAAGGCGACATACAAGCCACGCTGATGACCTTGCGCGACTGCATGATACGCGAGCTTTCGCACGGCAACAGGTTACACATTCCGGAGATAGGCTACTTCTCGTTGTCTGTCGACCTGAACCTGCCCGACGGCAAGCCCCTGGAGAAAGTGCGCGGCGATGATATCAGCGTGCGCAACATCAAGTTCCGTCCCGACGCCGAACTGCTCAGCGAGGTGAAGAAGAACGTGCGGTTTGAGCGTGCCAAGTTCTCGTTGAAGTCGCGGCAATACACTGAGGAAGAGTTGCGGGAGAGGATAAAGGAATATCTCGCTGAGAACAACTGCATCACCCGGCGCGCCCTGGAGCAGCATTTCGGCTTGCGGCCAAGCGCGGCGCTGAAATGCCTGCGACACTTCACTGAGACAGGATTACTGAAGAGGGAAGGGGCAAAAAACTCGCCCGTGTATTTCCTGAACGGGAAATAGCCAATGGCCCTGCCTCAGCTTCTGTAGTCGGTGGGTCGCATGCCAAGATTGTGGGAGAATATTTAACTTGTCCCGATTTTAACGGGACACTAATGTTTACAACTAGTTTGTTTTGTCAGCAACTTATTATTTTGCTTGTAACTTATTGTATTCCTCGTCCGTTACAGGTTCCAACCATTCGTTAGGTTCTGAGCCTGGCTTGGAGTTCTCTACAGCCACATGGGTGGCGATGTGTTGGAACCAACAGTCCTTCTGTGCTCCGTGCCAATGTTTTACGCCTTCGGGAATGTCAATGACATCGCCTGGGTTGAGGGCGATGGCAGGCTTGCCCCATTCCTGATACCATCCCTTGCCCGATACGCAGATGAGAATCTGGCGAGCACCATGATGGATGTGCCAGTTGTTGCGGCATCCTGGTTCGAAGGTTACGTTTGACATCGGGAGAACGGTCTGCTCACCTTCTTTCAAGTTCTTTGGGGCGATGCGAGCCAAATGGCTGTTGCCGATGAAGAACTTGGCGAAGGCTGTGTTTGGATTTCCCTTAGGCCAAGCTCCTGCTGTGGCTTCGGCGGCATTGTCGCATTGTGACAACCCCTTGTCACTCAAGAATCTCATCAGTTCATCTACTTGCTCCTGGGTGTTACCCATGTTGACGGCACCTTTCTGATGGGCAGCCAACTGTGGGGCAATGCCCTTGATGGAAGCCAAGGCAGCAACGGTCACAATCTCACGGTCGCTTGCGGAGAGTTGGTCGCCGGCAAAGATGTCGCCGAAGAGGTGAGCCTTCAGATAATAATCATCCTGTGGGCAGAAGTCGTAATTGAAAGGCTTGCCGCTCAACTGGGTTTGGGTCTCTGTACCTTTCTTGAGAGCCAACTTGGCATCGTCCCAAACCTTTGGACGCTTCCAAGCCTTGCCTTCATCATCTTTCTTTCCTTCCGCCTTGCGAGCATCGAGTACCTTTGATAAAGTGCCCAGTGCATTGAGCGAACGAGGGAAACCGGTGTAAGCATAGAGTTGGGAAAAAGCCTCCTTGATTTCATTGATAGTTACTCCGCCATCAAGTGCTTCGTTGATGGCTGGTGCCAGACGATCGAGGTCGCCTTGGGCTTCGAGACTTGCCAAGGTGGCGAGGTGCAACTGGCGTTCCGACAGCGTGTTGGCTGCCACGGATTCATTGATTGTTGCCATAAATATTACCAAAATAATTAACAGTTTCTTCATAGCGTTACCTATTATTAATGTGTAATGCTGATTTCGGTTGCAAAGTTACGCTTTAATCTTTAGACACGGCGTAACTATATTACGGAAATTGTTACCTATATTCTAGTTTCGCGAGGGGATAAACAATGTATAAAGGAAAATTCCATTGACCGGTTTATGATATAACTAACACGTCGGCAAAACAAAATAGACAAGGCTGACGGATAAAGTTTATAAGACTATGAACAAGATTACATTGAGCAACGGCGTTGAGATGCCGCAGATGGGATATGGCGTTTTCCAGGTCACTCCCGATGAGTGCGGGCTTTCGCGTTTATTACCCATTTCGCGCAAAAAAGCTTATCATTCAAAATATTCTTATAAAATTCATTAAGAAAGGGGCGCGATGTGGAAAAAAATGCGTAATTTTACACTTTGAAAAGGCATGCAAAATCGCTTATCGTGCGTCTAAATGCCCTTAAATTGAATTTTAACACAAATAAAGACATAAAGAATAATGGATGAGAATCTGACCATTGATCAGGATCGGATTATGAAGATCAACATTGAGGAGGAGATGAAGACCTCTTACATCGACTACTCAATGTCGGTTATCGTAGCTCGTGCCCTCCCGGATGTCAGGGACGGCTTTAAGCCAGTTCATCGCCGCATACTCTATGGCATGCTCGGGCTTGGCAACACAAGTGACAAACCTTACAAGAAATGCGCGCGTGTCGTGGGTGAGGTGCTTGGTAAGTATCACCCCCACGGCGACAGTTCCGTATATGGTGCCCTCGTGCGCATGGGGCAGGAATGGAACATGCGTTACAAGCTCGTGGACGGACAAGGCAACTTCGGTAGCGTGGACGGCGACTCTCCTGCGGCCATGCGTTACACCGAGTGCCGCCTCTCGAAGATGGGCGAGCACATCATGGACGACATCGACAAGGACACTGTCGACATGGCAAACAACTTCGACGACACGTTGAAGGAGCCTACCGTGATGCCTACGAAGATTCCTAACCTTCTCGTCAACGGTGGCAACGGCATTGCCGTGGGCATGGCGACCAACATACCTACCCACAACCTTGGCGAGGTGATCGATGCCTGCTGCGCCTATATCGACAATCCCGACATCGACGTGGAAGGACTGATGAGATACGTGCCGGCCCCCGACTTCCCCACGGGAGCTTACATCTATGGCCTGCAAGGCGTGAAAGACGCTTACACCACAGGTCGCGGACGTGTGGTCATACGCGCCAAGGCCGAGATAGAGAGCGACGAGAACCACGACCGCATCGTGGTGACGGAGATACCTTATGGCGTGAACAAGCAGCAGCTCATTGAGTATATCGCCGACTTGGTGAAAGAAGGCAAGCTCGAGGGCATAAGCAACGTCAACGACGAGACGGGCCGTCAGGGCATGCGCATCGTAGTCGACGTGAAGAGGGACGCCAACGCCAAGGTCATCCTCAACAAGCTCTTCAAGATGACAGCCTTGCAGAGCAGCTTCTCGGTCAACTGCATAGCACTGGTGCCAAACAAGCACGACCATTCGCAGCTCCGCCCGAAGCTCCTCTCGCTGAAGGAGTGCATAAGCTATTTCATCGACCACCGTCATGAGGTGACCATCCGCCGCACCAAGTTCGACCTGGGTAAGGCCAAGGAGCGCGCCCACATCCTGGAGGGACTCATCATAGCCAGCGACAACATCGACGAGGTGGTGCACATCATACGTGGCAGCGAGAGCCCGTCGGACGCCCAGCGCAACTTGGAGAAGCGTTTCAACCTCGACGAGTTGCAGTCGAAGGCCATCGTCGACATGCGTCTCTCGCAACTTACCAAGCTGCGTCTCGATGACCTGCATGCCGAATATGATGAACTGGAGAAGCGCATCAACTATCTCCAGCAGATACTCGATGACCCAGAGCTTTGCAAGAAGGTGATGAAGGACGAGCTTAATGAGGTGAAGCAGAAATATGGCGACGAGCGCCGTACGCAGATAATCCCCGACGAGCATGAGTTCAACGCCGAGGACTTCTATCCTAACGACCCCGTGGTCATTACCGTGAGCCATCTCGGCTATATCAAGCGCACGCCGCTCAAGGAGTTCCGTGAGCAGGCGCGTGGCGGCGTGGGCTCAAAGGGTGCCCACACCAGGGAGAAAGACTTCACCGAGTTTATATATCCCGCGACGATGCACCAGACGATGCTCATCTTCACGCGTCTTGGCCGTTGCTATTGGCTCCATTGCTACGACATACCAGAGGGCGACAAGACATCCAAGGGCCGTGCCATCCAGAACCTTCTCAACCTGGAGACGGGCGACTCCGTAAACGCTTTCCTGCGCTTGCGTGGAGGCGGCCTCGGCGATGAGGAGTTTGTCAACTCCCACTATGTGGTCTTCGCCACAAAGAACGGCACGGTGAAGAAGACCTGCCTGAAAGAGTATTCGCGTCCTCGCGCCAATGGCGTGAAGGCATTGATCATCTCCGAGGGCGACGAGGTGGTGGACGTGCGTCTGACCAATGGCTCCAACGAGTTGATTATCGCCGACCGCAATGGTCGTGCCGTCCGCTTCGATGAGGATCAGGTGCGCACGTCTGGCCGTGCGGCAATGGGCGTTCGTGGCATGATGCTCGACGATGACGATGATGCCGTGGTGGGAATGATCGTCGTCAACGACGCGGAGAAGGAAACCGCCATGGTGGTGTCTGAGAACGGTTACGGAAAACGCTCGGAGATAAGCGAGTACAGGAAGACGAGCCGCGCCAAGAAGGGCGTGAAGACCATCGCCGTAACTGAGAAGACGGGCAAGCTGGTGGCCATAAAGAACGTGACCGACGAGAACGACCTCATGATTATCAACAAGAGTGGTATCGTTATCCGTATGGCCGTTGCCAACGTTCGCGTCATGGGACGCGCCACGCAAGGCGTGCGCCTGATAAACCTCGCCAAGAAGAACGACACCATTGCAAGCGTTTGCAAGGTGATGAGTTCGGAGCTTGAGGCCACTGTCGAGGAAGAGAGCAGGCAGAAGTGGAACGAGACCAACGAGAAGTTGCAGCAAGACATCGTAGCGCAGGACGCTGACGCCACAACCGATGAGGCTGGCGTTGACGCTCCAGAGGCAACGGACACGGACGACAATAACAAGACAGAATAAAACTAATACAAATTAATTATCGCTTATGAAAAAACTAATGATCGCAGCCTTGATGATGCTTGGCACGTCAGCTGCTTTTGCCGGTGACAGCGAAGCCCTCAAGGCCGTGCTTGCCGCCAAGGATTTCAACCAGGCTTCACAACTGCTGAAGCAGAACCTCGGCTCCATGGCCAACGCCCAGGAGAAGGCCAAGGCTTACGACTACGTGACTAAGCTCGCGCTTAAGACCTTTGACGCGCAGAACGCTATCGAGGCTCAGAACGTGCAGGCAAAGATGCTCAAGCAGAAGACAACTCCTTACGACACCATAGCATACTACCAGTCGGCTTACGACGCCACGGTGAATGGCTTGGAGTGTGTCAAGTATGACGCTCAGCCCAACGAGAAGGGAAAGGTAAAGCCAAAGTTCACTCAGGCTCTCACACCTTCGCTCACCAACACACGCATGCAGCTCGTCAACGCCGGCAACTATTACGCACAGCGTAACGACCAGGACAACGTCCTCAAATATTGGGGAATGTTCCTCGACACCGACGACAACCCCTTGTTTGCCAAGGCAAAGGAAGGTGAGAAGCAGTATCTCGGTCAGGTGGCTTACTATACGGCTCTCTATGCTAACCAGGCTAAGCTGTATGACAAGGCCGAGAAGTATGCCGACATCGCCATGCAAGACTCTGCCATGCGCAAGCAGGCTGAGACATTCAAGTATTCAATGGCCCAGATGAACTTGAAGTCGAATGCCGACTCTGTTGCTTTCGCCAAGAAGATGCGGGCTTCTTACGAGGCTGACCCAAAAAACGAGACAGTGTTTGGCATCCTGTGCAACATGTATAGCGGCTTGAACATGACTTCTGAGCTTAACGCGTTGCTCGACAAGGCTATCGCAGCTGATCCTAACAACTTCACGGCTTGGGCCATGAAGGGCCAGACGCTTGTCAACAAGCTGTCCAAGGAGCAGAATCCTAACTGGGATGAGTGCATCAACGACTTCAAGAAGGCAGTGGCCATCAAGAACGACAACTCCGTGGTGCTCACATACCTCGGCTTCGCCATCAATGCCAAGGCATCTGCCATCAATGGCAACGTGGTTGAGCAGAAGAAGCTCTACACAGAGTCGATGGGCTTCCTGGAGCAGGCTAAGACCATTGACCCGAATCGCGCGCAAAGCAACTGGGCTTATCCTCTCTACCAGTGCTATTACACTCTCTATGGCGCTGACGACTCACGCACAAAGGAGCTTGAGGGTATGCTGAAGAAGTAAAGACTGATACTGAATTACATTATAACAAGAAAAGGCGCATCGTTATCGGTGCGCCTTTTCTTGTTGTTTTCCTATCTTTGTCCTATTCCGTCTTTATGCTGTCCACGGGATTGCTTGTGGCCACTCGCCACGACTGAGCCACCACCGTCAGCAGCACCACGGCTGCCACGACCACAAACGCCAAGGGGAACAGCCACCAGTAGATGGGCGTGTGCTCGGCGAAGCTCTGGAGCCATTGCTGGCTGAGCCACCAGCCAAGGGGAGCGGCCACCACGTATGCAGCCACGAGCGGTAGCATGTATCTCATGGCGAAGAGCCTCACCACGGCACCGACGGAGCTGCCCATCACCTTGCGTATGGCTATCTCCTTGCGGCGATACTCCGTCTCGAACATCGTGAGGGAGAACACGCCGATAATCGTTATCACGATGCAGATTATGGCAAACAGCTTCACCTGCGAGATGAAACGGAACTCATCCACATAGGTGCGTTGCAGGTCGTCGTCGAGGAATTTCATCTCGTATTGTTGCGAACCGTCTATTTTGTCTATCACCGCGGCAATGCGTTTCTTGGCTTCGACCTTGTCCTGTCCCTTGGCCACGCGCACGAATACTCGGGCCAAACGGTCGCCCCATCCCTGCATGTCGGGACCGAAGATGGCAAATGCTACGGCTATCTTGCTGTTGTCGTTGCGCATCGACTTTATCTTGAAGTTGTCGCACACGCCCACCACGAGATAGTTTGCATCGCCCCATTCGTTCTGCCTTCCTATGGAGTCGCCCACCACGAGCCAGTCGTATTGTTTAATGGCCGCCTTGTTCAGTATATACGCGCCAGTTTTCATGTCCGATTCGCGGAAGTCTCGTCCGTCCGCAATCTTCAGTCCCATGGTACGCAGATAATTGTAGTCGCACGGTATCACCTGCAGCGACATTTGCTTGTCCCCGCTGCCGCGTCCCCATCCCATGTAGTTGTCGCTTGCGCCTATCGCGTTCTGCGCGAAGCCAACGCTCTCCACGAACGGGAGTTTTGAGAGTTCGGAGCGTATGGCGTCCTTCTTCTCCATAGCCTCATCGGAGAGAGTGGTGTATAACACCTCGTTCTTTTGGAACCCATAGTCGGCATTGAAGATGTAGCGCGACTGGCTCACCATCACACCTATATATATAGCCAGGGCGAATGCCACGACAAACTGCACGCCCATGATAGCCATGCGCAGCTTGCGACCGCGCGGCGAGAGTCCGAAAGAACCCTTGAGAACCATTGCCGGAGCGAATGACGTGCCGTACCATGCCGGGACAACTGCCGACAGCGCACCCACAGCTATCGCAGCTATCACTACAGCAGCCACCAGCGCCCAATGGGCACTTAAGGCGATGTCGCCCGACACAAGCTTCATGCAAGCCTCGCTGCGCTCGAACGCCACAATCAGCAACACGCCAATCAAAAGGCCCACGACTGCCAGCGCCACATTCTCCATTATCAGCCGCAAACGCAGACTGCCTGCCGACGCGCCCATTACGCGCCGCGTGTTGATGCCGCGTATGCGAATAGGCATCTCTGAGAGGGTGAAGTTGAGCAGATTGAGCATGGCAATGAAGATGACGAAGAACGACGCTACGGTGAGCACGTCAACCACACTGCGGTTGCCCTTGTCCTTTATGCCTACGCCAGAGAAATACACATCGTCCATTGACGTGAGGCGAAACTTCATGCCCACCTGCCTGTCGAACTCCTTCTCGTCGTCGATGCCGTTCGCCTTCATGAACGCCTGCTTGAATCCGCGCTCCACCTTCGGCGCGTTGGCAGCATCGTCAAGCCGCACATATATGCTGAAGCTCCATTCGCTATAGTCCTGCAATCCCTCGTCGTTCTCACAGAGGTACAGACCATTGCCGATGGTGCAGTTGTCGGGCATGTCCTCGCTCACGCCCACGACAGTAATCTCCTTGTCGTCTGACAAGAATGTCTTGCCAACTGCATTTGCCGTGCCGAACATTTTCTCGGCTGTGCTGCGACTAACGATAGCGGTTGGTGCACCTGACATCCATTCTTTACTGCTGCCATAGATCAACTTGCCGCAGAAGAACTCGATGCCAGGCTTGCTGATATTGACAATAGGCACGGTTATTTCGCGTCCGTTCACCTTCACTGTCCCATCGTTCACGTATGGCGACACGTCCATTGCTGCCTCTACATGGGGCACATCCTTCAACAGCGTGACGAACGGGCGGCAAGCCTCGCCGCCCCAGCGGTCGCCGAACACACCGCCGTAAATCTCAAGGCGAAACGTGCGCTCATGGTTGAGTATGTTGCGATTGTATGTGCGGTTGTATATCACCTGCGTCATGAACAGGTAGAATGTCGCTACGGCGATGCCCAAACCTAAAAGGTTGAGCAGTGTTGCCGCACGGTAGCGGCGAAACATGTATAATAGGGTTTTCATCATGCTTACAGTATTGAGTCGTTGTTGTCCACCACTTGTCCGTCAAACAGGTTTATAACGCGGTTTGCCATCTGTGCGTCGTGTTGCGAGTGGGTCACCATCACTATCGTGGTGCCCTCGGCATTGAGTTGCGAGAGCAGTTCCATCACGGCCAGTCCACTCTTCGAGTCGAGGTTACCCGTAGGTTCATCGGCGAGTATCAGCTTGGGCTTGCCCACCACGGCTCTTGCAATGGCCACGCGCTGCTGCTGTCCGCCCGATAGCTGCTGCGGATAGTGCTTGGCGCGCTGGCTAAGCCCCACCTTGCGCAGGATCTCCGTCACACGCTCGCGGCGCTCTTTTGAGGGCACGCCGAGGTAGCGCAACTGCAAATCCACGTTTTCCTCCACAGTCAGCTCGTCGATTAGGTTGAAACTCTGAAACACGAAGCCTATCCTGCCACGCCGATACTTCGTGCGCTCTTTCTCCTTGAGTTTGCCCACCGGCTCGCCGTCGAGCCAGTAGTCGCCTCCATCGGGATTGTCGAGCAGGCCGAGGATGTTGAGCAGTGTCGACTTGCCGCATCCGCTGGGCCCCATTATGGCTACGAACTCTCCGTCTTCCACGTTTATGCCAACGCCGTTGAGAGCAACGGTTTCCACCTCTTCCGTGCGGAAGACCTTGGTAAGTTTTTCAGTCTTGATCATGTCTTGTGTATTTTATGTGTTATGGTTATTTCAAAATTAGCACCTCGTTGTCCTTAAACGCCTCATACCCACTCGTTATCACGCGTTCGCCAGGCTCAAGGCCGTCGGTCACCTCATAGTATTTCGGGTTCTGTCGTGCTATACTTATGTTGCGGCGGTATGCCTTGTTGCCCGACTTGTCCAAGACGAAAATCCAGTTGCCGCCCGTGGCCTGGAAGAACGTGCCGCGCGGTATGAGCGTCGCCATGGACGGCTTGCCCAGGGCAAGCTCAAGATAGTAGGTCTGTCCGCTGCGCATCTGCGCGGGGCGTGAGCCGACAAACACGAAGTCGGTGCGGAAAGATCCGTCGCGCACCTCCGGATACACCTTGCGCACGCGCAGCCTGTACACCTTGCCGTCGCGCGTTATGGTGGCCATGAGCCCCGGACGCACACGGTCAATGTAGTGCTCGTCTATCTTCGCCTCGATCTTGAAGTCGGAGAGGTCGTTGATCTGCCCAATGTTTTGTCCGGCGATGATGTTCTGCCCCAGTTCCACGTCGAGCAATCCCAGCTCACCGTCTATGGCAGAACGCACTTCAAGCTTATTCTTGCGCTCGCGCACGAGCAGCACGTTCTTGCGCATGTTGTTCAGGTTGTCTTCCATCTGCGCCATCTGCACGTGTCGGTATACGCTGTCTTGCTTCAGCCGCTGGCCTATGAGCCGCTTCTTTCGCATGGCGAGATTGTAGTCTTCCTTGCTTTGCGTGAACACCTCCTTGCTTATGAGCTTCTCCTTGTACAGGCGTGAGTTTTGTTGCCATGCACGCTGCTTGCGTTGGCAGTCCATGTCGAGCGTGGCTTGCTCTGTGCGATTGTTGAGCCTATCCTGCAGCATTGTCACTTGTGTGTTGCGCAAGAGGTTTTGCTTCTCGGCCAGCTCAGCCTCGGCGTTGAGAATCTGCAGGTCGAGGTTGCTGTTGCTCAGTCGCAGTATCACGTCGCCCTTGTGCACGCGCGCGCCTTCCTCTACGACTTTCTCTCGCACGATGCCGCCTTCCTCTGGCGAGATTTGCACGATTTGTATAGGCAGCACCTGACCGTTGAGACGCACGTAGTCGTCGAACTTGCTGCGAGTGACATCGCTGACGGTCACGTCGCTCCGGTCTATTGTCATCGTGCTTGCCGTGCTTCCGAGGATGAGCCAGGCAATCAAAGCCAGCGCGGCCACTCCTGCCACGGCATACCCGATGTAGCGGCGAGGAAATTTCTTTTTCTCAATTTGTCTGTCCATAATATACTGTTTTTGCCCTTGTTTTAGGTGTTGATAATTGAAAGGTCATTCGTTCCATAGCTTTTCGCCATTGTAGTAGGCGAGGAGCTTGCGGTTGTAGGCCATGGTGAGTTGGCTTTGCAATAGCTTTACACGGCTTTGGAGAAATGTCACGGCGGACGTCTTCACATCTATCGATGATGCGAGGCCTTCCTCATACTTGCGCTTGGTGAGAAGTGCGGCAATGCTGTCAGACTCAACTTGCACCTTCATCTTCTCAACCTCTTTCTTGCTGTTCTCCACGTCTGCCGCCGCCTCCACTATGATGCGGCGCAGTTCCGATTGCTCGTATTCGAGGTTCTCCTTGGCTTGTTCGAGGGCAATCTTTCGCCGCCGTATGGTCGATGACGTGGCGAGGCGGTTGAAGACAGGAATGGATAGCGACAACGAGACGTATTCGCCGGCATTGTTCTTGAATTGCCTTGAGAACGGTTCGTGCCCACCATGATCCATGTTTCGATAGAACGACGTGGAGATGCCGCCCGACAACGACAGCGAAGGCAGCAACGCCCCACGAGCCGAGCGCAGACTGTACATGGCCGCCTCCACGCATTGCCTTGCCTTCTCCACTCGTGGGTTTACAATGTCGTTCCAGGCCCAGGTCTGGCTTGTTTCGTGGCTTATGCCCTCGTCAGCCTCAGGGATGAGCTGGGCTATGGTGAGGATGGAGTCGACAGGATAGTTCATTAGCTGTTGCAGGGCGAGGCGCGCCTTGGTGCTTTGCGTCCGCATGTGGGTAAGCTCGTATTCGTCGGCGGCGAGCGTGGCGCGCATCTGGGCCACGTCGGCATCGCTCTTCTGTCCCACCTCAGCCATCACGTCGGTCTGGTGGAGCAGGGCGCGGCTCTCGTCGCGTTTCTTCTCCACTTGCTCGATGGCTCCAAGGCAGTAGACCAAATCCATGTATGCCTTGTAGACCTTCAACGCCACGTCGTCTTTCTCAGCCGTCAGTGCGCTTCGCCCCATGGCCACGTTGGCCTTTGCCATGCGCAGTTCGTTGTAGCGTTGCAGACCGTCGAAGATGTCGAGCGACGCTTGCAGGCCATATCCGTTGTAGAGGGTGCTAACGTCGGTGTAGGTGTTGGTCTCGGGGTCTATGGCGCGGCCAAAATTCATTTGACCGCTAATGGAGCCGTAGACGCTTGGCAGAAACGCGCCTATGGCCTGTGTCCTTGCCGCGTGGCTGTCGTCGAGCGCGAACCTTTGTTGCCTTACGGCGTGGCCATGGTCGGCGGCGTATTGCATGCAACGCTCCACGCTCCATGGCTCAGAGGCATAGAGATGTATGCAGGCTGAGAAAATAAGCAGGGTCAGAAATCTTTTCTTCATATTGTCGCACATGTTGTTGTATTTACGTGGTTCATAAATTCGTTTTCTTGTCGTTGACATCGCAAAGTTATTGATAAACGCACACCGCATGTAATAATTATCAATGAAAACAAGGTTGACGAGGCGTTTTAGTGAAAAAGTGTATGAAAATCATACAACGAGTTAGTTGAGCTTACATATTTTCTTTGTACTTTTGTTAAAGAATAAAACAATTCACCCATGGACCATACTTTCAAGACCATTGTAATAGTAGACGACAATACCGCCATTCTCACGGCATTGCGCATTTGCCTTGCCACGGAGTATGAGCGCATCGTAACGCTGTCGTCGCCCGACACGCTTGTGGCGACGCTCGCCAAGGAGAACGACGTGGACATGGTGTTGCTCGACATGAATTTCTCGCTTGGCCTGAACTCAGGTCAGGATGGGTTGTTTTGGTTGCGCACGATTAAAAAACTTCACCCCAATACGCCAGTGGTCTTGATGACGGCTTATGCCAATGTGCAGTTGGCGGTTAAGGGATTGAAATATGGTGCAGCCGATTTCGTGACCAAGCCTTGGGACAACGATCAGCTTGTGCGAACATTGAGAGAGGCCATCGAGAAGAATCGTGAGGTCATGCCTCTCGACAAGATGGAGCAAGAGCACGTGCAAAGGGCCGTGGAACAATGTCGTGGCAACATGAGCCGAGCGGCGGAGATGCTGGGCATAACAAGGCAGACATTATACAAGAAACTGAAGAAATAAGAAGCGATGTCACTTTATCTCGTCATATTCATACTTTCGGTCATTATCATTGCGCTCCTTGTTTGGCAGTGGCGACACCAGCGGATGCTGTCGCTCCGTGTGAGGCTCATTCGTGAGGCACTGCGCAATAAAGACTTCATGTTCAGGTTGCCGACCAAACGGATGCTACCTGGCGACCGTGACCTGCATGTGGCCCTTAACGAGATGTTTGGCGAGATAAACCGCCTTCTGGCGCGCAACGAGGTGGAATCGTGGCAGCGGCTCACGCGCGTGCTTACGCATGAGATAATGAATGCCATGACACCAATATCGAGCATTACGCAAGTTTACATTGACAGTTCGTTGGTAAAAGGCACTCCTCTTGAAGAGGGTATGAGGGCCATCTACGACACGAGCCTGAGCTTGTGGACTTTTGTGGACAGCTATCGCAAACTGACACAGTTGCAGTCGCCACACATAGAGGAAGTGGCGCTAATCGACGTGTTGTCTACCGTGCGCATGCTCTATCCTCAAGTGGAGTGGCATGTTGACCTTGAAAACAAGCAGATGAGGGTCTTGGCAGATAGTGGGTTGATGCGCCAAGTGCTGGTGAACATCGTGAAAAACGCTGTTGAGGCAGGCGCACGCAATGTCGACTTGAGGATAGATGCAGACGGAAAAATGGCGCAAATGCTTGTCAGCAACGACGCTACGCCTATCCCGCCAGAGGTGGCACGCGAGATATTCGTGCCATTCTTCACTACCAAGGCGTCGGGGTCTGGCATAGGACTTCCACTTGCCCGCCAAATGATGCTCGCCCAAGAAGGAAGTTTGAGCCTTGCCGACACTCCAGTCGCAAGCTATCATACCACGTTTACAGTAACGATGAAACCTGTTTGAAAATCAGAATAAAAGGGGCTCACCCGATATATCTAGGGGGAAACTTTTTGATTCTACATAAAATTTATACC
>ERZ1673741.869-NODE-869-length-28658-cov-5.206692_pt1 | contig 28658 bp, 33 predicted proteins | sample MGYA00580209_ERZ1673741 | MGnify/ENA primary metagenome ERZ1673741 (study PRJEB41218, sample SAMN15661754) | gut metagenome | host: Homo sapiens | place: Canada: London | collected 2015-08-20/2019-03-30 | study: EMG produced TPA metagenomics assembly of... | reverse complement strand
AGTATTGCATATAAATGCAATCACCGCCGTAATATTAGAGCTATAGCAAGAAGAATAGAAAGTACAAGATTAGCCAAAATAGCTTATTTTAATGAAGATTTTGAAATTCCGACATTACGCGAGATGATACATATGACTCGCATTAGTATAGTCCAGAATAAAAGGAGGCGAAAATAAGATGAAAGAGTATTTAGAATATAATAATACAGATGATAAAAGGTTGATCATGACATGTATATCGGAAAAAGCTTATACGATGCGTTATTCTTCGACAGATATTCGAAGAGAATGTATGGGGTTACCGATTATACATCGATTTAAAAAATTTAAAAATAGCAAGATGCCTTTATCGAAAACATTAAAAATATACCCATTTAGTAAAATTTCTAAATCAGGATCGCTCAATTTATCAAATTATTCCAAATATTTTAAAATGGTTAGAGATTATAATAGGAGGTACAATAATGATTAAGGGATTGCCACAATTATTTGTAAAGAGAAATGGAGGAGTTTTTGTTGAGTATAAATTTGTAGTAGATGATAATTTTGAACAGAAAGAAAGAACTTTAAGAAAAAATATTTATAAATTATCTATAAATATAAAAGAAAAGAATCGCAAATTTGTAAGTCCTTTAAAGAAAATGGATGCGAAAACGGCATGGCCGATATCAAAAAATAAAGATCATTATAAAATATATTCATTAAAAGAAGAATCTTGTAATGTTCCGTCTTTTAAATTTATTAGGCAAGTCGATAGTAGAGCCAAAATAAATCCTGATTATTTTTGCTAAGGAGGAGTAAAATGAAAAAAGGGTTATGTTCCTCAGTTAAACATAAAGACCACGAGTTGACTATAAAACATATAGAGATAGAAAAAGTTATAATCCCGATTAATTATTATAAAAAATCTAAAAAATATTATCCTATATATGATCACGATACTTCTGGAATACGTACTCTTGATCATTTTGCTAGAAAGAGATATGTTAGAGGGAGTGCTATTGGTCCACTAAGATACAGAGCGATTAACAAGTCAATTTCTTTAAAGGAGAGATCTTTATATAAAAAATCAATAGGATTATCCGAAATACGTAGAATAATAGAAAATGTTAGTACCGAAGATTATAGATAAGGAGATAAAATGAAAAAATCATTGTCGTATGGAATAAGATCAAACAACAGCGAATTCAGAATAAGATTGAAATGTGAAATGCTTGATAAGTTTGATTCTTGTTTAACCTTTTTCAAAGGATTCAGAACAAGAAATCTATTGAGATTGACCTATGGAAATAGATATTTATCACGTACACTTAAAGAAAGATCTATTGTAGGAAACGAGGTTAGTCTTAAAATGAAATTAAAAAGTTATACTTTGAAAGAAGAATGCAAAGATATTGATATACCATCGATATCTAAAATAAAAGCTCTTATAGATTATTCAAATGATCATCCGTATGATTAAGAATAAAATTACATTTAATGGTATATTATTAACGTGTAAGTTACAATACAATATATAAATTTTAGGAGGAAACTTAAATGAGTAACAGCAAGAAAGAATATGAAAGAATGTTTAGAGAGTTCACTAATCCGTATTCACTGAGAAACTTAGCCAGTGAATATATTATTGGTGGCGGAATGGAATGGGTGAAGAACAAATTTGGAATAGAATTTAATCTCACTTCTGCAGAATTTGATAAAGCGTTTAAATGGATTGAGAAATATGATAAGAAGTTTGATAAACATGTCTCCAATCCACAGTCCTTATTAGACAGAAATAAGGATAATAAATCTATGCCTTCACAGAGATATATTATTGATAAGAAATTTGTATGCAAAATTGAGAAAGATACATTCTTCTATGTAAATGCAGGTCCATCAAGATATGAAGGGACCGGTAATGGAGATAACAGAAATCAGGAGCAACAGCCTAAATTCTTATACATTTATATCTTTGGAAAACATATGCTGAAATATGCAAGAAGATTGGCTCATGAAATCAATGATACTGGGTCAAAATACTTAACGAATTATAAAGTTTCTGGAACAGGTGGTGGATATAGTAGAGATGATAAAGATGCACTATATTTCAATGTAATGTCATCTGATCTTCATACAAGACCATTAGAAACTTTATTCTTTGATGATAATGTAGCAGAACAGATTACAAATCATCTTGATAAATTCTTATCAAATGAGCCTGTATATAAAGATAGATCTCTGTTATATAAAACAGGTATCTTATTATACGGAGCACCTGGAACTGGTAAATCATCATTAGTAACAGCGATTGCCACTTACTACAATTATGATGTAGTATCAATTGATATGGCATCATTTGCTACGCTTGACGTAAATGCATTAGTAGAATCTATCAATGCAGATAAAGAAAAGTACGTAGTACTTATGGAAGATATTGATGCTGTAGTTAAATCAAGAGATAGAAAGGATAGTGATAAAGAAGATAAGAAAATTATCAATAAATTATTACAGTTCCTTGATTCTACATCATCACCAACAAACGTTATCTTCGTGGCTACAACAAACTATGTAGATAATCTCGATGAAGCTGTTAAGAGAGATGGAAGATTCGATCTTAGAGTAGAAGTCAAAGAATTATCTGCGAAGCGCATTGATGCTATGTGCAAATCTTTCGATTTAAATCAGAAAGATATTGAAGATATCAGAGATACAGTAGTAAATAAGCTTGGTCTTCAGACTATTAATCAGTCTAGATTACAGAATCTTATTCTTAAGAAAATTGAGAATAAATCTGATATTCCAGAAGACACACAGATTAAAGAAGAACCAAAAGAAGAAGTTGCACAGGATGTAGAAGTATCTGAAGCTACCGATAATGATAAAGGTCATGTATTGAACAAATTATACAATGACGCAGTTTCGGCAGTAGATGAAATGCAGAAAGCTGCATTTGAAGCGAGAGCTTATAATGCACATAATAAAATAAAGACTTCTAATGGCATTGAAGATAGGTTAGAAAGAATCGAAAATGCTCTTTTCAATAATGAATCTGAAGCTACCGATACTACTGATAAAGAATAAATAAAGAGGGGTTTAAACCCCTCTTTATTTTTTATAAAGGAGGAAAATAAAATGTTAGAAGTTAAACTTAAAAACAAAACTATTGTAATAGCAGCATTTCCAGGAATGGGAAAGACCTTTACAAGAATAATTGTAATGGATTTACTGTATCGGATTCGGATAGTAGTCAATTTAGTTGGACTATTGATGAGGAAGGAAATAAGATTAGAAATCCAGAATTTCCGAATAACTATATAGAGCATATTAAAAGTCTTATTGGTAAAGTAGATTTCATTTTTGTATCTACGCATGAACCAGTATTAAGAGCGTTAATAGAAAATGGTATATACTTTTTCTTATTATATCCTTCTATTGAAGATAAATCTATGATGCTCGAAAGATATTATGAAAGAGGATCTGACAAAAAGCTCATAGAAACCATAGATGATAATTATGAAAAATGGATTACTGTTCTTGAAGCAGATCCAGATTTTAATGATATAACCAAGTGCGCTAATGTTTGTGGAGCACAATATATATCAAGATTTATAAAAGATTATATATTAGACGAAAATGGGAATATTGGTAGTAACGAACGATTATGCATTCAATAATTTGCAATACTTCATATAAAAAATAATTAACCATATAACTTTTTTATAATCAGTGGAAGATAAACTGATTTCTGCGAAAAATATTATTAAGTCCTGTTAGTCAACACAAAATATATCCCATATATCTTAAATGATATATGGGATATATTTTTATCTTTAATAAGACATTTAGATAAAATAATAAAAGGAGAAAGTGATTATGAAAGGTATTAACTTTGAGAAAGTAACATTTGGAACATTTTTAAAAGACGCATTATCATGCTCTGTAGATCAGAGAGTTGTATGGGACACTGATTACGCCAGCTTTAGTGATTATTTAAAAAATATCTATGATAAAATTGAATTACCGACAAGAAAAACAAAAGGATCTGCTGGGTATGATTTTAATTGCCCATTTGAAATTAATATTGATCCGAAAAAGAAAGTTAAATTCCCTACAGGTATTAAAGCTGAAATGCCAGAAGAGGTTGTACTTCAAGTACATATTAGAAGTAGTTTAGGTATTAAACACGATTTATGCATAACTAATACTACTGGAATTATAGATTCTGACTATTATAATAATACTAATAATGAAGGAGATATCATTATATCTTTAACAAATAATGGGGTATATCATTATGTAACAGAATCTCATAAAGCTGTAGCACAAGGTATCTTTATGAAATACGAAACAACAGAAGACGATAAAGCTGATGGCGAAAGAATTGGTGGAATAGGTTCAACCTCAAAATAATTCATATATTATATTACTGATATACCAATTCGGTATATCAGTATTTTTGTGAAAATGAGGTGAAAAATATGAGAGAATTTTATAAGAATTCGAAATGGAATACGTTAAGGTGTATTGTATTTAAAAATAAGACCAAGCAATTACCTTATTTGAGATTAGTACCTAGAAATGAAATAAGATTTCGTAAATCAAAAAGAGGAAATACTCTTCGATATTATTATGATATTCTTCCGAATAATGAATATCGTAGACTTAAATATAAAGGTAAGAATTATCACAATTTTTCTTGTGTCTACGCAAATTTTACTATAATAAAAAATTTAAGGCGGATTATCAGCGATAAAAATAAAAAAGTGAAGTGTATATCTTTATTAGGTGAAAATAGGCGTAGATGGTATAAATGTATGCACTCTTTAAAGCATGTATCGAATAAGAAGGTGAAATAAATGAGAAGTTTAAAATACATAACAAGACATACTATACATTTATCAAGAATTTCATCTAAGAAAATTTCAGTTTTTCAATATACACATGAACACCTTTCGATTGCAAATTTCGATAAAGACAAAATTTTTCAAATACGTAAAATAGATGGATTTAAAGTTAGTACAACTATAATCCATAATAGAAATAATGTAGAAACACATCATTACATATCACCATACGATATTACAGCAAACTTAAATTACGTATGCCTTAAATTGAAGAAAAGAGATCAAAAGAATTTAATTGAATTAGATAGAAGAAAAAGAATAGCTAATTTATCAAGACGCGCTAAGATGTGATTTGGTAACTAAATTATAAAATCTTAAGGAGGTTATTAATTATGGCTTTATTAGTTCAAAACGATTCTAAAGTTATTTATACTACAGAAATAAATTTATATTTTGATGATAAATCAGAGAAACACATGACTTTATCTAAAGATGATAATGTAATAGTTACATACAGAAGCAATGGAGAGAAACTTACAAAGAATGGAACTATCAAAGACATTCTTCCTGTAAAAGCTTACGATACTAATGGAAGTTGTACATATGGATGCTGCAGTTGTAGTTCTTGTACTGCTACTGGAATGATTATATTAGATTCGTCTAAAGATTTTAATAGTGAAGTGATAAGCATTTTATTAAGGGATATATTAGACATAGAAAAGATATCTATGTCTGATGAAGCTACTAAACCAGATCCAGATCAGGAATTGGATCCTGATCATACATACGGAGAATAATATGAGAAATACATTAAAGCATAATTCTGAATTATCAAGAGCGCGAATAACAGATTACAGTAATTGTAAACCGATGCGGATATTCAAAATGATTAGATATCTAGTTGAAGTGAATGGTGGCCATGCGAGTGTAGTATATCAAAACGGGTATCCTCATGTTATTCTACCGATTAGTAGAATATACGAAAAATGCATCAATAGTATTTCTGTAGCATATAATCATTCATATAAATTACAATATATTGCTAGTAGATCTGAAGTGCCATCAATGAAATTTATAAAACGCTTAGGAATCTATGCACATAATGCAAAGAGGAGATATAATGCCTAGACTTAAACTTTTAAAATATAAAAAGAGTAGGAGAACTTTAGCGTCATGTAAAGTTCATCATAATTCAGTATTTTCTTATATAAAAAGAGCTAGAAGTAATATTACTGGATTTGACCCTCAAGTAAAATACTATGGGAAAACGCATGACATCAAATATATAAAGATGTTTGGGAAAAGAAAACTTTCTATTCCTGAATTGTGTGATTTGAACGATGTGTACGATTTGCGTACTGAAAGCTATAGACTAGGAAAGCATGTGACCCCTATGTCTAGCTTATATAAGTATAGATCTACGTGTGTTTATCATTAAAAAATAATACGGATATACTTGATCAAGTATATCCGTTTTTATTTAATTCAATACTTTATTATAATATATTTAAGGAGGACTTTTATATGCCAACAATTCACATCTATCATCACGGAGATACTGACGGTATCACAGCAGGAGCTTGTATATTTCATGGGTTGTGTGCTCCATTATTATTTCATACTAGATTATGCTACAGATTATATAATTATGAAACTCCATTGGATTTTCATAAAGTAGAAGAAGATGACATTATCTTCTTAGTAGATTATTCTTTATCTAATAAAGACAACATTGCTAGACTTAGAGGATTATGCTTAGATTTATGGAAAGATGAAGAAGATAAACATGTATTTTGGTTAGACCATCACAAAACTTCTTATAAGTTTATCGATCAATATCCATTAAATAAGATTAGTAAGGTTATTAATACAGATATTTGCGGAGCAGCCATATCATATTTATTCTGCAAAGCTTTCTATAAAATGAGTTACGTGTATACATTAGAAGAATATTATGACAAATTATCTACTTTAGTAAAACTTATAAATGATGGTGTTTATAAATTCGACAAGGAATCTATTAGAAACGAGTTTATCGAATATGTGGATTCTTGGGACACGTGGAAGCACGATAAAGAATATGATACAGAATTTAATTTAGGATGTATAGCACTTCTTAACGACCCTACAAATACTGCATTTTGTAACTTAGCTGATCCATTCATGGATGCTACTTTGTCTTTTATAACTGCTTATACTGAGAAATGCATAACTGCCGGTAAAAATATTTTGAAATTTAATGAATCATTAAATAAACAGCAAATGATTGAGATGGCTTTTGAAGTAAATATTAAATTTGAAAATAAAACTTATACTTGCTTAGTATTTAACGGTAGAGGAAATAGTACAACATTCGGAGATAATATTAATAAATACGATATTTGTGCTATGATGTATTTTATCGGTGATACTTGGATCAATTCATTATATTCTGCAAAGATTGACACACTTCCGATTTCTGAATTTATGGGAGGTGGCGGACATCCGGGAGCATCTGGTTTCCAAGTACATGACATAACACCAATATTTATTAAAGGAAAGGATACAGTAATAAAATGATTTTAGGTAAAAATAAAATAGAAGAAGCAATAAGAAAAGGGGATATTGTAATCACCCCTTTTAAAGAAGATAGATTAAATCCTAATTCTTATAATGTATCTTTACATAAAGAATTAATGGTTTATGATTCTTATATATTAGACATGAAAGCACATAATACTGCTAAGAAAATAATTATTCCTAAATCTGGATTAGTATTAGAACCTGGAAAATTATATCTTGGTAGAACTAATGAATATACGGAAACGTTTAATTATGTACCAATGCTTGAAGGAAGATCTTCTATTGGTAGATTAGGTATGGGTATACATGTAACTGCCGGATTTGGAGATTGTGGATTTAAAGGATTCTGGACATTAGAAATCTATGTAATTCAACCACTAGTTATCTATCCAGATGTAGAAATTGGGCAGTTATATTATCATACTATAGATGGAGATCCGATTAATTATGAAGGTAAATACTTAAATAATTCCGATATACAACCTAGCAAACTTTATGAAGAGTTATAATTATATAAGAGAGTATCTTTAAAGATACTCTCTTATTTGGAGGATAGATATGTCAATAAATTTAAAGGACTACTCATCTATGTTTAAATTGAGTAGTAAACCGAAAAAATTAAAAGAAACAGAGAAACCGAATTCGTTATTTACTTTAACTATGTTTGAAAAATACAATAATACAGATGACATCTTTTTGCTTCTTGTCGGGATGCGGTTTGCCAAAAGAAAAATACATCGGCAGCGTTCATTAGAGAGAAAAGCAGTTACAAAAATCTATATGAGACTGATAGATAAAGCTGTTCATTATCAAATTCCTTTAAAGCGTAAAGTGTTTGGAAGGAGGTATTGACATATGAAAACACTAAAAGAGTTAGCAGGATATAATAATATAGATACTATAAAAAAATCCGCTCATAAACTATGGCCTTTAATATATAAGCCTGGATATAAAATTTCTGAATTTAAAATATTTCAATCTATACATTTATTACCTTATAAGTGTTCATTTAGGGGCAAGGGAAATTATTGTGTTAATAAAGTATTTTTGGGTGGACTTTTGATAGACGATAAAACTATATTACCTATAAACATATCATCTAATAAACAAAAAACTATAAAATTTAGAGGTGATAATACATGAAAACACTAGTCGAATTAGCCTTCAAATGTGATCCAATATATGCTATGGTAGCAGATGTTAAAACACTATACGAATGTACAAAGGTTTATCATATAGAATCATATGAATTAGATGACAGTAGAATAAAACCATTCTATCTAGTAGATGATGACAGATGGAAAATAAAATTGCCTGCTATAGATGAAGATGATGTGAAAAATTTTGCTGCAGGCGCTAGAAAGATATTTAATAATGGTAAATTAGTACATTACGATTATATGTATCATTTAGACCGTAGTTTTTTCTGTCCGCTTACTCTTGCAGAAGAAGTAAAAATACAAGGATCTGGAGACTATGTTATGATATAAAAAGGAGTGAATTGTAAATTGGATATATTAATGAATAACTCACAGAAACCAGGCAGTTTGCAAAAAGCGCGTTGTGATAAAGCAATCCACATAGATAGGATTTCTATTACTCATTCAAGTTTTAAATCTATATGTAATGGACAAGAATTTATCAACAAATTAAAAGGTCTACCAAAAATACAACGTTTTGTCAATAATACGTATACATGTGCAAGAAAAATATTCGTGAACGGCGTTATGAAAAGTAGCGAATCTATGTCAAACACGATGAAAATTCGATATCAATATCATAGAGCATTTACTTTACAAGAAGAAGCCGATGAGCAAGAATGGACAAGATACTCATTACGCAATAGCACAGAAATTCGAAAAATATAATATTTTTCTTAAAAAGTTGACAAGAAATAAGGTGGGGGTGACCCCAGCACGTTGCAATTAAGCAACGCACTGAGATCGAAGATTAAGATGATTTTAGATTCGCCGATTAAGTTCGGCTTCATCTTATGTATATTAAAAAGATTTTAGAGTAATACATCGCATGAATTTCTTTTCAAGTACATTAAAACGAATGAATTGCTGGAAATTAGAGGAGTACCAATATTACGTACTCCTCTTTCTTTGTGATTTTGTGCTATGATTCAATCTAAATAAACCAGAATAATATCGTCGTCATCCTCATCATAGCTTCTAATTACTGTACCTTTGAAATTCATCATTTTGTATTCTCCTTATCTTCTCTAAAGTTTAGATAGTATTAAACTCATAATACTCTGAAGATAGAAAATATATAAAATGATGCTAGTGACTTTTCTTGTTCAGAAGCACTCTGAACCCATACTATCAATAAGATAATATACAATTCATACATTCAGAACTTACAAAATGACATTCAGAACCATTAAGAATAGAAAAATACTTAATCAATTACATATTATTAACATGACTACTTGTATGTATTATATTAAGGGAGGTGGTACGTACAAGTATTAAAAGTTTCGAAAAGCAGGAGGCAGGACAAAATGAATAAAGATCAAGAACCATTGACACTCGCAGAAGAGATAGCTAAGAAAAGAGAAAATCCGTTATATTTAAATAATCCATTGGATAAACATAAAGGGATATCTGATGAGTTATACAATCCAGCAGTTTATCATGCTGACGATCCTACTTATAAAAGACCATTACCACCAGATTGGGAATATGTAGATTTATGGATCCCTAATGCAGAAGATGTATTAGTTACGTCTTGTAAGGGATTTTTGTACGTTCCGTTGACGAAGATTTTTAATCTTTGCGTAGATGACGGACAAGCAGAAAATGCATTAAATAGCTTTATATTAACTTCAAAAAGATGCTATAATGGTAAAGAGATGGTATATCATTTACCACAATATATCAATTATTTTGAGAAATTTTATGATCGAGATCATGAACTTTTATCTGGAATGCTTAGGATAAAATTGGTTATAGATAGATTCATCGATTATAATAAAGAAATGTTTATAAACGATTTATTCAAGTACATAATTACTCCATCAATAATGAATAAAGCTCAATTAATGAATGAAGATAATTATCTACTTGATTTGGATTCTAAGAAATATAAGAATGTAAAAAATCCATCCTTAACTTATAAGGATAGGCATAGTAAGTTATTGATGTGGTATTCATTATTACAAAATATGATTATTCCATTAATTACGCATTATATCTTCGTACACAAAATTGTTTCAGATGCGAATAATTTTCTGTTAGAGATATTTGATAAGATTATTCATCTAGATAGGCATATTGATATATATAATAAATTATATGAAACATGTTTATCTAACGTTAATCAGAGTTTCCACAGAGAAAAAGTATTATGGGATATGCAGCCTATTAGAGGTAAATCCCCTACAACTCAGACATTAGTAAGTGTACAAAATATTTTATTAAATATTGCTCCAAAGTATACTTATGATAAAAATAATATCTTATTCAATTATGTATCGATCAAACAATCAAACGGATTCCAAGTAATTGATATTGGATATGAGTATGATTATGTATCATTATCAAGTGCTAAGAGAGATGCAGAGAATAACTCAGCATTTGATAAATTTGAAGCTTATATGATTAAATCAGACGACCAATTATATCTACTCAATAAAACAGCAGCTGAAGAAAGCATGAGAAAAATAGATTTAATGTTTGGTCCATTTGATGATAACGAGATCGATTATTATATTACAAGATTATCTGATGTTGAAGGAAATATAATTAATCAATTCCAAAAGAAATTGGTATTCAATTTATTTGATAAATATTTTGGAGATCCAATTACAATTGCAAATATTAATAAGAGAGATTATGTAAAACTTATTATTGCTGCAAAAAGAATGTTGCAAGCGAATGGTTTAATAGCAATGCCATTTATTATTAGTAGTAAGATCGAAAAGATTGTGGAAAGAAAAAGTATCAATAAGAAAGAACTAGAAAAGCTTAAATCTAGTAAGATTTATGCGTTAGCTAAATCAAACTATATGGAAAACGATACCAAAATTGACAATGAAATCCTGTCAATTATTGCCACTGTATTATCATCAGATTTTAGAATCATTTCATATGATGAACCTAATGTAGATGGTATTCTATTAGATAAATCTGTATTATCAGATTATATTGGTGAAGAGATTTTAACTTATATCTGTATTATTAATTGCAATTAAAATATATCCCGTATATCTATATAGATATACGGGATCCTTATTTATCTTCTATTTTTATTTTTTCTATTTCTATTATTCTGTTGATGATTTGTAGTAGTTTCTTCTGTAGATTCTTCTACATTAGTTTCTTCTTCGACTGCTTCAGGCTCTTCTTCTGTTACTTCTACTGGAACCTCTGCAGATGCTGTTGTAATAACGCCATCTGATCCTTCTACAGGTATTCCTGTATCTACAAGAGTACCATTTTCATCTTCTGTCATAAGATGCGGAAGACATACACCATTAGGAGCTGAATATACATGAGGAATACTGGATACAGGTTCTTCTGTAACATTAAGTATTTCTCTTTCTTCTTTAGAATCAGCTACATACATGATTGGCTTTGTAAGACCTCTAGCTTTTTTAGTATCAGCTTTTAAAAGAAGCTTTTTGAACTCTGCTTCTGTAGGAATAATATATTCTTTTCCATCTATTACTGCAAATACATTACAGTCTCTTTTAATTCTTGAATAGATACGAAGAGGAATTTCTACTCCTAATTCATCTCTTACTATTGTTTTACCTACAAATAATCCTCTGATAGGTCTTTTTACGTTTCTTAAATTACAAGTTAATCTGTCCATGTTTAAACACTCTTCTCCTTATATTTATTTTTCTTCTACTAAGTCGATGCATTCACCATCTTCGTCATCATCGTCAATGTATTCTGCATCTCCACAGTCACTAGCAACATCTAATCCATCATCTTCGTCTGTCATAAGATCAAACTGAGAATCAAAATCTTCGTTACCTACATAGAGATCATCTTCTACTTCATCAGAAGATTCGTTCATAAAAGATAAATTAAAATCGCTAGATTCTTCTAATGATTTAGACTGATTTTTTCTGCCAAATGATAAATTAAAATCATTTGAAGATTCATCAAACATGTTAAATTCTGTATCTCCAGAATCTTCTGGTACTGATCCGAAAGATAAACCTAATGAAGATTCTTTCTGTACTGTATCGATACATTCACCATCTTCATCATCGTCTACTTCTTCTGCAGCAATTGCTTTATCAAATGTATTATCTACATCTATTGAGAAACTCTGTCCGAACATCTCTTCAAATTCTTTAGTTGTCATTTCAAAATACCTCCTTGGATATTATTCGTTATCATTATCGTACAATATAGATTTATCACCATCCGGTTCATCTTCTATATCACCGATAATGTCTGTTGCTACGCATTCTTCATCATTAAAGAGATTATGCTCCATCTCTTCGCATATAGAATATGCTAGTAATTTATTAAGGTTACTCATATCAATATCTCCTTAATTCTTAAATTAACTATATGTTCAGGCTTTGATTGTATACTGGTCTTGATCCTTTATACACTTTTTGGATAGATCAAAGTTCATACATTTACATTCTTCTTTATTTTTTGCTTTATCATCTATATATTTTTCTATACAGAATATTATAATTGGAATACCATAGAATAATTCTATACAAGCGTCCCATCCTATACAGTCAAAAGCTTCTATATCTTCTTTAGTAATTTCTTCATTATTAAAATATTTAATTACTATATTAAATATAGTATATTTACATTCAGTGTATTTAATATTATTTTCAATATTATAAATTAAGTCATCTCTAAATGATGGGATAGTACACTTCTGAGCTTCGTAACAATCGTAGCATACATAATAATATTCTTCCTGTCTAGTTACAAAGATAGACCTACTATCATCTATATGAATAGGAAAACCTCTATAAGTATATTTTCTTATATGCTCTAAATCTTTTAATTCTAAGCATCTAAAGAAAGTATTATTATATACTATAGGGAATTTAGATGGTGGTCTCATTTGATGGCATACGTGAATATAATCTGAAGCATATTTTAATATATTATTTTTCTTTATAAATTCTATCATAAAGAAATCATATAAAGGATTATCATTTATATATTTATAAATGAAAGTTTGTACTCTAGATGAATAAAATAATGCTTGGAAATAATCTTTTAATTTAATAGAAAGATTATCTAATTCATTTATAGCATTATAAGCATCATCTTGCATTATCATACTATATTCAGTATCAAGATTATCCAAAATAAATGTATAGTTATTTACTATACGAGTTCTTATTTCTTGATACCTAGATTCTTGAGTAGTTTCAAGTTTATAGTTTATTCTATAAAAGTTTTTATTATTTTTTAAAGTATCTCTATTTACTGCAGTTACTTTAAATAAACAATAATCTTGCTTAATATTATATAATCTAAATACATCACCAGGATATGGTATAATAGTATCTGGTAATACATAGAATTCTCCTTCTATTATATCTCCTGATACACCAAACTCTTCTCTATTTAGATTAGTTTCTATTCTATTACCAGGACCAAATAATACAAAATTCTTTATTAAATCATATCGGAGAATTTTGTCCTTTAAAAGCATACTCTTGCTGAGAACCTTCATCAAGAGTAGTAAAATTTTTATTTATATGAAGATAATCACAGGTCCATGGATGTTTATCGATGTTATTATAATACGGGTTATCTAAAAAAGAAACCATAGCATCTGTGATATTATTTACAGTGTCTACATATTGAGTATTTTGAAATCTACCCATATCTGTACCTCCTTTCGAATTATTTAATTGTTTCGGGATACTATATAATACAAAAGCCGAGGTATTAAGTATGGCAAACTTATAAATAATATAAATATTTTATATTAATAAAAGATAAAAGGAGCTTTGCTAATATGGGATTTTCTAATAGAAAAGGAATTGCTATGGCAGGCGGCTTTAAATTACAAGCGGAAGTCCCACTTGACGTTAGAAGTAGAGTAGATACTATAACGGAAAGAGATGAGCTTGTTACTATTAATGCCGCCTGGGAAGGTATGCATGTATATGTAGGCGAAACCAAAAAGTCTTACGAATATAAAGGAAATAAAACATGGGAAGAAATCCTTACTGGGAATAGATACGTACACCCCAAATATACAAAAAGAGATAGTGGCTTATATAAAATAGTAGTAGATGATACTGGCCATATAAGTGATGTATCGTCTGTAACTAAATCTGACATTACTGCATTAGGAATACCAGGAGCCAATACTGATACTACGTATACATTAGTAACCGCAACAGATCCTGGTTTAATGAGTTCTGCCGATAAGGTTAAATTGGATGGTATAGCTAAAAATGCTAATAATTTTACATATACTCATCCATCATATACACCTAAAACTTCTGGGTTATATAAAATAGTAGTGGATGATACTGGTCATGTAAGTGATACGGCTGCTGTAACTAAATCGGATATTACTGCATTAGGAATACCAGAAAGTAATACTGATACTACATACGATAATTTTAAAGGAGCTACATCAGATACTAATGGTACAAACGGATTAGTACCAGCTCCGTATTCAGGAAATCAATCACAATTTTTAAGGGGAGATGCTACTTGGGCAACTCCACCTGATACAACATACGGAATTGCTATGCCATCTAAAGACGGTTTAATGAGTTCTGCTGATAAAACCAAATTAGATGGTATAGCAAGTGGAGCAAATAAATATACTCATCCTACTTATAATGCTAAAGCTAGCGGTTTATATAAAATAACTGTAGATGGTACAGGACATATTTCTGGAGCAACTGCAGTTACAAAAGCAGATATTACAGGCTTAGGAATACCAGGACAAGATACAGTCGTAACTTATGGCGAAGTAACAACAACTGCCAATGGTCTTATGACTGCAGCTGATAAAACCAAATTAGATGGTATAGCAGTTGGAGCAACTAGATATGTACATCCTACATATCCAGAAAAAGGACTAGGATTATACAAAATACAAGTTGACGTAAATGGTCATATTAAATCTGCTGTAGCTATAGGAAAAGATGACATTACAGCATTAGGAATACCAGGACAAGATACTACTTATACAGTAGGTACTGAATCATATTCTGGTACAACTAAATTATATACGGAAATAGGATCTGCAATAGACGGTACATTAACTCAAAAAGCTATATATGATAATTATACAGGAAAATCTACTAAAGTTAACGCCACATTATCAGCTTCTGGATGGAGCGGAACTGCTTCTCCTTATACTAATACTATAACTATATCTGGGGTTACTGCAACTAATAATGTTGAAGTACTAATTCCAAGTACAATTACAGCAGCTCAAGCTGAGTCTTGGATGGCTGCTGGTATATTGTGTGGATCGCAAGATACAGATAGTATTACATTAAAAGCATATGGTGATAAACCATCTATAGATATACCTATAGAATGTATTATAAGAAAAGACATTTAAAGTTAGCCATCTTACTCGTTTGGGTAAGATGGTTTTTATTTAACATGGACTTTTGTGCACATCTAAGTAATATTAAATAAATATGGAGGTTCCGAAATGGTTAACTATACGAAAAATAGATGGAATAACTATGATGATTCAAAGACCTTCTCAGAAAACTTAGAAAATGATGCTATTCTCACTTTAGAGAAAGCAAATCATATGGAGCAAGGTATCTATGATGCGAATAGGCGTATCGAAATTGGTACTATAAAAGTCGCAGAAAATACAGAGAATCCTAGCATTACTGTTACTTATAATCAAGACAGTATTACTATGGATTTTATATTACCAAGAACTAATCTGTCTAGTGCAGATATGAAAACTATACTGAATAATAGTAAAGAAGAATTTGTAAAGCTTTTCAGTAAAATATATGTAGGAGAGGACAACGAAGCTTCTCCTAATGATAATGACGTAATGTTTTTACTGAGTAAAGATGGCAATAGTATAGAAAAAATTCGTACTTTTAAACACAATGAAGATGGATCTGTTACAAAAACAGATCTGAGATTACAAGTAGATATTTCTAATATTATCACTGATGCTAGTCATCAATTTATTACTCAGAGTCAATTAGACAAATTGAATGGCATTGATGATAACGCTAATCATTATATTCATCCTACAGGAGATGGAAATATGCACATACCTGCTACTGGAACTACCAGTAAAGGTAAGTTTTTAAGTGCCGGTTCTATGCCTGGGGAAGTGGATTGGAGACATTTAGAAAAAGAAGATATTACAAATGCTTTAGGGTATATACCAGCTAATAAGAGTGATGTAACCACAAGTGTTGTTGATAGTACAAAATCAGGTCTTATGAGTCCTGAAATGTTTGAGAAGCTTAATGGCATTGAGGAAGGAGCAAATAATTATACTCATCCAAATACTCATTCTGCCGATATGATATTAGAGACTGACGAAAAGCAGTTTATAAGTAAAGCTGATAAAGGATTATTAAGATATACAAATGATCAGCCTACTTTAACTGCGCATGGAGGAATTCCTGCTGGTACAACTTTTGATAATAAAGCATTAGCAGAAATTCTTGGAGATATTTTATATCCTTATGTACCTCCTGTAGTAAGTTGTACAGTTACAGCTCCTGCTAATGGTGGTACCTATGAATTTGGAACAAATCCGACAATTACTAGTGTAAGAGTTGGAGTTACAAAGAAATCTAAAGATATTACTAAGATTGAAATATTTAATACCGAAGATATTAGCGGGCCACTTGCAACTCAGACTGATGGAATCAAAGATGGTGGTACATTCAATTATACTATATCTAAAGTATTAGACAAATTAACCAGCAATCTTAGAATTAGAGCTAGAATTACTGATACTAGTGGTAAAACAGTTACAGCTGATTCAGGAGCATTCTATGTAATATATCCTATGTGGTATGGAGCTATTGATAAAGATGCTACTGTAGATGAAGCTGCTGTAAAAAATACTACTAAATTAGTACAGACAAAAGCGAATAGATCTTTGACATTTAATTCTGATAATCAAAGATTAATGATAGCATATCCTGCGTCTTATGGTCAAATATCAAGTATTATGGATCCGAATGGTTTCAATATTACAGATACATTTACTAGATATATGGTTTCTATGAGATTTGGAGATGACGATATACAATACTTCGTATATGTAAATGAAGCTTCAACCGTAAATAATTTTACAGTGAGCGTCAAATATTAAATAAAGGAGAATTGTAGATATGGGATTTTCTAGTAAAACCGGTATCTCTCTCGCAAGCGGATTCAAGTATCAAGCCAAGAGTCCGCTTGATTTAAGAAGAGTTGTAGATACTGTAGCTGAAAGAAATGAGCTTGTTACTATTAATGCTGCCTGGGAAGGTATGCATGTATATGTAAAAACTGATAAGAAAACTTATGAATATAGAGGAGGGACTACATGGACTCCAGTATTGGCCGGTTCAATGTATACTCACCCTACTTATACAGCTAAATCATCTGGATTATATAAAGTAACTGTAGATGGTACAGGTCATGTAAGTGCTACTACTGCAGTTACTAAATCAGATATTACCGCATTAGGTATACCTGGTTCTGATACTAAATATGGGGTATTTAAAGCAGCTACTGCTGATGCTGCTGGTGGTACAGGTTTAGTACCAGCACCTGCTAAAGGAGCGCAAGGGTTATTTTTAAGAGGAGATAATGTTTGGGCTAAACCAACAGACACTACTTATAATGACGCTACTACATCAACACATGGTCTTATGAGTACTGCTGATAAAACTAAATTAGATGGGATTGCTGCTGGTGCAAATAAATATACTCATCCAGCTAGTCATTCTATTGATATGATCACCGAGACTACCGATAAGAAAGTAATGACAGCTGCTGAAAGAACTAAATTAGCCGGTATAGCTGCAGGCGCAAATAAATATACTCATCCTAACTATGTGGCTAAAACATCAGGGTTATATAAAGTGACCGTAGACGATACTGGCCATATATCAGCTGTTGCGGCAGTCACAAAAGCAGATATTACAGGTTTAGGTATTCCTTCTTCAAATACATGGAGGGGGGTTCAAAATAATCTTACATCTACAGCTACAGATCAATCATTATCTGCAGCACAAGGTAAATGGTTAAATGAAAACAAAGCTACCTTAACTACTTTAACTAATGAAAATTTAGATAAAGTTATTACGCCTGGATTTTACAATGCAGGTGGCGGAAATTCAGTAACAAATAAACCTAGCGGTGTAGATAATTTTGGTATGATAGTTGTACACAGTGCATCTGGAGATTATTATACTCAGATTGTGTATGCTGCTGATAAATCTTATAGAAGAGTATGCAGTAATGGAACTTGGGGAAATTGGTCTCAGGATATTCTTACTGATACCAAATACGTACATCCTACTCATACTGCTAAATCATCCGGTTTATATAAAATAACTGTAGATGGTACAGGACATGTATCAGCCGCTACTGCAGTTACAAAAGCAGATATTACAGGTCTTGGAATACCAGGGAGCAATACAACATATAATGCGGCTACAACAACAGCTGCAGGTTTAATGACAGCTGCTGATAAAGCTAAACTTGACGGTATTGCTGCTGGTGCAAATAAATATACTTATACTCATCCTAATTCTGGGGTAACTGCTGGTACATATAAGTCTGTAACTGTAGATGCTCAAGGACATGTAACAGGAGGATCTAATCCTACAACATTAGCTGGCTATGGTATTACAGATGCTGCAAAATCATCTCATAGTCATAAAGCTTCTGATATTACTGATAATATTCCAGCATCTAAAATTTCTGGTGTATTATCTTTAGATAATATTCCTAAGGCTGCATTGGAAAGACAAGTCCCAGTCGCAGATGATACAGCTCGTTTTAAATTAACAACAGGTGACGTTCAGAATGGCGATGTTGTTAAAGTTAAAAGTACAGGATTAATGTACTTTGTAACAGATCAAACCAAATTGAATAGTGCTGATGGATATATGGAGTTTACAGCTGGTTCGGCAGCATCTGTTCCTTGGACAGGTGTAACTGGTAAACCATCTACATTTACTCCATCTTCTCATAAACACGCTATATCTGATATAACCAATTTGCAAGATACCTTAAATGGTAAAGCTGCTAATAAAACTATGACACCTGCTACAGCAAGTGCTGCAGGAACTGCAGGTTTAGTACCAGCACCTGCTGCTGGTAAACAAGGACAGTATTTAAGAGCAGATGGTACTTGGGATAAACCAACAGACACTACTTATAATGACGTAACTACATCAGTGCATGGTCTTATGACAGCTGCTGATAAAGCTAAACTTGACGGTATTGCTGCTGGTGCAAATAAATATACTCATCCTGGATATACTGCTAAAGCTAGTGGTTTATATAAAGTAACAGTAGACGCTTCTGGTCATGTATCAGCTGCTACTGCTGTAACTAAAGCTGACATTACGGCTCTTGGTATTCCTGCACAGGACACTAATACTACTTATAACACAGGTACAGCTTCTGTCTCAGGTTTAACAAAGTTGTATACAGGAACGGGAAGTGCTACAGATGGTACTATGACTCAAAAAGCTATTACAGATGGATTAAATAGTAAATCTGGCACTGGTCATACTCATAATTATGCTGGATCTTCTAGCGCTGGTGGGGTTGCTAATAGTGCTGCTAAATTATCAACTGCTAGAACAGTATCTGGTGGTACAGATATTACTATGAGTTTTAATTATGATGGGTCGGGAAATTCCGGTGCTTCGATAGGATATTACAATAGTTCTGTATGGAACGGAAATACTAATAATTATCCATTCCACAGATTTGCTAAACTTGATACAATTACAAGTTCTTATACAGATAAAACTATGACTGTATTGCTTACACAAGATTTCAATGGTGGGGCATTTGGTATAGCTCGTATATCTCTCAGAACAAATAATGTAGCAAATAAAGATGTTTCGCAAGCTGAAGTTAAATGGCTTGTAAGGTCTGGATTTAACGCCGATGCAATCCAGATTGGTATATATAATGTAGCTGGAGCTACATACGCTGATGCATTTCTTAAATTATCAGGTACCTATTGTGCTACGGTAATTAGAGCTATTGCTAATGGTGCTAGGGGCAATATATCTAGAACTTGGACTTTGGTAAATTCTAAAGAGGTGGACAGTACTACATCTTCTGATTCAAAGACCTCTACAGAATGCTATGTGAATATTGCAACTGCTGGTACTAAGTTGCATAATAAATCATATTCTGTAACAGTTTCAGGATCTGATTCTGGTACAACATCTTATGCTAATAGTGCCGGAAGTGCTTCTAACGCAACTCAAGACAGTGCTGGACAACAAATCAACAAAACTTATATCAAAAATTTAAGTATATCTGGTAAAACTATTACTTATACAAAAGGTGATGGTACTACCGGAACTATTGTAACTCAAGATACTAATACTACTTATAATGATGCTACAACTTCAGCACATGGTCTTATGACTGCAGCTGATAAAACCAAATTAGACGGTATAGCGAGTGGAGCAAATAAATATGTACATCCAAGTTATACCGCTAAGTCGTCTGGTTTATATAAAGTAACTGTAGACGCTTCTGGTCATGTAAGTGCTGTAGCTGCAGTTACTAAATCAGATATTACAGCATTAGGTATACCAGGACAAGATACCAATACTACTTATAATGACGTAACTACATCAGCACATGGTCTTATGACTGCAGCAGATAAAGTTAAGTTAAATGGTATAGCTACTAATGCTAATAATTATACTCATCCTACATCTTCTGGCAATAAGCATATTCCATCTGGGGGTTCCTCAGGAAAAGTTCTTAGATGGAGTGCTGATGGTACAGCTGTATGGGGTGATGTTCCATCCGATGCTATATCAATTACAAGAGTAGAATATAATAAGTTATTAGCTAATAACACTTACGACCCTAATAAATATTATTATGTAACAGACGATTTTGATTCTGCTACAATTATAAACGATTCTATATCAAGTACAAGTACTGCATATTCTAGTAGTAAAACTAATGCTTTATTGGGTGCAAAAGTCAATAAATCTTCTAAAGTTTCTGCTACTATGAATGCAAGTTCTTGGTCTGGGTCTAGTGCACCATATACTATCACGTTAAGTATTAATGGTGTAACTACATCTAATAATGTAGAAATATTAATACCAGGTTCTGCCACAAATGCTCAAGTAGAAGCTTGGATGGCTGCTGGTATCGTAAATGGTACACAAGCTACAAATAGTGTTACACTTAAAGCATACGGAGATAAACCAAGTATTAATATACCTATAGAAGCAATTATAAGAAATGATTAAAACAAAATACCTGGAATATAATAATGATATATTCCAGGTGTAATTTAAAGGAGGTAAAATAACATGGGACTTTATCAAGGAGCTGAAATGATAGCAGGAGCAGGTACTACTCCTAGTATATCAATAGATGACAATACAAAACATTGGATTATTAATGGAATAGACACAGGTATAGTAGCAGAAGGAAAAACTCCTACACTTGGACTTAATGCAAGTGGATATATAACTGTAAATGGTACTGCAACGACAATAAAAGCTGTATCTGATTATAATAATTTATCAAATAGACCTATTGTAAATGGAAAAGTTTCATCTTATCAAAGTAATACAAATTCTAGTCAAATTAGAAATATTACTGTCTCTACATCGGCTCCATCATCTTCAGATGGGGTAAATGGAGATATATGGGTGGTGTATGAATAATGGCTATTAAAAAAGGTGATAAACTAAATTTTGCATATACAGGTAAAGTTCAAACGGTAACTTTGCCGAAGGGTACTTATAAATTAGAAGTATGGGGTGCTCAAGGCGGATATAGATCTTCATCATCATACGGTGGAATGGGTGGATATTCTGTTGGTACTCTAACTTTAAAATCTAAAACTACTGTATATGTATACGCTGGTGGTTCAGGTAATACTGGTAAAACCAGTGGCGGGTTCAATGGTGGTGGATCCAGAGAAACATATAATGGTGGAGGTGGTGGCTCTGATATTCGCTTAAGAAAAGATTCATTATATGCCAGAGTAATTGTAGCTGGTGGTGGTGGATCCGATGGAGCATCATCTAGACAAGGTGGATATGGTGGTGGTGACACTGGACAAGCACCAAGTGATGGATATGGTACTGCCGGAGGTGGTGGTACACAAAAGGCTGGTGGTTCAGGTGGTTCCGGAAATCCAGGATCATTTGGAGCTGGCGGCAAAGGAACTTATTACTCTTCTGGCTACGCGGGAGCCGGAGGCGGCGGATGGTACGGTGGTGGTGGATCATACCCAGACAGTTCAGGTGACGATGACAAAGGTGGAGCTGGCGGTTCTGGATATATCTACACAAGTAGTACCAAAGGAAATTATCCTTCTGGATGTCTTTTAACAGCAGATGATTATTTAGCTAGTGCATCTATGAAAAATGGCGGAACTTCATTTACAAGCCCTACAGGAAGCTCGGAAACAGGTCATGCTGGGAATGGATATTGCCGTATAACAGTTATAGATTGCCAAGTGTGTCCAGACCTAAAGATAAAGGTTGGCGGATCTATTAAAACTGCTTCAGCCATGTATATAAAAGTAAATGGTTCATGGAAACAAATTACTTCTGCTTATACAAAAGTAAATGATTCATGGAAGTCGCTATAAACAAAAAAGAATCCCGTATAGCATTATGCTATACGGGATATATTTATTTTAATCTGTAACTACGAAATGCTTCTCAAGCTTTAGCAGCTGCAAGACGTTTTGTACAATACAGAATAGCACCAGCAGGAGCTGTAGCAGGAGCTTCGTCAGCAAATAATACATCTGCTTTAGCATTCCATGCAGTCTTTTCTGTATCTGTAGCAAATCTATGAGTAGCATCTTCAACGATCATTGTTGCAGCATGAGTTGCTGGATGAGTATATTTATTAGCGCCAGCTTCAATACCTGCTAATTTAGTTCTCTCAGCAGCAGTCATCATCTTAATAGTTTCAGTTTCTGTAATCATAGATGCTGGATGAGTTGCTGGGTGAGCATATTTATTAGCGCCAGCTTCAATACCAGCAAGTTTTGTTCTCTCATCATCTGTTAAGAATCTATGAGTAGCATCCTGAGTAATCATTGTTGCTGGATGACTAGCTGGATGAGTATACTTATTAGCACCCTCTTCGATGCCTTTAAGTTTAGTTCTTTCAGCAGCTGTCATTACTTTAAGAGTCTCAGTCTCAGTAATCATAGATGCTGGATGATTTTCCGGATGAACGTAATTATTAGCATTATCTTCGATACCTGCTAATTTGTTCTTTTCTTCATCTGTATAATCATTTGCAGATAACCCTTTACCCTCTACTTTATCTACTTTCTTATCGAGAGCAGCTTTCTGAGCTGTGGATACAGGTTTATTCATATCGGATGTATTATCTACATTTCCAAGTCCTACTGTAGTTTTATCTGGAGCTAACCATTTAGCAGTACCATCAGCAGACCATCCAAGGATATTTCCTGTAGCACCGCCAGCTGGAATATGTTTATTACCGGAGGATGTCGGATGGACATATGCAACACCGGTTACAGTTGCAGACCAACCTGCAGAACCGTGATATTCATAAGTTTTCTTATCAGCTTTTACATAAACTTGCATACCTTCCCAGGCAGCATGTAATGTAACAAGTTCGTCTCTTTCTTCAATAGTATCTACCTGCTGTCTGGCATCAAGTGGAGATTCCGCTTGAAGTTTAAAACCACCAGCTAAAGCAATACCTTTTTTATCAGCAAAAGCCATGTTATTTTCCTCACTTTCAAAATTTATTGTTGTAAATCGTCATAATTAGGATTAATTAGAATCTGAAATCCATATTAAATCCAGATACTGTAGATGCACTGTTTACATATACATTGTAAGGTACAGAAGTTCCGTCAGCACAAGCAATATTTACTGTAGACTTAGTAAATGTACCAGTTACATCAAAGTTATTTGCATCAAAGATCTTTGTAAGGTTACCATAAGATGCAGGATAAGCAAATACCATCTTCTGGTTAGTTGCTGTATAAGCCCATTTCTTATTACCCTTAGTTTCAATTTTCTTAGTCAGAGCTTTAACTGCAGCTGCATCAGCAGTAGCACCGGCAGCGATAACGCCCTGATAGAACGGATATACAAGACTGAATGTGCCTGTATTAGCAGAAGTTACTTTCTTATCGGAATCAGTTACTTTTACAGTAAATCTAGTTCCGTTAGCAGCTGCAGCTTTAAGTTCTTTAGAGAACGTAAGGGTGAACGAACCACCATTAGCAACAGCATCTGTCTTAGTAGCAAGAGCAGTAGCACTGTCAGAACCAAATACTTCTACCTTAGTGATGCTTCTAGCTTTCTTTGTAACGTTAGCAGTTACAGAAGTAACAGTTGTACCAACACCAATTTCGAATGTACCACCATTAGAAGGAGCTGCAGATGCAGATACTACTGGTGCTACATACGGATATAAGATTTTATCAAGTACTTTAGAGATAGGTACATTATCAAATGTATCACCTACAGCTACTCCACCATGAGCAGATACGATAGGTGTAGCATTTGTATAAGTAATATTACCTGTAAGCTGTTCTTTCTGAGCTTTGGTAATAAACTGATGATCATCATCTTCAACAATCATTGTTGCAGCATGAGTCGCTGGATGAGTATAGTTATTGGCACCCTCTTCAATACCATCTAATTTAGTTTTATCTTCTTTAGACATAAATCCATCTGCAGAAGCAGTAGCATTATCATGTCTATGATCTTTATCAGCTTTCTTTGTAATTGCTTCATTAAGAGCATCAGAAACTTCTTTATGACTTTCAATCCATGTAGCAATCTCAGAAAGTGTATCGAGAGTTTCAGGTGTAGCTCCACCGATAAGTGCAGCAATCTTCTCGTCTACATATGTTTTAATATTTTTATCACCGGTTGCATCCATAAATACATAGTCAGCAACTGTAGCGGCGAGCCACTCTTGCCATACTGGAGCTTTTTCAGTACCGGCGTTTCTATAAGCAAATCTATTTTCCATTGCCATGATTATCTATTTCCTTTCTTAAATAAAATTTTAAATCTTACTATAATGTTTAAGAAAAGAAAATCACAGGTATCTATTATTAGATACCTGTGGATAGATATAATAATTATACATTGAAGCAGATACAAAATCCTGTATTAGATACATTTTGTTCTCGGTAAGTAAATTCTCCTTCATCGTCTATACAACAATATGATTTAAACACATATTCATCCGACATATAATATGCTGGAGTTGAATATCCAGAACAAGTTCTAGTCCAATAATAATATGTCACATCATTTAAATATTTCACCCTTGATAAATTGCTATTAAATATAGGAAATGCTGTACATTTATCTTCTCCAGATATTCCACCAGGGCATGTTGAATTAGTTCCTCCCATTTCTGTAATTGAAGGTAAAAATAACGTGTCTATAGTAGCTTTCGCTTCCTTGCAAGGGCCATTGTTTGTATAAGTGAACACTGGAATTATATATTTTGTCAGATCGGAGGGAAAACATTTTTCTATACCAGGAATTTTGGTTGTTCTAAATTCGCATATATTCCAAGCAACAGATTCGTCATAATTACCAACATTACCTTTCATTATATCGGACATTAGTAAGTTTTTCATTCCAAATACGATACCGGCTTTCCCACTTCCATCGATTTTGTCAAAATGATTAAAATCCCATATCTGTAATACGCAATTTGCATTGTAAGAATCTATAGGTATACTTATTTCGTCCCCAATTTTCCAATAGCTTGACGCTACACCTAGATTTGATATAGCTGATATAGTCTCCCAACTATTATTTTTTAATGTAGTATCTATAGTTGTATTGTATATCTTAAAAATCATATTGTTACTGTCATTATATACTTTATTTGTAGACATAGCAAAGAATCTATAATAATACGTAGTATTATTAGGTATTGATTCACTAAAAGCATTGTCTTTATATTTATTTCTACTTGTGTTAGTTACAACTATAGTACCATCTTTTATTGATTGAGGATAATGATCATTATTTCTAACCAATATAGTAGATTCCCATGTAGATAAAGTAGTATGATCATAAACAGAATCATTGGGATCTGACCATCTAATATACACTTTATTAGAAAATGCTACCTTGCTTATAATATTTACATCTCCTGGAGGAAATCCTTTGGATGATCCAGAAGATCCGCCACTTCCACTATTTCCTTTTATTAAAATACTCATTATATACTCCTGTTCCGGGGACAAAAGTTATATAATTTTATAGTAATACGTTTATATACGTTAAAAAGACCTCTATATAACAAGTTTATTTATAAACTTGTTATATAGAGGGGCAATTACTGATTTTGTTTGTGTTCCCCACATTGGAAAGGAAGTAAATTACTCTATGAGCGTTTTAATAAAAAGAATAGATAGTTCAAGCGGAGGAGGATCATCTAAAGGATATCCAGTCGGTAATGTAACTAATGTGAAAATAAAAAATGGCCCTAAAGACGGCTCATCTAAAGCAATGTATCTTAGCTGGAATGATCCCGATGATATTGTTGTAGGTAGCAAAACTATTAGTACTTGGGAAAGAACTATAGTTGTTAGATCAAAAGGAAAAGTCCCTTCAAATTATCCAAGCGATGGTATAATAGTTGTAGCTGATAAACATGAAAGAAATCGTTGGACTGAAAAAGACCCATTGGGTGATTATATATGGATTAATGGGAATACATATGGCACTTACTACTATAGATTTTTTACTATAAATACAGATGGCGTCATTAACCAAAGCCCTGATATGATATATAAAGTAGAAGTAAAGGAATATGATGCAGTATTATCCAAAAACACATGGGATCTGATAGCTGCAGCATCAGAATCAGGTACAGCTTCTGATATATGGAAAGTTGGAGATGAAATAGATATTACTTTATCTGGTACATATAATGAAACTATTACATTACAAATATGGGATTTTAATCATTTTGATAAATCAGATGGATCCGGTAAAGCAGGTATATGCTTCGGATGTAAATATTTATCTAGTAGTATTGATAGTGTGATGTGTACAGGAAACTCCAATAGCGAGTGGGCAGATACATATATGAGAAATACGACAATGTCAAAGGTTTTGAATAGTATGCCAGCAGAATTGCAAAGTGTAATTAAAGAAGTAAAATTATACACCGCTAGTGTAAAAACTAATTCATCAACAGGTCAAACAGTAAAAGGCAAAGGTACATTGTCACAAGATAAAGTATTTATTCCCGGATTTACTGAGATATTTGGCGCTTCCAAATATAGTATGCAATCTGCGTGTGAGACTGGTCAGAAAAAAATATCTATATTTACAGATAGCAAATATAGAATAAAAACTAAGTCTGATGGGGCACCTAATAGCGAGTATTGGTGGTGGACCCGTTCCCCTGAAGTTAACAGAGATAATTTTCAAGTCGTTACCGATACAGGAAATTACAGGAGCTGTCCTGCTAATGACCAGTATTGGTATACTTGTTTTTGTTTTAATGTATAATTTCTCATAATATATCTTTTTATAAAGTCCTCACGCAATAAAAGGAGGATATATTATGAGTATAATATTAAAAGGAAATAATATTAGTTCTAATAATGATGGTATAGGACCATCAGAAGTAACTAATATAAAAGCTTCTCAAAATGCTTCTTCTATTATATTATCATGGACTAATCCATCTAATGTAGTTATAGACGGAACTACATTATCTACATTTGATCATGTAATAATAGTGAGAAATGAAGATCATTATCCTATGAGTAATAAAGATGGGAATACTATATATAGCGGAAATGGAACCACATGCTCCGATAGCAATGTAATTAAAAACAAAAAATATTATTATAGATTTTTTGTATATGATACTAATAAATTATGTAATAATAACATGAGTATGATTATTGAAAATACATTTCATGGTATAGACCCTGTATTAAAGAATAATACATGGGACCAGATAACTGCAGCATCAGAGTCAGGTATAGCTTCTTCTATATGGAAAGTTGGAGATGAAATAGATATTACTTTATCAGGTTATTATAGCGACACAGTTACTTTACAAATATGGGATT
>ERZ1673741.859-NODE-859-length-28866-cov-40.090556_pt1 | contig 28866 bp, 26 predicted proteins | sample MGYA00580209_ERZ1673741 | MGnify/ENA primary metagenome ERZ1673741 (study PRJEB41218, sample SAMN15661754) | gut metagenome | host: Homo sapiens | place: Canada: London | collected 2015-08-20/2019-03-30 | study: EMG produced TPA metagenomics assembly of... | reverse complement strand
GCTGCCTTCTTTTACTTTAGGTCTTCAGAGTCAAACGACTTTGGAGACCTTTTTTGTGTTTCACTCTTGACAACGCTTGTGCCAGATTGTATCTTTGCAACCGTTTTTGGTTAGCTCGGTCTGATCATGAGCAAGCGTTCTTTGACTTGTTTACATATTTTATATATTAGTTTCCCTATTCCGCCGATTATTTCTTAACTTTGCATTATATATAAAACTAATCTATTACGATTTTTTATTTCATATTGTATACAATCAAAATGATAAACAGATTTTTCTTTGACACTATTCTCTTGCCATTGACACGGATATGTGGCGGACGAATCTGTCGTATTGTGGCGTCAATGATGCTGCTGCTTGTCCTGTGCGTACCCGTAAGCGCCGATGTTCCTCCATTGTTGCCAATGCCCCAGAAGGTGAGCATGACTGACAAGTGGGTCACGGCTGACAGGGATGTATGCTTTACGAAGGTGGACCGAGTGGAAGGTGCTGAGTCGCAGGACGAGGCATACCGTTTGGTTGTTGACAAGCATAAAGTCTGCATTTACGCCACAGGTGATGCCGGAATGTTCCGTGCCAAGCAGACGTTGGAGCAGCTTACCGCTATACGTAAAGGCAAGAAGTACGTTTCCGTCTGTGACATCACCGACTGGCCTGCATTCCGTGTACGTGGATTTATGCACGACATCGGACGCAGCTTCATACCGATGGACGAACTTAAGAAGGAGATTGAGCTATTAAGCCGTTTCAAGATAAACGTCTTCCACTGGCATCTTACCGAAAATCAGGCTTGGCGTCTGGAGAGCAAGCTTTATCCGATGCTTAATGCACCTGAGAATATGGAGCGCGACAAGGGAAGATATTACACGCTTGAGGAGGCGCATCAACTGGTGGAGTTCTGTCGCAAGCATTATGTATTGCTCATCCCCGAGGTAGACATGCCTGGTCATAGTGCAGCTTTCGAGCGCACGTTCGGCTTTGGCATGCAGACGGTGGAGGGCAAGCGCATAATGAAAAATCTGTTGGCTGAAACGTGTGATGCTCTGGACGTGCCCTACATTCATATAGGTACGGACGAGGTGCAGTTCACCGACTCTACTTTTGTGCCTGAGATGGTGGCTTTCGTCCGTTCTAAAGGAAAAAAGGCCATCTCATGGAATCCCGGATGGCACTATGAGAAGGGCGAGATAGACATGACGCAGTTGTGGAGCTATCGTGGCAAGGCTCAACCGGGCATCCCTGCCATTGACTGCCGCTTCCACTATGCCAACCACTTCGACAATTACGCTGACCTTGTGGCACTCTTCAACAGTAGGATTCTCGATCAGCCAAAGGGTAATGACGACATAGCCGGCTGCATCGTGGCGTTCTGGAACGACCGCTACATTGACAACACCCGACAGCTGCTTGACGAAAACAATTTCTATCCCTATATGCTTACGCTTGCAGAGAGAGCATGGCGAGGCGGGGGCACATGTTACTTCAACGGAAAAGGCACGCTCCTTTGGAACGATGAGCCTGAGCAGAAGGCTGCCTTTGCCGAATTTGAGAACCGTATGCTGTGGCATAAAGACCACACGCTGAAGGGAGAACCTTTCTCTTACTGTCGTCAGACGGATGCACAGTGGCGTATCACCGACGCTTTCCCGAACCAAGGCAACCTGGCCCGATCTTTCCCTCCTGAGGAACATCTTTCCGCTGACGGAGGTCCTAAGACAGACCGCACCTCTTATGAGTATGAAGGCAAGACGTACGGCTCTGGTACGGTGACCGGCAACGGCATTTATCTGCGCCACGTGTGGGGAACTCTCGTCCCCGGTTTCTACGCTAATCCTGAGGAGAACCATACGGCTTACGCCACGCGCTGGGTTTACTCCAAGAAGGCACGTACAGCCAAGCTGAGCCTTGAGTTCTATAACTATAGCCGTTCGGAAAGCGACCTTCCGCCACGCCAGGGCACATGGGACTATAAGGGTAGCCGTGCATGGATAAACGGCGAGGAGATAATGCCGCCGGTATGGGAGAACACCAATACAGAGCGCAGCAACGAACTGCCATTGCGTAACGAGAACTGCGTGTCGCGACCGCCCGTGGAGGTAAAGCTCCAGAAGGGATGGAACAAGATTGTGCTGAAGTTGCCCGTCGGCAAGTTTACGTCTAAGGAGACACGTCTCGTGAAGTGGATGTTCTCCGCCACGCTGACAGAATAAAAGAGATGAAAGAAAGTAAAATAAGAATCTTATAAATATAAACAATAATACATTTATATTATGATAGTATCAGATATCAGACAGAGCGCCCGCATAGAGTCGCTCCATCCCTTGTTTAAGATCGTCTTCGACTATGTTAAGAGTCATGACCTTCTCAACGAGCCTTGTGGTCGCATAGAGCTTGACGGCGACCGACTTTTCATCAATAACGTCAATCCTGAATGTGTAGCGGCAGAGCAGCAGGTGCTCGAGGTGCACCATCAGTATATTGACATCCACATCCTCCTTGAGGGTGAGGAGACAATAGGCTGGAAGCCTATAGAAGACTGCTCCAACCTCACAAAGCCCTACGACGCAGAAGCAGACTGCGCTCTTTACACCGAGCCTGCATCTGCTTACGTAAAGCTTCGTCCCGGTCAGTTCATGATAGTCTGGCCTGAGGATCCGCATGCGCCGGTGATAGGTGAGGGAAAGATTCGCAAGCTCATCGTGAAAGTGAAGCTCTAAGCAGCAGATCTGACAGAAACGACTATAAAAGAAAACAGCCACGGCATAGGTTTTATCCCTATACCGTGGCTGTTTCTGTTTTATATAATGTCTAACGCATTATTCCATTAGATCCTCTCCGAGGTGCGTGGTCTGTTCGCGTTCCATGCGTTCCACCACCTCACGTGGCTTGGTGGCGTAGGTGATCATGCGGATGGAGTCGTTATAGCTAACGTATTTCCAGAGCCAGTTGAGCAGCACCATCATCTTGTTCTTCACGCCGAGGATGGAGCGAAGGTGAACAACGAGCCACAGAATCCATGCGAAGAAGCCCTGGCTATGGAACTTGCCAATCTCCACAACAGCCTTGTTACGACCGATGGTTGCCATCGATCCGAGGTTGTTGTATTTGAACGGAGTAAGGCTGTTGTCGTCAGCATGTCCTTCGTTTATTCGCTTGATGTTCTTGGCAAGGTTCTTTGCCTGCTGTATAGCCACCTGAGCCACCTGCGGATGTCCGTTAGGATAAGCAGGGTCTGTGGTCTGAAGACACTGGTCGCCGATGGCAAACACGTCGTTCAGTCCCGGAATACGATTAAACTGGTCTACCTTGAATCTGAATCCACGTCCTAAATGATCTTCGCTGATACCAGGCATGGCATTGGCTCTGATACCCGACACCCAAAGGAATGTACGTGTAGGAATCTCCGTACCGTCCTTCATGATTACCTTATGGTCGCGATAGTCCGTCACCATCTTGCCGAACTGTATGTCCACGCCCATGCTCTTAAGGAAGTCGTATGCCTTCTTGGATGAGTCTTGCGACATGCCGGCAAGCAGTCGGTCGCCGGCTTCTATGAGGTAAATGTGCATCAATGACGAGTCCATGTCGGGATAGTCATAAGGAATGACGTAGCGCTTCATCTCCGACAATGCTCCGGCAATCTCCACACCAGTGGCACCGCCGCCAACGATTACTACGTTGAGCAGTTCCTGACGTTCCTCTTCAGTGGCGCAAGTCAGCGCTCGCTCGAAGTTGGAGAGCAAGGCATTGCGAAGTCCCATCGCCTCAGGTACGGTCTTCATCGGTATAGCCCATTCCTCGATGTTCTTGTTGCCGAAGAAGTTGGTAGTGGCACCTGCAGCCAGAACCAGATAGTCATAGTCGATTTTTCCGATGGAAGTCTGCAGAATCTTCTTCTCCGTGTCCACCATACGTGCCTCCGCCATGCGGAAATAAAAGTCCTTACGTTTGCGGAAAATCTGACGGAAGGGGAAAGAGATGCTACTTGGGTCGATACCTGCCGACGCTATCTGATAGATAAGCGGTGGAAACTGATGGAAGTTGTTCTTGTCGATCAGCACCACCTGCATGCCCGACCCGTAAAGGTCTTCTGCAAGGCGCAGTCCGCCAAGTCCTCCACCAACAATAACTACTCTTTTCTTCTGATTTCTCTGGATATTGATGCTCATATTTTATAATAAAGGTTTTTGGTTGCTCATTGTGACGGCTAAGTTAGCCATTTTTGAGCAGACAATACTACTTGAGTTTTTGTATTTTTATGAAAACGATTGCGGTAACGTTCCCAAAGTCCGCAAACGTTTGCAATACATATTATATGTGTTATCCTAAATTCCTCTACAAAGTTACTAATTTTCTTTGAAATAAATGTTACTTTTGCAGTTAATACAGTATTATAATACGAAACCTATCTTTTTCTACCGGCAATGAAACATGTAACAATAAAAGATATAGCCCGATCGCTTTGCATTTCGGTTTCCACAGTGTCGCGTGCCCTTACCGACGACAAGAACATAAGGCGCGAAACCCGTGAGGCTGTGCTGCGTGAGGCGGAACGTCTCGGTTATCGCCGTAATCCAGTGGCGATGAACCTCAAGATGGGCCGCACAAACACCATCGGCGTGATTGTGCCTGAGATGCATACGCCTTATGCTTCGCAGGTGGTGGCGGGCATTCAGAGCGTACTCTATAAGAACAATCAGAAGGTGATGATAGCCGAGTCGGACGAGAGTCCGCTGCGTGAGCGTGAGAGTCTGCAGATGATGGAGGAGTTTATGGTGGACGGTCTGATTGTCAGTCTTTGCAGCTACAAGCAGAACGTTGATGTTTATCGCCGTCTGGCAGCCGCTGGCATGGCCATTGTTTTCTACGACCGCATACCACACGGACTGGACGATATGCCCCAGGTGATGGTGGACGACAATAACGACTCTTATTTCATGGCTGAACATCTCATACGTCTCGGTAGGCGCCGCATTGCTTATCTGTATGGTCCCGATGATGTCTATAATGCGGTGGAGCGCGAACGTGGCTACCGCGAGGCGATGGAGAAATTCCATGTATACGATCCGCAGCTTGTCATTAGGACGGGCATGACCTTTGCCGACGGTGCAGCAGCTGTTGACGACCTTGAGCGTAGAGGCATCGAGTTTGACGCCGTGTATGCCTTCACCGACACGCTTGCCATCGGAGCCATGAATCGGCTGCGCGAACTTGGACGTCGCATACCAGAGGATGTGGCTGTGGCAGGATTCTCCGGCACGGAACTGTCTACGATTGTATATCCGAAGCTCACCACCGTGGACCCGCCACTCACGGAGATGGGACAACGTGCAGCAGAACTGGTGCTTGAGAAGGTGCGCAATCCGGAGGCGGAGAACCGTAAGATAGTGCTCCGTACAGAAATGAAGTGCAGGGCATCCACTGGGGAATAGGCTGTAGCGAAGAACAGAGACATCTGCTATAATATTGATTTAAAACGTTTGCAGATTTTGGGAACGTTGCCGCAAACGTTCCCAAAATCTGCTTTATTTTTTTTCTTTGCCATAATCTTTTTGCGGTTTAATTTTGCAATCGAAAGATAAATCCATAAAAGAAACAATAACTAAAAAACTTAAAAAGATTATGGCAACAAAAGTAGTCAACTCGTATTCTTTTGACCGCAATTCGGTCAAGGCAGGCATCCTTCACTTCGGCGTAGGCAACTTCCATCGTGCACACCTCGAATATATGACAAGCCAACTCCTCGAAGACCCGACGCAGCATGCTTGGGGCATCTGTGGAGCAATGATTCTGGAGAGAGACGAGCCTCTCTATAAGGCGCTTAAGGCACAGAACGGCGAGTATACGCTGACCGTTTGCGGACGTGACGGCAAGAACGAGGTTTATCGTCTTGGCGCTCTTGTAGAGCTTTACTGGGGCGTAGAGGAGAAGAACGCCATTCTCAACAAGATTGCTGACCCTGACATCCGCATCATCACACTCACCATAACCGAGGGTGGATATAACATCTCACGTCAGACAGGCGAATTCATGCTTGACACTCCGCAGGTGGCTCACGACCTTGAATGTCCACGCGATCCGCAGACAGCTTTCGGCTATGTGGCAGAAGGACTCCGTCGCCGTAAGGCTTCCGGCGCAGGTCCTATCACCATCCTCTCCTGCGATAATCTCCAGCACAACGGCAATACGGCTCGCCGTGCTTTCATGTCGTTCGTAGAGGCTCAGGACAAGGAACTGGCAGCATGGATGGAGGAGAACGTGACATTCCCCAACTCAATGGTTGACCGCATCACTCCGGCTACACGTCCCGAGGACATCAAGCGTCTCAATGAGGAGAATGGCACCGACGACCAGGCTCCTGTATATTGCGAAGACTTCATACAGTGGGTGGTGGAGGACAACTTCGCCGCAGGTCGTCCGGCATGGGAGAACGTTGGCGCACAGATGACCGACGACGTGACAGCCTTCGAGAACATGAAGCTCTCTTTGCTCAACGCCTCACACACGCTGCTCTCTTATCCTTCATTCCTCTATGGCTACCGCAAAGTGGACGCTGCCATGCATGACGAGCGCATTGCCAAGTTCGTGCGTCAGTTTATGGATATTGACATCACTCCTTACGTGCCGGCTCCGAAGGACACCGACCTTGAACTCTACAAGCAGACTCTCTGCGAGCGCTTCGGCAATCGCACCGTGAGCGATCAGGTGGCACGCCTTTGTTTCGACGGCGCTTCAAAGTTCCCGGTCTACGTAATGCCGAATCTTGAGAAGATGGTAAGAGACGATAAGGAACTCATCCGCGTGGCTTATCTATTTGCTGCCTATCGTCATTATCTGAAGTATCATACCGACGATAACGGCGAGCAGTTTGAGGTGGCTGACCCGTGGCTCACTGCTGACGACCAGCAGCTCATCGCATGCGACGAACCGCTCGACTTCCTCGCTCTCTCTCCGTTCCGCAGCACAGACCTGCGTGCAGCAGACAACTTCACGAAGCCTTACTTGAGAATGGTGGAAAGCATCAAGAGCAAGGGAGCAATGAAGACTCTTGAGGAGATACTGTAATCTTTAGTTGATAACTGAGAGTTAGGAATTGAGAGTTATGATAACCAAGCTAAACGTTTAATGTTAAAGCATATCATAACTCTCAACTTTCAACTCTCAATTCTCAACTAAAACAACTCTCAATTCAAAACCTAATAACAAAATGAAAGCCTTTAGCCTTAAGACAGCAGGACCGTTTCTGCTGCTCACATTCACATATTTCATCGTAGGATTCCTGACCACTGTCAACGGACAATGTCAGGGACCGCTCAAGGTGGCGTTTCTTTCCGATGCCGTCACGATGCGCAACTCGCTGACCACCTTCATCTCCTTCGCCTTCTTCCTCGGCTATCTGATCAACAGCTCACGCACAGGACGAATGCTCAATCTCATTGGCTATAAGCGCACGCTGATACGTTCGCTTGTGGTGATGATAGAAGGATTGGTGTTTTATACAGCCTCTGCATTTTGTGCAGAGTACGTACCCGATCAGGGCGTGGTGGTGAATGGCGACTTCGTGCCGTTCGGCTATTTCGTATTTCTCATGGGATCGTTCCTTATGGGTACGGCAGCAGCAATGCTACAGGTGGTCATCAATCCTTACATCGCTGCTTATCCGTTGCCGGGCACCAGTGCTGTGCAGCGCATGAACTTCACGTGCGCCGTCAACTCGTTCGGCACCACCATTGCCCCGCTCTTCGTTACGGGCATCATGTTTGCCGGTGTGCCGCTCGACAGCGTAACGGCGTCGCAGCTTACCCTTCCGTTCATACTCATGACCGTCTGCATCGTCGTCACGACAATGACCACGCGCCGTCTTGCATTGCCTGACATTGAAGGCACACGATCGGCTTTGGCAGACTCTGCAGCTTCTGATTCAGCTAAAGAAACAAAGAGTGTATGGTCGTTCCGCAATCTTAAGTATGGTGTCATCACCATCTTCTTCTATGTCGGTACGGAGGTCAGCATCGGCAACAATATCAACCTGCATGCAATGGAACTGACATCCGGCAATGCAACTTTGTCGCCAGCCTTGCTTGCCACTATTTACTGGGGAGGATTCCTGATAGGACGAATGGTGTCGGCATCAATGAAGAACGTCAAGCCTCGTCCTATGCTCCTCACCGTTACGCTCGGAGCAATAGTGCTCATGATAGCCGCAATGCTTACCGAGAACCTTTGGCTCCTTGCAGCCGTAGGACTCTTCCATTCCGTAATGTGGAGCTGCATATTCACGCTTGCCGTTGACGGACTCGGCGAATACACATCGCGTGCATCTGGCGTATTCATGATGGGCGTTTTCGGTGGAGCTGTGTTCCCGGTGCTTCAGGGAATATTGGCAGACTGGATTGGTTCGTGGCAGTTCACGTGGACAGTGTCGCTCGTATGCGAGTTTGTGATATTGTGGTACGGACTGAGAGGATACAGAAAATAAAAATAACATTACATGACAACGTCATTAAAGTCTCTGACAAACTGGTCGTACAGCTTGTCAGAGACTTTTTTGTATATAAAATCTCAACTTGTTAAAGCTTCTCGCAGAACTCTATCTTCTCCTTGTTTGGTCCTTCGATGGTGAAGAACTTCACGCCGTTCTCCCAGAACGGCAGTCCGTTCACCTTGGTGTCGAGCATTTTCAGTCCGGCACGCTGCACAACCTTAAAAAGCTCGTCGATGTTCTTCACGTCGATGGCGATGTGGTCGATGGCGCCGTATGCCATGGCAGCCTGACGGTTCTGATAAGTCTCTATAACGAGATTGTGGAGCTGGAGGAACGCCACCTCCTCCGTGCCGTTGATGGTGCGAAGAGCAGTGGTGAAACCGAGAGTCTGATAGAAGTTGATGGTCTCCTCGATGTTGTTGGTGGGGATGCCGATGTGCTGTACACCGGTTGTGAAATCTTTGATGTTCATAATGTCTTTGGATTTTTATTATATATAATCTATGTATTACAAGTTGATGATCTGTGCTCCGATTTGGAAGTAAGCCTTCTGCGACTGCGGGTTCCAAAGTCCCATTGCATGTACGGGCAGCGTGTACGAACCGATCTTCAGGTCGTGGCTGATCTTCAGCTGCGTGTGTACGATGCCCGCCGTGTTGCCGTAGAAGTGTTGCTTCTCGCCAGCTTCGTTAAGGGCGAAAGCTCCGCCCACGCCAGCGTCCACCGTCCATCCGTCCTTACGATAGATGGGATATTCGGCATACACGAAGGACGTGTATTTCTGCTCCTTGTTGTCCGCCGACCTGTCGCGTCCGAACAGGATGGTCGACCAGCTCAGCAGCAATGGGAATTTTGGCTGCTGGAAGCGATAGTTGAGCGTACAGTTGAGGAATCGTCCCGTCTCGTGTGCCGAATAGTTAAAGTACTGTCGGTTGTTGTATGTGGCACCGGGCGAGAAGTTGTATGTGTCCATTGCGCAAAACTCGAAGCCGGCGCCCCGAAATGTGACGTAATGGTTTAGCTCCTTGTATGTGCCCTGCGTGTTGGTGCCGCCCCACAGACCGAGCGTCACGTGTCCCTTTGCGAACGTATAGCCGAGGTCGGTAAGAACCACGCATCCGTCCGCCACCTCCATGCCGCGCCACAGATGGTTGTTCTGCAGGTCTGCTGTAAGGTGGATTTGAGCTGATGCCGTCAGGCATAATGCCGAGGCAATGAGTGAAGTGGTGAATTGCTTCATTTGCAAGATTTAGGTTTAATGTATATTGTTTACGCTTGCAAATTTATGTTATATAAAGCACGTCTCAAAACCAGGCGTCACGTAGTTTTATGGGAACGTTACCGCAATCGTTCCCAATTTACGCAATCGTTCCCATAAGTTTTATCCCTAATATTGTATAAATAATTATCTGAAAAGATATATCTTTGCACAAAAATAAAAACGATATCAAGAAATATATATAATCGCCTATGAGACTATTGGTTAAGAACATGGTATGTCCACGCTGCATCTCAGCGGTCAAGTCAATACTGGTGTCAGAAGGTTTTACGGTGAAGTCTGTCACTTTGGGCGAAGTGGAGACGGAGGAGAGTCTGTCTGACGAAGAACGCCAGTGCTTGGCTGAAAAGTTGCAGGAAATAGGCTTCGAACTGCTCGACGACCCGCGTTCGCAGCTGGTGGAGCAGATACGCGTCGCCGTATTGAAGTGGGTGCGCATGGATGAAGAGCGTCCCAAGCTGTCCGAATGTCTGTCACGCCAGTTATCGAAAGACTATAGTGCGCTGAGCAAGCTGTTCTCCGAAGTGAAGGGCGTCACCATCGAGCGCTTCGCCATCATCCATCGCATCGAGTACGTGAAGGAACTGCTATGTTATAGCCAGCTTTCCACAAGCGAGATAGCTTACAGGCTTGGTTACAGCTCGCCGGCGTATCTCTCCTCACAGTTCAAGCAAGTGACTGGCATGACGCCAAAGGAATTTCGCGAACTCGGACATCATAAAAGAATCTCCCTTGATGCTTTATAAGGATAGTGACAGGATAAATTATATAAAGAATAATTTTTTGAGAAGGTTATAATAATTAAGTGAAAATGAGAAAAACAATGATAGGTGTGTTGGGATGTATGTTTGTGTCGCAGGGAATGGCTGCGCAGACTGACAGCATAGCCGCTACACACGAGCTGAAGGACGTGGTTGTGAAAGCCACTAACGGCATCAAGTCGAAATACCGCGTGGACAATGCGGACATCATCGGACAGGGACAGCTGATACGTGCTGCTTGCTGCAATCTGGGCGAGTCGTTCGTCACTAATCCTTCGGTGGATGTCAGCTACAGCGACGCTGCCACCGGAGCCAAGCAGATAAAGCTGCTCGGACTGAGCGGCACGTACGTGCAGATGCTCACGGAGAACGTACCCAATCTGCGAGGCGCGTCTCTGCCCTACAGCCTCGGCTACGTGCCGGGTCCTTGGATGCAGTCAATACAGGTGAGCAAGGGAGCGTCCAGCGTCAAAAACGGATATGAGAGCACCACGGGTCAGATAAACATTGAGTTTCTGAAGCCGCAAGGCACAGACGGACTCAGGGCGAACGTCTATCAGGACAGCGAGCTGAAGACGGAAGTGAATCTTGACGGAAGCATACACCTGACCGACCGTCTCTCCACCTCCACCTTACTCCACTTCGAGAACCGTCAGACCGACCATGACGGCAACGATGACAGCTTCATGGATATGCCAAAGCTGCGACAATACAACGTCATGCACCGATGGGCGTATGTGTCGCCACGCTGGATAAGCCAGCTGATGCTGCGCGGCTTGCATGACGAACGCGAAGGCGGACAAAGCCGTAAGCATGCCGACATTTTTTCTTCGGAACCGCTCTATTCAACTTCGGTAAAGACCAACCGCTATGAGATGCAATGGAAGAACGGATTTACGCTCAATGCCGACCACAACACCTCCGTGGCTTTGATGCTCCACGGATCGTGGCATGATGCCGAGAACCAGTTCGGACTTACCCGTTATGACGTTACGCAGAAGAACGGTTACGCACAGCTGATGTTCGAGACTGACGTTACGGCGAACCATAACATAAGCGTAGGCGCATCGCTCAATTATGACCGTTACGACGAACGCTTCAATCCGTTGGGCACAAAGCCTAATCCCGAAACATCGGTAACCGGCGAAACCACTCCCGGACTGTATGCGCAATACACCTATAAGTTGGGCGAAAAGCTGACCGTCATGCCAGGCGTGCGTTGGGACCATTCTGACCGTTACGGCAGCTTCGTCACGCCCCGTCTGCACGTCAAGTATTCGCCCTCGAAAATCATCACCTTCCGCGCTTCGGCAGGCAAGGGCTATCGTTCGCCACACGCTTTGGCAGAGAACGTGACGCTCTTGGCAAGCGGACGTGACGTGACAGTCTCGCCCGACCTGAAGCAGGAAGAGGCATGGAATATGGGAGCATCTGTCAGCATGAACATTCCGATGTTCGGCAAGATGCTCGAGCTGAACGCAGAGTATTATTACACCGACTTCCTGAATCAGACGATAATGAACTTCGACGGAGCCAAAGGTGCCCACACGCTCTCGTTCGAGAATCTGGACGGCAAGAGCTATAGCCACACCTTCCAGGTGGACGCCACCTATCCGTTGTTCAGCGGAATGACAGCCACAGCCGCCTTCCGACTGAACGACGTGAAGTGTACGTACGACGGAGAGCTGCGTCAGAAGCCGCTCACTTCACGCTATAAGGGTTTGCTCACGCTCTCATACAAGACGCCCCTCGAGCTTTGGCAGTTTGACGTAACTGGTCAGCTCAACGGCGACGGCGAACTGTACGACCGCAGCCGCTATCCCGCCTACTTCCAGTTGCAGGCTCAGGTGACGAGGGAGTTTCGCAAGTTCAGTCTGTACATAGGAGGCGAGAACCTCACCAACTACAAGATTGACAATCCCATCCTCCATTCTCATCATCCGTGGACCTCAGCGTTTGACGCCACACAGGTGTGGGGACCCGTGACAGGAGCGATGGCTTACATCGGAATAAGATACAAGTTAGAGAAGTTATAGCCATAACAATAATTTTAAATAAAAAAGGAAAAATATGAAGAAGAGTTTAATAGCAGCATTTATGCTCGTAATCGCTGGCAAGACATTTGCCGCTACCGCCGACACGTTGACAGTAACAACACAGCCGCAGATGCATTGCGAGAATTGTGAGAAGAAGATAAAGAGCAACATCCGCTTTGTCAAGGGTACGAAGAAAATCGAAACCTCAGTGGATGACCAGAAGGTCACCATCGTCTACGACGCACGCAAAGCCAAGTACGACGACTTTGTTGAGGCGTTCAAGAAAATCGGATATGAGATAAAGAAGAAGTAGAAAAAAGAAAGACCCCAGATGTGTCCATACGGCTCGTCATTTGACGTTCCTTATGCATAATGATACCAGATTTTCTTCCGAGAGTAGTTGTTACGGAAGAAAATCTGGTATTTTACATTTTGGAAGGAATATAACGCTAAAACGAACAGAAAATACCTATATGTAGGTAATTTCAAGAAAACGTCTGTGATTTTTGTTGAAAAATGTACATGATTTATCTTTTGTTAATACCTTTGCAGATGTGTTAATAATATAAAAATCGAAGGCAATGAAGAATTATGTTTATATTGTAATATTATTTTTCTGTGGTTTACTGTTCAGTTGTTCAGAAGAAACTGTTATATCAGGAACTACATACTGCAAAACATTCATTACGGGTTACTTGACGCCGGAAACTATTTCTGTTGAGAATGCTAATTCAGAAATAAAATTAACATTTAAAGGACAAATAATAACTTCTGGTAAAACATTCGATGAATTATCTAAGTACTACAATGATCTGACCTATAATAGAAATGTTATTTATGGACCACGTATAGCTGTAAATGACAGCGTTTGTAAGATGACAATTAAAACTGTTGATGATTTTGACGCTTCGCATTTAGCTGGAAGTGATATTTCTGATTTAGTGGAATGTCAATATGTCTCTTATTATGATTATATTCATAATGATTATAAAATCGTAAATACAAAAGCGTTGCAAACGCAAGGACTAAATGGATACTCTTACATAGAGGGTGCAGAAATTAAAAACATGAATCTTGCTGATATTTGTTATGATAACACAAAGCTAATCGCACCAGAATTCATGTTAAAGTTTAAAAAGGCACCAGAAAAAAAAGGAGAGTATCATTTTGACTTAACTGTTATATTAAATGGGGAAAAGTTGACAAAAACAATTGACTTTGTATTTAAATAGGGAGCAACTTCTTTCCTTTAAGGTCGCAAATAGCGACCTTAAAGAGGAAAGAAGTGATCCGCAATCAATTCACTTCCGCCCAATCTATCAACCCTTTCCCGTTTTCATCCAATTCGACAGCAAGCCCTATCACTTTTCGTTTGTCAGCCTTGAAAGGTTCCAAGTATTGGTTTGTGATAATTTGTTTCTTTGCAGCTGCCATTCCTCCGTTGTTCTTCAGTTTTAGTTCTATTACATATATATATCTGTTTGAAGAAGCAATGACATCAATTCTGCCGTTAGCCATCATTCGCTCCACTTCCACATGAAAACCTATAGCATTCAGTATGCTGCTTATAATAAGGCGGTAGCGTTCCTCCATATCCATACAGGCTAATTTTTTATTGCTATACGGAACGTCAGCAATGAGGGCTTTTAATGTCTTTTTCGCTTCATCCAGCTGTCCGGTCCCTAATTGACGGAACAAAGAAGCCTGCAATGATTCTGTTTCTGACTCCGCTCTCATCGTTAATGTTGGCAATACCATATCGTAAAGCGCTTGCTTCACTTCCTCATTTGGGAGGCCAAGTATATATCCGAACTCGTCTGCATGTTTGATGGTCAGGTAGCCCGACTGATAAAGGAACAGTTCGGCTCCACCAGCGGTAACATCAGACGTTTCGAGTGTATTGCGAAGGATAGAGCAATTGTTGAATTTGCCCAATCTTAATTCCATATTGCTGACAAACTTAGGCAGGAGGCTTGTCGCTCCAGAAGCAGCCCAATAATTGCTCACTCTTTTATGCTTAAGAGCATTGATGAAGCTGAAAGGATTGTATATGTCCGTCATGTTGGTATCGCAGAAGTGATAACCGTCATAGTATTCTTTCAGTCTGTCATGAGCCTCTTGCTCAGTCCACCCGTTGTTCTTTGCCAACACGCTTATTTCTTCCGAGAAATGTTCTGTTATTTCCTGTTCTGTAATACCGCATATTGTGGCATATTCAGGAAGAAAGCTGATGTTGGTAAGATTGTTTAATACAGAGAACAGCGATATTTGTGTAAACTTCGTTATACCGGTTATAAAGACAAACTTCTCGTATTTAGTGGCAGACTTCAGTACGGCAAACACATTGCGATATACTTTTGTGCATCCTTCATGTTCTGGAGTGTTCCAGGAGTGTTGCAGAGGCGAGTCGTATTCGTCTATAAGCACAGCCACACGTTGTCCGGTCTGTTCGTAGGCGGTTTCAATAATGTTGCTGAGCCTCACAGTGAGCGAATCCTCTTTCGTGGATATTATGCTGTATAGTTTTTCGTATTTCTTGAAAATGTTATTCAGGTATGACTCTATTTCGAAAGCGGTGTCGCCACCTTCACTCATGTCAAGTCGTATGACAGGATGTTTTGTCCAGTCATGCTCCAGTTCCATTATTTTCAGACCCTCAAAGAGTTCCTTTCTACCTTCCAGATACATCTGTAGTGTATCAACAAGAATAGATTTGCCGAATCTGCGGGGGCGACTGAGGTAATTATACTTATCGCCTCTGTTTACCATATACCATACTTGGTCGGTCTTGTCGATGTAGGCATACCCTTCCTCGCGCATTTCTTGAAAGGATTGGATGCCCACAGGCAACTTTTTATGTTTGAGGTTTGTCATAGTCTTCTTTTCCTATTTTTTGTAAAGATACGCCGAATAATCGAAAAAAACAAACTTTATTACAAAAACTAATCAATTGAACTTCTTGAAGATGCGCTTTTTATCCCAAATCGGTCCTTAGGATTTCTCTGTGTCGTACGGCAAAGAGAAATCCTTTAATTTTTCCCATATAGATAAGAATGATTGTCGTGTTTTTAGTGATCTAGCCAAATATAGGATGTGCTTGTCTTTTGTTTTTCCCGATATATTCTTCAATCTCCTTGAAGACATCAGCACGAAACTTATCTTTCAAATAGCTGTTTTCTTCCATAGCTCTATAATCTAATCATTACAAATAACCCTTGATAGATTGCCTCGCTTAAATATATTATCCTCATGATAATAGAGCACAACGTCATCAAAGCAAGGTCTCTCTATTTTATAGTTTTTCAGATTCTCGTTCTTGTCAAACCACATATTGATGATACAAACAGAACACGACGGCAGAGAACCTTTTTCCCTTTCATTCTCCGTAAGCATATTCTTATATGCTCGGATAAGCAATTTTTTCTACCATTTTTATGCGGTCAGCTTTTTGATTCTTTGTATCAGCAAAACTGCCTATCCATATTCTCAAATCCTTGCAGTCAAGAAACTCACTAAAATGTTCGTGTCTTGTATTCAACCTCTTTTCGATACCATCATTCTGTTTATGTATTCCTACATAACGTCGCCAGCGACACCGTGCATCCTTTCGAGCCTCAAAGTAATAGAAGTTGAAATAACTTGGTGCTATAGTGTCAGTCCCCTTAACATACCCCTTGTATTCATCGTATGTAAGAGGACCGACCCATTGTATCGTATAAGTGTGCTTTATCTCTTCCATTTACTCTGCCATTATTTCAACAACTGGCACCGTTTTGTACATTTCATTACGTGCCATATAGCTGTAAGTTCCTACTTGCTTTACAACTTTTCCTTCTGGCACATTTATCTTTTGACTGTCATAATAAGAAGTACTTTCATCACCTACAAAGAGAACTATTGTTCCTAAATTACCACTTTCAAAATCGTCAACCGTAGCTAATGCGCTTCCATCTGGCAGCACCTGCATAACCTTAAAAACCTTACCCGGTACAATACCACGAGGCTTTTCAAACATAACTACATCATCATTTGATGCAGACGTTGCTTGTGACTTTGCCATAAAAAAGCCTACCACAAACAACAACACAATTCCTGTAACTATTCCAGCTACATAGGTCAAGATAAATTTTACTTTCAAGTTCATAGGTTAAAGTATTTCTATAGTTCAAATAAAACTCTGATATGACATGGCGAAGATACAAATTAAATATGAGAAACTCACTCCTTTCGGAGGAATATTTTTCAATCCGTTGTATCCTGACTAACGACTATGGATCTTCCGCTAGAGAAAATGTCGTGTTCTATAACCTTCGTGGAGGAATGGAACGTATCTTCGATGATATTCGGACGGCGACCGCCGTCCACCATGCAAATATCGTACAAGCGGTAAAAAACTGTTACAAAATAAAAATCAATTCTAGAGAATCAAAAAGCCGTTTTTATGGTGTTCTGCTGAGCAAACAGCACCAATGCTTAACAATAGCGCCACTTTTACAGTCCAATAGTGCCACTATTAGAGTGTAAAAGTGGCGCTATTGCATGATAAAAGTGGCACTATTGTAGTGTAAAAGTGGCGCTATTGCAGCAAAAAACGGCTCTTTTGCGACTATGATTTCATAACATTTCTATATAGAACCGCATAACGCGCTGTGTATTAATGTATTGTCTCCAAATGCTCAAAACTCAAGAATTTCGCACCAAAGATTTTGTTGTGCGTTCAACTCATAGTATTGAGCGTTAGAAATGCAAATATTGTCAGGCAGACTAACCGCCAAACAGGAATTTATCGGTGCGTTGCACCGAATTTTGAATTACAGCAGACGAGGCAAACCTAGGAGGCTATGGCGTCTCGCCGTAGCCACGCAGCCTCCCATAGCAGAACATTAATCTTATCTTACTCTATCAACTGTTCGTGTGTGCGTGGCTACGGCGAGACGCCATAGCCTCCTACGATTACCCTTTTCTGCTGTGCGATTTGATTTACGGCAGACGAGGCAAACCTAGGAGGAAGGTGTGTAAGATGGGAAAAGAAAAACTACGGCAAGTCTGATGCTATCAAGAGAAAGGTTGCAGCCTATGGCAGAAAAATATGAGCTATAGTGATGAGCAGATGCATCCATCTCAAAATAAATTTTATACCTTTGCCTATAAATTTAATACATTAAACATGGAAGGTAAAGACTTAAATAGACTAAACTGGTCCATGTCGAAAAGAAAAGAACTGGTGTGTGGATTGCGGAGCAGATCGGTGTATCGGCAGTTACCGTAAGTAAGTGGTCCTATCATTCCGCATAAAAAATACTCAGTATCAGATATGTACAATTAGTACAATGCAGACATGGCAAAAGAGTTATCATTCAAGAATTTACCATTTGTCCCAGTTGAAGGGCAAGTGATTTATGTTGAGCAATCGTTTAACGAGAAACTCAACAAGTTTATTCGTAACAACTATGATTGGCTGAGGAATACCTTCCGCAGTCAAGGTCTTGAATTCTGCTTTTTACCATTACTTGCAGAAGAAGCTATTGGTTACAATGCTCCATATCTAAATGATATGGAAAGGAGCAATAGAGTAAATCAAGTTCAAACACTTGCCAAGTATGTTGTTGAAGGTACCATTGAGGTCCCTTCATTAGTGTTTGGTCTTGACATTGCGGTTCAGGACACTGCAAACAATACTGTGTTGCAGGTAGTTCCAATAGAAACCAAATGGTATATTTCAACAAGATCCACCTTCGTTGGCTTGGCCAAGGAAGTAAAGCAACTTACTCAATTTCAAAGTCGTAGGTATAAAGAGATTGAGCTCAAACGCAAAGAGGAAGCTGATCCAAAGCCATATCCACGTGTTAGATACAGCTTAAAGGTTCGTAGGGAGGACGACAATAGATTCAGCATATCTGAGGAACCAGACACCAATTTCGATTCACAGTCTCAGTTACTAATCGATGAGATCAAACAAAGAATCGATGCCTTACGCAACAGAGGCGTAAATACGATGTTCCTTCATAATCTAATTGATGAAGGTGAACATCTTAGCAGGTTGCGTATAACAAAAGATTATCGTATATTGCTTGTTGACTACAACAACCTGGAGATTAAGCTGCCTGTATTGCCAAAGGCAGTATTTTTCCTTTTCCTGCGTCATCCAGAAGGTATTCGTTTCAAGGAGTTATCTGACTATTATTCTGAGCTTCTGCAGATATATCTAAAAATGAACCCGAACGGAGGTCGAGTAAAACAGGAACAGAGCATACGAGACATCACAGATCCGTGCAACAATAGCATTAATGAGAAATGTGCTCGTATCAGAGAGGCATTTGTCAGCAACTTTGATGACCGACTTGCCAAGAACTATTATGTGACAGGTAAACGTGGTGAAGTAAAGCGAATTAAGCTTGATGAGTCTATGGTCATATGGGAAAAGTGAAAAATATGCCATAGTTGCAAGGCTTGTTTCTTCTTTTCTTTTGGAGTTTTGGTTTCATGACTGTACTTTTGCGCCAGAATTAAATATCATCTGTTATGTTTGAGCAAAAAGAAAAAAAGGTGTTTGCAGAGTTGATGCAATACGGCTATGATAGAAACGTCATAGCACTTACGGACATGAAAGGTAATCCCGAACTGGAAGCTCAGTTTGAGGACCTTACTCGTACAGTTATCAAAGCAAACTGGGATTGGTTTAACTCTACGGATAAAGAATTTGAAGAGGAAACCAAACGTAGATCTGTGATGCGTTTTTGCTTCACTGTTGGTATCGGTGCAGCCTGGTTCTGGGAGAATAAGAAAGAAGAGATCACAGCCAAAGGCCTTTATGGGTGTATGGAGCAACCTCGTTCTGCATTCCAGATGGATGAATACATTGAGGATGTTACTGGTATATGGTGGTCTTCTCGTTCTATTGACCATAACAAAGGATTACGTGTGTTGTCTGATTGCGTTGACATCCTCAAACAATATTATGACCTTGGTGATAAAGAACAGGAGCAGAAAGCAGGCCATCTATTGATGCTATTCGGCATGTACTACGGTTATACCAGAATTTATCATGAAAGAGCAATAGAACCATACAAAAGTGACATGCCGTGGCACTGGGAAGTTTGGGAAGCACTTTACGGTAAAGGAGAAAGTGAGCCTCTTGATGAGTATAACGAATGGGCGTCCAAAGCTGTTACCAATGGCAAAATGGGTCTTGGTAATGATGTAATCTTAGACAATCCAGAGTCTGAGTTTGGAAAGGTAAACCACTACTATCGTCAGTTTACCTTGAATGAAGATGCCGGAATCAGAACTCTGGCATACATAGAAAACATGAAGCTTAACCTTCTTACTGCATCACCGATCTTCGATACATCAAGAAGCTATCATCTTATTCTTGATAAGGTATATGTTTGGGAAAATGGTGCAGAAGCAACAATTGAAGCACATTTCTCAGACGATAAGGATTGCCATATCACATTCTATGATACGAATTACCTTGAAAATAAGGACAAATACTATGCCGGTGTCGGTTATATGTTTGACCTTTATGGCATAGCTTATCATGCCGAGATCGTTCCTGAAGATCAACGTTCATTTACTTTTGAAGGCGAGAAAGCCATCAGCTTCAAAAAGAAACTGGGTGAGGAACCTGAATATGATGAGAATGGTAATCCTGAACCTATTGTATTCCAGGCGGCTAATATGCACTCTTTCATGCAGATAAATGACAAGATACCTGAGGATGCGACATTTCGTGCTCCAATAATGAGGGTATATGATGATGTTGACTTTCTGGGTAAAAAGGTATATGAGGTCGAAATCGGAATATCATATAGAGATATAGACAAGGGTGACAAGAGACACCCAATCTCTGTTTATATCGCATCTGATTCGGAGAATAAACTATCACAGAGACCTGTTGAAGAGGAGCCAATTCATGGCGTACTCTATTTGCAAGGCAAAATGCGTTGTATGACAAACTGGCAAGAAACACCTTCAACCATGCTTCATACTTTTAAAGCAAAGAAAAAAGATGGTTCGCCTTCAATATTCACACATGTCTGTGATGAATCCGAGAAGGGTATGCCTATGAATGAGCAAGAAATCCAGGATTTTGCCAAGGAAGTATATTTCCAGCAGTTGAGGGAAAGACTTGGTATCAAGAAAATCAACTCTGAGGACGAAGATATGCCAGACTTTAATGCTGGCAGAAAACGTGATGTATGGGTCAAAGCAGACGTCAACTATACTGCAGATACAGATTTCATTGCGGAGAAGAAAGATAAGTACCTTATCAGAAGCTACGTGAACCACCGCATCCCTGTCATTGCATATATCTCTCTTTATGATGTAAATGGCAATACTTGTAAATGGCGGAAGGGAGGAGAGTACAAAGCTAAGATCCACTATGGCTCCGTACTTCCTGGTCAGAAGATGGAAGTCATGCATCACAAGAGTCACGACGAACTTGTTGAGAAGTTGTATGATTCTTTGAAGAATCTTGACACCTATGAACTATCAAGATACTTACATAAGGATCTTGATTTTCGATCTGCTAATCTTGCTGATCCAATCATCACAAGAGAGGAATATCTTGCAAGAACCGAGAGCGTGAACAATGCAAATCGAAAGGCAAAGGAAGGTCCGGTAAAACCTGTTCTTTGCCACGATGATGTGAAAGGTGCCTATATTGAGATGAACTATCCAAAGGGTGCAATTGACATTATAAAAGTAGAGACAAATGGGGGGCTCATTACTGCCATAAGAATTGAAAACATAAAGGAGTAATATCTTCACTTGCTAAACTTCTGTAAATAATTAATTAGGGTGTATAGTTATGAACAAAAAGCCTTATATTCGCATATCGCCAGATATTGATGTCTTGTTTGTAGATGGTGACAGTTGCTGTGCCAGTGCCTATGGCGACGAGATTAGTAACGATAGTCCTTGGCTGGGCCCTCGTTTCAGTATCGTCGTGCCAGGAATAGATGAATGGGTAAGGCGGTACGAGGATGCTACCGACTTTGCTGAAACTACGACAGATCCTTCCTTTGACTGGATTTCATGGCACTACGAGGGGTTATGTTTCGCTAAGGCTATATGGGAACAAATGCCAAGATGTTACACGCTGTACTATGAACCCCCATTCGAAGACCATAGCGGCATCATAGGCGAGGTGATAATCGACGAGAATGTTGATAGTCTGATTGGTCGTTTGCGTCCGTTGGCTAAAAGGACTCCTGCGCCACTTTCAAGAAAGGACAATATTGAATATCAGTTAGAACGGAAAGACGATTGTGTACAGATCACATTCCGTATCAATAATCTGGTCCTTGGCATGCCTCTTTCTTTCAAGTCTTTGCCAGGCATTAAGCAATGGCTGAAAGACATCATTGATGCGAAGGGTGAGGTGTGCACTATTCAGTTAACTGGATATAATCTCCATTATGCACGTCAGACTGTGGGCTTCCATCCAGAGATGGGAAGATTTTTGATTTCTAAGAATTACCCGTACAATGACGAGTTTAGTGCATATGTGGATACCAAAGAATTCGTGAGAGGCTTCTATCTGTCTCTGATGACAGAACTCGGCTTTGGAATATATGAGGACATAGACAACCATCCGGAAGGGGAAGAACGAAATGCCGTTTGGAAACCGTACAATGACCTTAAGTCCCGTAAAATAGAGGCCTATATTAGTGGCATTGAAATCCGAGAGGACGGTATTCAATCCTATGTGAATGAATCTTTTGTTATGTTCCCTGATTGGGGTGGATGCATCTTTTGGGATACCATGGGAGTAGGTAGTGGCGATTTCGATGAATTGAGTACTGATAACGGAGATTTTAAGCTTAACGTGCCCGGTCTGCAAAAATGGGGTGATTTCTATGATAATCATGATAATAGCCAGACATTTGAGCAATGGTGGCAAGAAGGTTGGAAGTTGGCCAAAGAGATTCGACGTCAACTGCCTGACAGGATTGATCTCTATTATATGTGTTTCGACCCTAAAAGTCCTGATGAAATCATTGATTATAATTCATGGTTGCCAAGAATTATCGTGCCGATGGAATAGCTTCATGATATGATTACAATAGCAAAAGCAACATAAAAGCTACTAAGACAACTTTGTTGTGCTTCGTAGTTTTATGTTGCTTTCTTTTTAACCTAATTAACTGTTTTATGTATTCTATTTGGGCTTTTATGGCTTCTTCTCCAGATCGATGATCACCTTCATGGAAGTTTCGCGGTGTGTGTCGATGTACTTGTAGGCATCGTCATACTCCTCGAAGGCGAAGCGGTTGCTGACGAGCGGCTTCAGATTGACGATGCCGCGCGATACGTAGTCGATGGCTGTCTGATAGTCCTCGTGACGGTACATCATCGAACCGATGAGACGCAACTCGTGTTCGCCGAGATGGAACATGCTCAGAGCCGGGTCCTTGGCGAAGACAGCCACTACGACGATGTCGCTGCCCTTCTCGATGGTCTCCATCAGCGAACGGATGGACGACTCTACGCCAGCCACCTCGAAGCCCACCTGATAGCCCTCGTCGCCGAAGAGCTCCTTGGCAGCTTCCTTCAGCGGGCGCTTGGTGATGTTGAGCGTGTCGGCGATGCCACACTCACGAGCCTTGGCAAGTCGGAGGTCGCTCACGTCGGTGATGAGGACGCGCTTTGCTCCGCGGGCCTTGCAGAACTGTGCAACGAGGTTGCCGATGGTGCCGGCACCGCTCACTACGACGTTCTTGCCCTTTACGTCGGTGCGGTTGCTGGCATGTGCGCCAACGGCTGCCGGCTCAACCATTGCACCAAAGTCGAGACTCATTCCCTCGGGCAGCTTCACCACACGGTCGTCGTCGATGACGAAGAAGTCCTGTGCACATCCGTCAGCCTGGAAAGCCTGCACGCGCAGATGCTCGCACACGTTGTATTGTCCGCGCTTGCAGGGGTTACACTCGCCGCAGACCAGCTGAGGACGAGCCGTGATGTTGTCGCCCGGCTTGCAGACCGTCACCTTGCTGCCGCATGCCACGACAACGGCGGAATATTCGTGTCCCTGAACGACGGGATAGAACGTGGCGGGGTGGAGGCCGTGGTAAGAGTGGATCTCGCTACCGCAGATGCCGATGCGCTTGATGTTGACGAGAATCTGGTGTTCGTTGAGGTCTTCAGCCTTGGGAGCCGGAACTTCCTTAAACTCGATGTGCTTTGGGGCTACTAATATTGCTTGTCTCATAATTGTATTGTTTTAAAAAAAAAGGATGTTATATGTTGTCTTTTGTGTGTTAATACATTGTTTATATCTTTCTCTTTATGCTCTTCAGATCCTCCACAATCTTGTTGTAGACATGACGGTGGAGCTTGTAGAAGCAAAGGCAGAAAGCCGTTGCTACCCACAATACACCGGGGATGGTGGAGAAGGTGTGGCGCATGATGGCAATGACGTCAGCGTTCTGTTCGGCACCTGCCACGTATCCGGCAGAGTCGAGAGCCAAGGCGAACATCGCCGTGCCGAGAGCCATGCCCATCTTGTTGGCGAGCGACACGAAGGCATACTGGAATCCGTCGTTGCGTATGCCGGTCTTCCATTCGCCGTACTCCACGCAGTCGGGGATGACAGCATAGATGGCTGTGTTGAAGCCCGAGAAGAAGAACCATGCTATGGCAGAGCAGACATAGAATTCCACGGGGGTGGTGTTGGGGCTGAAGAAATAGAGCAGGCCCATAAACACTCCGCAGAGCAAGGAGAAGACAGCGGCGGCATATCCTTTATTGCCTGTCTTGCGGAACATCCAAGGGAAGCAGGCGGCTCCGGCTATTGACGGCAGGATGATGGCCATGGAGTAATAGCTGAAGAGCGTAGCCGAACCCTCGACGTACGTGAAATAGTAGAGTATGTCGGCATTGCGGCCGTAGAGGATGAATCCGAAGAGAAACTGTCCGAGGATGGCAAGCTGGTAAGGACGGTTCTTGAGCACCGACTTGAGCTGCACGGATATGGGAAGCTTCTGTCCGACGGGCACCTCCACCACCTCCTTGGTCTTGCTGAAGCAGAACAGGTGGCAGGCGGCGAAGATAATGCCGTATATGATGGCCACGGCCAGATAGCCGAACTGTGCGTTGCCCTTGCCGAGGAATGTCACGAGCGGCACGGTGATGATGTTAAGGACGCCGATGGCTATCATTGCGCTCACCGAGCGGCTGGTGTTGAGCTTGGCACGCTCGTCGATGTTCTGTGTCATCGCTCCGCAGAGTGTGCCGTAAGGCAGGTTGACGCAGGTATATCCGAGCACCAGAATGCAGTATGTCACTGCCATGTATACGATCTTGGCGGTCTGGCTCCAGTGGGGGTGTGCCCAGAACGTGAGCATGAGTATGATGGCTGTTATGGGAGCGCCGAAGAGCAGCCATGGACGGAAGCGTCCCCAGCGGGTGTGGGTCTTGTCGGTGAGAGTGCCGATGATGGGGTCGTTGACGGCGTCCCAGATGCGTGACACAAGCATAAGAGTGGCTACGGCACTCATGCCGATGCCGAACACGTCGGTGTAGAAAATCATGAGGAAGTTGCTGACGAACATCCAGCTGAAATTGCATCCTACGTCTCCCATTCCATACGCAATCTTGCTGATGAATGGCACGCGGTCTTTGTTTGATGTAGTATTCATATTACTTTTAGGTTTTTGTTATTTTCTGCCGCAAAGTTAATGCTTTCAGACAAGACTTTCAACAAGAAAATATCAGACATTTTGCGCAACCGTTCCCGCAACCGTTCCCATTTTGCGCAACCGTTCCCAAAGGCAGGGGAAGGATTACGTTTTTCAGGAAAGGAGAGAGGGAGGCTTGAAGTTTAGGGTTAAGATTTTATTGAGGATAGAAAAGTTTTTGCTAAATTTGCACTGTTGTAATAACTAAAGCCCAACCACAATATGTCTAAATACATCACCATAAAGGATATTGCCAACGAACTCGGTATCTCTAAGTCGACAGTCTCACGTGCTCTGTCCGGCGACTCCTCCAATGTAAAGGCGGAGACCATGCAGCTCATCACTGAGACCGCCCGTCGCATGGGGTATCACCGCAACGAAATGGCTGTGAGCCTGCGCAAGCAAAGTTCGCATAACATCGGAATAATAATCCCCGAAATCGTCACGACGTTCTATATGACATTCATCAGCCATGCCCAGGCCATTCTGCGCAAGCAAGGCTATAACGTGCTGATAGCCACGTCTGACGAGAACTACGTGCAGGAGCGTGAGAACATGGAGATGATGGAGCATTGCATGGTTGACGGTCTGCTCATCAGCGTTTGCAACAAAGAACACAATGCCGACATCTTCCGACGCATCGTGTCGCGCGGCATCCCCGTGGTGTTATTCGACCGTACCGTGGAAGACGTGGATGCTTCGCAGGTGAGACATGACGATTACATAATGTCGTTCTTCATGGTGGAACAGCTTATCCGCAGCGGAAGCCGTAACATCGTGCACATCCCTGGACCGTCGCACATCCGCAACGGCTATGAGCGTCTGCGTGGCTATCGTGACGCCCTGGAGAAATTCCACATCAGCTTCAATCCGGACCTTGTGCTGGCTTCGGCGTTGAGCGCGGAGGAAGGCTGTCAGGTGATGAGCGACTTTATGGATAAGGGAATAAAATTTGATACAGTGTTTGGATTCACCGAAACGTCGCTTATCGGTGCCAAGAACCTCATACAGAAACGCGGGCTGCGCATACCGGAGGACGTCCGCGTATGCTGTATGTCGGGCACGGCGCTCTGCACGCTCGTACATCCCACCATCACTGCCGTGGAACAGCCAGTGGAGCAAATGGCAGAAGAGGCCTGCAGACTCCTTATGGAGCATATCGCTGACAGCGGCAAGAAGGCGGAGGACGTGGTGCTGAGAGGAGATATAAAGGAAAGGGAATCCACGGCTGTTACTAAAGATTCTGCAACAATAAAGTGAAAATACTGAAATACAAACAAAAAAGTACCTTGAAATAGGTATTGTCTAAGTCTTTTTTTGTAATTTTGTAAACGTAAATGAGTAGAGGGCCTATACCTTATTATATATAGGATATAGCGTCGCTCGCGTATGGATAAGACTTTTACATTAATAATTTATTTATTATACCGATTATGATTTATTCAAAAGAAGTAGACAACATGTGCGTTGTCGCAAAGGGTCCTAACCACGGACCGGCTCCAATTCCTGAAGAAGGAAAATGGATCTACGCCAAGGAGATTAAGGATATTTCTGGTTATACTCACGGTGTGGGTTGGTGTGCTCCTCAGCAGGGTGCTTGCAAGCTCTCTTTGAACATCAAGGAAGGCGTTATTCAGGAGGCTCTTGTTGAGACTATCGGTTGTACTGGTATGACTCACTCAGCTGCTATGGCTTCTGAGATTCTCCCAGGCAAGACTATTCTTGAGGCTTTGAACACTGACCTCGTATGCGATGCTATCAATACAGCTATGCGCGAGCTCTTCCTCCAGATTGTTTACGGTCGTAGCCAGAGCGCTTTCTCTGAGGGCGGTCTCGTTATCGGTGCAGGTCTTGAGGACTTGGGTAAGGGTCTTCGTTCACAGACTGGTACTCTCTATGGTACTGTAGCTAAGGGTACACGTTACCTCGAGTTGACAGAGGGTTACATCACAAAGCAGTTCCTCGATAAGGACAGCCAGGTTTGTGGTTATGAGTATGTTCACCTCGGCAAGATGATGGAAGCTATCAAGAACGGTATGGACGCTAACGAGGCTGTCAAGAAGTTCACAGGTAGCTACGGTCGTACAACTGCTGAGCAGGGTGTTGTTAAAGCTATTGATCCACGTAAAGAATAATAAGGAGATACAGATATGATTAGAAAAGTAAGTTACGAAAGTCAGGAACGTCGCGAGAAGCAGGTTCTTGCTGCTCTTAATGCTAACGGTATCAAGAGCTTGGAAGAGGCTAATCAAATCTGCGAGGACGCAGGTGTTGACCCTTATCAGATGTGTGAAGATACTCAGCGTATCTGCTTCGAGAACGCTAAGTGGGCGTATGTAGCTGGTGCTGCTATCGCTATCAAGAAAGGTGTTAAGACTGCTGCTGATGCAGCTGAGGCTATCGGTATCGGTTTGCAGGCTTTCTGCATCCCAGGTTCTGTAGCTGACGACCGTAAGGTTGGTCTTGGTCACGGTAACTTGGCTGCTCGTTTGCTCCGTGAGGAGACTCAGTGCTTCGCTTTCTTGGCTGGTCACGAGTCTTTCGCTGCTGCTGAGGGTGCTATCAAGATTGCTGAGATGGCAAACAAGGTTCGCAAGAACCCATTGCGCGTTATCTTGAACGGTCTTGGTAAGGATGCTGCTCAGATCATCAGCCGCATCAACGGTTTCACATACGTTCAGACAAAGTTTGATTACTACACAGGTGAGTTGAAGGTTGTTAACCGCATCGCTTACAGCGACGGTCCACGTGCTAAGGTTAACTGCTATGGCGCTGACGACGTTCGCGAGGGTGTTGCTATCAACTGGAGCGAGGATGTAGACGTATCTATCACTGGTAACTCTACAAACCCTACACGTTTCCAGCACCCAGTAGCTGGTACATACAAGAAGGAGCGTATTGCTGCTGGTAAGCCATACTTCTCAGTAGCTTCTGGTGGTGGTACAGGTCGTACATTGCACCCAGATAACATGGCTGCTGGTCCTGCTTCTTACGGTATGACTGATACTATGGGTCGTATGCACTCAGACGCTCAGTTCGCAGGTTCTTCTTCAGTTCCTGCTCACGTAGAGATGATGGGCTTCCTCGGTATGGGTAACAACCCGATGGTAGGTGCTTCTGTAGCTATCGCCGTGGCTATCGACCTCGCACTGAACAAGAAGTAATCTTCTTCTTTCTTAGAAGATTTACATAATATGACGCCTCCCATAGTCCGCAAGGGTTATGGGAGGCGTTTTTTGTTATTTAACTTGAAAAACGCAGTAGGATTAAAATGAAAAGTATATATTTGTATTTGAAATGATTATAACATTATGGATAAAGGGCATTTTTTATTATATCAAACTCCTGATGGCGATTCACAGATAGAAGTGAAGTTGCAGAACGATACTGTCTGGCTCTCGCTTGACCAGATGGCAGAGTTGTTTCAGCGTAATAAGTCCACTATCTCACGACATATAAAGAATGTGTTGGAGGATGGCGAACTTGACGAAAAAGAGGTTGTTGCATTTTTTGCAACAACCACTAAACATGGAGCTATCGAGGAGAGCGTAATGCGGTTTTGAATCTCCTGACTTCGTCATCGTGTCACCCAAAATTCTTCATCAAAGAGTTTGGCGAT
>ERZ1673741.852-NODE-852-length-29016-cov-5.831014_pt1 | contig 29016 bp, 20 predicted proteins | sample MGYA00580209_ERZ1673741 | MGnify/ENA primary metagenome ERZ1673741 (study PRJEB41218, sample SAMN15661754) | gut metagenome | host: Homo sapiens | place: Canada: London | collected 2015-08-20/2019-03-30 | study: EMG produced TPA metagenomics assembly of... | reverse complement strand
CCCTGTCCGACGAGGAGCGCGCCGTGCTCGAGGTGGTGCGCGCGGTGAAGGCCGCGGGCGAGCAGGCGGCGCGCGCCGCCGCCGAGCGCGCCGAGCTCGACCGCCTCCGCGCCGAGAAGGCCCAGGCGCAAAAGTCCGCCGAGGCGGCGGCTGCGCGCTCTGCTCAGCAAGCCCAGGAGGCCGCCAACCTTGAGCGCGCCCGCAAGCTCATGGAGCCCGACGATGACGACCTCAAGATGGCCCCCGGCCAGAAGATCGTCATCGCCGCCGTCGTGGGCATAGCCCTCGTTTGGCTGCTCATCACCATCTTCGGTTAGGAGACACCATGTCGCTCACCGACCGCACCAAGCCTACCGACGTCTGCCTGAACACCGACCTCTATGAGCTGACCATGGCCCAGGGGTTCTGGGAGTCGGGCCTTGTCGGCACGCAGGCCTGCTTCAACGCGTTCTTCCGCGAGAACCCCTTCGGCGGCGGTTTCGGCGTCGCCTGCGGCACGGGGCAGATCGCCGAGCTCGTCGAGAACTTCGTGTTCGACGACGAGGACGTGGACTACCTTGCCTCGCTCACGGCCCCGGGCGGCGGCCCCATGTTCAAGCCCGGCTTCCTCGAGTATCTCCGCGGGCACAGGCTCGACCTCACCATCGACGCGGTGCCCGAGGGAGAGGTCGTCTTCCCCCGCGAGCCGATGGTCCGCGTCGTGGGCCCCATCATCGACTGCCAGCTCATCGAGACCGCGCTTCTTAACCTCGTGAACTTCCAGACGCTCGTCGCCACGAAGACCGCGCGCGTGGTCAAGTCGGCCGAGGGCCACCCGGTCTCGGACTTCGGCCTGCGCCGCGCCCAGGGCCCGGACGGCGGCCTCGCGGTCGCGCGCGCCTCCTACATCGCCGGCGCGAGCTCCACCTCCAACGTGCTCGCCGGCAAGATCTACGGGATCCCCGTGTTCGGGACCCACGCCCACTCCTGGGTCATGGCTTTCTCGACCGAGCTCGGGGCCTTCCGCGCCTTCGCTAAGTCGAGCCCGAAGAACTGCTGCCTGCTCCTCGACACCTACGACGTGCACCAGGGCATTAAGAACGCCATCACGTGCGCCAAGGAGATGGAGGAGGCCGGCGAGCATCTCGCAGCGGTCCGAATCGACTCCGGAGACCTCGCGAAGCTCTCCAAGGACGCCCGCGCGGCGTTCGACGAGGCGGGCCTTCCGTACGTGAAGATCTCGGTCTCCAACGACCTCGACGAGTACACGATCCAGTCCCTCTTTGCGCAGGGGGCGCCGATCGACTCGTTCGGCGTGGGCACCAAGCTCGCAACGTGCGACCCGCAGCCGAGCCTCGGCGGCGTCTACAAGCTCTCCGCCGTTCGCGAGGGCGAGTCCGAGCCGTGGCGCCCCGTCATCAAGCTCTCGGAGCAGGCCTATAAGCGCACCATCCCCGGTATCCAGCGCGTGCTGCGGTTCTATGACGAGGCCGGCTGCCCCGTCGGCGACATGATCTGCCAGGAGGGCGCCGAGCCTGCCTGCGACGAGATGATCGACATCCTCGACACCTTCCGCTCCTACGACCTCTCCGGCACGCCGCGCGAGCTTCTTGCCCGCATGGTCGAGCACGGCTCCGGCACCGAGGCGGGCGCCGCTTCCGTCGAGCAGGCCCGCGAGAGGTGCAAGACCGCGATCATGCACCTCGACGCTGCCGTCACCCGCTTCCTCAACCCGCAGACCTACCCCGTGGGCCTCGAGCTCGGCCTCGCGAGGCTGCGCCAGGAGCTCTCGGCGGAGGAGCGCCGCAGCTCCGGGCGTCCCGTCATCTGATGACGGCGGCCCCGCGCCATGCCCATCTATCGTTTGCTAGAATCCACCAGGTATTTGTTCAGAACATGTTTGGAGTCCCTATGCCCGAGAAACTCGAGGAACTAGTCCGCGCCGCGCTCGCCGCCGCCCAGTCCGTAGGGGAGCTGCCCGAATTCGACGTCGCCGACATGGGCTTCGAGCGCCCCGCCGACTCCTCGAACGGCGACTGGTCCTCGACCGTCGCGATGCGCTCCGCCCGCCTCGCGCACTGCGCCCCCGCAAAGATCGCGCAGGCCATCGTGGCGCACCTCCCCGAGGACCCCGCCCTCGCCAAGGTCGAGGTCGCGGGCCCCGGCTTCATCAATTTCTACCTGAACACCGCCTCCGCGAACGACATCTTCCGCGTCGTTCGCGAGTCCGGGGACGACTTCGCCCGCTCTGACATCGGCGCGGGAAAGAAGATCCAGGTCGAGTTCGTCTCCGCGAACCCCGTGGGCCCGCTCCACATTGGCCACGGCCGCTGGGCCGCGCTCGGCGACTCGCTCTGCAACGTCCTCGAGCGCGCCGGCTACGACGTGGAGCGCGAGTACTACATCAACGACCACGGCTCGCAGATGGACGTCTTCGGCCACTCGATCTCCAAGCGCTACCTGCAGCTCTTGGAGCTCATGGGGGAGGGCAAGTCCTGCGAGGAGGCCGTGGCGGCGCTCCTGGCCGACCGCGAGGCGTACGTCGCCGATGAGGAGGACGCCCACCCCGAGACCCACCCCTACACCGACGCCTTCAACGAGGCCCTCGGCGGCAACGCCTACGCGGGCGACTACATCGTCGACCTCGCGGCGCGCTTCGTCGCCTCCGATGGCGATGCCCTCGCGGGGGCGACCGAGGACGAGCGCTGCGCCTCCTTCCGCGAGCGCGGCTACAAGATGATGCTCGAGTCCATCCGCGAGACCTGCCATAAGGCCCGCTGCGACTTCGACGTCTGGTTCTCCGAGCGCAGCCTCTACGAGAAGGGCCCGGACGGCACCTCCGCCGTCGACCGCGCCCTCGCCAAGCTCGACGAGCTCGGCTACCTCTTCCGCGACGAGGCGGGAGCCCTGTGGTTCCGCTCGACCGACTTCGGCGACGACAAGGACCGCGTCCTCATAAAGACCAACGGCGAGTACACCTATTTCGCCTCCGACGTCGCTTATCACTGGAACAAGTTCCAGCGCGTCGACCACGTCATCGACCTGTGGGGCGCCGACCACCACGGCTACATCAAGCGCATCCGGTCCGTCTGCGAGGCGCTCGGCTACCCCGATCAGTTCGAGGTCGTCCTCGGCCAGCTCGTGAACCTCCTGCGCGACGGCGTGCCGGTGCGCATGAGCAAGCGCAAGGGCACCATGGTCGCCTTCGACGAGCTTTTGGAGGAGGTCGGCGCCGACGCCACGCGCTACACGCTCGTCGCCAAGTCGAACAACCAGATGATCGACTTCGACATCGAGGCCGTTAAGCGCCAGGACAACACGAACCCCGTCTATTACGTCCAGTACGCGCACGCCCGCATCTGCTCCATCCTGCGCCGCGCCGCCGGCGTCGACGCCGATGAGGCCGCGAAGCTCGGTATGGACGAGGTCGCCCGCCGCGCCGTCGGCGAGGACTACGACCTCGGGCTTCTGACCGACCCGACCGAGGCGGCGCTCGCCCGCAAGCTCGCGGAGCTCCCCGGGCTCGTCGATTCCTGCGCCCGCGACCGCGCCCCGTTCCGCCTCACCCACTACGCCGAGGACCTCGCGGGGCACTTCCACTCGTTCTACGCCGCGTGCCAGGTCATCCCCGGCGCGGGCCGTCCGCTGGACGGGGGCCTCTCGCACGCGCGCCTCGCCGCGGTCGACGCGTGCCGTCGCGTGCTCGCGCTCACGCTCAACATGATCGGCGTCACGGCACCGCAGGTCATGTAGGGCCTCGCCCGGGTTTCGGGGTGCGCGGCCGGCGGCTACTCGCCGCCAGCCGCGCATACCTTCAGTGATTTATATTTCTATTTTATGTAACGTGCACGGGGACAATTTGAAGTCCCGTGCACGTTTCGTATAATCGCGGCTGTGAGCGGCTCCGGGTTTCGGCCCTGCGTCCGCTGCATGGCATCAAAGTTCGATTTTCAGGGGTAGATAATGGATCTTCGCGAGTACATGTCGGTCCGCAGGGCGTACAACGTCGTCCGCCAGAAAGTAGAGTCCGACAAGAGGCTGACGTTCGAGGAGTTCGCCATTCTCTGCCGGCTCAGCATGGCCGACACGCCGCTCAAGACCTCCGCGATCGCCGAGTACCAGAGCGCCCTGCGCCCGACGATGACCCACCGCACGAACCATCTTTCGGGCCTCGGGTTCATCGAGCGCGGCGAGGGGGATACCGACCGCCGCAACGTCGTCTGCGGGATCTCCGAGAAGGGCCGTGCCGAGGTTATGCGCCTCGCCGGCCTCACCAGGACCCAGATTCCCACCGGCAAGGCGCTCTCGAGGACCTCGGCCGAGAGGATCTGCAAGTACGTCGATGCCATGGGGTCCATTTTCTGCAAGGCGGGCGACCTGGTTCTTTTGGGCCTTTACTCTGCGGAGGCCGATGAGCTCACCATCATGCAGCTCGTCGATGTACTCGGGCTTCTGCAGCCGACGGTCTCGATGAGCGTGTCCTCCCTCGCCGAGCAGGGCCTCGTCGAGCGCCGGCGCGAGTCGGGCAAGCAGCATACGACGAGCGTCGCCTTGACCGAGGCCGGGCGCGACCGGGCTGAGCAGATGAAGCAGGTCATCGAGTCCGTCATCGTGCGCCGCAAGGTCCGCAAGCCGAGGAATTAGCGCTCTTCTCGCGGCCACGTGCTTGAGGTCGCGCGGCCGCAGCCGACCGAGGGGCACAAACAAGAAAACGGAGCCTGTCCGGGGCTGTCGGGGGATTAATCTCCGACAGCCCCGATTCATGAGTCGGCGCATAGCAAATTAACTCATTTTCGTTTGCTTCCGAGCGTTCTTGCTGCTATAGTCGCAACAAAGCAGTCGCGCATGTTGCGCCGTGATCTCACCCTACATACTCTCTCGGGCTTTGATCCGAATTCGGCTGTCTCTTATCTTGACTCAATATCGGCATTGCGGCCTGCCGTGACCTTGGCCGCGCAAATACAGAGAGGTACTACATGACAGAAGAGAAGACCGTCTCGGCAGAGCCCGCCGACGAGCAGAATCCGGCCCCCAAGCGTCGGGTTCGCCGCACGGCAAAGAAGCAGGCGGAGCTGACTGAGGGCGCCCCCGAAGGTTCCGGCGCCGCCGCTCGCGCTGATTCGGGGGAGGGCAAGCTCTCCGGCGAAGCTGCGGGGAAGCCCTCGGACGACCCCGCTTCCGCATCTGCCGCGAAGACCGCTCCGAAGGCTCGCAGGTCGACGAAGCGTTCTAGCAAGGTCGCCGCGGCCGAGGCACCGGTCGCCGATGGCGCCGCCGCCTCTGATGGCGTCGATGCGTCTCTTGAGGGCGCGCAGAAGCCGCGCCGCCGCGTCGCCCGCGCGCGCAAACCCAAGGCGGATCCCGCGGAGGCCCAGGCCGTGTCGGCACAGGCCGCCGTGCCCTCGGGGGATGCCGCGCCCGCTGAGGCCGTCGCCTCCAGCGATTCCGCGCCGCGCGAGATCCCTGCTGTCGCAGGCGACGTCCCCGTCGCCGAGAAGCCGAAGCGCCGCGTCGGGCGCCCGAGGAAGCAGAAGCCCGCAGACGCCGCCGAAGGCGAAGGCTCCGAGCCGGCTTCTGAGCCCTTCACAAAGAAGGACATCAAGGAGCTGAACCGTATCGCACAGGACGCGACCCACGCTTCCTCCGAGCCGGGCGACGTGCCCGGGGCCAAGGCCCTCGACTCCGTCGCCCCCGAGGGCTCCGGCGCCCAGCAGGCAGGTGAGGCGCGCCCCGCCGATTCCGAACAGCCGCGCCGCGGGCGCCGCAACCGCAGGCACTCGGAGCGTGACTTCGAGTCCGACGAGCGCCGCGACCAGTCCCAGGCCGAGAAGCAGCCCGACGGCTCTCTGCAGAACCAGCGCAAGAAAGACCGCTACGCGGACCGCGGGTCCAATGGCCAGGGCGGCGGGCGCAACAACAACCGCCGCAACAACCGCAAGAACCGCAACCGCGACTTCAACGCCGAGCCGTCCCTCTCGCTCGAGGATGTCGCGGCCATGAAGGTCGCGGACCTGCGCTCGAAGGCCGCTGAGCTCGAGATCGAGTACGTCGGCCTGCGCAAGCCCGAGCTCGTCGAGGCGGTCTATGCGGCCGCCGCCCGCGCCGAGGGCTTCCGCCCCGTCGACGGCGTTCTCGAGATCGGAAACGAGGGCTTCGGCTGGCTGCGCACGGGCAACTACATGAAAGGCGACGACGACTGCTTCGTCCACCAGCAGATGATCCGCAGCCTCGGCCTGCGCCCTGGCGACCGCGTCGTCGGAACGGTGGGCCCCGGCCGCGGCAACGCGAAGTACCCGCCCCTCATCAAGGTGACCTCCGTCAACGGAGTGGCGCCCGAGTCGGTCAAGTCCCGGCCCCGCTTCCGCGACCTGACGCCGGTCTTCCCCAATGAGCGCCTGGTCATGGAGCACGGCAAGGACTCCATCACCGGCCGGGCCATCGATCTGGTGAGCCCCATCGGCAAGGGTCAGCGCGGCCTCATCGTCAGCCCCCCGAAGGCCGGCAAGACGACCGTCCTCAAGAAGATTTGCCAGTCCATCGCGGCCAACAACCCCGAGGTGCACCTCTTCTGCCTGCTCGTCGACGAGCGCCCCGAGGAGGTCACCGACATGGAGCGCTCCATCAAGGGCGAGGTCGTGGCCTCGACCTTCGACATGCCGGCGGACAACCACACCCGCGTCTCTGAGCTCGTGATCGAGCATGCTAAGCGCCTGGTCGAGATGGGGGAGGATGTCGTGGTGGTCCTCGACTCCATCACCCGCCTCGCCCGCGCCTACAACCTCGCGACCCCCGCGAGCGGCCGCATCCTCTCCGGCGGCGTCGACTCCGCCGCGCTCTACCCGCCAAAGAAGTTCCTCGGCGCCGCGCGCAACATCGAGAACGGCGGGTCCCTCACCATCATCGCCTCCGCCCTCGTGGACACGGGGTCCAAGATGGACGAGGTCATTTTCGAGGAGTTCAAGGGCACGGGCAACATGGAGCTCAAGCTTGACCGCGACCTCGCCGACCGCCGAATCTTCCCGGCCATCGACCCGGTCTCGTCCGGCACGCGCAACGAGGACCTGCTCATCCCCGAGGAGTACCGCCCCTTCGTCTGGGGCATTCGCCGCATCCTCGCGAACATGAACAACACTGAGCGCGCCGCGAACGCCCTCGTCAAGGGCCTCAAGGGCACGAACGACAACCGCGAGTTCCTCATCAAGAGCGCAAAGAAGGCCCAACAGACCGACTACATCGCCTGATCTGGGATCGACTAACCGACCGGCCAGGTCCTCGACAAATGAATGTTGAGGGCCTGGCCTTTTTTTGCGCATGAAGGCATTTGTTTGTGCGCTATAGTAAACAAGCTATTGAACGTTGCAGCGGCAAACACACCTAAATCAAGCCACACCGCAGCAGCAAAGGCCCCGGACCTTCCCGGGGATTCCCACGCAGCAAATTCAGGATTTAGGACGTTCGCCGCCGCGGTACTGCGGAGGTGCTTTGGGCATGAAGACGAGAAGAAACCCTGCTGTGACGGCGGGTCTCGTTGGCGCGGCGATCCTGGTTCCGCAGCCCGCCCTCGCCGCCTCGCTCGACGAGGCCGTATCCTCGGTGCTCGGCAGCCCCGTCGCCTGCTTCGGCGCGGGCGTGCTGACCGGTGCCGTCGTCTCGGGCGTCGTCTCCGCCGTCGTGTGCCACTCGCTCATGGCGCGCGACCAGAGGCGCTCCGATGCCGAGTTCCCTGCCCAGGCCTTCCAGCCCATCCCGTTGAAGGAGGACTTTAATGCCGCCGCGCCAGCGCCTGCCCCGGCACGCGTTGACTTCGCGGCTGCCGAGGATGCGCCTGCCCGGAAGTCCGGCAAGCATTTCCACGCCGCGGATAAAGAGCCCGCGCCGGAGCCTCTGCCGGTCATCGGTTCCCACGCGACCGACGACTACGAGCAGATCGCCCAGAACTACGTCAAGAAGGCCACCTTCGGCGCCCGTATGGCCACGCGCGCCCAAGGCGTAGCGAAGACCCTGCGCGACCGTATGGGCGCCGATATGATGGACGGCCTCCCCGTCATCGAGCGCGCCGACGGCTCGGTCGCCGATGTTGGCACCTCCTGGTGGAACACCTCCGTCGGCCTCGCGTCCATCGCGAAGATCGACGATTACGTGGAAGGGGAGGACACCGACGGGCTTGCCATCCCCTCGGACTTCTCCGAGACCGGCAAGCAGATGCTCATCGAGGCCGCGCAGACCGCCTCGCTGAGGCGTCCTGCGCACACGGGCTCCTCCGCTCCGGCTCCGGCCGCGGCGTCCGAGGCACCTGCTGCCCCTATGCCCGCCCCCGCTCCCACCGCGAGCCCTGCCGACGAGTTCACCCACGGCTCCATCGCCGATCGCATCGCCTTCGTCGACGAGGGCGTCTACCCCGAGCGCCGCGATGCGGACGACTCGCTCGCCGACGACGACTGGGCCTCTGCCCTGAAGTCGATGGACGAGCGCCTGAACGCGAACCTCGTCAACCCCGAGCCGGTCATCCCCGCGCCCTTCGAGGACATCGTCGGCGACGCCGATACCCTCGACGAGCCGGACGGCCTCGAGCAGAGCACCACGTTCATCCCGTTCAAGCCCCTGGCGGGCCATCCCGAGGTCGTGGACACCGAGTCCTACGTCGATTACCTCATCGGCGACGAGTTCGGCCACAACTCTTCCAAGGCTACCCGCAACGCCGCCGGGCGCTTCCTGCGACTGCTCGAGGGGGGCACCTCGACGAATGCCCTTGCGCGATCCGCGGGAAAGACTGGCACGAGCTCCCTTCACCGAGCGGACGACTCTGAGCCCTACCGCCCCAAGCACATGGCCATGCCCATCATGAAGGAGGCGTAGCGCGTGGCGGTCGGCGCAAAGCGCCATGGTCGACTCGGCTCCCCGGCCCTCGGCTGGGGAGTTTTCCTTCTCGCGTGGATCTGCTTCATCTGGGGGCACTCGCTCGTTCAGGGCCCCGAGTCCTCCGCCGAAAGCGGTTTGGTGTACTCGCTGCTGAGGCCTATATTCGGCGCACTCGGCATCGTTGACAAGGATACCTGCACCTTCATCATCCGCAAGTGCGCGCATTTCTCAGAGTACGCCGTGCTCGGTGCCGTGGCAGCGAACCTTGCGAAGGCCCTCGTTCTCCAAGGGCTTCTCTCCTCGCGCCTTCGGGTCGTCCCCGTGGTGCTCTGCGCCGCCGTCCCCGTCCTCGACGAGACGATCCAGCTCTTCGTGCCCGGGCGCACCGGCTGCGCCCGCGACGTGCTGATCGACCTCGCCGGCATGGCGACGGGAGCCGTCGTGGCCACACTCGTCATTCGGCATCGGCGGAAGGCTTGATATCTCCGGCGGGCGGCGCAATATTACAGAACAATTATTTTATGTTTCGCTGTTTTTAACCTAAGCTGAAACGCGGACACGCGTTGCCCTGCGCGGTTTATCCTCCTATACGCTCATAGAGCATTCTTTGCATCTATACGGGAGGAGACAAAAATGAAATCGTCCGTTTCTCGCCGTCAGTTCCTCGAGCTTTCCGGCATCGTCGCCGCGGGCCTGGGTCTTGCCGGCTGCGGCAACTCCGGCTCCGGCGATTCCGGCTCCGCTTCCGGCGACGGCTCCATCAAGGTCGGCATCATGGGCCCGTACTCCGGCTCCGTCGCCCAGTACGGCGTCGCCTGTCGTGACGGCGCGCTGCTCTGGTTCAAGCAGCTCAACGTCAACGGCGGCGTCAACGGCAAGCAGGTCGACACCGACGTCCAGGACGAGAAGGGCGACGCCACCGAGGCCGTCACCGTCTACAACAAGCTCGTCGAGGACGGCGTGACCGCTATCGTGGGCGACGTCACTTCCAAGCCGACCATCGCCGTGGCCCAGAAGTCCGTCGAGGACAACATGCCCTGCGTGACCGCATCCGCTACCACCGCCGACGTCATCTCCTATGGCGACAACTATTTCCGTGCCTGCGTCACCGACCCGTTCCAGGGCAAGGTCATGGGCGACTTCGCCGCCAAGCAGGGCTACAAGACCGTCGCCACCATCTACGACTCCGGCGACGACTACGCATCCGGCGTCGCCTCCGCATTCAAGGACGAGTGCCAGAAGAAGGGCATCACCGTCGCTAAGGAGGCCGGCTACGCCTCCGGCGCCGCCGACTTCAACGCCCAGCTGACCGATATCCTCTCGGCCAACCCCGACGCGATCCTGTGCTCCAACTACTACCAGGACGACGGCATGATCGTCACCCAGGCCCGTCAGCTCGGCTACAAGGGCGTCTTCCTCGGCGCCGACGGTTGGGCCGGCATCGTCGGCGGCGACCAGGACTACGCCTCCACCGCTGACCTCGAGGGCTGCTTCTACTGCTCCTCCTTCGTCGCCTCCAACCCCGACGAGAAGGTCAAGAAGTTCATCGAGGACTTCAAGGCCGAATACAACGAGGCCCCGACGAACTTCAACGCCCTTGCCTACGACGCCGCCGCCATCGTCACCGAGGGCCTGAAGGCCGCCGAGGACAAGAAGCTCGAGCCCGGCTCCGACGACTACAAGGCCGCCGTCATCGAGGGCATCAAGAACTGCAAGGTCGAGGGCGTCACGGGCACCATCTCGTACTCCGGCACCGGCGACCCGCAGAAGTCCACCCTGGTCATCACCTTCAAGGACGGCCAGGAGACCATCTTCGACACCATCGAGCCCGAGGCCTAAGTCCTAAAGCTCGCCCCTGCACCTGCAGGCGCAGAACCTGGGCACCGAGATCGGCATAGCCTCTCGGTGCCCTTCGCAGTATCCGCAAACGAATCGGAAGGGAAGTGCCCATGACATTCTTGACTCAGCTGCTCAACGGCCTCAGCCTCGGCAGCATCTACGCGCTCGTGGCGCTCGGGTACACCATGGTGTACGGCATCATCCTGCTTCTGAACTTCGCCCACGGCGACATCATCATGGTGGGCGGCTACATCGCCTGGATCGCGATGGCCACCCTCGGCCTTCCCCCGGTGGTCGCCGCCATTCTCGCCGTTCTCGGCTGCATGGTGCTCGGCGTCCTCATCGACAAGATCGCCTACGCGCCGCTGCGCGACGCCCCGCGCCTCTCGATCCTGATCACGGCCATCGGCGTCTCGTACTTCCTCGAGAACGGCGGCCAACTGGTCTTCGGCGCCGCAGCCAAGGTCGTCCCCCCGTTCGGAGACTTCGGCAGTATCCAGCTCGGCGACGCGAGCCTCTCTGGCCGCGCCATCCTCACCGTCCTCGTGACCGCCGCGGCCACGGCCGTCCTCACCTTCCTGGTGCAGAAGACCAAGCTCGGCAAGGCGATGCGCGCCGTCTCCGAGGACATGGGCGCCGCGCGCCTCATGGGCATCAACGTGAACCACACCATCTCGTTCACCTTCGCCGTGGGCTCCGCGCTCGCCGGCATCGGCGCCGTGCTCTACTGCATGGCCTACACGCAGATCACCCCGACCATGGGCATCATGCTCGGTACCAAGGCCTTCGTCGCCGCCGTCCTCGGCGGCATCGGATCGATCCCGGGCGCCGTCATCGGCGGCCTCATCGTCGGCTTCGCCGAGGTGTTCGTCTCGGCCATCGGCCTTTCCGTCTGGCAGGACGCCGTCGTGTTCCTGCTGCTCATCATCGTCCTCATCGTCAAGCCGACCGGTCTGCTCGGCCGTCCGATGACCGAGAAGGTCTAAGGGGGTGCGCACAGAATGAAGGATTACTACAACAAGGGCGAGGAGCGCCCGACGCTCTCCGCCTCGGTGGTCGCCCCGGCCTCCAAGCGACGTAGCCTCCCCATGCCCGCGCGCTATGCCATCAATGCCGTGCTCGTCCTGCTGTTCCTGGTCATCGGCGAGTCGATGATCTCGGGCGGCGTCGTCAACCGCTACCAGACCGGCGTCCTCGAGCAGGTCGGCATCTACATCATCATGGCGGTCTCGCTGAACATCGCCACGGGCTACCTCGGCCAGCTCCCGCTGGGCCATGCCGGCTTCATGAGCGTGGGCGGCTACTCCTGCGCGCTGTTCATCATGCACATGATGCCCGTGCTCGGCCTGAACGCCAAGGCCATGGCCGCCATGGCGAGCCCCGCGGCCATCCTGCTGTTCGTCGCGGGCGTCGTCTTCGGCGGCATCTGCGCCGCCGTCTGCGGCCTCATCATCGGCATCCCGGCCCTGCGCCTCAAGGGCGACTACCTCGCCATCATCACGTTGGGCTTCGCCGAGATCATCCGCGTCGTCATCAACAACATCGACGGCGTCCTCGGCTTCGACTTCACCGGCGGCGCCAAGGGCCTCTCGGGCATCCCGGGGTACACGAATTTCCTCAACGTGTTCCTCGTCGTCGCGGTGGTCATCTTCCTCATCCACACGATGATGAAGTCGCGCCACGGCCGCGCGATCCTGGCCATCCGCGACAACGAGATCGCGGCCGAGGCCTCCGGCGTCAACACCACCTACTACAAGACGCTCGCGTTCGTGGTCTCCGCGTTCTTCGCGGGCGTCGGCGGCGCGCTGTACGCCGGCTGCATCGGCGTCATGGACCCGTCGAAGTTCGGCTTCATGAAGTCGGTCGAGATCCTCGTCATGGTCGTCCTCGGCGGCATGGGCTCCATGCTCGGCTCCGTCGTCTCCGCGACCGTCCTGACGATTCTGCCCGAGGCGCTGCGCGCGTTCTCCGAATACCGCATGGTCGTCTACGCCGTCGTGCTGATCCTCGTCATGATCTTCCGCCCGCAGGGCCTGCTCGGCAGCTACGATTTCTCGCTTTCCCGCGTGATCGAGCGCTGCCTGAACAAGGACTTCCCTTGGAAAAAGAAGCCCGCTGCGGAACCCGAGCCCGCCCAGGAGGTGAGCGACCATGAGTAAGGTGATTCACGGCGACGTCAAGCTGGTCGAGCCCAAGAGCCCGAACCTCATCCCCGAGCGCGATGCGTACAAACGCCCCGTGCTCGAGGCGACGAACCTCGGCATCGACTTCGGCGGCCTCACCGCGGTCGACGACTTCAACATCGCCCTCGGCCGCACCGAGATCTCGGGCCTCATCGGCCCGAACGGCGCGGGAAAGACGACCGTCTTCAACCTGCTGACCAACGTCTACAAGCCCACGCGCGGCTCCATCCTGCTCGACGGCACCGCGACCGCCGGCAAGTCCGTGACCGAGGTCAACCGCATGGGCATCGCCCGCACGTTCCAGAACATCCGCCTCTTCACGCAGATGTCGGTGGAGGAGAACGTGCTCGTCGGCTTCGGCAATTCCATGAAATCGAATCTCGTCACCGACGTCCTGCGCCTTCCCGGCCACTGGAAGCAAGAGGCCGAGTTCCACGACAAGGCCCTCGAGCTTCTCGACATCTTCGACATGAGGAAGTTCGCCGGCACCCAGGCGGGCAACCTGCCCTATGGCGCCCAGCGCAGGCTCGAGATCCTGCGCGCGCTTGCCACGCAGCCCAAGGTGCTGCTCCTCGACGAGCCCGCGGCCGGCATGAACCCTGCCGAGACCGAGGAGCTCATGGAGAACATCCAGAAGATCCGCGACCAGTTCGGCATCGCTATCCTGCTCATCGAGCACGACATGAGCCTCGTTATGGGCGTCTGCGAGGTCGTCGGCGTCCTCGACTACGGGCGCATCATCGCCAAGGGCACGCCCGAGCAGATTCAGAACAACCCCAAGGTCATCGAGGCGTACCTTGGCAAGCAGGGGGTGAACTAACGTGGCCGAGACACTGCTTTCCGTCAACGACCTGCACGTGAGCTACGGCGCCATCAAGGCCGTCCGCGGCATCTCGTTCGACATCAAGAAGGGCGAGATCGTCACGCTCATCGGCGCGAACGGCGCCGGCAAGTCGACCACGCTGAACACCATCGCCGGCCTGATCAAGCCCGACGAGGGCGTCGTCGAGTTCAAGGGCGAGTCCATCGTCGGCGTGAAGGCGCACAAGATCGTCGAGCGCGGCCTCGCGCTGTGCCCCGAGGGCCGTCGCGTCTTCGCCCAGATGAGCGTCGCGGAGAACCTCGACATGGGCGGCTACACCCGCTCCGATACCGAGAACCGCGAGACCATCGAGCACGTCTACGAGCGCTTCCCGCGCCTGCGCGAGCGCATGGAGCAGTCCGCGGGCACGCTCTCCGGCGGCGAGCAGCAGATGCTCGCCATGGGCCGCGCCCTCATGAGCAAGCCTGACCTGCTGATGCTCGACGAGCCCTCGATGGGCCTCGCCCCGATACTTGTGCAGGAGATCTTCGACATCATCAAGGAGCTCAACGCCACTGGCACCACCATCCTGCTCGTCGAGCAGAACGCGAACATGGCGCTCTCCATCGCCGATCGCGCCTACGTCCTCGAGATCGGCACGATCAAGAAGACCGGCACCGGCGCCGAGCTGCTCGTCGATGACGACGTCCGCAAGGCCTACCTCGGCGGCTAGGCTTCGACCTTGATCTGATGCCTAGCACATGGCTACAAAGAATGGCGCCTCGCGCGAAGCGGGGTGCCATTCTTTTGTGGGGATGCTCCTGAGCGATGCTAGGGGAGAGCTGCGGCTTAGTTGAGGTCCACGGTGGTCCCGAGGGAGTTGGCGCTCAGGGTGCGCAGCCAGAACCCGGGGCGCGCCTCTGCGAGCGCGTCGTGGACGGCAGAGGCGAGCTCGTCGCCATCGGCTACGGCGAGCATGGTGGATCCGGAGCCGGAGATCATGAACGCGCAGGCACCGGCGTCGAGGGCGGCCTTCTTCAGCGGCTCGAAGTCGGGGATGAGACGGCTGCGGTAGGGCTCGTGAAGCTTGTCGTGGTTCGCCTTGCCGAGCAGTTCCGCGTCGCCGGTCTCGAGCGCGCGGACGACCGCCACGCAGCGGCCCATCTGCCAGACGGCGGTCGAGGCGGGGACCTCCTTCGGAAGCACGCGGCGAGCGTCCGCGGTGCGTACCTCGTAGGGCGGCGCCACGGCAATAAAGCGCAGGTTGTCCGCGATATCCATGCGCGTGGAGGTGGTGTCGTCGTCCTCGACGAAGGAGCTCACGAGGCCACCCATGATGGCGGGGGCGACGTTGTCCGGGTGCCCCTCGATGCGCGTCGCGAGCTCGAGGCACTCGTCGCGGTCGTATGCTCCGCGCCCGAGGACCTGTGCCGCGGCGACGCCCGCGATCACGCAGGTCGAGCTCGACCCGAGCCCGCCCGAGAGCGGGATCGGCGAGAAGATCGTGATCTTGAGCGGCGTCGGCTCGCACCCGAGCTCGCGGCACGCCTGCAGGTAGCTCTGCCACACGAGGTTGTCCTCGCCGCGGAATCGCTCCTCGCAGCCGTCGATCGCGAGCTCATCGGCGGGCGTGAGGAGGAAGGTGGCCGTCAAGTCGAGGGCGATCCCCAGGCAGTCGAAGCCGACGCCGACGTTCGCCGAGGTGGCGGGCACGCGAACGATGACGACGGGAGCTTCTTTGCCGTCGGCGGCGATCACAGGAATACCCTCGCGCAGGCGGACTCGACGAAGGCGCCCATCTTCTGGCGGTCGCACACGGCGTCGTGGAGCACCTTGGCGTCGCGGAGGGCGGAAAGCTGGGCCGGCGCGACGGTGCCCGTCTTCGCGGAGAGCGCGTCCATGCACTCGAACCCGCTCATGCCTTCGGTCGGCTCCCCGAGCGCGGCCAGCACGTCGGCGCTGAACTTGTACGGCGAGGCCGTCGAGAGGCACACGCGGGCGCTGCCGTCGCGCTCGACTCCGTCGAGGACGCTCTTTGCCACAGCGGTGTGCGGGTCGATGAGGACGCCGAGCCCCTCCCAGGTGGAGCGGATCTGCGCGCGCGTGGCGTCGTCGTCCGCCCGGCCGCAGGCGAAGACCTCCTGGATGCGGGTCAGGACCTCTGCGGGGACGGTGTAGGAACCCTTGGTCGCCAGGTCGCCCATGAGGGAGGCGACGAGCTCGCAGTCGCCGTCGCAGAAGTAGTAGAGCATGCGCTCGAGGTTAGAGGAGACGAGGATGTCCATGGAGGGGCTGATCGTCTTGTTGAACGGGCGCATGCGGTCGTAGGTGCCGGTGGTGAGGAAATCGGTGAGCACGTCGTTCTCGTTGGAGGCGACGATGAGCTTGCGGACAGGGAGGCCGAGGCGCTTGGCGTAGTAGCCCGCGAGGACGTCGCCGAAGTTTCCGGTGGGCACGCAGAACGTCACCTCGTCGCCCTGCTCGACGGCGCCCGCGCGCACGAGCTGCGCGTAAGAGTCGAAGTAGTAGGTGACCTGCGGGGCGAGGCGGCCGACGTTGATGGAGTTCGCGCTCGAGAGCACGGCGCCCTCGCGGGCGAGGCGCTCCGCCATCTCGTGGTCGGCGAAGATCCGCTTGACCTCGGTCTGGCAGTCGTCGAAGTTGCCGCGGACGGCGCAGACGGCGACGTTGTCGCCCTTCTGGGTGGCCATCTGGAGGTGCTGTATGTCCGAGACCTTGCCCTCGGGGTAGAAGACCGTGACGCCACAGCCGTCGACGCCCGCGAAGCCCTCGAGCGCGGCCTTGCCGGTGTCGCCGGAGGTGGCGGTCACGATCATGATCTTCTTGTCCTCACCCTCGGCGCCCCTGCGCGCGACGCCCATGAGCTGGGGGAGCATCTGGAGCGCGACGTCCTTGAAGGCGCTCGTGGGGCCGTGGTAGAGCTCGAGGAGCCAGTCGTCGCCGAGCGGAGTCACCGGGCAGCACGCCGGGGTGTCCCACTGCACGCCGTAGGCGGCCTCGACGCAGGAGGCGATCTCGTCCTCGGTGAAGTCGGGAAGGAGCGTCCCCAGGACGTCGCGGGCGGTCTCCTGGAACCCCTGGGCGCAGATCTTCGCGAGGTCGAGCTTATGCTCGCCGACCCAGTCGGCGACGTAGAGCCCGCCGTCGGGCGCGATGCCGCGCAAGATAGCTTGCTTACTTGTTACGTTCTCGGATTTGCCTCGCGTGCTGTGGTAGAACGAATTCACTGTTGGCTCCTTGCGTCCAGTCGTTACCACGGATACTGTCCGTAATCATACCTGCAGCGCTCGGGGCCCCGGCCTATAGTCACAGATTCGAAAGATTGGACCCGCCGCTCATGAAAATCGCCCTTCTCGGCTACGGCACGGTCGGCCGCGGCGTCGACCAGATCATCCGCGACCGCGTGGGCTCCGTTGAGGTGGCCCGCATCCTCGAGCTCCCCGACCGCCTGACCGACCCCCGCATGACGTCCGACTACGAGCAGATCGTCCAGGACCCGGGCATCGATCTCGTCGTCGAGTGCATGGGCGGCGTCGAGCCAGCCCACACCTTCATCATGAAGGCGCTCGCCTCGGGCAAGCACGTGGTCACGTCCAACAAGGCGGTCGTCGCGGCGCACTTCGCCGAGTTCGCCGAGGCCGCTCTCTATAACCGAGTGAGCCTCTTCATCGAGGCCTCCGTCGGCGGCGGCATCCCCTGGATCGCCGGGATCGAGAAAGCCCGCCGCATCGACGAGGTCACCTCGTTCAAGGGCATCATGAACGGCACCACCAACTACATCGTCTACCAGATGCTCAAGGACGGCGCCGAGTTCGCGGACGTCCTCGCCGAGGCGCAGCAGATGGGCTACGCCGAGCGCGACCCCTCCGCTGACATCGACGGCATTGATGTCATGAACAAGACGATCATCACCGCCTCGGCCGCCTTCGACGTCGCGTGCACCCATGACCTGCCGGTCTCGGGCATCCGCAACCTCGCCAAGGCCGACCTCGACCTCTTTGCCGCGAAGGGTCGAACGGTCAAGCTCCTCGGGCGCGGCGTCCAGGCGGACGGCTCCTACGCCGTCGCCGTCGAGCCGGTCGCGCTCTCTTCCGACTCCCTCGAGGCGCACGTCCCCTCGAACTTCAACCTGGTCACCCTCGACGGCCAGACCGTCGGCGAGCTCAAGTTCTACGGTCAGGGCGCCGGCAGCCTGCCCACCGGCAACGCCATCGTCCAGGACGTCCTCGACTGCGCCGCCGGGCGCCGTCCCGTCTACGACTTCAGCCGCGGCCTGGCGTACAAGCCTGAGCTTCTTCGCGCCGACTACGTGCTGCGAACTACCTGCGCGCCGGCCGGCGCCGAGGAGTACGCCCCGGGCGCCTGGCTTGTGCGCGACCTCACGGCGGTCGAGGCGCGCGCGGCGCTCGACGCGGCGCTCGCGGCCGACCCCACCTCGTTTATGGCAGCCCTCGGGTAATCGGAACGGAAACCAACGCACATGATCAAGATCGCGAAGTTCGGTGGCTCGTCGGTCGCCTCCGCCGAGCAGTTCAAGAAGGTCAAGGCAATCGTCGAGTCCGACCCCGACCGCAAGTTCGTCGTGGTCTCGGCCTCCGGCAAGCGCTTCTCGGGCGACAACAAGATCACCGACCTGCTCCTGCTCGTGAACGCGCACGTCAAGTACGGCGTTGACTGCACTTCTTTGCTGGGCGACATCCAGCAGCGCTACCAGGACATCGTCGACGAGCTCGGGCTCACGTGGCCGCTCGCCTCTAAGTTCGAGGCCTTCGCCAACAACATAAAGAAGCACTCCCCGGAGTACGTGGTGAGCCGTGGCGAGTGGTTCACCGCCAACCTCATGGCCGAGTACCTCGGTATGCCCTTCGTCGACGCCGCCGACGTCGTGGTCTTCCACCACGACGGCACGGTGGACATGGAGCGCACGGCCGCCCGCCTGAAGGACGTCATGGTCCGTAAGGGCTCCTTCGTCCTGCCGGGCTTCTACGGTGCCACGGTCGATGGCCAGATCAAGCTCTTCCAGCGCGGCGGCGGCGACATCACGGGCGCCATCCTGGCCCGCTGCGTCGACGCGAACCTCTACGAGAACTGGACCGACGTGTCCGGCTTCCTTTCGGCCGATCCGCGCATCGTCGACCACCCGCGCTCGATCCGCCGCATCACCTTCGACGAGATGCGCGAGCTCTCCTACATGGGAGCCTCCGTGCTCCAGGAGGAGGCCATCTTCCCGGTTCGCGAGGTCAACATCCCCATCCAGATCAAGAACACGAACCGCCCGGCCGACGAGGGCACCATCATCCGCGAGAACGCGGAGGCGGGCGAGGACGAGCACCTCATCACCGGCATCGCCGGAAAGAGGGACTTCATCAGCGTCCACATAAAGAAGGCGCACATGTCCAACGAGGTCGGCCTCGTGCGCAAGACCCTCGCCATCTTCGAGCGCTACGGGGTCTCGGTCGAGCACATCCCCACGGGCGTCGATTCCTTCGGCGTGGTCGTCAACGGCGCCGACGTGCGCGATTCGATCTACTCCATCATCTCGGATATCCGCAAGGAGATCCGCCCCGACGACATCAGCATGGTCGACAAGCTCGCCCTCATCTCCGTCGTCGGCCGCAACATGTCCAAGCGCTCCGGCACCTCGGGCAAAATCTTCGGCGCGCTGGGCGACGCGGGCATCAACATCCGCATGATCACGCAGTCCTCGCAGGAGATCAGCATCATCATGGGCGTGAACAACGAGGACTTCGAGCGGGCCATCAAGGTCATCTACGACCGCTTTGTCCGCGACGAGGTCATCACCTCCGCCGATAAGTAATCGGCTCCGACCGCGAATTCCGCTCTCCGGAAGGGAGAAACACATGGCTGGTAAGGTTGTCGCTATCCTGGGCGCCACGGGCGTCGTCGGGACCCAGATGCTCGAGTGCCTCGAGGAGCGGGATTTCCTCGTGGAGCGGCTCGTTCCGCTGGCGTCCGCCCGCTCCGTGGGCAAGAAGATCGCCTTCCGCGGCGAGGAGGTCCCCGTCGAGCTCGCTTGCCCCGAGGCCTTCGACGGCGTCGACATCGTCCTGGGCGCCGCGGGCGACGAGACCGCCAAGGAGCTCCTGCCCGAGGCTGCGCGCCGCGGCGCCGTGTGCGTCGACAACTCGCATGCGTTCCGCCTCGACGCCGATGTGCCTCTGGTGATCCCCGAGATCAACGCCGGCGACATCGCGAACCACCCGCGCAACATCATCGCGAACCCCAATTGCGCGACCATCATCGGCCTCGTGCCGACGTTCCCGCTGCATAAGGCCGCGGGGCTCAAGCGCCTGATCGTCTCGACCTACCAGGCCGCGTCCGGCGCCGGCATGCCGGGCCTGCGCGAGCTCGAGCGCGAGAGCCGTGTGCTCGCCGAGGGCGGCGAGGTGGGGGAGACCGCGCCCTTCGCCTACCAGCTCGCCTACAACCTTATCCCGCAGATCGGAGGCTTCAAGGACGAGGGCTACACGTCCGAGGAGTGGAAGATGCAGAACGAGGGCCGCAAGATCATGCACCTGCCCGAGGTCCGCGTGAACTGCACCTGCGTGCGCGTTCCCGTTATGCGCTCGCACTCCGAGAGCATCACCGCCGAGTTCGAGCGGCCGATCTCACCCGACGAGGCTCGCGAGATCCTCGCCGCCGCGCCCGGCGTCAAGGTCGTCGACGACCCCGCGAACCTGCGTTATCCGATGCCGCTCGACACCTCCGACCAGGACCTCGTCTACGTCGGCCGCATCCGCCGCGACCTCAGCGCACCCGACGGCGTGAACTCCCTCACCTTCTGGTGCTGCGGCGACCAGATCCGCAAGGGCGCCGCCACCAACGCCGTCCAGATCGCCGAGTACCTCGTCTAAGCTTCGGTAACCTTGCGTTTAACTTAGGGATGGGCGCGGACTTTGTGAAGCTATTTCTCGCAAACTCCGCGCCCATCCTTTATTTAGTAATGCGCGAGTGTCCCGCGAATGCCACGGCCGCCGACATTCACCTTCAGCCAGTTACAGTCACCCAGTGATGGTTCACCTGCAGCCGGTGACAGTCATTGGGTGATGGGTGTCCCAGGATGATGTGTGTCCCAGAAAGCTGCACGCAATGACTGTCACCCAGTAATGGTGGGAGCGGCGAGCCCGCTGCCGGCCGAGTGCGCTCAGTGCCCGAGCCGTTCCAGCCACTCGGCGATGATCGCGTTGAAGAGCGCCGGCTGCTCAAACTGAAGGTTGTGGCCTGCGACGTCGAGGACGGCGAAGGTCGCCCGCGGCAGCTTTGGCAAGAGGAGCGCCTGGTCGCGGAACCCCACCATCGAGTCCTGGCGCCCGCAGACGATGGCGCAGGGTTCGCAGAAGTCGAGGCCGTCGGTCAGGCTTCGCGCTCCGCGCGTCAGCGAGAAGTGCTCATCGACGGCATCGAGGAACTCCGGGTTCGCGCTCGCGAAGCCGGGCGCCTCCTCGTCGCGGAAGCGCTCCCAAGTCTCGGCATCGGCGCGCACGGCGTTCTGGAGGAAGCTCGCTCGCTCATCCTCGGTCAATGTGGCCAGGAACTTCTCGTCGGCGGAAAGAAGCCGTCCCTCCTCGACGCGCCTTCGCGCGAGGTCGTCCACGGCAAGGGGACAGATGAGCGCGGCTCCCGCGAGCCGCTCCGGGACGCTCGCCATCATCCCGAGCGCGAGGTAGCCGCCGTAGGACTGGCCGACAACTGCGAACTTCTTTCCCGGGGCGACGTCGTCCATGATGCGCAGGCACTCGGTGAGCATCGCGTCGCTCGAGGCCAGCGAGAGCGGCGCGCCGTTGCTGCGGCCGTGACCCGGCAGGTCAACGTAGACGCGCAGCAAAACGTCGGCTTTGCCCGCCTCGGCGATCGGCGGCTCCATGCAGCCGCGCATGAGCCCGAGCTCGCAGCCGAACCCGTGGAGCATCAGCATCGGAAGCCCGTCTGCCGGCCCTTCCACCTCGTAGTGCGTCGAGTACATCGGCGATTCCCTCCTTGCTCTGCCGCCGGCAGCGGACGGCCGCGGCGAGTGTGCCATACTGCAGAACAGTCTACGCAGAAAGGAAGCTCACATGGCGCTTCTGTCCAAGTATTACCTGCCTGGTCTCTACGTCGAGGACCATGCCGTCGACGTCCCGCTCGACTGGCGCGGGACGAGTCCAGCCGAGGTCGCCGGCGTCGACGACCCCGAGCCCTCGAGGCTCTCCCTGGCCTCCTCGTTGCTCGAGCCGGACCCCAGCTTCGCCGGAAAGAAACTCCGGCTCTTCTACCGCACGCTCTGCCTGCCGGAAAACGTTGGACGCGGTCTGCCGCTCATCGTGTTCCTCCAGGGCGGCCCCGGCGGCGCCGGCCCCCGCGTGCTCGACGCCTGCACCGACGGTTGGATCGAGGAGGCGGTCAAGCACTTTCGCGTCATCCTTCCCGACCAGCGCGGCACAGGGCGCTCTTCTGCGGTCGACGGCCATCGGATGGAACAGGTCGCCGAGGAATCTCGTGCACTCGGCCTCGATCCCGCTCGTCATCAGGCTGACTACCTCAAGCGCTTCCTCGCCGACTCCATCGTCCGTGACTTCGAGTATCTGCGCCTGGCTGAGTTCGGCGGCGCGCGCTGGGTCACGCTCGGGCAGAGCTATGGCGGTTTCCTCACGCTCTGCAACCTGAGCACGTTCCGCGCGGGCGTGGCAGCCTCCTTCGTCGGCGGCGGTATCCCGCACGTCCCCGCGAGCGCGGCCGACGTGTATGCGCACACCTTCCCCCGCATGGCCGAGAAGACCTGCTCTTGGTACCAGAAGTACCCCGTCGATCAGGAGCGCGTCGCCTTGCTGGCAGACAGGCTCTCCGCCGGCGACGTCGTGCTGCCGGACGGCTCGCCCTTCTCGGTGCGCAGGCTCCAGCTCGCGGGCGGCGGCCTGGGCATGAAGCCGGCGCCCGAGCGCCTGCACAACCTGCTCGACCTCGCGTTCTCTGAGGGCGACGGCAGCGCGGCCGGAGCACTCGCTGCTGCGGGCGGAGATGCACGGAAGGTCTATGTGAACCGCGGCTTCGCCGAGGGTGTCCAGACCCTCACCGGTTCTGCGACGAACCCGCTCTACTGGACGCTTCAGGAGTTCATCTACGCCGACGGGCATATGGATGAGCCCATCCGTTGGGCCGCTGCACGCGAGGCCGGCAAGCGCCCCGAGTTCTCCGAGGACGCGCGACCGCTCATGTTCTTCGGCGAGGCGATGTTCCCCTGGATGTTCCAGGAGGACCCGGCGCTCACGCCGTTCGCGGCGGCTATGGACGTCCTCATGGAGGATACCGAGTTCGGGCAGCTCTACGACGGCGAGCAGCTTGCGGCCAACTCCGTCCCGCTGCGCTGCGCCGTTTACTTTGACGACCTGTACGTGGATTCGGGGCTCCAGCTCGACACGCTCTCGCGCGTCGGCAACAGCCGAGCGTGGGTCACCAACGAGTTCGAGCACGACGGTCTCCATGGGAACAAGGTCTTCAAGCATCTCTTCGATGAGGCTCGGGACCGCGGAGACCTCGAGGGCGTCCTCTCGTAGACGAAAAGCAGGATTTTGCTGGTATAAGGCGCTATTAAATTGGCACAAGGGTTGGCACAATTAATAGTTGTGCCAACCCTTGTGCCTAACTATTCGAGGAGGAAACCCCTGCCTAAGCCTAGATTTCCTTCGCCAAAGCGTACGCTGACCCGATGGCGTCGCGGATGTTGCCGGGTTTCTGGGCGTCCCCGATCGCGTGGACCGTCGTGTCGACGGCGGCGAGGCCGTCCGCGAGCGCCGAGTCAGGGCGATACCCGAGCGCGAGCACGAGCGTGTCCGCCCCCTCGATCACGTGCCCCTCGCCTTCCTTCTCATACGCGATCGTGTCCTCGGTGACCTTGGTCACCTTCGCACCCGTGATCGCGCGAACGCCCTTGCTCATCATCCTCGTGATGAGCACGGCACGCCCTGCGCCCGACTCGTTCGCCGCCAGCGCATCGGTCATCTCGAGGAGCGTTATCTCGCGGTTCGTCTTCGCGAGGTCATTCACGAGCGGCGCGAGGTAGTCGGCGGTCTCGCAGCCGACGGAGCCCCCTCCGACGATCACGATCCTCTTTCCGGGGTGGACACGGCCGTAGAGGATGTCGTCTGCGGTGCAGACCTGCTTGAAGCCCGTCATCGACGCGGGGACGATCGGCTCGGCGCCGTAGGCGGCGACGACCTCGTAGCCTGCGTAGTCGCGAGCGATGTCCTCCGCGGTGAGCCGCTCGCCGAGGCGCACCTCGACGTCCTCCTGCTCGAGCCTGCGCGCCTGGTACTTGATGACGCGGCAGAGGTCCTGCTTCGCGATGGGCACGGCGGCGATCCGCATGGTGCCGCCGACCTCGTCCTGGTCGTCGACCACGACGACGTGGTGCCCGCGGCGCGCGGCCACGAACGCGGCCTCCATGCCCGCGGGGCCCGCGCCCACCACCAGAATGTCCTTCTTTGCCGCGGCGGGCTCTACCGCGCCGTCGTCGCCCTCGACGTCCGGGTTCACCGTGCACGAGATCGGCTTGCCGAACATGATGCCGTTGAGGCAGCGCAAGCAGCCGATGCAGGGGCGGATATCGGAGGTCATGCCCTCCGCGGCCTTCCTCGCGAACTGGGCGTCGCAGACGTTCGCGCGTCCCATCATGCAGGCGTCGGCGTAGCCGTCCTCGATGAGCTCCTCGGCGACCCACGCCTCGGTGATGCGCCCGACGGTCGCCACGGGGATGCTCACGTGCTTCTTTATCTCGCGGGACAGCGCGGCGTGGCTCGCGGGGGCGGTGCCGTTGCCGGGGATGGCGCTGCCGCGCTTGATGGTGGTGCCGCCCGAGACATGGAGCATGTCGACGCCTGCCCGCTCGAGCTGCTTGGAGACGTAGACCTGGTCGCGCAGGGTGAGCCCGCCCTCGGAGTACTCGTCGCCGGAGATGCGCACGTCGATGATGAAGTCCTCGCCGCAGCGCTCGCGGACCTCGCGCACCACATCGAGCGTGAGCTTGAGGCGCCCGTCGATGTCGCCGCCGTACTCGTCGGTGCGCTTGTTATAGAGCGGCGAGAGGAAGCCTCCCAGGAGCCCGTGCGCGTGCGCCGCGTGGACCTCGACGCCGTCTGCGCCGGCGCGCCTCATGCGCTCGGCCGCGTCGCCGAACTGGCGGATGATGACCTTGAGCTCCTCGCGCGTGACGGGGCGCGGCGCCTCGCGGGCGTAGTAGGGCCCCACGAACGACGGCGCGATGAGCCTCGGCGTGCCGGGGACGGGAAAGGCCATGTACGCGGGGTGGAAGAGTTGCGGCAGGATCTTCGCGCCGTGCTCGTGCACGCTCGCGCAGAGCTTCTCCCAGCCGGGGATGAAGGAGTCGTCGGCCATGCACATGTCGCCAGGGAGGTAGACGTAGGTGGGCTCCACTGTGACGACCTCGGTCACGATGAGGCCGACACCGCCCTTCGCGCGGTTCGTGTAGTGCTCGATGAGCGCGTCCGAGACGTGCCCGTGGTCGACCGCGAGGTTCGTGGACACCGGGGGCATCCAAAGGCGGTTCTTCACGGTCTGGGTCCCCACCTTGATGGGCGAGAACAGCATCGGGTACTTCTCCATGGTTCGTTCCTTCCTCGGTATGCGTCGCGTGGGCTGGGGGGCAGTAGATCCCGGCAACTCGCCGACCCGCCCCATTGATGGCATTTTTGCCCTGTGGCTCGGGTATCGTGGTAACGAAATCGGCGAGGGGAGTCCTATGGCGGGCGAGAAGGTCATCGAGCGTCTGCGCGCGGAGGCGGCGCTTCCGAGCACGTACCAGCGCGGCGTCGCGATCTGGCGCGACGGGGGCGTTCTCAAGCTCGCCAAGAACGGCGGCGAGCTCGGCTCGACGGTCGGCCTCACGGGACGCGTCGCCGGCTCGGACGGCGGTTACTACTCGGTCTCCGTCGACCTCGACACCGGTTCTGGGGAGGTCCTCGATTACTCCTGCGGCTGTCCCGCCGCGGCGAATTACGACGGCATGTGCAAGCACGAGGTCGCGCTCGCGCTCGAGTACCTCAACGGCCCCGCGCCACAGCCCGTCGCCCCTGTCGCGAGCCTCTATTCCGTTCCCGCTCCCCGCAGGCCGTCGGAGTCCGCGACGAGCGGCGCCGTGAGCGACCTTTTGCAGGAAGCCACCGAGCGGCGTCTGCGCGACGCGGGCGCTCGGCGCCGCCGGGCCGCGGGCGCTCTTCGCGGCGAGCGGCCTGCCGAGAAGGCGACGCTGCTCGTCCACCTCGGCGAGTCCGAGCGCTCCTTCAGCGGCGACGGCGCCGCCATGAAGCTCACCGTCCGTCGCGGCAACGCCAAGTACATCGTGAAGAACGTCGCCTCCCTCGTGCGCGCCTGGCGCGACGGCGACGAGGTCTCTTATGGAAAGAAGCTCTCCTTCGCCCACACGCGCGACGCTTTCGACGCGCGCTCGGCCGAGCTGCTTGATCTCGTGGGGCGTATCGTGGACACACAGCAGGCGCTCTACCTCTCGCGCTGGGACTATGCGGGCGGCGGGCGCGGGACCGATATCAAGGAGCTCCCGCTCTCGGACGCCGACGCGTGCGACGTGCTCGACGTCATGCAGGGCGCATCCGTCCAGTTTGACGTCGCGGCGGAGCCCGAGCGCGACCGCTGGGGCTACCTCGTCCCAAAGAAGCGCGCCCGCGATTTCCCGGTCGGGGAGGGCGACCCGGGCATCGAGTGCGAGATCATCGAGGGCCTATCTGGCGGCTACGACATCGTCCTGCCTGATTACCTGCGGGTCTTTGTCTCCGGCCAGAGATGCTACGTCGTGGAGCAGGACTGCGTCGTGCGCGCCTCCGCCGGCTTCGCGACCACGGCGGCCCCTGTGCTCGCCGCGCTCAGGAGGGGCTACGGCACTCCTCACGTGAACACGAGGGACGTCCCCGAGTTCTGCCGCTCGGTGCTCCCGGTGCTGCGCGACTGGTGCGACCTGGAGGCCCCGGCATCGCTTGCCGAGGCGGCACCGCCCGATCCCGAGTTCAGCTTCCGCATCAGCTTGGAGGACGGCCAGATCGTCTGCTGGCCGAAGGTCGCCTACGGGCAGTGGGAGACCCTCGTCGGCGGGCCCGAGGACATCCCGGGCCAGCCCCCGCGCGACCTCGCCGCCGAGTATCATGTGCTCGACGTCCTCGAGGATTATTTCCCTGTGGACGAGGGAAGGCTCGTATTCGACGAGGAGGACGAGGAGCTGCTCTATCGCCTTCTCACCGACGGGCTCGCGGAGCTCTCTGCCTTGGGCGAGGTGCTCCTCTCCGACAGGCTGCGCGCCATCAACGTGCGCCCCTCGCCGAGCCTCTCGGTTCGCGCCACGGTAAAGAGCAACCTGCTCGACGTCGAGCTCGGCGCCTCGGGGCTCACCCAGCGCGAGCTGCTCGACTACCTCGCAGGATGGAAGCGGAAACAGAAGTTCGTGCGCCTCTCCACGGGCGACATCGTGCGCATCGGCGAGAACCTCCAGTTCGCCGATGAGCTCGCGGACGGCCTCGGCGTGAGCGTCGAGGAGCTCGTGGGCGGCGACTTTGGCCTGCCGAGCAGCCGGGCCCTGCTCATCGACGCCCTTCTCGACCGCGCGGACGGCATCCGCCTGAACCGCGACTCGGGGTTTCGCCGCCTCGTCCGCGACTTCGACACCTACTCCGATGCGGACATCGAGGTCCCCGCCGACCTTAAGGCCGAGCTGCGCGCCTACCAGGAGGACGGCTTCCGCTGGCTCGGGACCCTCGAGCGGTTCGGCTTCGGGGGAATCCTCGCCGACGATATGGGCTTGGGCAAGACCTTGCAGGTCATCGCCCATATTCTTGCGCGCAAGGAAGCCGCATCGGCGGGGGAGGGCGAGCAATCCGCCGGCCCCACGCTCGTTATCTGCCCGGCCTCGCTCGTCTACAACTGGATGAGCGAGATCGCCAAGTTCGCGCCCTCTCTCGACGCCGTGGCCGTGGTCGGCACGAAGACTGCCCGCACGGCGGTTCTCGGAGGAGCGGCGGGCAAAGACGTGCTCGTTACCTCGTACGACCTTCTGCGCCGAGACGTCGAGTCCTACGCGAAGGTCCGCTTCGCTCGCGTCGTCCTCGATGAGGCGCAGTACATCAAGAACCCTAAGGCGCAGGTAACAAAGTGCGTCAAGTGCCTCGACGCCGATGTGCGCTTCGCCCTCACCGGCACGCCGATCGAGAACCGGCTGGCGGAACTCTGGAGCATCTTCGACTTCCTCATGCCCGGCTACCTCGGGTCCCGAGAGCAATTCGCCAAGCGCTACGAGGGCCCGGTCGAGCACGCCGACCACGACTCCTCGAACCTGCTGCGGTGCGCGATCGGCCCCTTTGTCCTGCGGCGCCTCAAGTCCGAGGTCCTGGCCGATCTCCCCGAGAAGACCGAGAGCGTCGTCTACGCGCAGATGGAGGCGAAGCAGCGCAAGCTCTACCTCGCGAGCCAGGATCGCCTCGCGCTCCAGGTTCAGCACATGGGGGACCGCCAGGTCAAGCAAGAGAAGCTCAAGGTCCTGGCCGAGCTCACCAAGCTCCGCCTGCTCTGCTGCGACCCGCGCCTCTACTTCGAGGGCTATGACGGCGGCTCCGCCAAGCTCGAGACCTGCATGGAACTCGTCTCGCAGGCAGTGGCGGGCGGGCACAAGGTGCTGCTCTTCTCGCAGTTCACGAGTATGCTCGAGCTGATCGGCCAGCGGCTGCGCACCGATCGCCTGACCTTCTTCCAGCTTACGGGCGCCACGAGCAAAGAGGAGCGCGAGCGGCTCGTCAAGCGCTTCCAGGCAGGGGAGACCGACGTCTTCCTCATCTCGCTCAAGGCGGGAGGAGTGGGGCTCAACCTCACATCTGCGGACGTCGTCATCCATTACGACCCCTGGTGGAACACGGCGGCGCAGGACCAGGCGACCGACCGTGCCCACCGCATCGGTCAGCGCAGGGACGTCAGCGTCTTCAAGCTCATCTGCGAGGGGACGATCGAGGAACGCATCCTGAGGATGCAGGAGTCCAAGCGAGACCTCGCCGACAGCGTGCTCTCCGGCGAGGGCGTGAAGTCGGCGCTCCTCACCCGCGACGATCTTCTCGCCCTCCTCGACTCTGTGTGACGCGGGGGGCGCGATGCCCCCTCGGGTCTCGGGGATTCCGCAGCCGTTCCCGAGCGCGCGTTTCCTGCGATTCTCGCCGTGATCATGGGCCGACGGAACTTTTTTTGGATTCTCGCAAAAAAGTTCTTGCATCGGGCCCCGAGTCTTTGCATAATAAACGAGCTGCCTGACGAGGGAAGCAAATGGTGGGTGTA